>CAJHZB010000029.1_pt1 | contig 170426 bp, 172 predicted proteins | sample 9198931 | NCBI WGS metagenome assembly CAJHZB01 (sample SAMEA7708346, study PRJEB35096) | sediment metagenome | biome: marine neritic benthic zone biome [ENVO:01000025]; feature: sediment [ENVO:00002007]; material: shallow marine sediment [ENVO:03000034] sea grass bed [ENVO_01000059] ... | reverse complement strand
CTGTAACTCGCCCTCATGACGCTGGAATCCCTAGTAATCGAACGTCATCAGCGTTCGGTGAATATGTCCCTGCTCCTTGCACACACCGCCCGTCAAACCACCCGAGTAGGGTTTAGATGAGGCTCTGTTTTCAACAAAGTCGAATCTAAGCTCAGCGAGGAGGGTTAAGTCGTCACAAGGTAGCCGTAGGGGAACCTGCGGCTGGATCACCTCCTTTTTAACGGAGAATTTATCTCGAAATCTCCCCTTCTTTTTTGCTATTCTAAAAGTATTATTGGGCGTTCTCAAGATACAACTTATCAGGGCCTATAGCTCAGTTGGTTAGAGCGCACCCCTGATAAGGGTGAGGTCGTTGGTTCGAATCCAACTAGGCCCACTAAATTTCCTGAACTATGCCCATGATTTTCTAATGTATTGGGGGTGTAGCTCAGTTGGGAGAGCGCCTGCTTTGCAAGCAGGAGGTCGTCGGTTCGATCCCGGTCACCTCCATATAGTAAATTTTGACTTTTAGATCTTTGACAACTGAATATAATGCTGAGTAATTAAACGTGCCATTAGATATTTTTCAATAATTTTTAAGGCGATATTTTCGAGGATTTTTATGCCTCGCAGATAAGATATGTAGGGCAGTAGGTGGATGCCTTGGCGACGGACGGCGATGAAGGACGTAGAAAGTTGCGATAAGCCTCGGGGAGCCGCTAATCTGGCTGTGATCCGGGGATTTCCGAATGGGAAAACCTGACTGGGCAAACCCCAGTCATATTATTGTGAATACATAGCAATAATAGGCTAACGAGGGGAAGTGAAACATCTCAGTACCCTCAGGAACAGAAATCAAAAGAGATTCCCCTAGTAGCGGCGAGCGAAAGGGGAACAGCCCAAACCAGAGAGAACTTGTTCTTTCTGGGGTTGTGGGACCTTAACGTGGGACCCTGCGGAGTAGTAGAACAGATTGGAAAGTCTGACCATAGAGAGTGATAGTCTCGTATACGAAACTCCAAGAGGCCCTATAGGTATCCCGAGTACTCCGAAACACGAGAAATTTTGGAGGAATCTGGGTGGACCACCATCCAAGGCTAAATATGTGCCGTCGACCGATAGTGAACTAGTACCGTGAGGGAAAGGTGAAAAGAACCCCGATGAGGGGAGTGAAATAGAATCTGAAACCAACTGCCTGTAACCAGTGGAAGGGCTATGTCCTTGGCTTGCCAAGGAAATGCCTTACCGCGTGCCTTTTGCCTAATGAGCCGGCGAGTTATCCTCAGTGGCAAGATTAAGCCGATAGGTGTAGTCGTAGCGAAAGCGAGTCTTAATAGGGCGTTTAGTCACTGGGGATAGACCCGAAGCTAGTCGATCTATCCATGGCCAGGGTGAAGCAGAGAGAAAACCTTTGTGGAGGCCCGAACCGCTCAGGGGTGAAAACCTGTCGGATGAGCTGTGGATCGGAGTGAAAGGCTAATCAAGACTAGTGATAGCTGGTTCTCCCCGAAATATATTTAGGTATAGCCTCATATGATGACCAACGGAGGTAGAGCACTGGATGGGCTAGGGGGTCGAAAGATCTACCAAACCCAATCAAACTCCGAATGCCGTTGGGTTCAGTATGGGAGTCAGTCAGTGGGAGAGAAGTTCCATTGGCGAGAGGGAAACAGCCCAGATCGTCAGCTAAGGCCCCCAAATCTAGACTAAGTGGTAAAGGATGTAAGTTCGCATAAACAGCCAGGAGGTAGACTTAGAAGCAGTCATCCTTTAAAGAAAGCGTAACAGCTCACTGGTCGACGCAAACTTGCGCCGAAAATGAATCGGGGCTCAAGTCTAGTGCCGAAGCTACGGGTTGTACTTCATTGTACAGCGGTAGGGGAGCGTTCCCAACAGGTTGAAGGGTTACCGTAAGGAGGCCTGGACAGTTGGGAAGTGAGAATGCCGGCATGAGTAGCGATAAAAGTGGTGAGAATCCACTTCGCCGAAAACCCAAGGTTTCCTGGGCAAGGCTCGTCCTCCCAGGGTGAGTCGGGACCTAAGGCGAGGCCGAAAGGCGTAGTCGATGGAAAACGGGTTAATATTCCCGTACCACTCTATTTGAGTGACGGGGTGACGGAGAAGGGTAGGTCAGCCGGGTGATGGATATCCTGGTTTAAGCTAGTAGGAGGAAGAGACAGGCAAATCCGTCTCTTCTTAACTCCGAGAAGCGAGTACGAGAGACATTCGTCTCATAAAGTGATTGATCCCATGCTTCCAAGAAAAGCCTCTAAACGTTGAAAATAGAGTGCCCGTACCGTAAACGGACACACGTGGGTGAGTTGAGAATACTAAGGCGCGTGAGAGAACTCTGGTTAAGGAACTCGGCAAATTAGCCCCGTAACTTCGGAATAAGGGGTGCCCATATGTATGTGAAGGCCTTCGCGGCCGGAGCAGAGATGGGTTGCAATAAAGAGGGGGTGGCGACTGTTTACTAAAAACACAGGGCTCTGCTAACACGTAAGTGGATGTATAGGGTCTGACACCTGCCCGGTGCCGGACGGTTAAGAGGACTTGTTATCTTCGGAGAAGCTCGGAATCGAAGCCCCGGTAAACGGCGGCCGTAACTATAACGGTCCTAAGGTAGCGAAATTCCTTGTCGGGTAAGTTCCGACCTGCATGAAAGGTGTAACGATTGCCCCACTGTCTCAACCAGAGACTCAGCGAAATTGTGGTTCCGGTGAAGACGCCGGATACCCGCTACGGGACGGAAAGACCCCGTGAACCTTTACTACAACTTGGCACTGGATTTTGGGCCTCCTTGCGTAGGATAGGTGGGAGCCTGTGAAACTTTACTTCTGGGTAGAGTGGAGGCGTTGGTGAAATACCACCCTAGCAGTTCTAGAATTCTAACTTAGGACCGTTATCCGGTTCAAGGACAATGTCTGGTGGGTAGTTTGACTGGGGCGGTCGCCTCCTAAAGAGTAACGGAGGCGTGCAAAGGTTCCCTCAGCCTGTTTGGAAATCAGGCGTAGAGTGCAAAGGCATAAGGGAGCTTGACTGTAAGACCGACAGGTCGAGCAGGAGCGAAAGCTGGTCTTAGTGACCCGGTGGTTCTGTGTGGAATGGCCATCGATCAACGGATAAAAGGTACTCCGGGGATAACAGATTAATCTCCCCCAAGAGTCCACATCGACGGGGAGGTTTGATACCTCGATGTCGGCTCATCGCATCCTGGGGCTGAAGAAGGTCCCAAGGGTTTGGCTGTTCGCCAATTAAAGCGGTACGCGAGCTGGGTTTAGAACGTCGTGAGACAGTTCGGTCCCTATCTGTAGCGGGCGAAGGAGAATTGAGGGGATCTGCTCCTAGTACGAGAGGACCGGAGTGGACAAGCCTCTAGTGTACCAGTTGTCGCGCCAGCGGCAGCGCTGGGTAGTTATGCTTGGAAGGGATAACCGCTGAAGGCATCTAAGCGGGAAACCCACCCCAAGATTAGTTCTCCCGAAGCTTTAAGCTTCCTAAAGGTCCCTCGAAGACTACGAGGTTGATAGGCCAAGGGTGTAAGCACAGCAATGTGTTGAGCTGATTGGTACTAACTGACCGTGAGGCTTACTGCGAGGCTTAAAAGTTCTCGAACTAATGGTGTTCGTTTGAAAGCTCGGCATTATATTCAGCTGTCAAAGGTTGTTGAAGTCAATTTCTTTTCTAACTTCAAATAATTCCTTTTACATATTAATAATAATTTTTTCCTAATTCTATTTTTAGGAATGCAGGATAGTTATATCTTTTAAATTAAAAGTATAACTTTATATTTATCAAAAAAGGCCTGCAATGAATAGCAGTTCTACAGACCAATTTGTCATTTCGAACAAAGTAAGAAATCTATTTATTTATGTTCTTTTTCTTGATACAAAGAAATCAATAAATAATTATGTTCCCCCATCCTAACCTTCCCCCCGGGACGGGGGAAGCAACTCGCTTTGGTTATTCAGTTTTTACTTCTTTCACCGAACGTTTTTTCATAACTTTATAAAAGAAATAAATAATAAGTGCTGCAACACTGAAAAAGGCAATTACCGGGAAAAGTATTGATAAAACAGATAAAAATACGGCACCTACTGCTTCACCAACTGATATTATGGAATTTCCAAACCCTGCGGTCATCGTGCTGGATGTAGTCCTGGCCATTGTGGTTGCAGTCTGAACAGATGCAGCTACGCCGCCGCCTGCTATAATAGCCAGACCCCATTTCATAAAAGGGCTCATATCTGTAATAAATGATGCGGTTGCAACAGTACCCGCAACTACAGCTGCCGGCCCTGCCGCGATGTCCAGGAGATTATCTACAAAAGGGATTAGATAAGCGGTTAATTCAAGAAGAGAAGCAACTGAAAGTGCAATGATAGCAGGGTATGAAGAAACCCAGCTCATACTTTCGGAAAGTTCGATGTGTCCGGTTGCGGAGGCAATACTCATTACCAAAAGGGGTATGAATATCCTGAAACCGCAGGCTGCACTTAGTCCTATTCCGATTAAAATGGCTAAATAAGTTTCAGGCAGATCTTTTCTCCTTGTAATTAAACTACTAATATTATATTATTGATTTTACTCCAATAAAGAAATCAAATTTAATATATCCTTAACCTAACATTTTTACTAACTTGAGTGCAAAAAATTGTAATAAAAAGAGTTATACAATGAGTTGTTTGTTTAGTTTCTTGAGTTTTATAGATTGAACTAACACGTGAGAATTTCACATAAACATAAATTTATCTTTATAGCAGTACCCAGAACGGCAAGTACCACATGCCGGATGATACTCGACAATTATTCTGATATTAAAAGTATTCATAAATCTGAGGTAAATGATTCGTTCCCATTTTATCACCATATATCTGCAAAAGAGGTGAAGAAAATATTTAATAAAAATGGATGGATGTGGGACGAATATAAAAAATTCTGTTTAATAAGAAATCCTTTTGACAGAGTAGTCTCACTTTATCATTACAAACTGGAAGGCAGGGGCAGGAAAAGATCATTATTTTCAAATTTATCGGAATATGTAGAAGCTATTTATAAACCAGAATTGAATTTTTCAGATTTTGTCATGAATCTTAAATTAGAATCTAAAATGCATGCACCAATTACAAGGTATATACTGGATTATGACGGCTCTACACTTGTAGATGATATCCTTTTATATGAAAATTTTGATACCGAATTACCACGTTACTTATCTCAATTAGGAATGAAAATAGATAAAAAAAGTATTACATTGAATAATGCGACCAATAAAAAGGACAACTACAGGGATTATTATGATTCACAGGAATTAATTGATATTGTTAGTGATATTTATAGTTTTGAGATTGAAAAATTTAACTATAAATTTTGATATTTTTTTATATCTTGCAATAAAATTGATTGCTTGTTATAAATAAGCATGGAGAAAGAGACCTATGGGATGAGGGCAGTTGTCGACTGGTCAGCAGCAATATGGTCCGGGGTAATTTCAGGCACAGTGTTTTACCTTCTGAATATATTCCTAGTCCCTTTTGTAAATGGCGGAAACAGCTGGACTATAATCAGATACCTTGCATCACCGGTACTAGGTGAATCTATTCTTCCGCCGCCTGCTACATTTAATATTCAGGCATTAATTATTTCAATTGTATGCACTCTTGTTCTTGCTACTATTTTCACTGTAATAGTCTCTTATGTACTTCACAGGGGCGGGATAATTCTTGGCATTACTGGCGGGGCATTGTTCGGCCTGGCCCTTTATTTTATAAATTTTAATACCCTCACTCTTCTTGTACCCTGGCTTTATGCATTAAACAGCCCTGTTATGATGGTAACACATATAATTTTTGGAATTCTTGCAGGCGGGCTTTATGAGACATTTGAAATTGAAGAGTATGAACTCCTTGAGAACTAGCTGATATTATGAGACGCAGAAGAAGGATGCCGCTTAATTACAGGCCAAACAGGATGAGAGGGAGAAGAGGTGGCAAGGGAAGACTTCTTATAGGAGTTGTTATAGCTGCCTTTGCACTTCTTTCTTACTGTTCTTCAAAGGAGTTTAACCCGGTTACCGGCGAGAACCAGTATGTAAGTATTACCCCAAAGCAGGAAATAGCCCTTGGTCTTCAGTCAACACCTCAGATGATTAAACAGTTTGGGGGACTTTACCAGGACCAGGAACTTCAGGACTATGTGGATGCTATTGGGAATAAGTTATTACTTAATAAACAGATACAGGATACGCCCTGGGAATTTGAGTTTCACCTGCTTGCAGACCCCAGGACAATAAATGCATTTGCGCTTCCCGGCGGTCAGATTTTTATTACAACTGCAATGTTTTCAAAATTAAAAACAGAAGGCCAGATTGCAGGTGTGCTCGGCCATGAAGTCGGTCATGTTGTTGCAAGGCATTCTGCACAGAGAATTGCAAAATCACAGCTGACTGAAGGGCTGACAGGAGCTGTAGTCGCCGCATCCGGTACTACCGGGTCCGGCCAGATGGCAGCCATGGTCGGCCAGATCGTAAATATGAAATACGGCCGTGAAGATGAACTACAGTCAGATGAGATTGGGGTAATTTTGATGTCAGAAGCCGGTTATGATCCCCGTTCAATGAAGGGGGTAATGGAAATCCTCGCTGAAGCGTCAAAAGGCAACAGGCAGCCGGAGTTTTTTAGTACACACCCAAACCCCGAAAACCGTATCCAGAGGATACAGGACGCTATTGATAAAATATATCCCAACGGTGTACCGCCCAATTTAAAACCCTGAATTTACACTATCCTCAATTTCACTTTAAACATTTTCTTAAAATTGTTATACTCAGATTAATCAATACATACCAGGAGGCAGTAATGGCTGAATTAAATGAAAAGCAACTTAAGATGTGTGAAGAGAGTACTACCGATTATTCGGACCTTAAAGCAATATTTTTAAACTGTACTTTAAAGAAATCCCCGGAACTTTCTCATACGCAGGGACTCATTGATATATCAAAAGCAATAATGGAAAAAAACGGAATATCCGTTGAAGTACTAAGGCCAATAGACTATGACATTGCTATTGGAGTCTGGCCTGATATGACTGAACATGGCTGGGACAAAGATGACTGGCCAATGATTTACGACAAAGTAATGCAGGCTGATATCCTTGTATTAACTGCACCTATCTGGCTGGGAGAAAAATCCTCTGTCAGTACAATTGTTATTGAGCGCCTTTATGCAAACTCGCATATTCTGAACGAACACGGACAGTATATATATTATGGCAAAGTAGGCGGCTGCCTGATTACAGGTAATGAAGACGGAGCTAAACACTGTTCAATGAATATACTTTATTCACTACAGCACCTGGGTTATGTGATACCTCCGCAGGCAGACGCAGGCTGGCTCGGTGAAGCAGGTCCCGGGCCTTCTTATCTTGATGAAGGATCAGGTGGGCCGGAAAATGATTTTACAAACAGGAACACCACTTTTATGACATGGAACCTTATGCATATGGCACGTATGTTAAAAGATGCCGGGGGTATTCCAGTACATGGAAACCAGAGGTCAGAGTGGGACGCTGGGTGCAGGTTTGACCATCCAAATCCTATGTACAGGTAAGATTTATGTCGGACCTACCAACTATCGAAGAACTGGAGCGGGCTTTATCTGAAGCAGGTTCCGCTCATCATGAATACGAAACGGTCACGTTAAACGGAATACGTGACCAGCTGTGGTCGGGTTTCTATGCAGCATATGTTCTTGGAAAACTCGGAAACTTCATAAGGCCAAGTGTTCTTTCAAAAATACTTGAATCTGCGCCCGATAATGATAACTGGGCAAAGTCCGCAGCCGAGACTGTACATAAAATCCTTGTAAAATAAACTGCAGTGAACCCATCCTGAAATTATTACATCAATAATTATAAAAAAGTTGACATGAGATATTTTCTGATTAATATTAAACCATATGGTTAAATGAGTATATTCCATGTTAATATTCTAACTATTAAGTATCAGGGGGTTTTAAATGATTAAATTATACGGTGCGGCATATTCAAATAACGTTAATAAAGTAAGGTTTGCGGCTAATGCTTTAGGCGTTGAATACGAATTAGAACAGGTCAATTTATTTGAAGGACAGCAGCAATCTGAAGAATTTTTAAACCTGAATCCGGTTGGTAAAGTGCCCGTAATGCAGGACGGAGCTTTTACTTTATTCGAAAGTATGGCTATTTCCAGATATCTTGCGAATAAAGAAGGTTCTAATCTCTATCCACAGGACTTCCAGCAAAGGGCAGTTGTGGACCAGTGGATAGACTTTTGCGATATACATGTGCAGGGGGCATTAAACAGGGTTATTTTCAACAGGGTTATTGCTCCGCAGGTCGGGGCCGAAGTTGATCAGAATTCACTAAATTTCGGGCTCGAAATGCTTGAGAAATATTTTCCCGTACTTGATACTCAGCTTGGTCAGTCTGAATATCTTGCGGGAAGTGAACTAACACTTGCAGATATAGACCTTCTTGCAATTCTTGATCCTGCTGAAATTGCAGGTGTGGATTTTTCTTCACACCAGAATTTACAGTCATGGTTTCAGAAGATGAAGCAGCAGGATTTTTATACTAAATGCCACAGTGATTTTAAAGAAACACTTGGACAATAATTAATAGAAATAACTTTTTTGGAGGTTGAAATGTCTGACCAATTCCATGATAAACGCTTTCCAGGGGAAAGTATTGAATACAGGGAAGCCAGGAATAAACTACTCAAAGCGGAAATAGAGCTCAGGGAAAACATCGAAAAAGTTGCGGCACTAAGGCGCACTCTCCCCATGGGCGGAAAGGTTGAACAGGATTATAAGTTTGAAAGACTTAATAACGGTGAGGTAAAGGAAATAAAACTCTCTGATCTTTTTCAAGACGGTAAGGACACCCTTATTATTTACAGTTTTATGTACGGGCCAAAAATGGAAAACCCATGCCCGGCATGTACTGCTATAATTGACGGATTTAACGGGTTTATTCATCATCTTGAGCAGAGGATAAATTTTGCAGTAGTAGCCAAATCTCCCATAAAGCGCATATCTGATTTTGCAGGAACCCGTAATTGGAATGGACTCCATATGCTTTCTTCCGAGAAAAACAGTTTTAATTCAGACTATTTTGCCGAGACCAATGAGGGTTCCCAGATGCCAATGTGTGATGTGTTTGTTAAGAAAAAAAACGGCATATACCATTTCTGGGGTTCTGAGCTTTTATACGCTCCGGCTGAAGGGCATCCCAGGCATATGGACCTTATGTGGCCAATCTGGAATTTTCTTGACCTTACTCCTGAGGGCAGGGGAAGTGACTGGCACACAAAGCTCTCATATGACTGATATAATAAGTATTTCCTCCCATTTATTAATTGCAGTAGACAGTGATAATATTTTTAATGTACATTTTTAAAAAACTGCTCCACCTGTTTTATAAGCCCAAAAAGAAAAATTATTTATCAGGCCCTCCTACAAATAGAAAAGATGTATCAAATATTAGAGTACAGGATGATGTTTATTTTCAGGTCTACTGGAAAGTAGAGGAAATAGGCAAAGGCCCGGCTGTTGTGGTATTTATTTTCGGGGAGGAAATATTGAAATTCGACTGTTTTGGCAAGGATAAGGGGCACTATCACATTAAAGGCAATAAAGGGGCTTTCAGAAAAAGAATCTTTTTTGAGGAGTCTAATGCTTCTGAACAGATTGATAAAACGATCGCAGAACTTAACAATAACCTGAAAATCTATCTACAACTGAATAATAGACAAAAGGTCAAGGAACTGGACATCGACCAGAAAAATCTCGAGGAAGCCCTATTCCAGGTAAGAACAAATATGGTCAATTTTCTTGAGACAAAGCCGGAACTCTCCGGTATTTAATTTTATATTAAAGTACTGCCTAAAGAATTGTTATTTCTGATTTACTTTAAAAAAATATTTTTTAAACTTTAATTATGAAGCGAATACCAGAACCCGAGCTTATGCTGGAACCTGGGCAAGTTGCCGCATATGCCGAAGCAGATTTTGACGGTCCCCATGCAAATTTCATTAAACTCCATATTCAGAAATTTCCGGGTATTGAAGTAAGAGGCAAAGTCCTGGATTTAGGATGCGGCCCAGGCGACATAACTTTTCGTTTTGCCTCAGAATTTCAGAATATTAAAATACACGCAATAGACGGTTCCCCCGAAATGATAAGGTACGCGAATAATTTATTAGCTTCCAGGATTGGTATCAGGGACAGAATTATTTTTATTCATTCAATGATTGATGAATTCAGCCAATTTCATAAATACAACTGGATTATCAGCAACAGCCTCCTGCATCATTTGCCTGACCCGGTGGTTTTATGGGATTCGATAAAAAAATTTGCTGTCAAAGGATGCAGAATTATGATTATGGACCTTCTAAGGCCAGGGTCCATGGAAGAAGCAATGTCGCTGACTAATAAATATACAAAGGGTGAACCGGACATTCTAAAAAGGGATTTCCACAATTCAGTCCTTGCCTCGTTCAGAGTTGACGAGGTCAAAGAACAGCTTAGTTCAGCCGGGCTTGATTTATCAGTTGAAAAGGTAACAGACCGTCATATGATTATTTACGGATCGGTATGATCAATAAAAATATAACAGGTGAATAAATGAGTACTGCTAAATGGATAATATTAATTGTGGGGGCCTTTCTTCTCTTTGGGTTATTAAGGTCCAAAGCCAAATTCAGAAGGGTTGTCGAAGATTTTGAAGCAGACCTTTTACCGACAAATTTAAACGATTTTGCCCGTGCCGGAAAAGGTGAAATTGAGCGTGAAGTTTATGCTGACGGCAGTTCCGAGTTAAAAGTCCAGTTTAGCCGTACTAATCTTCCGGAAGGGGCTACTGTGTCTTTACTGATTAACGGCATAAAAACAGGTGACTTTCAGGTTTCCAAGGGTAGAGTATACAAAAAAGTGAATACTCAACCAGGACAAGCTGCCCCTTTTGTAAAAGCAGGCGATACCGCTGAGATAGAATATAACGGTACTGTCATACTTTCGGGTACTTTCTATCTGGATTAGAAAATTTAATATCTTAAAAAAATCAATTATAATAGTAACGTTTTGCAAAGCATAATATATCTTCAGCAAAGTAACCCATATCTCTTCCCCATTCTTTTACTACTGGCAATTGTCGGTATTGCTATTCTTGCAGTCTATTCAATAATTAAAAGTAACCTTGTAAAGAGACTGAACTCGGACCTTCTTAATAACGAGTATACCTTTAAGGAACTTGAGGAGAAGGTTGAGACCCTCGGCAGTGAACTAAATATAAACAGGGAAAGTGTACTTGAACTTACAGCAGATAAAAAAGGGCTGGAGACCCTGATTAATGAAAAAGACAAACTGCTGAGTTCATTAGAAGCACAGTTAAGTGATATTAAGTCTGATTACTACGACCTTCAGTCAAGCAATTTAATCAAGGAAAAGAGTATAAGTGAGCTGGAGACCACTATTGAGAAAGACCGTGAAATGAACCTTGAAAAGCTCCAGATTCTTGAGGAGGCAAAGGAAAAACTCTCACTTGAGTTCCAGAACCTGGGCAACAGAATATTTGAGGACAAGAGTAAGAAATTCACAGTCCAGAATAAAGAAAACCTTGAAACAGTCCTTAATCCGCTCAGGGAGAAGATAAAAGAGTTTGATAAAAAGGTCTCAGATACTTATGAAAAGGAGACGAGAGAAAGGGTCTCCCTGGTTACACAGATAGAACAGTTAAAGACCCTTAATGAAAAGATCAGCCTCGACGCTGTTAACCTCACAAATGCCCTTAAGACTGAAACAAAGACGCAGGGCACATGGGGCGAATTTGTCCTTGAAAAGGTGTTGGAGATATCGGGCCTTGAAAAAGGACGGGAATTTGAAACCCAGGAAACGTTCAGGGACGATGAGGGCCGTATGTACAGGCCGGATGTTGTGGTACACCTGCCGGACGGTAAAGATGTAATCATTGATTCCAAAGTTTCACTTACGGCCTATGAACGGTACAGCTCAAGTGAAGATGAAAATGAAAAACAGGAAGCACTGGTATTACATGTACAGTCCATACAGAACCATATAAAAGAACTCGGTAATAAAAAATATGAAGAGTTAAAGCAGGTAAACACACTTAACTATATCCTTATGTTTCTTCCAATTGAAGCCGCGTATCTTGTAGCCATAGAAGCGGATAAAGAACTGCTTAGAAAAGCATTTGAAAAAAATATTATTATTGTCTGCCCCTCAACGCTGCTTTCGACTTTAAGGACTATCCAGAGCATATGGCAGTTTGAACATCAAAACAAAAACGCCCAGAAGATCGCTGACGAGGCCGGTAAGATGTATGACAGGCTTGTTGATTTTACCGTACACCTGGAGAGTATTGGCAACAGGCTGGACCAGGCTTCAAAATCCTACGAGTCGGCTATGAAGACACTTTCAACGGGAAAAGGCAACGTTGTTAAAAAAGCCGAGGAACTGAGAAAACTCGGGATTAAAAATAAAAAATCTATTTCCGGCGAATTAATAGACAATGAAGAAGCACAACCAGTGGAAGAGCCGGATGAAAACCCGCCCTTGAAATTCCCCTACCAGACTTAGAGTTTAATAAGTACTAAAAGTAGTATTGAAAATACGGTCCCCAAAAACTGCATTCCATCAAGTAGTATAACCTCGTAGTTCTCATCATCCATATAGTTGGTTAATGCCATCGAGGTAAAAAAGGATGCTGGCAGTATACCTATGTAGCTTCCCCTTAGTATTAAAATAATGACGAGGTTTAGTAACGACAGGTACAGCAGGTACCTTGCGTATTTCTTTGCATATGATTTCTGTCTTAATGATGAAGTATATGCATTACAGAAAAGAAAAATACCGACAAGAATTGATAAAATAATAATTTCTTTTGGATTATCTGTTAAATATGCGGGGAGATATACCGTTATCATTAACCATGAAAGTGTAATATATACAGCGGAAAACAGCGGGCTGTTTTTTATTATCCTGTGCATAATCCCAAGTAGAAATGGTAATAAAATTATGGGTAAAAGTTTAATTCCAAGATTATAAACTGCTAAGAGTGATAAAATCATTGATAACCCGGTTATAAGATAAATTAAGCGTTTGTTTCTTATGATAAAATTTACTCTTTTCGGATTTGTATTCTTATCGGAATTTATGTCTTTTAAGTGGTCGAGATTATAAATAACGAGGGTACCGCAAAAAATTAGAACAATTAAAATATAGTTAATGTCTGTCCCGAGGAACAAAAAGGTAAAAATTGCAAGGGATACAGCCAGCATTGCGGCAATTGTTCCTGTATAGGCAAGGGATTCAATCAGACTGATAATCATATAAAGATAATAACAAATTATAAGAGAGTAAAAAGTAAGGAGATAAGTAATGGAAAAAAATCACAGTCATTTGGATTTTGCTGTAAATATACTGGGGAAACTCGGCTTACCCCTGATTTCAGCTACACTTGCCGGCTGTATCATAATTGATAAAGTCATACCCGTTCATATACTTTTGATATTTACGGGTGTGGTGCTGATAATATTTGAGCATTGGTATACGCACCACAGATGACAAATGGCCTGAAATACCTTGGTAACCCTAAAGACAACTTTCATTTAAAACCCCAAATGGTTTTATACTGATATTTATGTAAGTTCTTCATTCCAAAACTGAATTATGCTAGAGTTGAAGCGGGCATAGATTCCACCTGGAAATGAATTCACCTGCGTTTATTTCCATCTATTAATTACAATGAAGATATTAAGTATAAATATTAGGAGGCTTTAAATGGAACACAGACATGACCACACAAATTTTTTAGTTGATCTTATGGGGAGGCTGGGCCCGCCAACTTTTGCTGCAACACTTGTCGGCTGTCTTCTTGAAGGCAAGATGATTCCAAGTCATTTACTTCTTATGGGGACCGGTATTTTCTTTATTGCCTTTCACCACTGGTATAATTTCCATAGAAAAGAAAAAAGTTAATAAATAAGAAGTATTATATGAAAAAGATAATATTAATTCTTAACATATTTCTTTTTTTTGTTTGCTGTTCAATCTCTTCTGCAGATACTGACAAGAGAGTATTTCATCACTCACTTCATTACGTAAACCCAAAAGAAGTTTCAATCCTGTTCGATTTTACCGACATTAACAGGATGACAAAACCGCTAAGAGTATGGGACGGTTTATGGGTTAGAATAATCAACATTAATCATTCTAATGTTAAAGAAGGTGTATATGGTTACAAAGTCCAGTTTGCTTCTGATCAGGAATTTAATAATATACTGCTTCCGACAAACCAGCCCCGACATGGAATAACAGCTGACAATATAGCTGCTTTTCATTTCAGAAATTCGAACAATAGCGGGCCAAATGAAGCCGGACCCAGGAACGTAAATGCACCGCAGGAAGTAAGGAGGATAATGTATAATAATTTTGAAATTCTTATAAGAATCCTGAACTTTGAGATTACTGGGATAGAAAATAATAAATCACTACCAGCTTTTGCAGGCATAGAATTTATAATTGTTGTAAATAAAACAGTTCAGTAATTACAGTATAATATGATCTTTAATTAAAGTAATATCTAGATAGTACTTTTTCAGAATTAATTTCTCATTATATGCATTTAACCTGATTATTCTATTCAATTAGCACTAACATTTTTGTAACTTCTTCATTCAAAAATCAAATTATGCTAGAGTTGTTTAATCATGACCCCAATTACTTTTGCAGTGCTTGCATTATTTGTCCTGGGATATGGACTAGTTTCAAAACGCCTTGAGAAAACAGTCATATCTGCCCCGATTGTATTTGTACTTTTCGGAATTCTCTTATGCGACAGGGTTACCGGACTTATATCTTCTGGAGACCATGTATTTATTGAAATTGTTGCCAACCTGACTTTAATACTCGTTCTGTTTATAGATGCATCCCGAATAGACCTCAAACTACTCAGAAAGGAAGGAGACCTTCCACTTGTACTTCTCGCAATTGGACTACCGCTGACCATTATAATGGGAACCGGTGCAGCACTTTTCCTGTTTACAGGACTTCCCCTCTGGGAAGCGGCAATTATTGCAACAATTCTGGCCCCGACTGATGCAGCACTTGCACAGGCGGTAATAAATTCCAAGAGGGTGCCTGTATGTATCCGTCAGGCACTAAATGTCGAAAGCGGGCTTAATGACGGGATATGTCTGCCAATTTTACTGCTATTTATCTCACTTGCGGTTTCGTCGGAGGCAGGACAGAATGCTTCTTACTGGATTAGTTTTACATCAAGGCAGCTAATACTTGGCCCCGTTGTTGGAATAATTGTAGGGTACATTGGTGCCAGGTTCATTACTCTTGCTGTGGAAAAGGAGTGGATGTCCCGTGACTTTGAGAAACTTTCCGGTCTTGCACTTCCGCTTATTGCTTTTTACCTTGCTGAACCGCTTGAGGGCAACGGTTTTATGGCAGCATTTTTTGCCGGTCTGATTTTTGGTAATTTTGCAAAAAAAGTTGCCAGGCCAGTACATGAATTCGGTGAGGCCGAAGGGTCTTTACTGATTCTGCTTACCTTTATTTTATTCGGGGCTATAATGGTCCCAAAAGCAGTAGAGCAGCTGAATCTGCAAATAATAATTTATGCAGTACTTAGTCTTACTGTGGTAAGAATGATTCCGGTGGCCATAAGTGTTGCCGGGAAAGGTGTATTAAATTCTACAAAACTTTTCCTGGGCTGGTTTGGCCCAAGAGGTGCTGCGTCAATCCTCTATGTGCTTATAATTCTTAAAGAAGATATGCTTACTCACGGTGAATTGATATTTAATGTGTCAGTAATTACTGTGCTTTTAAGTGTTTTCCTGCACGGGATTTCATCAGTCCCCGGGGTAAAGACATATTCGGACAGCATTGACGGAGCAGAACCTGAAATTACAGAAAAAATGAAAAATGTGTCCGAAATGCCCACAAGAGTATTATAATTATTCCAAGGACAAGAGGATGTATAAATTTATCTTTTCAAATAAAACTTCATATACGGACCTTGGTCTGTTCTTAATCCGACTTGGAATAGGCCTGAGTATGATGATTTTTCACGGGTTTCCAAAGATCAAGGGAGGCCCAGAACTCTGGGCGGGACTTGGTAGTGATATGTCGGTAGTAGGGATAAACTTCCTGCCTGTATTCTGGGGTTTTATGGCAGGGTTTTCGGAATTTTTCTGTTCACTGCTGTTAATTATCGGAATACTGTTCAGGCCGGCAGCTTTTCTACTGGCAATGACTATGTTTATAGCTGTCCTGAAACATCTGGATATACCCGAGGGCAGCCCCGGAGCAGGATGGTCCGGAGCGTCGCATGCACTAGAACTGCTTGTAATTTATCTAGCCCTTATACTTACAGGCCCCGGCAAATATAAAGTATAAAGACAGATGTACTTTGATACCGAAAAAAAAGACGGTACCGGTTTTAGTACGGACCTTTTGGAAATTCCAGGAGAGTCTGAGAAATTAGAACCGAGGTACAACCTCGTTTTGCTGGATGATAACGACCACACCTATGAATATGTTATCGAGATGCTTATGAAACTGTTTGGTTATACTAAAAAAGCTTCCTATGAAATGGCATGTGAAGTGGATTTTCTTGGGACCGTAACGGTCTTTAACGGCAATAAGAGCGACGCAGAGGAAAAACAAAAGCAGATACTGTCATACGGGCCGGACTGGAGACTGGAAAGAAGTACCGGTTCAATGAATGCAAGGATCGAAATCACTGAATAATATTTATTAATGGAGAAAGAATGGCTGAGATTTTAATACATATTTTAATTACATCTGCCCTGCTTCTTGTTGTTGCAAAGATTGTAAGCGGCATTGAAATCACTGACTGGGGAGCTGCCGTTTTTGCAGCTATTGTCCTCGGAATTATAAATGCCGTAATTAAACCGGTCCTGGTAATTCTTACTATCCCGATAACTATTATAACGCTCGGGCTTTTTCTGCTTGTTATTAACGCCCTGATGCTTTGGATGGTGGGTGGACTTGTAAGAGGTGTGAAAATAGCGGGTTTCTGGTACGCCCTTCTTGGAAGTGTTGTACTGAGCATACTGAATACAGTTGTGTATATGTTTATCCAGTAAGTCCTACTTTAATGTAAAGATCATGGTACCTTTATAACTGCTGAGCTTAAGTTCCTGCCCTGATATACTGAAAGAAGAAGCTTTTTCCATATATGTTCGGAAGAGGTAGTCATGTGACCTTTTGCCGCATAATTTACCGGAACAGTCCATATCTTTAAATTTAATAAACTTACTTGCGGTTGTATAACTGCCGCTGCATCTGTTGCAGTCGGATACTAGTTTAAACTTGCCGTTATCTTTTAGCCTTAATGTGTAGTCACCGTGTCTTTCAATAATAGTTTCTGTTACCTTTCCGGTCTTTATCATCTCAAGCATCCATTTCCCGGAGGTGAGCGATAGATTTTCTGTCTTGTTTTCTGTGCCGCATGAAAACATAAGCTGTGAAAATATTATAAGTATTAGTGCCAGGCTGTATACCATAATTAATGTTAACCGAGATTAGATTTTAAGACCCTGAGGAAGTTGCCCCCCATTATTTTCTTTACTCTTTCCTGTGTATAACCTTTATTGAGAAAATAGTCGGCGACTACCGGCAGTTTCGAGATTTGACGGATTTCTTCTGGAAATTCCTCTATCTTTCCTCCATCAAGGTCGGTACCTATACCGACATGGTCCTCACCGCAAAGGTTAATAATATAGTCGGCGTGTTTAAAAATATCTTCAAGCGTTGGCGTTTCTTTCCCCGTTTTCAGAAAAGAGTTGTAAAATACTATTCCCGTCACACCACCTCTTTCCGACACTGCAAGCAGCTGGTCATCATAAAGGTTCCTCGGATGGTCGGTAAGGGCCCTTGCATTGGAATGTGTGGCAATCGGGACCATGTCAGTTAATTCTATTGCTTCCCAAAAACATTTTTTGTTAAGGTGTGAGAGGTCAAGCGTAATGGAGAGTCTGTTCATCTCAGCTATAAGTTTTTTCCCATCTTTCGAAAGACCTGAGTCAGTCTCGGGGCCTGACGCATATTTGTTCTTATTGTTCCAGGCCGGCCCGAGAATCCTGAGACCTTTATTATAATAGAACCCCAGGTCACTTATTTTTTCGATCGGGTCTGCTCCTTCCATAAGTGTCAGGAAGCCGATTTTTTTGTTTCCAAGCAACTGTTCCAGGTCGTTTTTGTTTAAGATCCTGGACACCGTATCTCCGAATTTTTCATATATTTCTTCGTATACCTTTACCTGCGCCTTTGCCTTCTCAACAGTCCGGCCTGGCCTGTGTTTAGGGTGTACAAAAATTGTGTTGAAGACAAGCCTTATGCCGGCTTCATTAAGGCCCGGCAGTGTTATCATGCAGGGGATCTCGGGGTTAACGAAATCCCTTTCAAAATAGTTTAAGTGAAATGCAATGTCTTCATGTGCATCGACAATAAACAAATCGTCCATATGTTATGTACCGTCCTTATAGTATCCGGCGCTGGCAAATGTAACTACCGATCCCGTATCTTCTTCAAGTGCATTGTCATAATCAAGTACCGTACCGTATGATGCGTCGGTTACCTTCAGCATGCTGTAGATTGATGACAGCCCGCATATCTTCCTCTTGTCTTTTTCTTCTTCAACAGACCTGTAAAAACCTTCGGCGTCTATTTTTTCGGTGTATTCAAGTGATAATGCGTCCCTTTTCCTTATCCACGAAAGTGTTTTCTCATCCATCTGGTCTTTATCGCCAAATTTCGGGCCTACGTGTGCAAGGTCAACACCGGCGATTACAATAGCAGAGTCGCCAAAATCGTCTAATAGTATTTTCAGTTCCGTAAGAAATGTATTAATTCTGTTATCTTCCGAGGGAGACTTGCCGGAAGTAACAAAACTGTGAAAAGAATTACAGAGTACCGGGACAATTTTAAAATCACTCTTTCCTTGCAGGGCGTGCTGCAGAAAAACGACCTGGAACTCTATTGAGTGTTCTGTCCTGTGAAAAATTTCCCCTTCAAAAAGGTCCCAGCTGCATTTTCCCTCAATCATATCAATTAACTCTGTGTCTGTCTCAACGGTCCCAAACGGAGTTGAGAACGGTTTTCTAGTAAGGATAAAGGGGTTGTTATTCTGCGCGTAATGAGTAGTCCCGAAGATCAGAAAGGTCTTCACATCAGTCCGGCCCAGGATTTCACGGTATGCAGCAGCATAAGAGGTGCCGCCCCTTGTGAAATCAATATGAGGTGAGACTAGGCCCCTAAGTGACCCCTGTCCATTCTTAACTGGTAATTTCTGTTCAGCCTTTTTATAAAATTCATTAAGCAGGTCATGCAGCTTGTCTTTTTTTTCAGGATAAGACAAGCCAGAGAGGTAAGATTCCCTGATGTCGGAATTAATGAAATCATCTTCAATTGATTTTTGATGGTTAATATAGTTTTCGTTTTCCAGCAATAGGGCTTCATCTAGCATTGTGACAAGGGACTGGCATTCGGAAAGATCAATTTCCCTGCCGTATTTTTCCTTAATGGCTGAAATAATAGAACCCAGGCTGTTGCTGCCGTTAAAAAAAGTCATAATGTAAAGGGCAAGTTCGGATACAATTACCGGGTTGGAAATATTGCTTTGGGGGTCCCTGACGCAGAACATTTTCTTTCCGTCTTCTTCAACCGGAAATGCGTCCACCGCTATGAGCCTGGGATATTCATTCATATTTTTTAACCTTCTGTTTTCCCCCAGCCGCCTCCTCCGGGAGTTTCAATTCTTAGTATGTCGCCCGGCTTAACATCAAATGATTTTTTTGCAGGCAGCTGTTTTTTACTCTTTTCGTCTATAAGGAAGTTAACACCTTTTTCCCCCATACCACCGCCGTTGATTCCATAAGGTGCGTTGACCCTTCTTTCAGTGATTATTGTGACTTCGGCCTCGGTTAGAAACTGAAATTCTCTTACTATTCCATTCCCTCCTTTGAATTTGCCGGAACCTCCGGAGTCTTCCCTTATGGAATAAGAATTTATTAATAACGGCAGTTCTCTTTCAAGTGCTTCAACGGGTGTATTTAATGTATTTGTCATATGTGTCTGTACGGCATTAATACCATCTTTACCAAGTCTTCCACCCATACCGCCGGCGATTGTTTCGTAATATGCAAATTTTGTATTTGTAAGGGGGTTTATACCTCCAAAGGTAACATTACTCATTGTTCCCGCACTGGCGGCCTGGATTTTTTCGGGGATTATTTGTGCAAGGGCGCCGAAGACAGCATCTACAACTCTTTGCGATGTTTCAACATTGCCGCCGACAACGGCTGCAGGGTATTTCGCGTTTAAGATTGAGTCCTCACCGGTAACAACTTTTATTACTTTTAGGGGGCCTGAATTAAGCGGGATGTCTTTTGCAAGGCATTGAAATACATACAGCACCGCGGAAGTCGTCACGCTAAAAGGGGTATTCAGGCAGCCCGTTACAACAGGTGAAGTACCCTTGAAATTAACTTCCGCCTCTTCCCCGGTTACTTTGAGGGCAACATTGATCTTAATATTTTTATTCCCCTGGCCATCATCATCGAGGTAGTCTGTAAATTTGTATACACCGTCAGGGACATCACGAATAACGGCACGCATGATTCTTTCGCTGTATTTAAGAAGTTCATTTGAGGCATCGGTGATTTTTTCGATACCGTATTTCTCTACAATCTCTTTTAACCTCCCGGCCCCAACTTCAAGACAGGCGACCTGCGCCTTAAAATCTCCTTCCCTCTCCTCCGGGTTTCTTGTAGTCCGAAGAATCTCATCCATAAGTCCTTTATTTAATTCGCCTTTATTATAAAGATAGGAGGGGGGAATAATAATGCCCTCCTGGTGAATTGAAGTTGAAAGAGGCATAGACCCGGGCGTTTCCCCGCCAATGTCTGCATGATGCGCCCTTGAAACGGTAAAAAATTCAAGCCTGTTATTGATGAATACAGGTTTTATACAGGTGATGTCAGGTAAGTGTGTGCCGCCCCTGAATGGGTCGTTAAGGACAAAAATATCACCGTCACTGATTTCTTTGCCCATTATCGCATCTACTGAGAATGACATTGATCCGAGGTGTACGGGTATATGCGCAGCCTGCGCAATCATTTCACTGCTGCTGTTAAATACCGCGCACGAAAGGTCGCGGCGCTCTTTTATGTTTGGGGAATAAGCAGAACGTATAAGTACGTTACCCATTTCCTCTGCAACGGTACTTAGTACATTGTTAAATATTTCAAGTTCAAAACTGTCTACGCTCATTATATATTTCTCATAAACCGGGATAAGTGAATATATTAATTAGAAATCGGTAAATTATGAAATTTATTTTGTTGAATAAAAGCTGATATATTAGATAAAGGTATATATTCCGGATTTTAACTTATACAAAGGACAGATAGAAATGAAAATTTTTCAATCTACATTAATTGCAGTGTTGCTAAGTCTTGCTGTTTCCTGCGCCCCGAAAAATACAGAAACAGCTCTTCCAATAAGCAGTAAGGAAATTTTAAAGACTTCTACTTCCTGGGACGGTGACCCGATAATTTACCCCGATGGAGACCCTGAGATTAAAGCCATAATCATTGAGCTTCAGGAAGGTGTTGATACGGGGTTTCACTGCCACCCCGTACCAAATCTTGCATATATGCTGGCGGGCGAGATAGAAGTAGAGGTGTTTGAGGGACCGAAACAGGTATTTAAAAAAGGTGATGCATTTGAGGAAGTGATTCATACATGGCATAAGGGGAGGGTACTTAAAGGCCCTGCAAAGATAGTTGTGTTTTATGTAGGGGAAGTTGATTTGCCGATTACAATTAAACCGAAAACATATGATTTAAAAAGTGAAAAGTGTGTTGAATAACTGTAGAAATATTTTTTAGAAAAGCTATCCCAGGGCTTCTTTCATTCTTTCGCCTATTTCAGCAGGGCTCTTACATGTAGTAACGCCGGCTTCATTAAGAGCTGCAAACTTGTCTTCGGCACTTCCGGAGCTTCCGGAAATAATAGCACCGGCATGTCCCATTCTTTTACCCTTGGGTGCTGTAGCCCCCGCAATAAAAGCGGCTACAGGTTTTGATACATGGTCATTTATAAATTCCGCGGCCTCTTCTTCGTCGCTTCCGCCGATCTCTCCGATAAGTACAATGCCGTCAGTATCAGGGTCGTTCTGAAACAGTGTAAGGGCATCTATAAAAGTAGTCCCGATTACGGGGTCACCGCCGATTCCAAGGCATGTTGACTGTCCAATTCCAAGCTCTGAAAGCTGCCATACGGCTTCATAGGTAAGTGTTCCGCTTCTGGAGATAATCCCGATTTTACCAGGTGTATGGATATAAGCTGGCATTATACCCACTTTGGCCTCGCCTGGAGTAATAACTCCCGGGCAGTTCGGGCCTACAAGCCTGGATGCAGAAGTACTAAGAGCATCTTTTGCCTTTACTATATCAAGTGTGGGGATCCCTTCAGTAATACATATAATAAGCTCAATATTCGCATAAGCTGCTTCAAGTATCGAATCCAGCGCAAAAGCAGCGGGGACAAAAATAAGAGTAGTATTGGCACCTGTCTCGGAAGTGGCCTCTTCAACGGTGTTAAATACGGGAAAACCATCTACATCACTCCCGCCTTTTCCCGGGGTTACACCGCCCACGACCTGAGTACCGTAATCCCTGCACTGCTGCGCGTGGAAAAGCCCCTGGCTCCCGGTTATACCCTGTACTATTACTTTTGAATCCTTGTTTACTAAAATACTCATATAAATTGTAGCTCCTGGTCTGTATTTCTGTCTGGGAAGCAGAATAATAACATAGAAATTCCCGTATTCAACTTTATGAATTATTCGATATTTTGTATCTGCTCCCTGATTTTTTCAAGCTCAGATCTTAATGAAATAATATGATGAGATATATTGGCGTCTTTTGATTTTGCGGAGATGGTACCTGATTCCCTGTTCATCTCCTGGATCAGGAAATCCAGCTCCTTGCCTACGGGCAATTTGCTGTTTGTGGTTTCAATGAATTTTTCAAAGTGTGCATCGAGCCTTACCAGTTCTTCTGTTATATCGCTTCTCTCGGTGAGTATTGCGACTTCCTGGTAAAGCCTTGACTCATCTAAGTTTTTGTCATCAAGCAGTAATTCTATACGTTCCTTTAATTTCTTTGAGGCCTCTTTTGAAAAGTTTTTTCTCTTCTTTCTTATTGTGGTTACAAGTTTCCTGCAGGTGTTTATTCTCTTTAGCAGGTCAGTACTTAATTTTTTCCCCTCTGCTGCCCTGCTGCGGTCAAGTTTTTTTAATGTATCATTCAGTACTTTTTTTATATTCGCCAGGGATGTTTTCGATATTGTTTTTTTTGTTTCGCCGTTATAGAGTTCCTTGAACATCAGGATATGGTCCAGGCTGATTTCATCCTTAATGCCAAGTTCACGTATAAACTTTTTAAGGCTCGCAAGATAGTTCTTGCCCGCTTCATTGTTAAATTTTATTACGCGGTTTTTGTTGTCCTCTATGTTGATCGAAAGTTTTATTTTCCCGCGTGAGATATGTTTCTTTGCAATCTCCATAAATTCAGTCTCAAGGGATATTAACTGCTCAGGCATCTGGAACTTTATGTCCAGGAACCTGTGGTTTTCAGACCTTGCTTCAACCGTGATTTTCCCTTCCCTGTCTGTTGCCGAGCTGCTGGCAAATCCTGTCATGCTCTTCATCTGTACTTACCTTCTTTTAATTTGTCTGTGTATTTTTCTCTTAATTCATTGAAAAAACCAATCATCTCTTCCGAGGCATAATCAGGGTATGTCCACTCCAGCGCCCTGAACTTATTTTGCTGATACACTAGTGTAAGGTCTGCATAAACCCCCTTTCCCAGATAGGGCCTGTGGTAAAACCCTTTTCCCGTTGCCAGGACAAGGTGCTCGCCTGAAATATATCCGGGGTCTATGTTGACGGTCCTCATGCCTTCAATGGAATATTTTTCTTCCAGTGAGTTTGTAAAAATTTTTATCTCAACAAGTCTATCCCTTTCAATCAGATTTTTAAAGCCTGTTACGATCCTTTTAAGGTTGTCTCCCATTTCTTTTTTGTAGTAATCTGAATGGCCGAATTCCAGTATACGGCTTTTAAATGACAATGTCCCGTATTCTTTTTCAAGGCTTTTAATACAGCTGTTAAGTTCAGATGTTTCCCTGAAGATAAATGCTGTAAACAGCAGTACGGGCGGAGGCTCCTGGAGTTTGCTCATTTTAAGGATTAGATAGTTAAATAAAAATTAATATTAATTCTTGATATTTAATATTTAACTCCTTATTCTATACCAAAGTTCACATGTTTTGAATAAAAATCAGCTATGAAAAAATTAATACTGTTTATTTTAATATTTACACCCTTGTGCGTGGTATCCTGTGTCCCAAAACAACCATCAAGTAATTTACCAAAGATTGCAAAGACTGATGTGTCCGCAACGGATGTTGTTAAACTTTTTCTTGAATCACTTAAAACAGCAGATTTTGGCACTGCATATGAACAGATTTATGTTGTAAGTTCTGACAAGGAAGGTTATGTAAGCAGGTTGAACCTGCTAAGGGAAGAGGCAAATGTAAAGCTCGTTGGTTATAAGGTCCTTGGAACGCAGCTATTTAAAGATACTGCCATTGTTGTAGCAGAACTTGAGACTCAAAGAAGTGTTGACGGCGGGATTGAGAAAAAATTTACAAGGAACAAATACGATCTTCAGCTTATTGAACAAAAGTGGAAGATAACTAAAGACACTTGTATTGAAAACTGTACTTAATTACCTTACTATACAAAATGATTAAAGTTTGCATAGTCGGTGTTGGCGGCAAGATGGGCAAAAGCATCTTCGCAGCACTGGATAACGATAAAGAGATCAGCATTGTCGGCGGTACCGAAATAGCCGGGCATGAACTTATCGGCAAAGACCTCGGTGCGTCAGCCGGAAATGCTGAAAATGGTGTCATCGTTTCTGACAATATAAAATATGCAGCTTCGGAAGCAGATGTTATTGTAGATTTTACAGCCCCCGAATCGACCCTGATTAACGCCGAACATGCTGCAAACAACAACAAATCCATTGTAATCGGCACTACAGGTTTTTCCGCCGGCCAAAAAACTGCTCTTAATAAGTTCCTTGAAATGGTCCCATCTGTGATTTCCCCGAATATGAGTATCGGGGTAAACCTGCTTTTTGAGCTTTCCAAAAATGTTTCAAAGATAGTCGGGGATGATTTTGATGTGGAAATAGTGGAGGCCCATCACAGGAACAAGGTGGATTCTCCAAGCGGTACGGCCCTTGGCATTGCCGAATCAGTGGCAGACGGGCTCGGTGTAAATTTAGATGACAACGCAGTTTACGAAAGACACGGGAATATTGGAAAACGAAAAGACAAAGAAATTGGGATCCAGTCCATAAGGGGAGGGGACGTGGTAGGAGACCATACGGTCATGTTTCTCGGAGACGGTGAGAGAATAGAACTTACGCATAAGGCCCTAAGCCGCGGCAATTTTTCAAAGGGAGTTCTTAGGGCAGTAAAATGGCTGCCGGGCAGAAAACCGGGCATCTATACCATGAAAGATGTACTGGGACTTTAATTCTCATATTTACCTGCTATTTAATTTTCCTAAACTATCATGTTTGGCTTTGAACTGAAAGAAAAAGATCACAATACAAAGGCGAGATGCGGAGTGATTACTACCGCGCACGGCATGGTTGATACACCGGCCTTTATGCCGGTAGGTACCCAGGCAACCGTAAAAACCATGACCCCTGCAGATCTTGAAGGTATGGGCTTTCAGATGATGATCGTGAATGCATATCACCTTTACCTTCGTCCCGGCCATGAGCTTGTGAAGGAACTCGGAGGACTGCAGAAATTTATGGGATGGAATAAATCCGTGGCAACAGACAGCGGGGGGTTTCAGGTACTCAGCCTGGCAAAGACAAGAAAAATCCTTGATCATGGAATTTCCTTCCAGTCACACCTTGACGGGAGCAAACATTTACTGACTCCCCAAAAAGCAGTTGAAATCCAGGAATACCTTAACTCGGACATTATGATGTGCCTTGATGAGTGCCCTCCTGTTGAGGCGCCAAAAGAATACATAGAAAAAGCCGTGGACCTTACAACCAGGTGGGCAGGGGAATGCAAACTGAGTAAGACGGACGGCACAAAGGCCCTCTTTGGGATTGTCCAGGGCGGGATTTATGAAGATTTGAGGCTTAAATCAATGGAAGGGCTAATGGAGCTGGACTTTGAAGGATATTCAATCGGCGGGCTTGGAATCGGGGAAGAATCAGAGGAGACTTACAGCACGACCGAGTTTTGCCTTAATTCACTCCCTGAGGACAAGGTCAGGTATTTGATGGGAATCGGCAAGCCGGAAGACATAGTTGAGGCAGTGGCAAAAGGTGTGGATTTATTCGATTGTGTCATTCCCACAAGGAACGCGAGAAACGGCAATGTCTTTACAAATAATGGAAAAATAGTTATAAAAAATGCTCAATATTCGAATGATAATTCACCGCTGGACGAAAAATGCGGATGCTATACGTGTACGAATTTTTCCAGGGCTTACCTGAGGCATATTTTTTTAGCAGGGGAGCTTTTATCACACAGGCTTCTTACTCTTCATAATCTTTATTATTATGCAACCCTTATGAAAAGAATAAGAGAATCTATAGTGCAGGGAAAGTTTGATAAACTAAGGCATGAAATATCAGCGAAGGAGAATGCCAGACAATGAAATTTATAGTTGCATTAACACCGGTAATTTTATTTCTAACATCATGCGCACCACCCGGAATGGGCGGGGCTGAGGGAGAAGGCGGCTCGCCATTAATTGCAGCACTGCCGTTTATTCTTATCTTTGGACTTTTTTATTTACTTATTCTAAGGCCCCAGCAGAAACAGTCGCGGCAGAAAGAAAACATGATGAAAAACATCAAGCGCGGAGATAAGGTCATGACCGCAGGCGGAATACACGGAAGGGTCGTTAATGCTGAAGAAGACCTGCTGACTGTAGAGATCGCTAAGGGCGTGAATGTCCAGATCGCAAGGGCAAATATTTCCGCATTAATTAACCAGGATAAAGCTGAAACAAAACAGAAAGGGGGAAAGCAGTAGAATGAGAAAAGTATCCAGAGGATGGGTAATTACAATTGTTTTAATTTCTTTAATGTCCCTGATTTTTCTTGCCCCTACATTTGCAGGAGACAACCTGCCTTCATGGTGGTCAAAGGTATTCCCCAGCAAGGGCATAAGGCTGGGACTTGACCTTAAAGGCGGTATCTTCCTTTTACTCGGTGTGCAGGTGGATGATTCCGTACAGCAGGAACTAAATTCTATAAATGACATAATTAAAAATGATTTAACAAAAAGCAGGGCACTTGTAAAATCCTCGGAAGTAAATAACAGCACTTTAACAATGAATTTTTATTCCAGGGACGATCTTGATAAGGCACTTACATCTGCTAATGATAATTTTAGCAATGTAGCGTCTATATCTTCAAATGACCTAAGCCTCAGGATAAACCTGAATTCTGAATATATCAGAGAGCTGAAGAAAAATGCCCTGTCCCAGGTGAAACAGGTTATTGAAAACAGGGTAGCCGACTTTGGCCTTGTTGAACCTTCGATTCAGACAACCGGCGACGACAGGATACTGATTCAGGTACCAGGTGCATCGCAGACAGACAGGGAAAGGATAGTAGACCTTATCAGAAAGACGGCCGTACTTGAGTTTAAAATTGTGAACGCCGCAGGAATAACAGAAGATATTATTTTGCAGGGCCAGGGAGTAACCTCAAAAGAGGAACTGGCGGCAAAAGACCTCGAGATTCACCCTGGTGAAACCGGCAACCAGAACGAAAACTTTTTTCTTACGGAAGATGTTGCCCAGGTTACGGGAGAATCAATATCCGATGCCAGGATTACTTTTGACAACTTTGGTAGGCCCGCGGTGCTTTTTAGGTTTAAGGGCGACGGTGCAACAAGTTTTGGAGATCTTACAGGCAACAATATCGGACAAAGGCTTGCAATTGTACTGGACGGCAATGTTAAATCGGCCCCGGTTGTAAATGACAAGATCACATACGAAGGGACCATTACAGGTACTTTTACACCCGAAGAAGCCAAGGACCTGGCACTTGTGCTCAGGTCAGGGTCACTTCCCGTACCGGTCGCAGTGGAACAGGAAAGGTCAGTAGGGCCTTCACTCGGACAGGACTCAATTGACAAGGGAAGACTCTCCATGATTGTCGGGGGCATTCTCGTAATATTTTTCATGATTTATTTTTACAGGCTCCAGGGAGTTGTTGCCGATATCGCGCTGCTTCTTAACATGCTTTTTATTATGGGATTCCTTTCAGCTTTCGGTGTTACTCTTACACTTCCCGGAATTGCGGGACTTGTGCTTACGCTCGGTATGGCTGTAGACGGAAACATTATTATTTTCGAGAGGATAAAGGAAGAACTCAATATAGGTAAATCCCCGCTTGCCGCGATAGAGGCGGGATATTCCAGGTCGCTCTGGACTATTCTCGATGCAAATATTACCACACTGCTCACAGCACTGATCCTGTTCTGGTTCGGTACCGGGCCGGTTAAAGGGTTTGCAGCAACGCTGTCTATCGGAATTATCTCAACCGTGTTCAGTAACGTTATCGTTGCACGGTTAATTACAAACTACTTTTACAGGGACAAGGAGATTACAACTGTCAGTATATAGTTGAACTGGAGGATAAATTAACTTTGGAAATACTCAAACTAAATAAAACATATGATTTTATAAGCAAGTTTCCGGGAGCATTAAAACTGTCGGTATTATTGATCGTTATTTCGCTTGGCTCACTGGTTTATCATGGCGGGCCGAACTGGGGCGTGGAATTTACCGGCGGTACAGAACTCCAGGTCAAATTCCCCCAGGGACCGGAAGTACAGTTTATCAAGCAGAGCCTTCAGGGCCAGGGTTATGAAGCTGAGGCCGTCCAGCAGTTTGGACTGGCGTCCGACCATGAATACCTTATTTCATTTTCACCTAAGGTAGTAAGTTTTGAACAGATACAGGATTTTAAACAGAAACTAAACGAAGTTATAGCAACTACGCCCGAATTTGCAGAAGCGCAAATCCAGAGGATTGATTATATAGGGCCCAAAATAGGTAAGGAACTGGTACAAAAAGCAGTGCTGTCAATTCTGCTTGCATGTGTGGGAATCCTGATCTACCTTGTATTCCGTTTTGAACTCGGTTTCGCGGTAGGTTCCGTAATAGCACTGTTCCACGATACCATAATAACCATGGGCGCAATTTCTATAATGGACAAAGAGTTTACACTGGCCATTGTAGCCGCATTACTTACGGTAATAGGTTATTCAGTAAACGATACCATCGTTATTTTTGACAGGATCAGGGAAAACATGGCCAAATCGCTTCAGAAGAATTTTGGTACAATTGTAAACGAGGGTATATCCCAGACATTATCAAGGACGATACTTACAGGTGTAACGGTATTTATCGTACTTATCCCGCTGTTTTTACTCGGTGGTGCCGTGATTCATGACTTTGCATTTACATTGATCGTGGGAGTCCTGATCGGTACTTATTCATCAATATTTGTAGCAAGTTCATTTGTAGTTTACTGGAGGAAAAGAAAGGCCGCTGTAGAAGACAGCTAAGTAGGTATGGAAATATTTCTGCTAATCCTTTTTTTTCTTTTTTCCATTGCGGGCATTATAAGCCATTTTTTCGGACTACCCGGCAACTGGGTAATTCTTGGAGTTTCATTCCTCCTGGCCTGGGCAGGTCATTTTGATAAAATACAAATAACTACTCTTGCTATACTGCTCGCGCTTACGCTTCTTGGCGAACTTGTTGAGTTTTTACTCGGTATTGTCGGGGCAAAAAAATACGAGGCAAGTAACCGTGCAATCGCAGGTTCCATTTTTTTTGGTATTATTGGCGCGATACTCGGGGCGCCATTTTTTCTCGGTATTGGTTCCATAATAGGGGCTTTTGCAGGAGCGTTTGCAGGCGCGGTTATTTTCGAACTGCTCCAGGGCAAGGGCATCACCCAGGCCATAAATTCCGGCTGGGGGACACTTATTGGAAGGGTGGGTGGTTCATTTGCAAAGATATTTATAGGTATAGTTATGGTCGTTATTACACTTAGCAGTTATTTTAACAATTGATATTTTTTACGAATTTATTAAAATTTGAGACCTCAGTAGAGAAATTTTATGAAAGATATACTGGAACAAGCCAAAAACGGGATTGCCGAAGATCTCAAGGGTGCAGAAGACGAAAACTCACTGCTTCAGATCAAATCCAAATATATCGGTAAGAAAGGTGTAATTACCGAACTTCTAAAGTCAATGCGTGAATTGTCCCCCGAAGAAAAAAGGGAAATGGGCCAGGCTATAAACTTCGTAAAGACGGACATTGAGTCCAGGATCGAAGAAAAGCTTTTAGAAATAAAGGAAAATATCAAGGCAAATTCCCTCAGCCAGGAAGAGATTGATGTGACACTCCCCGGGAGGGGCCTTTCAGCAGGCGGAAAACACCCCATAAACAGGGTTATGGATGAGATTGTCTATAACTTTGAACGCCTTGGTTTCAATGTCGCGGAGGGGCCCGAGGTAGAGCTTGATTATTATAACTTTGAAGCCCTTAACATCCCTAAAGACCACCCTGCACGTGATATGCAGGACACTTTTTACGTCTCGGATGACATAGTGCTCCGCACACACACTTCCCCTGTACAAATAAGGGTCATGCAGCAGCAGTCTCCCCCGGTAAAAATTATCGCACCAGGCAAGGTCTACAGGTGTGACAGTGATGTTTCTCATACTCCGATGTTTCACCAGATCGAGGGGCTTCTTGTCGATAAATACGTAACATTCGGAAACCTTAAGTCTGTGGTCACTCAGTTCATACAGCTCACTTTCGGAAAAAATACCAATGTCAGGTTCAGGCCTAGTTTCTTTCCCTTTACAGAACCAAGCGCAGAAGTCGATATTGAATGTGCAATGTGCAAGGGCAATGGATGCAGGGTGTGTAAACAGACCGGCTGGCTCGAGATTATGGGCTGCGGAATGGTGGACCCCGAGGTATTTAAGAGTGTGAACTACGATCCCGATGTCTATACCGGGTTTGCGTTTGGAATGGGTGTCGAGAGGATCACAATGTTAAAATACGGGATTAACGATATCAGGCTGTTTTTTGAAAATGATATTAGGTTTTTAAAACAATTCATATAAACTGTTTTGATTGTGGGATTAAAAAATAAGATTAAACAAAGCTTAAAATTTTTGTTTCTTTTACTGGTTCTTTTTTCAGTACCGGGTTGTCAATCAGATGACCAGCTCGAAAAATCGATAAAACTTTCTGCCGGTTATATTGATAATCATACAAAACAAAACGGTATGTTTGATTATGAAGTTGATGTCGTTACCGGGAGAGTGTCCGACAGGAGCTATAATATCCTAAGGCATGCCGGTACTATTTACGCACTGGCCAATTCATACCAGGTTTATAAAAACAAAAAATCCCTTAAAACCCTTATTGATACATCAGATTATTTAAAATCTTGCTGCGTAAAACCTGTTGCGGATAATAAGGATATTCTGGGTGTATGGTCTTTCAAATCGATTAATAAATCAATGCCGTATGATAAGCTCAAACTTGGCGGTACAGGGCTTGGGCTCGTTGCACTGCTGAGTGTGGAAAATATTGTACCGGGCACCACTGATGCTGATACACTAAAAAAACTCGGAAATTTTATACTGTTTATGCAGAAGGACGACGGGAGTTTCTATTCAAGATATATACCTTCTACAGTGGGGAAAGACGACAGCTGGACTTCGCTTTATTACCCAGGGGAAGCCGCCCTCGGTCTTGTAATGCTTTATGAGTATGACCCCCAGCCCAAATGGTTTAATCATGCCGTGAAGGTCCTTACATACCTGGCGGAATTGAGGAAAAACGACACCAAAGTTCCGCCTGACCACTGGGCACTTCTTGCGACTTCAAAAATTATTAAAATTGCCAAAAAGCAAAACCTGGAAATCCCTGAAGAACTGCTGATAAGTCACGGCAAACAGATAGTAAACGGTATAGTCAAAGATAAGCCCCGGATTGCCAAAGAGGACCCAAACTTTGGCTGCCTTTCAAGTGACTGCCGCACAACACCAACATCTACACGGCTCGAGGGGTTAATTTCGTTTTACATGGTCCTCGGACCTGATGACAATGAACTCAAAAAAACAATTGCAGATCTATCACGCAACGGGATAGAGTTTCTTATAAGGACCCAGGTTAAAGAAGGGCCTTACAGCGGGGCAATACCCCCCGTGTATGTTGCGGATATTAATCAGTTAAGCAGGAGTTCAAGAAGTCAGAGTGTAATCAGGATAGATTATGTCCAGCACGCCCTTAGTGCATTTGTCGACTATAAAAGGGGTTTTGGTAAAATTTGAGATATTTCAAATGAAGCTATTAACGAAATCTTCCATAATTATTCTAACGGTATTTATTTTTCTTCCCGGATGTAAGGACAAAACTACCTCCATAAAAAACCCGGGAGAGGGATTTGCTGTCAATAAAATTAGCGTGCCTTCGGCATCTGAAAAAGAAGATGCTTTTAAATCGTGGGTCAAAGATAATTATAACAATCTCAGATGGAACAGCACTCCAATCAAAGAAATAATTACTCCTGAAATTCTGAATAAATCACTTGACCTGGGAAGCAGTTTCCTGATTAACAATCAGAAACCCGCTGGTAATTTTAACTACGAATATGATTTTGTGACGAAGACTTTTGCTTCGGGGGACAACCAGGTCCGCCAGGCCGGGGCGCTTTGGGGAATTTCCCTTATCTACGCATATAACCAGGACCCGGAACTGAAAAAAGCACTTGATAAAAGCCTGGAGTTCTTTTTTAAATTTACCAGGGAAGGGGCCGTAAAAGGATCAAGAGCAATTTTTTACAAAGATGAAAGTACCTGTAAAACAGGGACAGTTGCCCTCGTCGCACTTGGTATTATTGAGTATCTTTATACAGAAAAAAAAGGGCTTGTGAAGCTTGAGGACGGTTACAGGCAAAAGCTTGAAAGCAATCTTCATGGTTATATTCAGCACCTTCTCTCGATCCAGCTTGATAATGCCCATTTTGCTGATTCATATGTTTCTAATAATAACAGCCCGCACATTTCAAACAGGTATAACCCCTACGCTGACGGAGAAGTGCTTCTGGCATTCATAAAAGCAGCAAAGTACCTTGACTATAAACAGCTCAAAACTGTTTTCCAGGACTCGGCACTTTTAATTGCAAAGGATTATACAATGGACCAATGGCCGAGGGACCCGGATTCCAATCTTACCAAGGGATTTTACCAGTGGAGCAGTATGGCATTTTGGGAATACCAGGATGCGGGCTGGGAAGAATCAAAATATTACGGAGACTATGTTGTAAATATGGCCTGGTGGATGATTTACACACACAGGACTCTTAAAAGGACCAGGAATACTGCATATGCTTACGAAGGTATAGTCCCTGCATACGAAATTGCCAAATCGAGAAATAGCGGCGCATCTGAAGAAACACTCGCTTTTACTATCAACGTGGGCCTTGCAAAACTTACAAGCTGGCAGGTTGGCGGGCCGCTTGAAGATATGAACCGGTATTTAAGTTCATTTGAGGAATTTCCACCTGTTGCTATTGGGGGTATCATGAACCACCGCAGAGAACCCCTTCTGAGAATAGATGTTACGCAGCACCAGATGCATGCTGTAATTCTAGCACTAAAATACCGTTACAATAATTGACTGCCTTAAAACATTAATATGAACAGTCCTGATATTTCCTTTGCAGGTAAAAAGGATATTCTGGTTTTAATAAAAAAATTTGGTATTCACGGCCCTGCCTCCGTTTACGCAATAAACAGGGGTGTAATTAATGATACCTATGTTGTTGAGATTGCGGAGACAAACCAGAAATATATCCTTCAGAAATTACATAAAATATTTTCCTATGACCTACTTTATGATTTTGAAGCTGTTACGACCCACCTTGCTTCGAAAGGGGTTGTGACCCCTGAGCTGATTAAGGCCGCGGACGGGCTTCCGGGCCTCAAAGAAGGCGAAGACGTCTGGAGAATGATGACCTACATTCCGGGCAGGACCCTGAATATTGTAAACCGGGGCCTCGCAAAATCGGCCGGAAATTTTCTTGCCGGGTTTCATGCGGCATTATCTGATATTGAATACACCTTCCGCCACAAAATTCCGGGTTTTCATGACCCGGAAATGAATATACAAAAATTAGAAAAGACAATGTCCGGAAACAGCGAGACTGAGAAGTTTATTCAGCTTGAGGAAATGGCCGGGTTTGTAATACGTGAATACGAGAGTAAAAAAAACAGTATAGATGAACTTCCGGTAAGAGCAGTCCACGGGGACCCCAAGATCAGCAACTTTATATTTAACAGCGATGAGGACAGTGCTTTATGCCTTATTGACCTTGATACTGTATCAAATGACCATATTGTAATAGATATCGGAGATGCGCTAAGGAGTTGGTGCCAGGTGCAGGAAGAAGGCACACAGGCCTTTAATAAAGAAATATTTTCTGCATTCCTGCAGGGTTATTTTTTATCGTCTGATTTTTTAACAAAACAGGAAATTTCTGCTATTATAGATGGGGTAAAGATTGTTACACTTGATCTTTGCGCCCGGTATATAACCGATGCTTTTGAAGAGGAATATTTTAAACTGGATTATTCAAAGTACGAATCACTTTATGAACAAAACAGTAAAAAAGCCTCAAACCTGATCAGGTTTTTCAGGGAAATTCAAAATAATGAACCACAGTTAATTGAGCTGGTTAACAGCATTGCATCAGGCGGGACCTAGCATGTGAAATTGAGTTCCTGATTTTGCTGTGGTAGTATGCAACACTAATTTTTAAACCAGAAAGGAGAGTACATTATGGGTATTAAACCAGACCACTGGATCAGAAAGATGGCCTTGGAAGAGAAAATGATCGAACCTTTTGTAGAGGGGCAGGTCAGTAAGGGGGTAATTTCCTACGGACTTTCTTCATACGGCTACGATATCAGGGTAAGTGATGAATTCAAGGTTTTTACCAATGTCCATAACTCTATGGTCGACCCTAAGAACTTTGATGAAAAATCATTTGTCGAGATAAAGGCGCCGGAATGTATTGTGCCTCCAAACTCTTTTGCGCTTGCCCGGACTGTTGAATATTTCCGCATACCCAGGAGCACCGTTACTGTATGCCTTGGAAAGTCTACATACGCAAGGTGTGGTATTATTGTGAATGTGACACCTTTTGAGCCTGAATGGGAGGGGTTTGTAACGCTTGAAATTTCAAATACTACGCCGATTCCAGCTAAGATTTATGCTAACGAGGGGATAGCCCAGGTACTGTTTTTTGAGGGTGATGAGGTGTGTGAAACGTCCTATGCGGACAAAAAAGGCAAATACCAGAAACAGACAGGTATAACCATACCGAGAATTTCATAAATTAAAGCCAAATTCTTAAAAAAACCGTGTCATAGAGATGGGTTATAGATGTTTCTAAAACCCCCGAATTTATTTACTTTTATACGATTTTCGGTTAACATATTTTATTCCTTCCAAATTGCATGGAGGCTCTTAATTGCAAGACGAAAATATAGACCAGAACAACGATAAAACCATAGAAAATTTACCCGAAAACGACTTATATACAGCTGAACAAATTAAAGTTTTACCAGGCCTTGAGGCAGTAAGGAAAAGGCCGGATATGTATATTGGGGATACAAGTGTCAGAGGGTTCCATCATCTTGTATTCGAAGTACTTGATAATAGTGTGGATGAATCTCTCGCAGGTTTTTGCGATGAAATAAAAGTTACAATTCATGTCGATGAAAGTATCACAATAGAAGACAACGGGAGGGGCATTCCCGTAGATGAACATGAAGATACCGGGGTATCAGCAGCAGAAGTTGTAATGACCCAGCTGCATGCCGGAGGTAAGTTTGAAGGAAAGGTCTACCAGGTCTCTGGAGGTCTTCACGGCGTAGGTGTTACGGTGGTAAACGCACTGTCTGAATACCTGACCCTTGAGATCAGGAGAGAAGGTAAGGTATGGTTCCAGAAATATGAAAAAGGCGAGTCCGTTTCAGAACTCAAAGAATCAGGGACTACCGAAAAGACCGGTACCAAAATAAGGTTTAAACCTGACAACACAATTTTTGAAATCGACCAGTTCAACTACGATACCCTGGCTCACAGGATAAGGGAACTGGCGTTTCTTAACAAGGGCCTCAAAATTTTTGTTATAGATGAAAGAAGCGGAAGGTCCCAGGAATTTTACTATGAAGGCGGAATAATCGCATTTATTGAAGAATTAAATAAAAACAAACGTACACTCCACCCGGATGTTATCTATGTAAGTGGTGAAAAGAACGATGCGATTGTTGAAGTCGCTCTTCAGTACAACGATTCCTATAACGAAAGTATTTTCACATATGCAAATAATATAAATAATATAGAAGGTGGTACACACCTTTCGGGTTTTCGGACAGCACTTACAAGGACGGTAAATAAGTACGCCGAAGATAAAAACCTTTTAAAAAACCTCAAAGTATCACTAAGCGGAGAAGACGCCAGGGAAGGAATAACTGCAGTAATAAGTGTTAAGATACCTGACCCGAAATTTGAAGGACAGACGAAAACAAAGCTTGGAAATACCTATGTCAGGGGTATAGTCGAACAGCTTTTAAATGAAAAACTTGGAACATTCTTTGAAGAAAATCCCTCAGTAGCAAGAAAGGTCGTTGAGAAAACAGTAGAGTCTGCACGGGCAAGGGATGCTGCAAGAAAGGCGAGGGAGCTGACAAGAAGAAAGAGTGCGCTTGATTCCGGGTCCCTGCCGGGAAAACTGGCCGACTGCCAGGAAAAAGACCCAGAAAAGTCAGAACTGTTTATTGTAGAGGGAGAATCAGCCGGCGGATCAGCAAAACAGGCAAGAGACAGGTACAACCAGGCGATACTGCCGCTTAAAGGTAAGATCTTAAATGTTGAAAAAGCCCGTTTTGACAAGATGCTGAGTAACGAAGAAATCCGTACCCTGATTACGGTGCTTGGTACCGGTATAGGCGAAGACGATTTCGATGTTTTAAAAACCCGTTATCACAAGATTATCTTAATGACGGACGCTGATGTAGACGGTTCACATATCAGGACCCTTTTATTGACATTTTTCTTCAGGCATTTCTCGGAGTTTATTGAAAGGGGTTATCTATATGTAGCACAGCCCCCGCTCTACAGGGTAAGAAAAGGAAAATCAGACAAGTACTTAAAAGATGATAATGAGTTTGTAGATTATATGCTGCAGCTCGGGACAGACGGAATATCGGTACCGATCAGTAAGAAAAGCGGTGATGATAAGGAAATTAAGGGCAACAAACTTATTGAAGTAATTAAAAAGTCTTTATCTTACGGCAAGTCCCTGCAGAGGATAAGCCGCTGGGGCAAAGACCCTAAAATTGTAGATGCAATAGCCAACCAGCCCGATTTTAAAAAGGGGCATCTTAAGCTTGAAAACCAGGCCACTCTTGATAAGCATTTAAAAAATATTAAATCCTGGATTGACTCCAACTATACTGATGTTGTTGACCTGGAATGGCAACTGCAGGAAGATTCCGAGTATAATTCCAACAAGATATTTTACACTTTCCGTGAAAACGGCAGAAATAAATCAGTCATGATTGATTTTGATTTTCTTAACTCCCCGGACTTTGGTGAACTTAAAAAAATGCGTGAGTATATCTCTGTAATTGGCGAGAAACCGTATGTTGTCGCAGACGGTGAAAGTGAGACAAGTTTCGACAGTCTTAATGACCTTTGCGAATTTGTACTCGACCGTGGTAAGAAAGGACAGTTTATACAGCGTTATAAAGGACTCGGTGAAATGAATCCCGACCAGTTGTGGGAAACAACAATGAACCCTGAAACAAGGATACTAAAACAGGTGAGGGTGGAAGATGCCGTTGAAACAGACGAAATCTTTACCATTCTCATGGGTGACCAGGTTGAACCCAGGAAAGAGTTTATCGAGACTAATGCACTTAATGTGAGCAATCTAGATGTTTAACACCGCTAATTAATCAGGGACGGCCCTCTTTAGGCCGTAGGTTTTGCGGGGGTATTCTGATAAAGAGAATAAATCCATTTTTCTTTTCTTCAATCTTTGCTTTCTTTTTACTTTTTAATAATGCATATGCGGGTGATTCCGCAAATGGCGCACTTGTAGTAGATGATAACACCGTGGAAATAAAGCACGCTGTTGCCCGCCCCTTATTTGACGACATAATAATTGTCCTTTCCGATAATTCAATATCCAAAGAAATGGTGCCGGACGGGATTTTGGGACTGTCTGAAAAAAACAAAATTAGGGGAATTATGTTTTCAGTTTCTGTAAAAGATAAACGCCTACTTGGAAAAGGTGAATCAATTCAGTCAATTCATTACTACCCGGTATGGCAGCAGCTGGGTCTAATTGGAAACGGAGAATTCGAGCTTGCTGAATCCGGTAAAAATACTTTAAAAGGGAGACTATTTACCCCTTCCGAAAATGAATGGAACGGCCATAAATATTCCTATGATATAGAATTTACAGTAGATATAAAAAAAGAGCCGGTAAAAGTAAAAATTACTGGAGCGGATGATGCACCATCAAGGGCATTTTCTAAATATTACGAAGCTGTAATGGCCGGGAATTCAAAAGAATTCAGGAAATATATTGCAAATGCCAGGCTTGCCGAAATGGAAGCAGAACCAGGAATGATGGAATTTTTTACAGAAATGCAGCAGGCGATGAGCCCTACCGATTTAGAAATAGTCAGCAGTATTGTAAAGAAAGACAGTGCTATAATAAAGGTTGCCGGAAGCAGGGGGGCTGATAGTTCGGAAGGGACTATTAATATGATTAAGGAAAATGGAAAATGGAAAGTGAACCTTGAAGCATGGGTTTCAGGTGAATTAAACAAATAGGGAGATACCTATGTCTGATAAAGGGCCTGTAACAACCGGGGAAGCAACAAAAATTATAATGGAGTGGGCAAGGCTGTATGACCTGCAGGCGGGGTTGTCCGAATTTTTACCTTATATAGCCGAAGAGGGATTTTACATGCGTTTTGACCGGAATGATTGGTTAGGATATTCAGATTTTGAGAAGCACCAGATAATGAAGAGAAGATTTTTTAATGAATTCCACGAATATTATGATATTAAGATTGAAGAAGGTGAAGAAAAGACCACTGCTACAACCAAGATGAACTGGGTTGCGCACTACCGACCTGAAAACAGTGAGCATTTATGGGAGTTTCGCCGCTGTGAGAAGACAGGACGTCCCTATATGCAGGGCCATTCAGTAGAGCTTTTTGAGTATATTAAGGGGTTTGCCCCCGATGAGGCAGATAATTCAGATCCGCACCTTGATTCAAAATGGGACAGCAGGGAATAAAATGATAGAGGAGGACTAGACAGTGAGAATTATTATTACCGGGATATTGTTTATATTTGTTGTGTGTATGGCATTATCCTCAAATTCCGATGCAGGAGAAGAACAGGCAAAGCAGGAAGCATTAAAATCAGCCCAGAAGTGGCTAAAGTTCGTGGATGATGGAGATTATGGTGAAAGCTGGAATGATTCAGCCGTACTCTTTCAGAAAGCTGTATCAAAAGAAAACTGGGTAAAGACAATTAAAGGTGTAAGGCCGCCGCTTGGAAAAGCTGAAAGCAGGAAACTCGAATCCGCAACTTATATGACGGAGTTGCCGGGGGCCCCCGACGGGGAATATGTTGTTATCCAGTTTTATACGGTTTTCTCAAATAAGGCTAACGCTATTGAGACTATAACACCCATGAAAAACCCGGACGGAAAATGGAAAGTGTCGGGGTATTATATTAAGTAAAGGCTTTTACATTTCTGGTTTGTCATTTCGAAGGAGTGGAATGACTGAGAAATCTGTTCTTTCTTCCACTATATAACTACTTGAACTCTTTTATTTTATGGTGAGAATTAACTTATGAGTGAAATTAATACTCAAATACCGAAAATTAAAGATTTCAGGCCGTTTATACCCTGCAGCCGCGACGGCCATAATGTATCCCTTAAATTTTACCAGGACCTGGGATTTAAAAAATTATGGGGAGGTGGAGGAGTTTCGGAGATAGATACCGGATTCGGGCAAAGGTTCCTTCTTCTTGAAAAATATAATAAGGGACTTGCTGAAAATCTAATTATACATATCTGGGTAGATAGTGTTGATGAATGGTATGAGTATATTAAACCAAAAAAACTTGATGAAAAATACCCGGGAGTCAGGGTCGGGGGACCGGATATTCTTCCCTGGGGATGGAGAATACTTTATGTATGGGACCCCGCAGGAGTCCTTCTCCATATAGCAGAACCCCACAGTGAAAAAAATATACAATTCTTTTCCAGTGCTGATTGGCTTAATAAGGAATAAGCTAAAGCAAAAGTTTAAGTATTTGTAAATAATATGTTGTAACTGGTAGTTACAACTGATATATAATGTAACAGATTACTGTTTATCGTAGATTTATTCAGTAATTGTTAGTGCGCCAGACGGGCATTTTGCTACTGTAGCCCTGATTTCTTCTTCTGATGCACCTGACTGGTCAATAACAAACTGGTCATCAACAATTTTAAAAACTGTTGGCAGGCCGCCAACACATTCACCTGCGTGTATACAAACTTCCTGGTCCCAGGAAACTTTCATATTTAATACCCCCTATATTTAATATGTCCCTAATAGAGAGTATAGATTAAAAATTTGAATAATGATACAAGAATTATTATTAATATTTCCTTCTTCGCAGAAAATCAGCAAATTGGTAACTATTTGCTATTTAAATTATGTAAATGAAACTCAATATGGTCTTTTATAAAACTTGAAACAAAGTAGTAGCTGTGGTCATAGCCTTCCTGCATTCTTAAATTAAGTGGATAGCCTGTTTCTTTGCAGTTTTGTTCAAATATCCCGGGCTTTAGTTGTTCCTTGAGAAATTTGTCATCTGTGCCCTGGTCTATAAGTATCTCCGATTCAACTCTTGCACTTTTAACCAACTCCGAGGCATCGTATTGTTTCCAGGATTCCTCTTTATCACCCAGGTAGTTTTTAAAGGCTTTTTGCCCCCATGGGCACTGCATCGGGGCGCATATAGGGCTGAAAGCTGAAACTGATTTAAATAATTCAGAGTTTCTTAATCCAATGACAAGAGCACCGTGTCCTCCCATAGAGTGGCCTGAAATGGCTACATGATCCAAGTTGGCATTAAAGTTTGAACTTAGGATTTCGGTTATTTCATTTACTACATAGTCATACATATTGTAGTTTTCTTTCCATAAATCAGTTGTTGCATTTAGATAAAAGCCGGCCGATTGCCCAAAATCCCAATTGTCCCGTTCTCCCGGGATGTCAGTACCCCTGGGGCTTGTGTCAGGGCATATAATCATCATTCCATTGTCAGATGCCCATTTTTGTGCACCTGATTTTGTAATAAAGTTTTCTTCATTACAGGTAAGACCGGACAAGAAAACTAAAACGGGAACTTTTTCGTTCTTTTCTTCTTTCGGTCTGAAGACTGAAAATGTCATAGGGGTTTTTGTGGATTTTGATTGATGTGTATAGAATTCAGTAGACCCGCCAAAAGACCTGTGTTGTTCTTTCAAAGTTAGTTCAGCCATTGCTAGTAAAGGACAACGCTCCTTATGCTTTTGCCTTCATGCATAAGATGAAATGCTTCATTTATTTCTTCAAGGGGCATTGTAAAACTCACAAGCTCGTCAATTTTAATTTCCCCGCCAAGGTATCTTTCGACTATCCCGGCAAGTTCAGACCTGCCTTTAACACCTCCGAATGCAGACCCTCTCCAGACCCTTCCAGTTACAAGCTGAAACGGACGTGTTGAAATTTCCTCCCCTGCACCTGCAACCCCTATTATGGTAGATTCACCCCAGCCTTTATGACAGCATTCAAGCGCTGATCGCATAATATCTACTTTACCCACACATTCAAATGAGTAGTCTACGCCACCGTCTGTCATATCAACTATTACTTCCTGTAGCGGTGCATCAAAGTCTGATGGGTTTACAAAATCTGTTGCACCCAGTTGTTTTGCAAACTCGGCCTTATCTTTGTTTATATCAATTGCAATAATCCTCTCCGCATTTGCCATTACAGCACCCTGAATAACAGAAAGGCCGATACACCCCAGCCCAAAGACTGCAACAGTCGAACCTGGCTGAACTTTTGCGGTGTTTAAGACCGCACCAATTCCGGTGGTTATGCCGCATCCAAGCAGGCATACCTTATCAAGCGGTGCTTCATTATTAATAACTGCAAGTGAGATTTCAGGGACTACAGAATATTCTGAGAAAGTCGATGTCCCCATATAGTGGTATATAGGTTTTCCGTTTAGCGAAAACCTTGTTGTCCCGTCAGGCATTAGTCCCTTACCCTGGGTGTCTCTTACAGACTGGCATAGGTTTGTCTTGCCGGACTGGCAGTATTTGCATTCCCTGCATTCAGGGATATAAAGAGGGACTACATGGTCACCGGGTTTTACAGTGGTGACACCGGGGCCTATTTCTTCTACTACTGCACCTCCTTCATGCCCCAGGATAACAGGAAACACACCCTCCGGGTCTATTCCCGATAGTGTATATGCATCCGTATGGCATACCCCTGTTGCAACCATCCTGCAAAGCACTTCGCCTTCCTTTGGGCCTTCCAGGTCAACTTCTTCAATAACAAGGTCTTTCTTGGCTTCCCATGCTACTGCTGCTTTGGTTTTCATTAGTAACTCCTTTTTTAGCTTGTTTATTTAGTGTATCAAGAGATACACAATTATCGCATAAGTAACTTTTAACTGTCAAAGACTGGCTATTTAAAATGTATTGTAAATATATTATATTAAAAAGCAGTGGGCTTAAATGAGTGATCCAAAGCAGAATGTAGTTAATACAATCAACAATGCACGAACGGAGCTTGAAACTGCACTTTTTGAACTGCAGAAACTTCGTATTCTCGACCCAAAACGGGTGGCTTTTTCGGCCCAGGCACTTAACAACTTTATTACAGTCACCGAAGGTACTGTGGACCTACTTAGTGAGTCCCTGAAAGAACACCCTAACCCGGAAATAAATACCTGGCTCAATGGACTTCAGCATACTACCAAGCTTATGGGTTATGCCGTAAGCCAGCTTTTTAATGCTTCGATAAACGGGAAACCAAATTTTGCTTTTATGAAGACCGACATTAATAAACTGATTGGCCGGGTGTGTAATTATTATCAAAAACTTTCTGAACTCAGAAAAATCAAAATTGTTTTCAATGCTGAAATTAAAGATGGGTTTGCATGGACCGACAAGGTCGCGCTTGCCTCTGTAATGGACAACCTTCTTTCTAACGCTGTGAAATATTCTTATGAAAACAGTGATGTTATTGTAAGCCTTATGGGTGATGGAGATCATTTTGTATGCAGTATTAAAGACCATGGTAAGGGTATCCCCAAAAAGGACCAGCAGGACCTGTTTAATCCCGAAATAGATTTTTCAAATTTGAAATTTGCAGATAAAGGTGCCGGCTTTGGTCTTATTGTTGCAAAAGAACTTATTGATGCCCTGGGCGGTAAAATTTGGTTTGAAAGCGTTGAAGATGAGGGGGCAACCTTTTCAATATCAATACCAAAGTATGACGAAAGTATTCATAAAAAATATTAGAAGCAATACTTATTCAACATTTCTTGTAAATTCTACTAAAATATCCATCCAAAATACCGGGCCAAATCCCCAGTTTAATTAATTGTAGTAAATTAGTAATTAATAATATATGTAATTAAAGTATAATATATTGTTAAATTATGAATAAATTGTTCAGTCTTAAAGTTGGTTCATTTTGTTTCCTGCTATTTTTACTTCCTATTTCGGTCAATTCAGAATGGGTATACGTGTACCGGGTAATTGACGGAGACACTTTTGTGACTTCAAAAGGAACAAAGGTAAGGATCAGTAATATAGATACTCCGGAGACCAACCATCCTTACAGGCCAAAAGAAAAGGGAGGGGAGGGTGCGAAGAAGCTTGCTGTCTTTTTCCTTGAGGGAAACTTTGTCTTTCTTTCAGGTAATGCTCTGGATAAGTACGGTAGAAGGCTGGCAACGGTGAAACTAAGGGGTGGTAAGCGGTATGAAAATATAGTCAGGCAGCATGGATACGATAAACGTTCAAAAAGTATCTATTCAAAGGGCTCTTCTAAAAAGACTTTTTATAATCACTATTCTTATTCCTCAATGGATATGGAAGAGATTGAGGGTGTTTATTACCCTAAATCAACTCTCCCTGGTTCTACGCTTTCACCAGGCCGGAATTACAATTATCGTAAGGTCGATTTACTGCCGCAACAAAATTTACCTATTCCAGACAATGGAATCAGCATAGATTTTATTAAATGTGGAAAAGGTAAAGTTGCTGTGAAAGGGTATTACCGAAAAGACGGAACTTACGTAGGGCCTTACTGCAGGAGGAAATGATACATCAGGATGCATGATTCAGGATAGATATCTCACTACGTTCGATATGACATATGGGCTGTCATTTCGAAGGAATGGAATGACTGAGAAATCTTATAACTATGGCAATTGTTAACTATTGCTTCATGTTCTATTTCAAAATTATTTTTAGATTGTGCTGCCCAGAATGTTAAATATATTAGATCTCTACTAACGTCGAGATGACAAAGAAGGATGCATAAAACATGATGCACGAGTTTGTCATTCCCGCGGAAGCAGGAATCCAGGAATATTGTTCTACTAACATAATTGTGCATGTGAAGATGAACAGATTTAATCCTTCCCCTGTATATACACAGGGGAAGAAAGTGTGGAGATTGGTTAAATCCCCCATCATCCATCAAAATTGAAAAGCCCTTTCCTGTTTACCATTATTGGAGGATTGATGAACTTTTAGAGAGAAAGGGCTTTTCCTGAATTTCTTGTTTTTATTTTTTATCAGTTGTACTTCAGATTACTGTCAAAACATTGAGGAGAGTATAAATGAATCCATACTGCCCCTTCCGTTTCCGTTATTAAATCCGACAAAGAGTACAAAGTTGTCCAGAAAATCTGTATTTAGGGCCTCAAGCCTTACCAGGCCATCGGAGATTATGTTTCCGGGACAAAGGAGCTCACCCCCAAAAGTATTCGGTATAGCGTTGTTTACACCATATTCTGACCTGGCCACACTCGCAGAACCGGTAGAATTATCAGATGCAGCCTGTATAACTGCATTTAAACCTGAACTGTTTTCATCTACGCAGGAATATATTACGTCCCTGCAGGAAAAGGGGACCTCTGTATCGTTGAAAACGTCTACATTAAAAACAGCAAAGTTTTCCGTAACATTTGCTACGAGTACCTGGCCGGCCGGAAAATCAGGTGTGTAAGCTACCCCTGCAATATCAGATAGACTTACTCCGGCAGCAGTGTTAAAATTGAAATAGCCAAACTGCTGGTTGTATCCCAACTGAGAAGGGGTTACCGGGGACTCTGAGGGTGCGTTGGTCCTGTATTCGTAACCACTATCATCGATAATTCTCATATTGCCGATTATGTAGTTGTTGGCAGTTATACCTCCTGCTGCATTAAGTGCGGAGGCGAATACAAAGCCGTAAGCACCATCCGGAAGTACCACACCCGATGGAGTACCGTTATTCGTCTGGATATCACGCATATTGTAAATGTGTGTATCGTTGGGTGTGTATGAATCAAAAAAGTTGTTTTCATTACAGTTGTTACCCACATCATATATCTGTATATGCACGTTAGGTGCAACACCGCTGGCATTTGTAAGCTGAATGTATGTTTCCCTGTCCCTTAAGTCAAAGAAATAGACCAAAAGGCCTTCCCTTGCATCAGTTTCAGCGACGTCTAGCCCGGCAGGCGGGCCGGCATAGGCTGTTACCGTTAATCCCATAGCAAAAACAAATAATAAAACTGTTGTTAATATTTTCATGATTTCCTCCTGTAAGAAATATTGCAATAATATATATAATAATTAATTAATAAGCAAATAATATATGTATTTTTGGGAGATTGGTGAGATAATTGATTGTATATACATTAATAAAATAATGCAATATAAAAATATATAATAAAAAACAAATATTGTACTATTGCCTCAAAATTTGCCTCAAAATTGTCGGTTAATATATTGAAGAATGTCGCTTAAGAAGCTTGCTCATAGAATAATTTCGGAAAAGTATAGTTCCATTGAATACGGAGTAGATGCCACATGCGGAAATGGTTTTGATACATTGTTCCTCGCCGGGCTGTGTAATCCGGAAGGAATGATATTCAGCTTTGATATTCAGGAAGAAGCTTTAGACAAAGCCGAAAAACTCCTTAATGAGAATAACCTCCCGGCAGGTGTGATGTTTGTAAAGACGGGACATGAGAATATAGAGGGGGTAATAAAGCCAAAAGTAGATGTAGTGATGTTTAACCTGGGATTTTTGCCAAATTCCAATAGTAAAATCTGTACGGAACCAGAAACTACAATCTCTTCACTTAATTCTGCAACAAAAATATTAAATGACGGTGGGATAATTACGATAATATGCTATCCAGGTACTGAAGAGGGCAGGGTAGAGACCCTTGAAGTAAATAAATGGCTGAATGAGCTGGATAAAGATAAATTTAGCCTGAATGAGTATCTTTCGGACAATCCGGATAATACTACCCCTGTGCTTTATGTGGTGGAGAAGGGATAGAGCTACTACACAATGAAACTATGGGCAGTGAACTGATTTCAATTCGCGAATTAGGTTGTGGTATTATGTATACACGGTAATAAAATGAAGATTGTTAGGGGAAAGGACAAAAAAGAAAAAAGGATAAGAGTAAATCCCGATAAGCTTAATATGGGCAATACCTATTCAAGTCCGCCGCAGTATTACTACGATGCGGAGTTTGACTGCGTAGACTGTGGGTCGCATGAGATCTGGACAGCGTCTCAGCAGAAATGGTGGTACGAGGAAGCAGGCGGTTACTTTTTTGCAGTTGCAGTCAGGTGCAGGGAGTGCAGGGAAAAAGAGAGGGAGAGGAAAGATGATGCAAGAAAAAATCACAAGGCTGGTTTAAAAAGTAAATAAACTTCTCAACACAAAAGAACAGATTTTCCTAATGTCGAGAATACATAACTAATAAAGCTGTTTGATATATTCTTGGTCGGTTTTGAACTCGGAGGTAAAGTGGAACTCCATGTCCGGGAAGTTTTCCTGCCTGTTTTTTAGTGCCCAGGCGCTTTCTGCCATAAACACTAACCTTTCGTCTTTGTCTTTTGTAATAAAGCGTTTATTGTGTAGGATAAATTTTTCAAGCTCGTCCTGGTTTTCGGTAGTAATCCAGCAGGCTTTAAAATAGTTAAGCGGTTTAAATGAACACGCCGCACTGTACTCATGCAACAGCCTGAACTGAATTACCTCAAACTGCAGGTCGCCAACAGTGCCTATGATTTTGATGTTTTCAAGTTCCTGTACGAAAAGCTGTGCTACCCCTTCATCAGTTAACTGCTTAATACCTTTATCAAGCTGTTTTGATTTCATGGGGTCGTTGTTTACAAGCTGCCTGAATTTTTCAGGTGAAAAACTTGGTATACCCCTGAACTGGAGTTTTTCTCCCTCTGTCAGGGTATCGCCGATCTTAAAATTCCCGGTGTCATAAAGGCCAACTACATCTCCGGGAAATGCTTCTTCAAGTACCTGCTTATCGTTTGCCATAAAACTTGTCGGATTGGAAAAACGCAGTTTCTTATCAATGCCGGCATGATGATAAAATGTATTTCGTTGAAATTTGCCCGATACAACACGGCAAAAGGCGATCCTGTCGCGGTGGTTTGGGTCAAGGTTAGCGTGAATCTTAAATATAAACCCCGTGAACTTGTCTTCGTAAGGGTCAATGTCTCTTAAATCAGTCTGGCGGGGCTTTGGTTCGGGCGCGATCCTTATAAAAGTATCCAGCAATTCCTGCACCCCGAAATTGTTAATAGCACTTCCGAAAAATACAGGCGCGAGTAACCCTTCCTTATAAAGGTCTTCATCAAAGGCTTCATATATGCCATCGATCATACCGGCATCTTCCCTAAGCTGGTCCGCATTTACCTTTTCAATCTGCTCGTCAAGTACCGGGTCGTCAAGATCATCAATATAAATAATGTCTTCATCGCTAATTTTGGTCTTTCCGGATTTAAAGAGCTTAAGGTTCTTATCAAATAAATTGTAGATGCCCTTAAAACCGGAGCCAATGCCAATAGGCCATGTCAGGGGACGTACACTTATGCTTAGTTCTTTTTCTATCTCGTCCAGAAGTTCATAAGGGTCGCGCCCCTCCCGGTCGAGCTTGTTGATAAAAATGATTACGGGGGTGTTTCTCATACGGCAGACTTCCATGAGCTTTCGGGTCTGCTCTTCCACACCCTTAACGCAGTCAACTACCAGAATGACACTGTCCACGGCAGTAAGTGTGCGGTAAGTGTCTTCGGCAAAGTCTTTATGCCCAGGGGTATCGAGAATGTTAATTTTAAAATCCTGATATTCAAACCCCATTACAGAAGTTGCTACAGAAATTCCTCTCTGCTTTTCTATTTCCATAAAGTCTGATGTAGCGGTCTTTTTGATTTTGTTGCTCTTAACTGCCCCGGCAGTCTGTATGGCGCCTCCAAAGAGCAGGAGCTTCTCTGTAAGCGTAGTCTTCCCGGCATCTGGGTGGCTGATTATTCCAAAAGTCCTTCTTTTGCTGATCTGTTCTTTGTAGCTCATTTGATTAAGCCAATCATTTTACTGAAAATGGTGAATAAATCGACATGTAAACGGGATATTGCTGCTATACGGAATTAAAGTATTCCAAAAAGAATTAAGATGCTGGTAACAATAAGGTTGAGGATAGCAAGGGGAAGAAGTACCTTCCAGCCAAGCTTCATTACCTGGTCGTAGCGGAACCTCGGCAGTGTCCACCTGACCCAGATAAAAACAAAAAGCATAGTCACAACTTTTCCGATAAAAACAAGCGGGGGCAGGTACCAGTGGGTAGCAATGTCTATTTCGCCCCAACCCACATATGGAAGAGGATACCATCCTCCAAGAAACAGGGCCGTAATCATGCATGAGGCCACTATCATGTGAGTGTATTCGGCCATGAAAAACATGGCAAACTTCATACTGCTGTACTCTGTGTGATAACCCGCTACTATTTCAGGTTCAGCCTCGGGTAGGTCAAACGGCAACCTGTTAGTCTCGGCAAATGCTGAAATAACAAAAACTATAAACCCAAGCGGCTGTAAAAACATAAACCACCACTGCTGCTGGTATTCTACGATAGTACCAAGTCTTAGGGAACCTGTAATTGCAATCACTCCAAGTATTGAAAGCCCCAGCGCAAGTTCGTAGCTTATCATCTGCGCCGCACCGCGGAGTCCGCCAAGCAGTGAGTATTTACTGTTGGAGGCCCAGCCCCCGAGCACTATTCCGTATACACTGAGTGACCCGATTGCCAGTACATAAAGTATGCCGATATTAACGTCTGCAATCTGGAAGTTTATTCGAATGGGTTCACTAACAAGCCCGAAAAGTGTGGTATCAAAACCCTGTCCGATAGGTATTACCGCAAGGGCGGCAAGTGCCGTAACAAGAGTAAATGCAGGTGCAATTACAAAAAGCACCCGGCTGGTGTTGTCCGGGATAATATCTTCCTTGAAAATAAATTTTATACCGTCTGCTAGAGGTTGAAGTAGTCCAAACGGGCCGACGCGATTAGGGCCAAGCCTGTCCTGTATTGCCGCACTCAGGCGCCTTTCTGCATATGTGAGGTATGCCACGGCCGTTAGTACCACGAAGGCCATAAGAGCAATTTTTACTAAAACTATTCCTATTTCGATTCCAGACATATTCTTAGTTTAATAATCAGTTTTCCAGTGAGGACGAAGATCCTAATACACCGACCCTGTCATAATTAATACCGCTGAATGATTTATTTTTCCCCGATAGGTCGGCCATGATTTCACTTGGATGAGTAAATTTAAATCCGGGCTGGTCAAATTTGCCGCCAATGGTATTTAATACTTCCCACTCGGGTTTTGCTGTGCCGGGGGGTTCGATTGCTGCTTTAATCTGCTGGACCCTTCCCCTGTCGTTTGTAAAAGTACCGTCTTTTTCGTAAGCAGTAGCACCCGGCATGATAAGGTCGGCAAAATGAGCAGTAGCTGTAAGTTTAGTATCTAGTACGGCGAGGAATGTAAGATTGTCTAATGCTTCCTTTAACCTTGTAAGATCAGGCTCTTCTACATATCCAAGAAGGTCCTCTCCCATAGCGAATACAGCGTCTATCTTTTTATCTATTATAAGTTCTATTATTTCTTTAAGGTTGGTAGCAATGCCAATATCCTTAACTCCGCGTGAATTAGGGTAGGGGTCAGAACTGATTATATTGAATTTTTTATTTCCGCTGTCAAAGCCGATATTTGATACCAGGTAGTCTGCCTGGAGTTTTTCACTTAGCTGTGAAGTTAGAAATAGCTCTTCATTTGTAAGGGTGGGTGAGGCAACTATTGCGAGGTTAAGGTGTGAAAGTCCTGATACTTCACTTATCCTGCTGTGAAAGAGGTCAAAAGCCTTTTCCCAGGTTGTTGTTTCATACCCGTCTCCGTTTCTGACAATAGGTTCCCTTAGGCGGTTTTCTTCCTGTACTTCTTTAAAACCGTACCTGCCCTTGTCGCATATCCAGTAGTCATTTACATCAGGGTTTGGCCTCGGCCTTATGCGCGATACCTTGCCTTTCCTCGGGTCAACTCCGACTGTGATATTGCAGCCGTTGCTGCAAAGTGTGCAGATGCTGTCTGTAAACTCCCAATACCAGACCCTTTCTTCATGAAGTGTTTCCTTGTCAAGAAGTGCGCCAACAGGGCAAAGGTCAATTACATTTCCAGCGAGTTCGTTATCAAGCTGTTTCCCGGGGAAAACATCAATTTTTTTCCTGAAACCCCTGCCGTTTGTACCAAGTTCTTTTGTCTCGGTGACTTCATCTGTAAATCTCATGCACCTTGTACACATTATGCACCTGTTGGGATCGTACATAATCCTGTCACTTAGGTAATATTTCTGCCTTACTTTTTTTTCCTCGGGGCCTTCGACCCTGCTGTAGCCGGGGCCGTGTTTAAATGTAGTGAGCTGAAGCGGGCATTCTCCGCCCTTGTCGCATATCGGGCAGTCAAGAGGGTGGTTTATAAGTGTAAATTCAACAGTTGCCTCGCGGGCCTTTACCGCTTTTTCGGAATTTGTTTTTACTATAAGTCCTTCTCTTACATACGTGTTGCAGGCCGGGAGTACTTTCGGTACGCCTTCAACTTCCACAAGGCACTGCCTGCACTGGGCAACAACACTAAGCGAAGGGTGGTAGCAAAAATGCGGCACTTCAATCCCAAGTGCCGAGGCCGCCTGGATAATATTCTGACCTTCTTCTACTTCTATTTCGATATCGTCAATTGTGATTTTTGGCAAATTTAATACTCCGGGAAAAAACTCATCAAGAGTTTATCTAAGGTAGGTGTTAATTCAAGATTTAACCTTACATAGATGTCATTTCAAATCAGTATATTGTTATTTCGAGCATCTTCTCAGCGAGAAATCTTCTAACTATGGCAGTTAATAACTATTGCTGCATTTTCAATTTCAAAATTATTTTTAGATGGTGTTGCCCATAATAGTAGCAGAACATATTGAAGTATTAAGTCTAATTGATAATCATAAGCTTTACGGTACAGGGCTTGGGTGGGTAGATACGAACCTTATTGCTTCGTGCATACTTAGCAGATGTGAAATATGGACTTTGGATAATAAACTTAAAAATACCGCTGTTAAACTCGGCTTGTTAATTTGAAGAATATTATTCCCGTGAAAGCGGGAATCCTGTAAAAAAATGGATCCACAGTGAAGTTAAGGGTGACAATAATATTCAGGAGATTGCTTCACTACGTTCGCAATGACAGCTGATCTCTGACATATGTTCAAGAACACAAATTAATATCAATATTCCCAAATTGGTGTTAACTTATCCAAAATCTATTTACTAAGGAGTGAATATGAAATTATTAAACGCATCCATTCTAATATTACTTTTTGTTCTTGTTTTACCTTTCTCGGCAATTGCGGAAGACTCTGCCGCTTTTGATAAATATTTCAGCAATATTTCAGAAAAGCTAAGTATGTCGCCTGAGCAGGTTAAAGAAGCCAGGCCTGTTTTCCTGCAGAGCTACCAGGAAAACCTAAGTACTTTTCAAAAATACGGATTTAATCCCGAAAAAGGCGAAAAACCGGGGATTTTTAAACTCGAAGATATGAAAAAAGAGATTGATAAAAACCAGAAAGTGACCGACAGTAAATTGGACCGGATACTTTCAACTGAGCAGATGGGTGAACTTAAACAGATTAGGGACCAAGAGGCTAAAGAGCTGATGAGTGAACTTAAGGCACATGAGAAATAATAGATCTATAAGTCGCTCTGCTTCTTCGAGATGACACACTAAGTACAATGTCATTTCGACCGAAGGGAGAAAAAAATATACAGTCATTGCCTTGAAAAAGGGAATCCAGTATTAAGGAATGGATCCCCGATAGGAGTCGGGGATGACAACATAGATTTTCAGATACGTACGAGATAAAAGTCAGGATGGTTTATCTTCTGATTCTGAGACGGCGCTTTTGAAACCGCTGTCTAAATCTTCTTTTGTTTCATTTATCATTTCGGTAATGTCAGATTTTATTTCTGACACAGGATTGTCTTCAAATTCAATGTTCTTTTTGAGCTCGTCCTTTGCCCGCTGAAGTTCCCTCATACCCTTACCGATGGTCCTGGCTACTTTGGGGATCTCTTTGGGGCCTAAAATAAGCAGGGCAATTATCAAAATTATTATTAGTTCACTTGAGCCTACGCCAAACATATCTGAAAGTATATTTTAATTTGGGCCTAAAACAACACCAAATTAAGCTAAAACCTCCCCTCTTTTAGGATTTGTAATAAGAAAGGTGCTTGCCGCGGTCACAAAACATATGACAGCAGAAAAAATTATTGTTAAATCGTGGGTCCCCGTAGTGTCGTGAAGGTATCCTGCTAAAATTGGCCCGCTAACTGATGCAAGAGAAAATCCTGTTGCCGATACACCCATAATCGAGCCTATATTTTTTGTACCGAAATACTGGCTCAGTATAGTCGGGAATATCGGCATATGCCCGCTGTAGAAAAATCCAAACAGAAAGCCGAAAAGATAGAATGCCCATACTTCCTGGAAAAATATAATAATCAGAATGGAAAGTGCCTCAAGGAAATAACTGGTAAAAAGGACCTGTTTATTGTTCATGTATTTTGTAAGGACACCGGAAAAGAAAAGCCGGCCGAAGATACTTCCAAAAGCGAGTGCCGCAGGTGCCCCGGAAGCCACCAGAGGGTCTATCCCTGACTCTATGCCGTAGTCAAAAAGGTTTATAAGAATAATAAGGAATGTGTTCATTCCCAGGAAAAATATGAAGTAGAGCACCCAGAACGGTTTTGTTTTAAGTGCGTCCATTACTCCCATGCTGTTTCCGTCGTCTGCTGCCTGTTGACTGGGACTGTCGGAAGTGCCATTTGCCGCTTCAGCCTCCGGTGCTTTTTTCATCACAAATGCACAAAGCAGGATTACAAAAATTATTATTGCCAGGATAATAAGAGAACTCTCAAGTCCCACAGTGGAAATCAGCCAGGCATCAAGGGGGTTAATGACCATGCCGCTGATAGGTACGCCGAGTGTCGCAATCCCTATTGCGAGTGCCCTCTTTTCATTAAACCACCTGCTGATAATAGCAAGGCTTGGTATGTAAAAGAAACCGTTGCCGATACCCGGGAGGACCGCGTAAAAGAAAGCAAGTTCCCATAGGTTGTCGGCGTAAGCGGTAAAAAGCATACCTATTACAGCTGTTAATCCGCCTATGAAAATTACGTATTTGGGATTGTATTTATCAATAAGCCTTCCTGCAATAACCATTGAAAATGCAAAGAATATATTTCTTACAGTGATCAGGGATGATATTTCAAGGTGGGTCGCATCAAAAGATTTTTCCAGATACGGTACAAATATCCCAAATGAATATAGCAGGATACCGTCCAGAGAAATTATTAATAAACCAGCAGCTACAATGAACCAGCCGTAATATATGTTTCTAAGCATCTTTTAATATACGGAAATTAATGTTGAGGGATTTTGAAGATTTAAGATACCCGATAATGTCGGGCTTTATTATTGCAACTGTAATTTAATTTTAATACTGTTTTGGAATTGATTTTATAGAAATAGAAAGGTAATCATTATAAATAATATATTTCAGGGAGTAATTAATGTCAGATCACGATAATAACGGCGATATTCTTTCGGTATTAAAAAACAGTATCAGCAAGGGCCTCAGGGTAGTAAATATAAGGTCAAAAGAAGCGTACGGGACTGTAAAAATTAAGAATAAAATTTCGAGTAACAAGAAAAAACAGGCCAAAGCGATACATCAGATAGGTGAATCGGTATACAAGATGTTTAAACTCAAGGACTCATTTGATACTGAGAGTTTAAGGAACAAATGCGTTGAAATAGCAAAAATAGAGCAGCAGCAAACAGATCTTGAAGAAGAATTAAAGGTTTTACACGAAAGCGCACTTCATGAACTTGGTAAATTAAAAGCTATTTCCAAACCTGATGACCAAAGTTAAGATTTTATTATAACTTACTCAAACCATTCACTAATAATGATTGACAATATTTATATGAGTATTAACATTTTTATTAAATATTGTGATAAATGATAATGGCAAACCATTTGAAAGGATGGGACGCAAAGATTCGGGCCTAAGGCTTACTGCTACCGGCTGCCGGACTGCCGAAAATTGGATATTTTTATGTAAAATGTTCTTATTAAACCGTCTTTTTGAGCCATTTCAGGTTAATAACCATTATTATTTATGAAAATATTTTTTTGAGGTTGGGCTTAAACTTAATATGGAATATATTTTTACTGTTCTAACATGCTGAGAACATTGATAAATATTAATTTTAAAGGCTAAACCTGCTTATAGATGAATATTTTAAGCCAAAATAGCATAATTTGGCAATATATTTGCATATATATTAAAGAAGTATCATGAAACGGAATAAAATAAGTTCAAACATAGAATTAACAAGCGGAGAGGTACTTAGCCTCATCCTAGACGGGGCAATTCCGTGCCTGATACTTCATCCCCATGAAGAGATAGTTGACTATATAGAAGATATAGTCAAACCCATCAAATATTCACTGCTCAAAAAGGGGTTTTATGTAAAGACATTTGACCACCATGCAATTGATGCGGAAATGGTTGAAAAGTCTTCAGAGGAAAGTTCGTTTACAATTATTCTTCTTGACGGGCTGAATGCAAACATACTTTATTCCTACGGATTTTTTAGAGGTAAAGAAAAACATATTTTTCCGATCTTTAACACAAAGGGTGAAGAAGACGGCGATGTAAAAATATTTTCCGATACGTCCAACATTATTTCAATAGATATAAGTGAAAAAGACCCCAACTACATCTCGGTACAGATAAACAACATCCTTGATTCATACCTTGCAGAGAATTCTGATGAAATAATACAGGAACTTGTTGTAGAAAACTTATTAATCAGCAACATAAACGATGCCGACCTTATTAAGCAGGTTTCAAAGCTTTCCCATGAGATCATTGAGTACTACCTCGGTATGGAAGAGCCTTCACTTGACAGGGTCAACGAGATATACGAAACAATCAGCAGTATTGAGAAAAACAACAACGTTAATTTCCCGCCATATATTTACAGCTTACTGCCCGCGGTATATTTCAGCCTGTTTGAAAACGTCCTGTTAAAACCTGTCGAGCTCAGAAATTGCATTAATAATATCAAACAGCTGTTTGAGGACATATTTAAATCTGTAAGCGACGAAGACAAAATAAAAATAAGAAGAAGATTTGCCGATGCACATACACTGATATCCGTTTACGATGAAAAGGTTGAAAACTGCGAGACTGCAATCGGTGCACTAAAAGAAGTAATTGATGAGGGAATACTTGAAGACAGCTCGCTTTACAGGACAAAGGTCTTTAACAACCTTGGAGTTAACCTGCTTGCAATTGAAGATGTAAACGGGGGACTGAACTACCTTGAAAGTGCAATTGAGTATTTACTCAGTTCCATAACAGATTTTCTACAGAAGGCATTCCCGCTTGAGTACGGGCTGTATCATAAGAACCTTGGACTTGCGTATTATAAAAAAGCCGGTCTGCTGAATTCAAAAGAAGAGTATGAAAACTCTCTAAACTCTTTTAAGCATTATGCGGGTACTTATTCAGAAATAAGTTTTCCAAAAGAACATTTTGATGCAAAAATTCATCTTGCAAATATACATAGAGAAATTGGCAGTATAGACAGTAATGAAGCTGAATTTGCTAAAGCAGTAGACCTCTATAACGAAGCGCTTTCTTACTACACGCTGGATAAATTTCCAAAAGCTTATGGAAGGATCCAGAATGAGCTTGGAAAGTGTTATACAAAGCAGGCGGTGGCAGGCGATACGGAGCTGAATTCGGGTAAAGCCGGTTCATGCTTTGACAAATCACTCAAGGTTTTTTCAGTCAGTGAATACCCTATATTTTACGCGCTTACAAAAAGCAGTGCAGCAGACCTGCTTAGTGTTAATGCAAATGAAAACGGGCCGGAAAGCCTCCAAGAAGCAATAGAACTATACGAGGAGTCAATTACATTCCTGAGATATTCAGACCATCCAAAACAGTATGCTGACATTCAAAAAAAACTTGGCGACAGCTACAGGCGCCTTGCTGTTATTAATAACGACCATGAGCTTTGTATAAGGGCATCAGAATCATACGAGGAGGCCTTAAGGGTCTATAATTACGAAAATTTTCCGGTTGATTTTGCCAGGACTAAAATCGGGCTTTCAAATACCTACGAGGTACTAAGCGAGATAGAAGAAGACATTACATATCTTGAAAAAGCCATTGAATCCTACAGTGAATCATTAAGCGTGTTTAACGCGTCGGAATATCCTGTTCAGTATGCAGAAATACAAACTAACCTCGGCAATTCCTACAGTTCACTAGCCACGGTTAAGGACCTTGGCAGTAACTGCTCTAATGCAATTGAGGCATATAATTCTGCTCTTGAGTTAATTAACCCGGAAAGTTCGCCTACGGATTACGCGATGATAAAAAATAATATCGGCGTCGCATACAGGACTTTAGGTGAATCAGAAAAAAATATTGAGATGCTTGAAAAAGCAATAGAATCTTTTAACGACTGCGTTGACCTGATGCGCGGCGACAAAGCTGATGAAAATTATGGAATGATAAAAAGCAACATCGGTGATACATATTACTCCATATACTCCATAAACAACGAACCGGGCTGGCTTTCAAAATCAATAGAGTCATATCATGATTCGAAATTAACATATAACAGGGAAAATTATCCTGACAATTATGCCCTAATTGAAAGAAAGACAGGTAAGGCTTACCTTGAGCTTTCAATGCATGAAAATTTTGAAAATAATTCGGAAGCAGCAATACAAAGCCTTACCAATTCGATGGAATATTTCACATTTGAAGAGTCACCGGAAGAGTATGGCTTAATTAATAAATATATCGGCGACCTGTATTCCAATATAACCGGGTCAAGGATCGATACCGATACGGTAAACCTCTCCATTAATGCTTATACGAGGTCAATGGAATACTACAGACCTGAAACCTTCCCGGAGTACTATTCTGATATAGCAAATAATATTGGAAACCAGTATAAAAAACTTTCAGAACTTGAAGAGAAGGCCCTGAATTCCCAAAAGGCCATTGATTATTACAATGAAGCTTTAAATATAATTGATCCTGAACAGCAACCCTTAAGATACGCTGTAATCGGCAACAACGCCGGAAGCTCCTACAGCCTGCTAGCGGAAGTCTCAAGTGATGATAACTATGCTGAAAAGGCAGTTGAACTGTTCAGGAATTCATTAAGCAACCTCAGTAGTGATGAACACCCTATGGTGTATGCAACAATCTCAAGCAATATGGGTAATGCACTTATCCAGGGTTCGGAAGCGGGAGACTTTGCAGATAACTGCAAACTTGCAATAAAGAGTTTTAATGATGCACTTGGTATATTTGATCCAACGGGCCCGGGAGATGATTACCTGGTAACCAGCAACAATCTTGCTGAAGCCTATATCCTGGTTTCTGGAAATGAGGGAACTGCAGACAGCTGCAATATGGCCATAGAAACAATTAACAGGGCACTGCAATACTGCGATGGTGAGCAAAAACCCTGGCTGTATTCAATACTTAATAACAGCCTTGGCAATGCGTACCTGACATTATCAAATTATGACCAGAAGATTGAAAACAACGGTGCTGCCATCAAGCACTATGACAGTTCCCTAAGCCATATTGGCGATAACCGTTATTTTAATTCCACTGTAAACAACAATATTGGCGTTGCCTATTTCAACCTCTCGGGAGAAATAGACGGTTACGAGAACTGTCAGAAATCTTCAGAGTATTTTATCAACTCCATGGAGCTTTTTAAGAGTGAACCAAAGAATGTTCAGTGCGGTGTTGTTAAAAATAATTATGCATATGCCATGGATACAATGTCCAGGCTTGAAAACAACAATCAGTATAAGAGTGAAGCTGTTAATGCCTATAACTGCTCACTAAGGTACTACAACAGGGACGAGCGCCCGGCTGAGTATGCATCGATAAAATTTAACCTTGCGAAGCTGAATTTTGAACTTGGCATTGAAGAAAAAGACAACCAGAAGATATCAGAATCTATTGAAGAGTTTAAGAATGTCCTGGAAGTATATAATGAAAAAGAATGTCCATTTGAGACCGGTACGGTCTGTTATTTTATTGCCCGGGCCTTTGTTTCGTTAAATAAAACTGAGACAGATAAGGACCAGTTAAACCAGGCGGCCGAATATGCGGACAGGTCCCTTGGGATATTTGACTCGGAAAATTTTCCCTACCACCACGCCTGCAACAAGCTTGTTCTTGCGGAAATTTTTGTTGAACTTGGAAGGGAAGAAGATGATACCAGTCTATACCTGAAGGGTATAAATGCCTACAGGGACGCAGTAATCTTCTTTGATCCTGAAAACTACCCGGCTGAAAATGAACAGATCAGGTCGGCTATTGCTGATACATATTTAAGGCTTGAGGACCTTGGTGAAATAACAGGAGACCCTCTCGAACTTGTCGAACATTATAAGGGCCTTTCAGAAACATTTACATACAACGAGTTCCCGCTCCAGTTTGCAGGCACGCAGAAAAAACTCGGCGATTCCTATATTAAACTCTATGAAGCAGACGGGAATATTAAAAATATCGAGAATGCTGTACTAACATACAACAAATCGTTAAATGCTCTGAGGGACAAACCAAACACGGAAGAAGTTGCGGAGATACAGTTTAATCTCGGTAACTGTTATTACCTCATTGCCGGTGACAACAAAGATTATAAAAACCTTGAACAGACTATAGAATCATTTAACAAGGCACTTGTTTACTATGAACAGTACTCCAATACGGAAAAAATTGAAGAAATATCTTCAAAGATGGCAAGCCTTTATGTTGTTCTTTCAGATTCATCAAGAGCTGAAGGGAATTACGAAGATGCACTTGAGCAGATTCAAAGAGCTGATGAATTCATTGACAGTGATTCAGAAAATGAAGGCCTTGCTGCCGTTAGAGTTAAATCAGCCGAGATATATTCTTACCTTGGGTCTAAAGATGAAAACCCGGAATATCTGAACAAGGCAATAAATTCCTACGAACAGTCCGTTAAATTTTATGAAGAAAACGGGATTACCGACAAATCCGCAGACATTTATGAAAAGACAGGAGATGTCTACTTCAGGGCATATGAACTTGACCAGAATATCGCTTCCTTAATAAGTTCGAAGGACTTTTATCAAAAATCATTTGCTCTCATCTCAGATGAAAATACAGGAACACCCGGGGATGCTATACGCGAGAAACTCGGAAACGCTTACCAGACACTTGGAATACTTGAAAGAGAATCTCATAATACGGAAAATGCAGTAAGTCATTTTGAGAAAGCTTTAAACTATTTTGATTCCGATAAATTCCCGGAAAGACATTCTGTCATTCAAAAACAGATCAGCAGCTGTTATATCGAAGAGGCAGGAGCCCTGGAAAACAGCAATCCTGACCAAGCACTTGGCCTGTACCTTAAAGCGCTGGAGAATATTGACCAGCCTGAGGTAAATGCCGAAAATGCCAATATTTACAGGTCCATCGGGAAGCTCTATCAGCAAAACGGGCCAGGGGAAGATTTAAACTCAAATTTAAACAGCTCTATCGAATATTATAAAAAATCACTTGAATTTTACAGTTTTGAAAATGAGAAAGAGGTCTTCGGACAGATAAATATTTCTATTGCTGATATATACAAAGACCTGCCGGACGAAAACGGCCATGAAGAAGCAGCCAGGCACTACGATGAAGCACTTAACTGTTTTAACCACGAAGAACATGAAGATATAATCAGCAGAATAAACTCATCAAAAATATTAATTTATAAAGATCTTGCTTCCGCTAAATATGATCAGGGCAACCTCGAGGATTCTATCCAGATTTATAACAAGCTGTTTGACCTTGTACAGGCTGAAGGACAGGAAGACCTGTTTGCAGAGATCAATTACAAGATGGGTCTTGCCTCCTATAAACAGGCTGTAAACTCGGGTGGTATTGACGGCTGTAAAAACAGCATAGTGTTCCTTGAAAAAGCTAATGACTATTACAGCCTCAATGATAATCCTGATGAGTACACTGAGATAAACTCGGCACTCGCGGACATTTACGGTAAAATCGGCGAAGAGGAATCCAATGATGATTTTGAGCTTAAATCAATCGAATACCTGAATAACTGTTTAAATGTATATGACAAAGAGACGCAAAATGACAAATACACAGATGTCCTTAAATCTTTTATAGGAAGGACAGCGAACATAGCAGGGACCTGTTTAAATAAAGGTGAGTATTTAAAATGTATACAGGTAATTAATAACCTTGATGAAAGCCTTTACACAGAAGACTTAAAAACAGAGTTTGGAAACCTGAACTTATTAAAAGCCGAATCGTATCTGAACCTTTCCGAAAATGAAAATGATGAACAAAAGGACAATGTTCTGAATTCGATAAACTGCTTTAAAGATGCCGCGGGTATATTCCCACAGGACGAATATCCTCAAAAGGCAGCTGAAATTAATCTAAACCTTGGTTCGCTCTTTGAAAAACTATATAGATTTAATAACGAAAAACAGGACCTTGTAAATTCTCTTTCTCATTATAAAAATTCACAGAATTTTTATAATTCAGGAGAGCATCCCGAACTAAGCAAAAAAATTACCGCAAGTGTATCTGGACTTACCCTTAAACTGGCCGGGCTTGAAGAGCAGGATGATAACCTGATCAGTGCACTGGAGCATTACAGGGAAGCGGGGGAGTTGTCGGCAGGCACCGAACAGCCTGAACAATCTGCACAAAAAGAGAAAAAGACAGCCGAAATTTATCTCAGGCTTGCACAGCAGAGTGACAGCAATATCGGCCATATAAAAGACTCATTTCAATCTTATATGAACTGCATTAATTACTATAACAGCAGTGATTTCCCCGATGATTATAGCGAAATCCTGGCTTCATTCAAAACTATGCAGGACCTTATTATTGAGAAGAAGGAAATTGCCGGTGATTTTGCGGTAGAAATTCTAAAGGGTATCGCACCTTATATCACCGTGGATGAAGATAAAAACAGTTATGCAAGAGTTAATAAAGAACTTGGACAGTTATTAGAGTCAGAAGCCGAACAATCAGAAAGTAGTGCAGGATATGCTGAGGCCGTATCGTATTATGAGAATTACCTGAATGTCATAACAGGGGAAAAGAAGCAGTCGGATTTTTATTTTACTAATTACAAGATCGGTGAAATTTATTCCAGGATTGAAGCCGGGGAAAATATCACTGAAACTATTACTAAATCAATTAACCATTTTAAAATATCCAGAGAGTATTTTCATAATGAAGAGCTGCTGCAGGAACTGAAAAAAGTAGATGATCACCTGGAAACCCTTTACAAAAGAATGATCGAAATTTACAGGAATGAGGGCAATGAAACACTTGTAGTTGAAGTAGCCAGGGACTCACTCGGTATTTTCAGCAAGGAAACAAACCCTGAGGTATATGCTAACTTCAGTTACCTTGCGGGCAGAAGCTACTACCAGATGGCCACTGCGGACAACAGCAGGGAAAACTATTTTAATGCCCTGAGTTTCCTTGAAGAATCGCACAGCGTTTTTAATGAACCAAAATACGGGGAAATGTTCGGGCAGGTAACAAGGAGCCTTGGTTCTGTATACAACGAACTCTATAAGCTTGAAGAACAGGACGACTACATTACAAAATCAAGGGACAGTTACACGGATTCGCTGAGATACTACACCGCGGATAATTTTAAAACACAGAACGCGGAGATAGAGGAAGCTATAAAAGAGCTTGACCTCTTACTTGCAAAAATTACTGAAGAAACTGAAACCCCGGCCGAAGAGATTGAAGCAGCCGCAGATGAGCAGCCGGCCGAAGAACAGGTCGCTGAGGAAAAAGTTGGCCATGAAAAGGCGCTAATTGATGAAAGTGAAGATATAGAGGCCAGGATTAAGAAGCTTGAAGAGCATTCAGAACAAACTGTTATTGATAATTTTGATGAGTATTTTGAAGTGAACAGTAACCTCGCGGGTTCTTATTACTTATTTGGTAAGGAAAGAAAAAACTACGAATATATTTCGAGGTCGATTGAGCTTTATAATAAATTGCTTCCGTTAATAGAGGACAAGGAAAAAACAGCCGATGAAGCTGAGATTTATAAAAAAATGTCTGATTCTTACAAACTCCTTGCCAGGGGTACCGATAAAGACCTTGTAACAGAATCGATAAATTCAGCTGTTAAGTCATGGGACCTTTATGACAGGCTGGGTGACAGTGGACCTGTAAATACCCTTAAACCAATGCTCATAGAGAACATTTCACTGCTTGTTTACCTTGAGGCCAATACAGGAAATATTCCAAACGCCATTAATTATCTTTCAAACTTCCTCAGCACCCAAGAAAGCAGGATTAATAATGAAGAGAGGACGACACTAAAATACGAGTTCATTCTCGAACTCCGTAAACTCGCCTCAAAAGAGAATATAAATTTAATTTCAGATTTTATAAAACAGTTTAAGGAAACTGCCGATAGTCCAAGAAGTTCGGTGTATGCAGAAGAAGCTGATAAGTATCTAACGGAGGCCTACCTCACACTTGGTACCCAGCACAGCATGGTCAACGACTTTGCAAATGCAGAAGAACTATTAAAGAATGCGGCAGAACTTTCACAAACTGTAAAAGAATTTACCGATACCTGTGAGATAAATTACCAGCGCGGAATGCTCCATAAAAGAAAGTGGGAGCAGAAAATTGATAAAGAAGAGATAATTAAATCCATAGAATATTTCAACCAGGCAGCTGAAGGCGCAGATGATGAGCGCAAGTCAGAAATAGAGGGACTTATTGAAAAACTGCAGAGCGCCTACGACTCCGAAGACATTGAAAATGCAGGAGAACTGGAGCTGTATGATGAAATACCCGAAGACGAGGCTGTTGAAAAAGAAACAGTTGAGGAAGAAACTGAAACTGTTGTTGACATAAACCTTGAAGGTGATGAAGAGGCCCCTGAACAGCATGCTTTTGAACCGGAGATAGTACCGGATGATTATACAGAGAGTGAAAAGCCGGGACATGCGGCTGAAGAAACAATCCCTGCTGACCACCTTGAACAGATTAAACAGCTTGAGAAAACACTTTCGGTAATAAACGCGGAAGAGAATTCAGAGGAGTATGGAGATGTCTCAATAGAGCTCGGTTCTGCTTACCATTTGCTGGCCGGTAGTGAAAACAGCTCTAAATATTACGGCCTTGCGATAACTTCATTCAGGAACGCGCTAAAAGTATTTACCGAGAAAACCAATATACAAAAATTTGCCGAAGTAAATATGTATATTGCAAATACCTATAACGATTTTACAAAACAGAGCAATGACCTGAGACAGTACAAGGACATGATTAACTGTTATTCCCGTTCACTTGCATACTATACTTCGGACCAATTTCCAAAGGAAAACGGCGAGATTAACTATAAACTTGGAATGTCCAACTATTACCTTGCTGAAAACAGCGGGGACCCTAAATCCTACGAAACTGCAATTGTGAATTTTAACGCTGCCCTTAAGTATTTTAATAAAGAAAACACGCCGGACGAATTTGCGGAGATACATAAGGACCTTGGCGTTTCCTACGGAATTATGGCAGAGCTGAAGTCTGATTCTGAGATGAATAAAAATGCTATTAACTCTTACCAGAACGCATTAGAGGTATTTACCGAAACCGGAAATAAAAGTGAAAAGGCAATAATAAACAAGTATCTTGGAATATCCTATAATGCGCTTTTAGAAGGCGGGGATGATCCGGAAAATCTTAAAAAAGCAGTCCAGAACTATAATGATTCACTGACGTATTATACAAAAGAATCATATTTAAGTGATTACGGACTTGTAAACAAGAATATGGGTTTTCTATATCTTAAACTCGCGGAATTTGAAGATAAGCTGGAAAATACCAGGAAAGCAATACATTCATTTGAAGAGTCACTGTCTTATTATACCCTTGAGCTAAGCCCGGTAGATTTTGCGGATTTAAATAACAGGCTGGCAACTCTTTATAATGCGCTGTTTGACCTTGATGAAGAACTTGCAAACTGTTATAAGTCCATTAGTTATTACGAAGAGGTATTAAAGGTCTATAACGTTAACGACAACCCCATGGAGTTTGCAGCGGTAAATAACAACCTTGGTATTTCGTTCAGGGCACTTGCCGAATACGATAATAAAGCCGAAAACTGTATTAAGGCAATAAACTCCTACAAGAACTCATTAAATGTATATAAAGTAAAGGAATTCCCACTGCAGTACGGTTCTACTCAAAACAACCTGGGTTCTGCCTACAGGACACTTGCAGAGGAACGTGATAAAGCGGAACACTGTAAGAACGCAGTTAAGGCATACAAAGAGGCATTAAAGGTAAGAAGCCTTCAGCAAATGCCTGTACAGTTTGCGGCAACCCAAAATAACCTCGGGGTCGCATACAGGACCCTTAGTGATGTTGAGAACAAGGCAAGGAACTGTAAAAGGGCAATTGAAGCCTACGAGGCAGCCCTCATAGTTTACACACTTGACCAGTTCCCGATCCAATATGCTACTACAAAGAACAATATAGCAGGTGCTTATACGACCCTTGCAGAAACTGAAGACGCAAAGACCAACAGTGAATATGCCGTTAGTGCATATAAAGAAGCACAGCAGGTCTTTTCAAATGATAAGTACCCTGAATATTTTGAAATGATTGAAGATAGCATAAATTATGTTAAAACATTAGTTGATGCATAATCCTCGGCTACTGCTGTTCTCATTTTAAAATGAACTTCTCCGGAAAAAAAATAATCTCAGTTTGGATGATAGTATTTTCCCTGATACTTATATTCCCCAAACCTGTAAACTCCGCTACCTGGCTGTTTTTAAAAAATATTTCGGGTGTAGGGCTGTTTTTTGAAAACATGACCAAGCACAGGGAAGCAAAAAAACTCAATATCGACAGCATCTATGAGATATCCTCTGACAGGCTCGAAAAAGCAAAGATAAAGATTTATAGGGACTCGCAGTGGAAAAACAACTGGGGCGGTGCTTTCATTAAGGTAAAGATTATATCGAGTAAATTTACCGGTCATGAAAACTTTGCCGTTTATATTGATACTGCTGTTTACAGGCCGGTCGTAATTCTCGGAAGTACAATAAATAAAAACGAGGGGTTTAACGCTTCATCCTGGTCAACCGGAAAACTATTTTCCTGCAGCAGGGAAAATTTTCAAAAATGTGTACAGACCGGTATCAATGAGTTGCTGGACCTTTTTATAAATGATTTTAAATCCGTTAACGGGGTCAGGTGACGCTGCTGTAAAGATTTTCGGTGTCCCCGATACCAATACTCTCTTCACTGCTTTCCCTCATGTTTCTTACCGTAACTTTTCCGTTCTTTAGTTCTTCTTCCCCTAGGATAAGAGTGTAGTCGGCATCCAGTTTGTTTGACCTTTTGAGCTGGCTCTTGAGGCTTTTACTTTCGTGTTCAATAAATACCGATTTCCCCTTTTCCCGAAGCCCTGTGGCAATTTTCATTGCAGGAAGAAAAGTGTCATCACCTATCCAGGCAATATAAATATCAGTCGGGAATTTAAACTCTTCATCCGATAGCTGTTCATGAAGCAGTATTATACGCTCGAGACCAAGGGCAAAGCCCGTGGCCGGTGTAGAGGGGCCGCCCATTTTTTCGACAAGATTATTGTACCTTCCGCCTGCCGCCACGGCGTTCTGGGAACCGAGTTTGTCGGTCGTAAATTCAAATACGGTCTCCGTGTAATAGTCGAGTCCGCGGACAATCTTATCATTAATGTTAAACGGGACTGAAAGGTCGCCAAGTATTGATACAAGTTCATTGAAATGTGCACTGCTTGATTCAGAAAGATAATCAATTATTTTAGGGGCACCGCTTGTAATGTTCCTGCAGTTTTCATTCTTGCAGTCGAGAATACGCAGCGGGTTGGTTGTAAGTTTTCTTTTACACTGGTCGCAGAGGTCATCCTTCACGGGATTAAGGTAATTAACAAGTGCGGACTTATAATTCTCTCTTGATTCATCATCACCTATCGAGTTTACCTCTATCTTTACCGAGTCCTCAAAACCTATCTTTTTAAAAAAGTACCAGAGCATCGTAATTACCTCGGCATCCGCACCGGGGCCGGCCGAGCCAAAATATTCGCATCCAATCTGGTTAAATCCCCTGTACCTTCCTTTTTGCGGTCTCTCATGCCGGAACATAGGGCCCATATAATAAAACTTGGAAACGGGGGTTTTTTTGTAAAAAGAGTTTTCAATAAATGACCTGACAACGCCGGCAGTCCCCTCGGGCCTTAGTGTAAGTGAAGAGCCGTCCCTGTCTTCAAATGTGTACATTTCCTTTTCAACAATATCCGTAGTGTCTCCTATTCCCGTGCAATAGATGTCGGTGAGTTCAAGTACCGGAAGCCTGATTTCGCCGTACCCGTATGATTCAAACACGCCCCGGGCAGCATTTTCAATAAAATGCCATCTTTCTATCTGCTCCGGCAGTATGTCGTGAAACCCTCTTATAAGTCTGTATTTCATAATATTTTTTATGGTCTATTTTTTAAAAATGTTATTATATCGTACCTTATTACTTAAAAACAGAAATTAATTATTAGTTATTTCCCCGGCAGATGAATAAAGCAAATTACCCAAATATTGTTTATGTAGGCAGCCCGCCGCTGTTTTCAAAAGGGGCAAGTGCCATACATATGATGAAAATGTGCCAGGCAATGAAACGTATGGGCATTAATATTGAACTGCTGTTCCCCGATTATGACAAAAGCAGGGACATCTTTGATTATTACGGTATCAGTGACAAATTTACTATTAAGACAATCCCTTTTACAAATATCCGGGGCAGGCAGATTATTCACGGGTTTCTGGGTTCTATTTACTGCCTGTTTAAGAAAAGCAGTTATGACACTGTGCTTACGAGAAACATAGTCTTTACCTATTTTGCTGCCAAATGGTTCGGTATGCCTGTAATTTATGATGCTCACCATCCCCTGGTAAACGGGGCCGCAAGGTGGATGTTCAGCCATTTTAAGGATTCTGACAATCTTATAAGATTTTCTACAAACTCTGGAGGACTTGCGGATATTTATCTTAAGGAAGGACTTGACCCGAAAAAACTTGTTGTTGCTCATAACGGGGTGGACCTTGAGAGGTTTGAAATATCAGAGACCCTGGAGCAGCTTCGAAGTGAACTTGGCCTTCCCCATGATAAAAAAATCGTATGCTACAGCGGCAATACATACAGGGGGAGGGGGATAGAAATCCTGATAGATGCCGCGGAAAAATACAAAGACCTTCATTTCCTGGTTGTCGGCGGCCTTGATGAAGATAATATTGTTTATAAAAGGGCAGCAGAATTCAGAAGTATCCAAAATTTTCAGCTCACAGGTTTTGTAGAACACTCTTCGGTACCCAAATTTCTTAAAGCATCGGACATACTTGTTATTCCCTACTCAGATAAAGTAACAATCAGGGGCGGTACAAAAGCAGCAGCTTTTACTTCGCCGATAAAACTCTTTGAATATATGGCTGCCGGGAAACCAATTCTATCCAGTTCCATACCTTCAATTACAGAAATTATTGAAGACGGCAAAACAGCATCTTTATTCGAACCCGGGAATTTTGATGATTTTTGCCTTAAACTCGAAGGATTAATTAAAAATCCGGGGCTTGCAAAAACCTTATCGGAAAATGCTTCTTATAAAGTATTGGAATATACGTGGGAGGCCAGGGTCAGAAAAATTTTAAAACCCCCTTTTTAATAGTAAAATTTATATTATAATTTTCTATCTGCAATTTCCAGCGGTGTATTATTAAATCAGAACAATTATAGGGTTTTATGAATCGTTTTTTATACTTAATATTAATAGTTTGCAATATTTCTCTATGTTTTTCACAGGCCCACGCCCAGAATACTTCCTTTGAGAAATACCTTGCAGAGTCAGCTCCTTACGAGGTAAAAGTCCCTGATGGGGAAACTCTCAGCAAAAACCAGGACAATACCGAACTTGGGGCAAAGGACTTTATTCGTGATACCGGCATTTATTACACATTCATCTGGGCTTTCCGGATGTTTTATGTAAGAAATAAAAATTCAAGGATATTTGATACATCTCTTGAAGACTGGTGGGACAATGTATCACAGTGGCCTGTCACAAATGACGGTGACTCATTTTTTACCAACTACGTAGTGCATCCTTTTTCCGGGGCAATGTCTTTTCTGTATTACCGTGAAATGGGCCATGATTTCTGGGCATCATTTCTTGGTTCGGTTGTTCAGAGTACACTTTTTGAATATACAATTGAAGGGCTTGTGGAAACACCGTCACTGCCCGACCTTTTGTCCACACCCACAATTGGATCTCTTGCGGGATACGGACTTGAAAAGACATCCGATTATCTTTACGAGACTGAGAATGGTGCTGCAAGAGTTGCTGCCCATATTCTGAACCCGATGCGCAACTTTGTTAAGGACAGGAGGCTTGTGCTATTTAACCCCCTTAAGGGGCAATATGAATTTACAGGAGAGTTTCAGACAAAACTGCCTCCAGCAAAGGAAAAATCTATACAGTTTGGGTATCCCCAGTTTTTTGAACCTGCAATACCGACAGGGTATTTCCAGATGTTTGTCGAAGTCCAGGAACTCGACAGGAGACTAAACAGCGGTGAGTTCATTCTTTACCATATCAAAGCTGAGTTTCCCTCTGCAAATAATTTCTACAGTGCCTATTTAAGGGTATCGCAGGCCGGGGTAAACAGCGTAAAGGTCGACGGCAATGAAGTAAGGGATGGCTTTGAACTTGCCAACTTACTAATCGGCGGTAAATCAATCTTTTACAAGACTGATAGCTCGGTTTTTACCCTAGGGATTGATGTTATACTTCCGCTTGCATATAAAGACAACATAGACCGCCTCGAGACAATAGTACAAAACAGTCCGCGTGACTATCCTCTATACCTGCAGAGGGCTTTTACCTTTACACCGTATCTTTCAACGCTGCATTATTACAAGGGTTTTAGCCTTCAGAATAATATAGGATTTGATTTTATAACACGGGCCGAGGAATATGAGGGAAATGCCGTCGAGTACAGGTTTAAATATAACTCTGCCGCGGGATACTATCTCCCTGTTGAATTCCTAAACCCAATCCTGTTTACCGAGTTTAACGGCATTACACAGTTTTCTGCTGATACTTTTGATAAAACAGACCTGTTTTTGTCCGGGGGTATAAGGCTTGGGAAGAGGTTCTCACCGGGGTTCTCAGTGCAGGTGCCTGTCAAAGGTTCGAGCAACGACAATGTTGATTACAGCTATGTTATAGATTTGAAAATAAGATTTTGATAAATATTACTCTGATTTTGGCTGAAGCTGTTTTTCAAAACTGTCTATAGGTATTGCAGAAAGCGTAACTATCTGGACCGTTCCCCTAGCTCCAAGTTCAATAACAACCCTTGAAATAGTCTCGTTGTCAGGCGCTTCAAGAATATTAATAAAATCATATGGGCCGAGCACAGCATACTGGGCTAGAACTTTTACACCCATTTTTTCAAGTTCGGTGTTAACTTCCCTGATTCTTTCCGGCCTCATTTTTACGGTCTTTCTGCCCTCATCGGTAAGGGTTGAAAGCATTATGTACTTGCCCATTATACAGCTCCTGATTTAGGTGTCGAATATTCCTGTAAATAGTAACTTCTCATATTTATAACGCAATTGATGAATATAAAACTTAAAAACTGATTAAAAAACTGGTAATAAGCGGGGGAGAGTTTACGGGCCCATATTTTGGGCCCGCAATAATTAAACAACTTTTTCGAGAGCTTTTTCTATTTCACTTTTTGGTACCGCACCTATTATTTGGTCCTGTACTTCACCGTTCTTAAAAACAATAAGTGTTGGTATACTCCTGATACCAAATTTCATGGAAATTTCAGGGTTTTCATCAACATTAACTTTCCCAACCTTTACTTTATCAACAAAATCATTAGAAATTTCATCAATAACGGGGCCAAGTGCTTTACATGGACCGCACCAGGGGGCCCAGAAATCTACGAGGACAGGTTTGTCACTGTTAATTACTTCAGTGTCGAAGCTCGAATCATTTAGTTCTACAATTGCTTCACTTGCCATTTTCTTCTCCTTGATACGTTTTGTATATATGACTTTATTTCTTTAGCCTGCATTGTCAAGATGAATTTTGCTTTAATAGTATTATTGATAATAAAAGACTGATAAAGTTTCAATTCAATATTTCTTTTACCTTTAAAATATAATCGGTAATATAAGGTTCTGTCCACAAACAACTAATAAAATAGTTAATATTATACAGATATGCAGATAATAATTTCTTTACTCCTTATTTTTGTTGTAAATAGTCATATTTCAAATGCCCAAATGCCCCCGGCTGCTCCCGTAACAGTATCTGTAGTGACGCAGAAAGAGGTACGTAAACCCGTAACACTTGTAGGAACGGTAGAGCCCCTTCGTAAAAGCCTTGTCTCGGCAGAAATTAGCGGGATAGTTGTCGAATATCCTTTCTCGGAAGGTGAATACGTAGAAGAAGGGCAGGTCATAGCAAGTCAGAACGTAAGCAAGCTCAAATTAATGTTAAACGAGGCCGTAAATACGCAAAATGAATCCAAGGCAAGGCTCAGGCTCGCAGAGGATGAACTGCGGAGGATGAGTGAACTTCACGAGAAGGGGATTGTCTCAAAAAGCCAGCTTGATAATGCCGTCTCTGAAAAGGATGCGCTTGTGGCAAGGCAGAAACTTCTCCAGAGCCGAATTAACCAGTTTCAGTATGACCTGGAGCAGACAAATGTAAGGGCGCCTTTTAATGGTTATATAACAGAGGAACACAGCCAGGTGGGAGAGTGGCTCGACAGCGGCGATAATGTCGTGGAGTTAATAGATATTGATACAGTTCAGATAAAAGTAGATATGCCCGAAAAATACGTACACATGATAAAAACTGGTGAAGAAGTGAACGTTACTTTTAATTCACTTCCGGGAAAGGAATTTACCGGCGAGATAGTCTCAATTGTCCCGCAGGCTGACCGGTCTTCAAGGGCTTTTCCCGTTAAGATAAACTTGGAAAATAAAGACCATGTTATAAAGTCCTCAATGTCGGCAAGGGTCTCATTTCTCCTCGGTGAAACTGTCGAGGTCAAACTGGTACCCAAAGATGCCATTACGGACAGCAGCGGCACAAAAATGCTTTTTGTTGTGCGGGACGGTGCCGCGGTGCCGCAGCCTGTTATTACAGGTATTGAAGATGAAGGCCGCGTGCAGGTTGAGGGCGAAGTTAATGTAGGAGAGCAGGTTGTTGTGAGGGGAAATGAAAGGCTCCAGCCGATGCAGCCGGTAGAAGTTATAAAAACGCAGTAAGATACATAATCCACAGTTCGTAAAACATGTATCTTATATCATGCATGCTGAAAAAATATGGATCTTATAAAAACAGCTATTAACCGCCCGGTGACCGTAGCAGTTGCCGTAATATTTGTCGTTCTTTTTGGTTTTATTGCACTATACAGTATCCCGGTGCAGCTTACCCCTGATGTAGATAACCCCAAAATCACAGTCGATACAGTCTGGACAGGCGCAAGCCCAACTGAAGTAGAAAATGAGATTGTAAGAGAGCAGGAAGACGAACTTAAAAGCATAGAAGGGCTTGTTGAAATGACAAGCGAGAGCTCTGAGGACAGGGGCTCCGTAGTACTTGAATTTGAAGTTGGCACTGATGTGGATTCCAAGCTTGTAAAAGTATCCAACAAGCTCGACCAGGTTAAAGACTATCCCGATGATGCGGACAATCCGACAATCAGCAGTGTGGACGTAAGGTCGAGCGCCATTGCGTGGTTTATTTTAAAACCACTCCCGGAAAATAAGGAGCATATCTATAACTACCACGATTTTGCGGACGAGTTTATAAAGCCCCGGTTCGAGAGGGTTGCTGGAGTAGGTTCTTCAAACATATTCGGGGGCCAGGAAAGAGAGATACAGGTCGTTTTTGACCCCAACGAACTTGCTGTAAGGGGTATTACAATCAGGGAACTCGCGGATGCCATATCACGTGAGAATGAGAACTTCAGCGGCGGATCCTTTGACGAAGGCAAAAGAAGGTATGTGGTAAGGACCATAGGGGAGTATATATCAACCGGGGACATTGAAAATGTAGTTCTAAAGAATGTAAACGGAACGCCTGTTTATATAAGGGACGTTGCCGAGGTTACGCTTGGGTACAAGGACGCTGACTATGCCGTAAGGCAAAACGGAGATGCTTCAATTGCAATAAATGCACTAAAGGAAAGCGGTGCAAATACCATTGAAGTTATTGATGGATTACTCGAGGAAGTAAAAGTATTAAATGCAGGACTTTTAAAAGATAACGGACTCTACCTTTATAACGTATATGAAGAATCAGGATACATAACAAATGCGATAGACCTTGTTAAGCAGAACCTGATTATTGGCGGACTGCTCGCTATAGCAGTCCTTTTTACATTTCTTAGAAGCGGCAGCAGTACCCTTATTGTAGCCGCTGCAATACCGATAAGTATTATAGGTACTTTTGTTGTGATGTCTCTGCTCGGTAGGACTATAAACGTAATCAGCCTTGCGGGAATGAGCTTTGCCGTGGGTATGGTGATAGACAATTCGATTGTTGTCCTTGAGAATATCTACAGGCATATGCAGATGGGTAAAACCCGTGTCCGTGCTGCATATGACGGTACGGTTGAAGTGTGGGGCGCTGTACTTGCGAGTACCCTTACAACGGCTGCCGTGTTCCTTCCAATTATTTTCATTAAAGAACAGGCTGGCCAGCTATTCAGGGACATCGCCATAGCTATCAGTGTGTCTGTAATACTCAGCCTGATTGTTTCAATCACGGTAATTCCAACCGCTTCTTCAATGATACTGAATATTGCAGGAAGTATACAAAAAGGAAGTAAATCTTTATTTTCTTTTATTTATACTTTTGGCAGCAGAGTATCAGGACTCATTACAAACACAGTCAGTCTTATTATTAATAACAGCGGACTCAGGTTGACGGTAATTCTTATATTTACCGTTGGTTCGCTCCTGTTTAGTTACCTTCTGGTCCCAAAGACAGAGTACCTACCGACCGGTAACAGGAACCTGGTGTTTGGAATCCTGATCCCGCCTCCCGGATATAATATTGATGAGTTTGTAAGTATTGGTGAAACGATTGAAGCCGACCTGTCGCCATACTTTTATGAAAACAGGGACACGGAAATTGGTAAAGACAAGTTCCCGAAAATAAAAAACTTTTTTTATGTCGCAAGGGGAAGGCAGGTTTTTATGGGTGCCGTTGCTCAGGACCCCGATAATATAAAGCAGCTTATCCCTCTAATGCAGGGAGCGTTGTCAAAAATACCGGGGATGTTTGCTGTAGTAACCCAGTCCAGCCTATTCAGGAGTGCGCTTGGTGAAGGGCGGTCAATTAAGATACAGATTACAGGGGCAGACCTAGAAGGACTTGTAGGCGTTGCGAGGAAAATATTCTTTACTTCGATGCAGGCTATACCCGATGCACAGCTAAGGCCGATACCGAGTCTCGATCTTGGGAACCCTGAACTCCAGCTCATAACTGACCGGGAACGGGCGTCTGAAGTGGGAGTGTCGAACCAGGACCTAGGATTTTCGGTAAGGGCACTTGTAAACGGGGCAAAGGTAAGTGATTACACCATTAACGGCCAGGAAATAGACCTGGTTATTAAGGGGATGGAAGAATACAGCAGCCGCACCCAGAGTATCGAAGACATAATGATCCAGAGTAGTAACGGACAGCTTGTTACGCTTGGTTCAATAGCAGATATTAAACTTACTAACGGGCCGGAAAGGATTGACCACTTTGAAAGGGAAAGGACGATAGCTATCCAGGTCAACCCGCCCGAAACCATGCCTCTTGAGACTGCAATAGAAAAAATACAAAACGAGGTATTGGCTCCGCTCCAGGCAGGGGGGCAAATACCGGATAATTTTAACGTGCTTTTAACAGGTACAGCCGATAAACTCACGGAAACGAGAGAGTCTCTCCAGTGGAACTTTCTCCTTGCGATTGTAATCTCATTTTTACTTATGGCATCGCTGTTTGAAAGTTTTATATACCCGTTTGTTATTATGTTCAGTGTTCCGCTGGCTTCTTTCGGTGGGTTCCTCGGACTCAGGGTGCTAAACATTTTCACATACCAGCCCCTAGATATCCTGACCATGCTGGGCTTTGTAATACTGATTGGTATAGTGATCAACAATGCCATTCTCATAGTGCATCAGTCCATTAACTTTATGAGGGAAGAATCATTTCCTCCTAACGAGGCAATCCTGGCTTCGGTTAATTCCAGGATAAGGCCTATCTTTATGAGTACGATGACAAGTATCTTCGGTATGATGCCTCTCGTGGTCCTTCCGGGGGCAGGTTCCGAACTTTACAGGGGCCTTGGCAGTGTTATTGTGGGCGGTCTGCTTGTATCAACCATCTTTACTTTATTTTTAGTACCTTCGGTATTCAGCCTCGTACTGAAACTCAGAAAGGAAAGTAATTCCTAAACAATAGAAAATTCCAAAAGCTGTGGCATAATAACATCTTCATATTTAATCTAAGGAGGCATTACAATGGCTAAGGCAAGAGCAGGATACAGGATTGAGTCCGATTCCATGGGGCAGATGGAAGTACCGAAAAAAGCATATTACGGGGCCCAGACAGCAAGGGCAGTAGACAATTTCCCTATAAGCGGCGAGACACTTCCAAGAGAATTTATTAGGGCTATGGGCATGATAAAACTTGCCGCTGCCGAAACAAATATGGAACTTGGCAATATTACGAAGAAGACCGGTAACGCAATAGTAAGAGCGGCTAAAGAAGTAATTGATGGAAAGCTTGACGAACATTTTGTCGTTGATGTATACCAGACAGGTTCCGGCACCTCCACTAATATGAACACCAATGAAGTAATTGCCAACAGGGCAGACGAACTGCTCGGGGGCAAGATTGGCGACAAGTCCAATGTACATCCGAATGACCATGTTAATTACGGACAGTCAAGCAATGATACAATCCCGACTGCAATGCATGTATCAGCACTGGTTTCAATCCACAAGGACCTTATACCATCACTTAAATACCTCGAAAAAGGCCTATCTAAAAAAGCACGCCAGTTTGATAAGATTGTTAAAATCGGAAGGACCCATCTTCAGGACGCAACACCTATAAGGCTTGGGCAGGAATTCAGCGGATATGCGAGCATGGTGAGACATGGTATTCAAAGACTTGAAAATACAAAAGAAAACCTTTCCGAACTTGCCATTGGCGGTACCGCAGTAGGGACTGGTATTAATACGCATAAAAAATTCGGTTCTAAAGTCGCAGGTAAAATAAGCAAACTAACAGGTGTTAAATTTAAAGAAGCTTCAAACCACTTCGAAGCGCAGGCAGCGAAGGACGCCATTGTAGAGGCAAGCGGCGCACTAAAGACAGTAGCAGTAAGCCTCATGAAAATTGCAAATGATATAAGGTGGCTTGGCAGCGGGCCAAGGTGCGGGATCGGAGAGATTATTCTTCCTGCCATTCAGCCCGGATCTTCAATTATGCCGGGAAAAGTAAACCCCGTAATTGGAGAATCAGTGACCCAGGTAGCTGCACAGGTAATTGGTAATGATGCAGCAATTACAGTTGGCGGCCAGTCTGGGAACTTTGAGCTGAACGTAATGATGCCTATGATGGCAAACAACATACTTGAATCGATAAGACTGCTTTCAAAAGTATCAGTAGTATTCGTGGATAAATGTATCAACGATATCCAGGCAGACAGGAAACGCTGCGGTGAAATGATCGAAAAGAGCCTTGCAATGTGTACGAGCCTTGCCCCTATTATTGGATATGACAATGCTGCGGCTATTGCCAAGGAAGCATTTGCGACAGGAAAGACAGTCAGGGAAGTGGCAATGGAGAAGAAGGTACTTCCGGAAAAGGAACTTAATAAGGTACTTGATCCTTATTCAATGACAGAACCTAGTAGTTAATTATTTCCCTATTTTCTTCCCCCTTGAGGGGGGGAAGATTAAGATGGGGGTGAATTGTATATTTTCAAAATAACTTTTTTTCTCTTGTTATTTGTCTTGATACAGAACTACGGGAATGAATATTTACAACTGATGAACTAAATTTATATTTTTATTTAGGGTTAGCTTGTTTGGTCTACCAAACCAAAATATAAATTTTATTAAACTCTAATAGCAATATTTATGAATTGCTGTAGTTATACGTATTCTTTGTAATGCCGTTTTAAAATAATATAAAATATTTTAGACTATTAAATAGAGTTGATTTTAATACTTAGGTGCAATACCAAGCTGTTCAATAAGATCATGACGGTCCCAGTAGATCCAGACCTCTACGATCATATTACCTATTATCTTGTGTATTGAAGTTCCGGATATGATTATTTCTTCATAAGTTGGGGATTTTCCCATAAGCTCATGAGAATGTGTAAAACTGCTTTTCCACTGGGTGGCTACCCTGTCGTCTTCGGCAAACTGTTTTTCAATGGTAACATGGGTATCGGGGAAAATCTGGTAGTTGGACTTAACAATATTCTTGTATTTTTCCTTATCCACATATCTTGAACCAAGGTGAATTACGCAGTCCTCGGTCATAACTTCATCAATTATTTCCAGGTTTTTTGCGTTTTGAAGCTCTTCAATGTAGTTGCGTGCTATTCCCTTTTTTGCTTCAAGTACCATAATATTTTTTTACCTATTTAATCCTGATTGTCAAATAAAATAATTAATCATATTATTTAATTACACTTATTACTTCAAGTAAACAATTAAATATATTTTGATAATTACATGATAATAAATGTAAACATTATTAATAATAAACAGTTTATTGTATTACAAAAATGTTATTAGACTTATATTAATTGATATGAAAAGACGAAATACTATATATTTAATTTTATTTGCTATTTTAATTTTGCCGGTGAGTTCTTACTCCGCTGAAACTGAATATAAGGACTATACCGATATTGGCGTAATAGAGGACCCGGTTGTTCCGATAGAGGATATATTCCAGAACAGGAGCAATTATCACAGAGAGATTATAGTAATTGAAGGGAAATTATCAAAACTGGAGTATAAAAGTATTATCGGGGGTAAAAAATTCACCCTTTTTATTATTGAAAATGACCTCGGTAACAAAATCAAGGTATATGCCAGGGGTACTGTCCAAGGGCTTGATGAAGGCTCTGATATAAGGGTCTACGGAAGATACAGCAAGAGTAAGAAGTTTGGGTTTAATAAATTAAAAAATGTAATGAAGGCAAAGAAAATCCAGATAGATAATGTTTAGTTATTTGCTTTTACCAGGTCGTCAGACCTGTCTGAATTGATCCTGTAAGTCTTCAGGATCATTGGTTTTGTGTCCCCGGCAAGTCCCCTTTCTATTACAAGTTCCCTTCCGTTACTGTCTTCAAATGTTACAAATTCCCCTTCGGTACTTTCCACTCTTGTGACCAGTTCATCGAGATTACTGATTTCCTTTCCATTAACCTTTTTGATAATAAGGTTCTCGTTCTCGTGGTATCCAAGGTTTACATCAGAGGCAAGGACCCTTATGAGCAGTACTACTTCTTCGTTCTTTCTGGTTTTAGTATTTGTTTTCGCGATGCTTATCAGTTCAGCCGGGGCTTTCCTGTACCACTGGTTGCCCCAGTCCTTGAGGTAGTTGATAGTAAGGGTTGAAAACACAAGGCCACCGTATATGTAATAACTAGGAAGTGTATCATTTTGTATCCTTACAAGCTGTATGTTCTGGATTGGCGTATCAAGCAGCATTAAAAGTTTTATTCTTTCACCGTCCCTTAGAATTTCAAGGTCTATATCTTCGCCAATCTGTTTGTTCTGGATATAGTATGAAAAATGGGTCCTTTCTTTTGGGCGAAATTCCACCGTGCCGTTTCCTGAGACTTTTTTCCCGTCAACATTAAGGATTATATCTTTTTCCTGTAAAACACCTTCAGCCGGTGAACCTGATATTACGCTTGTAACAAGTACGCCCGTGTCAAACTCTTTCATGCCGTATTTCTTTTTAAGTCCCTCGTTTTCAATGTTCTGAGTTCTGATTCCAAGAGACGGATATCCGTCGTACTTACCACTTTTAATATCCTCAAGGAAATGTTTAATGACCGGGGGAGGCACCATGTAACCAATGCTCTCAGACTTTAGAAGGGTCTGCATGATAATTCCAACAATATTATTGTCTATAATGGCAGGGCCGCCGCTGTTTCCAGGATTTATAGGGGCATCAATCTGTGCCGCAAGGAAGGGGAGGTTGCTCTGTGCATAGACTTCATGCTCAATCCTTGATATTACACCCTTGGTAATACTAAGTGTATCTCCGCCTTTGGGGAAACCGTATACAAGCACTTCTTCCTGAGTTTTAGGTAAGAAGCCCACGGGTAATGGCTGGGTGTTGTTAAAAAATTCGGGGTCATCAACAGTTAATACCGCAAGGTCTGTTTCATGAGATACGAAAGCAACTTTTGCAGTATAACGTTTTGCTTCACCATACTTTCGGAGTTGGATTAATGTGCTGTTTGCTACAACATGTGCGTTTGTAAGAATCCTGTTTTCTGAAATAATACAGCCCGACCCTGTATGAAACTCGGCACTGTCCATTGTCCACGGGTCCGAATAGTAGGGGCTAACCATCTGCGTGTAGATTTTTACAATTGAGTTCCTGATGTCGTATTCAGCCGAAGCTTTGTCTAAAGTTATAAAGTGAAAAGAAAAAACAGTAAGTAATATGATGATGTACTTCACTAAGGCCTCCGGATTTCAACAATAATGAGTAATAATTATGCCTGATTAGTAATTATTCAGGAAATTCTATAATGGTGAACTGCAGCTGATGTTCATTTGCTCTTGAGGATGGTATTTCAAGAAGATCAACATCGGTAAGGAATATACCTGGGCTGTTCTGTTCAGAATTTTCTTCTTCGTACGTGTCAATTATATCATCAAGATCCAATCCATCTCCCTCGTTGTCATTATCCTCTTCTTCTACATCAATAAGCATTCCGAGGTTGACAAAGTTTTCGAATACAAACGGGACACCTTCTGCCTGTGCTATAGAGTTGCCGTCCATAACCTGAAAATGAAGATGAGGAGCGCCGCTTTGGCCCGTATTCCCTAATAGGCCGATCATGTCACCCTTGCCTACAAAATCTCCTACTTCTAGGTGGTCGTTACTTCCAGGTATTAGATGTGCATACAGTACGTAGATGCCATTACCAATATGCAGGATTACAATATTCCCTGCTCCATCGGAAAGGCTTATTGGAAATGGGGGTGACTCACCAGGTTTGTTGTCCGGTAATCCTTTGACAACTCTGCTGACAACGCCGTCACTCACCGCAATTAATTCTGCTCCATAGCCAAGCCAGCTTTCATTGTTATTGGAATCTCCGGTAAATAAATTGTTTTCAGAATCAACTTCCATAATGTCTATTGAGTAACGCTCAGGGAAGAACTTTTTACCGTCTACAGAACGTATAACACGCCTGTGGGCAGAATTTGAAAAATCACAACAGCCGTTTAAATTTATCCAACGGCCGCCTTTAATAGGCTCACCAAGGACCAGCACATCACTTTTATCAATATTTACTTCTAAACTCATGGACAATGATTCATTGCCTAGAACCTGAGCAATTATAGGGGGTCCGTCAACTTCAATCTCGTTGATTAATTTCCCAGGTATGGAGTCAAAGTCATTAATGGGTAAATCAAGGAATGACACGACAGTTTTACCGGGGCCTATCTGGTCAATTACAACCTGATCTAATGGAGCCATCTTGAAAGGATGGTACTCAAGGGAAATAGTTTTTTGTTTAAGGTCATCTCCTTCAAGAATCAGGAGAGGACTGTTATTTATGCTGTCTCCAAATACCGTCAGTTTATTTAAATCAATCGTTGAAGTAGTAAAATTTGTTATCTTTATTTCATATACAAGATGGACAAGTCCGTCATTTGCCTTAAATGGGATGGGTTCTTTTATAACATCTATAATTAATGGGGATAAAAGATTAGTATCGTCTGGTGAGATTTGAAAACTAAACAGATCATCTTCCTGGTCATTTGACTCGCTATTCTCAGAACAGCCAAGCCATAATAGTGCCATAAATAAGAGTGGGATTAAAAAAAGGTTCTTTCCTGCCTTAAAATTCATCATCATTTTCTCCTTAAAACTAAATATTAAATAGTTCAATATCTGTGTTTTAGTAATAAAGAAATACTATTATAAATATAAAACATTTTTACGTAAATAAGTTTCAGAACTGAGGTACAAAGAATATAAAGCTTTATTAATAAAATGAAATTACTAATTTGATATATTAACCCTAACTGGAAAGGACAGAGAGATGTATAACTTTGGCAAATTAGAAATACAGCCACTATACTCAATTCAAACTTATATTTAGGTTAAGTAACAACAGACTATTACTTACAACCCCCGCGAATGCGCAAGGTAAATAATATAATATTCCCTCCCCCTTGAGGGGGAGGGTTAGGGTGGGGGTGATTTTGTTATTATTCTGGATCCCCGATAAAAACACTCGGGGATGACAGAGTGAATGAGCAGGGGGCTGTATTTATTTCCTATTTATTTCTAAGAAGTACTGATCCACAACACTCTGCCAAAGCCTCGTATTAATATTGACTTTTTCCTCTGACAGTTCCCTGAGAAAGATGTCAGGTTCATTTTTCCATTCTATTATCTTATTGACCCTTTTCAGGAAAGTGTTAAATACATTTTTGCCGGGTTTTTTAGTGTCCAGTTCGCAGTCTACAAAGCCGGTGTTTACTGAAGGCCTTAACCCGATAAATGCAATGCCCACTTCAACTGCTTCTCTTTCAATTTTATTTATTTCACAAAAAGCGTTTTTGTATGACTCAAGCTGCTGGCGGTGCTTGGAGTTCTGTTCCATGTTCCTGTCAGTTTTCCAGTCGAGAACCATATATTTGCTGCCGTTTGTAAATACTGCATCAATTTTTCCCCTGAATTTTATATCTTCCTCAATATCAGAAATATCAGAAAATGGAATATCAAAGAACTTCTCTACCTGGTAAAGTTCGGGGAAATTTACTTTCACCTGATCAGCGATATTAACAATGTTGTCCTGGAAAGGTTTGTATTCCTCTTCAACAATATGTTCTTCACCTTTAAGATACTTTTCGGCGGCAAGGTGTACTTCGCTACCGAGTTTGAGGGCAGGGGAGTATTCCCTGATGTTCATAATATTGTTAACAAGGTAGTCAAAAGGCTTTGCATTGGCAGATGTGAAAGAAAGGCTGTTTAATTTACTAAAATGGTTATGCACAAAATCTATCAGCCAGCTCCTGTTAAATTCAAGAAGGTCTTTTGCCTTTTCATATTCCTTATTCACAAAAAGGCTGTAAGCATCTTTTTTGTATGAGCTGTTTTCCGGGTCTCCGTCCTGCCGGATTTCCCCAAGAGTTGATTCCACGGCCGAATCATTGGTGTATTCTGCGGATTTATCGGTGATAACGTATAAGTTTTCCTTTGCCCTCGTGAAAGCTACAAAATTTATCCTAAGCAGTTCCTCTTCGAGCTCTTCCTCGGCGTGAATACCTTTTGAGCTGAGTATTGCCTCGACTACCTCGTCCACAAAATTGGTCTGGCTCCTCGTTACTGAAGGTATATAAATAACCTTATCAAATTCCCTGCCCTTGGCCTTATGGATTGTTGTAAGCACTATGTTCTTTTCGTCTTCAATATCATCGGTTGAAAGGTCAAAGGACTGGAGATAGTCAAAGATTTGACCAAGGCCCTTGTGCTCAAGCAGTGTAAGTGATTCAAAAAATGCACCATTAATTTTCTCAGCCGCAGAGTAGTATTCCTTCCCGTAAGAAAGTGAGACCGGAATAATAAGTTCTTTGAAAAGTTTAATTAGGTCGTACTTGGTTTTTACTTTTTCCCGTAGTTTCTTAAATCCAGGCAGGTCTTTTAGAAGGTCGCCGAATTTTTCATATTTTTTATCGGCAAATTCAAAAGCGTCCTGTATGGAAACAGGGAAGTAAGGGGTAAACATTGCGTTTTTAACTTCCTGTATGTTTTTACTCAGGACCGCCCTTAAAAACGTAATAATATCGTTTTTGGCATCATCTGACCCGCTGAAGTAGGTCGATGAATATTCTATTCCCAGCAGATCAAGCTCCCTTCCAAGGTCTGTGATCTGGCTGTTTGTCCTAAGAATTACCGCAGTTGTTTTCCCCACTTCGGTGATGTTTGTTACAAGGCTGAGTGCATGAGGTATGAGGTGCTTTTTATCAGCCGGTATAATCATGGGTTTGTTTCCTTCTATACCGAGGGCATTCGTTAGGCCCTTTAGTTCTTCTTTGTGGGAACTGTCAGCGGTGTTGGAAATAAAGTATTCCCTTGAAAACCCCAGTATCTGGTTGGTGCTTCTGAAGTTTTCGGAAAGTACAAAATGAGTGGAGTCACTGAACAGTTCAAAGTTTGAAATAGACCCGCCCTGGAAGCCAAAAATTGCCTGTTTCTTATCGCCAACAGCGATGAATTTATGCCCGGATTTTATAGCAATATCCGCTTCCATTTTGTTTACGTCCTGGAGTTCATCAACCAGCACGTAATCAAACTCCGGTTCCCTGTTGAGCTTCAGGTACTCAATCAGAAGGTCGGCATAATCAAACCCTTCGGACTCTTTTACATTTTCGTAGTGCAGGTAAATATTTACAAACTCTGTGAGGAACTTTTTAAGTTCGGCCCTGCTGATTTTGGACTCAGCAGGCAGGTTCTTTGCAGAATCCTCAATATCAATGTTATGAGGCAGTATGCCAAAACTTTTAAGGAAACGTATATGGTTCTCTATCTTGGGTACTAGTGAATCAAGGATATATTTCTCAGAGTAATTAAGGATCCTGTTTTCCTTTATATAAAGGTAGATTGAAAAACGTAATAAGTTGGATGAGATAATGTCCTGGCTGTCCAGGCTGCTAAGTGCATAGGAATGGAAAGTGAAAACATTGAGCTTAGAAATATCAAAATCCATCCCTACATCCAGCCTCAGTTTTAAAATCCTTTCTTCCATTTCACTCTTGGCTTTTTCGGTGAAAGTAAGGCAAAGAATGCGCTCAGGTGTGAACCCCTGGTTAATCAAAGAAAGGTATTTATGCGCAAGAAGCAGGGTCTTTCCCGTACCGGGGTTGGCGGTAACGAGGATGTTGCCCTTTGTCTCAAGTATGTCCTGTTTTTCCTTATTTATACCCATTTGAAAAATCTACCGAATTAAACTGAATCTTTGGATAAAGTATTTAAATCTAAGAATTAACAATAAACGTATATTAATTTAGTTAAAGGAAATAAAAATGATAAGAAAAATTTTAACAATACTGTTTGTTTTACTCAGTTTTAGCGGAGGAGGGGGCGTATTTGCATCTGATACTAATTTTGACCATAGCTATAAAAACTACGGTCTAATACTAAATGACCATGTAAGCAGCGGCAGGGTGGATTACGGAAAGCTTAAAACCAATTCTGCAGAACTTGACCTTGTGCTTGTGGAATTTGCCGGGGTCACAAAAGCCGAGTTTGACAGATGGGACAGTCAGAAACAGCTTGCTTACCTTATTAACCTTTATAACGCCGCTACTCTTGATCTTGTTGCGGATAACTACCCGCTAAAAAGTATCAAGGACATTGGAAGCCCCTGGGACAAAAAGATTGTTAATCTTCACGGGAGTAAAATTTCTCTTAACCAGCTTGAACATGAAGTAATAAGAAAAAATTATAAAGAGCCAAGAATACATTTTGCACTTGTTTGTGCGGCAAAGGGCTGCCCTGTAATTATAAGTGATGCATATGTAGGAAGTAAGCTTGAATCACAGCTTGATACTGTTACAAAAAACTTTTTGTCAGCAGGTGATAAAAATAAAATCGATGATGCTAACCAGGTAATTGTAGTTTCCCCTATCTTTGACTGGTTTGCAGGAGATTTTGAGGCGCAGTCCGGCTCGGTAGCAGCATTTCTCGCACCATACTATTCTAAAAACCCTGAAGATTTAAAAACCTACCAGATTAAATATACTGATTACGACTGGACACTTAACGATAAGTAATTCTGCTTATCAGACCCATAGTCCATATTCTTCAAATTTTGATATATGAAAAAAGTTGATGTAATTATTCCCGTATACAACGAGGAAGGGTCCATTGGTCTCGTAATCAGTGATATACCTAAGGAATCTGTAAATGAAATTGTTGTAGTCAATAACCTGTCTACTGATAACAGCACACAGGTTGCAGAAAATGCCGGGGCAACTGTTATTGACCAGGAACAGAGGGGATACGGCAATGCCTGCCTCAAAGGTATTGAATATGTAAACTCAAAACCCGATAAGCCTGATGTAATAGTATTTCTCGACGGGGACTATTCTGACCATCCTGAAGAGCTTCCCCTGCTGTTAAAACCTATTTTTGAAGACGGTTATGACATGGTAATTGGATCGAGGGCCACCGGAAATCAGGAAAAAGGGGCCATGCTGCCCCAGGCGGTGTTTGGCAATTACCTTGCCACTTTTCTTATCCGCCTGTTTTACGGATTCAGCTTTACTGATCTTGGGCCATTCAGGGCCATCAGGTATGAAAGCCTTTTGGCAATTGGTATGAAAGACAAAACATTTGGCTGGACAGTAGAGATGCAGGTCAAGGCTCTTAAGAAAGGCCTTAAATGCACCGAGGTCCCGGTAAGCTACCGTAAAAGGATAGGTGTATCTAAAATTACAGGGACACTAACGGGAACTGTAAAAGCCGGGTATAAAATTATCTGGACAATATTTAAATATCTATAATTTAGTCCGGGTAAATCAATAAATGCCTGACAAAGCCGTATTTCTTGACAGAGACAAAACCATAATCCTTCCGCACGGGGACAACTATATTTACAGGATAGGGGATTTTTATATTCCCGATAGTTACAACAACGCGCTTAAGGACCTACATGATGACGGCTTCAAGCTGTTTGTTGTTACAAACCAGGGCAGGGTGGCCAAGGGTTATATGGACGAAGAAGACATAACTGACCTCCATGAATACCTGAATGAAATATATGAATCCCTTGGGTTTCAGATTGAAGAATTTGCGTACTGCCCCCACAATCCTCTTGGTCATGTTGAACCCTATAACGTAATTTGCCCATGCAGAAAGCCAAAGCAGGGCATGTTCTTTGATCTGATTGAAAGACACGATATTGATGTGACAAGTTCCTGGATGGTAGGGGACACCGAAAGAGATATTGTTGCTGGTAATCTAAGCGGCTTAAAAACAATTATGGTAAGGACCGGCTACCACATTGGTTCTGAAAAGGCCGACCACGTGGAAGACGATCTTGCAGCAGCAGCCAAGCGGATTTTAAAGACAAAAAAATAACATATATAAAATATTTTCTTTATGTAAAATAGTGCCATGTCTGAAACTATAATGAAATCAGCAGTAAGAGTCTTATACAATTTTACCGATACCACCCAGGGTGTTACAGAGGAAGATGTCCTCAGGGTCTTCGGCATATCCAAGGACCTTAAGCCCAGGGAAATAATGGACCTCCTGCTTGAGAACAACTACCTGAACCCGTCCGACAGCGGCGATCTTTATTTTATTTCAGAAGAAGGTTTAAAGCTCATAAAAGCAATTTAATTGGATATGCAAAAAGGAATATGCGTCCCCGAGAGGATTCGAACCTCTGACCCCCAGATTAGGAATCTGGTGCTCTATCCTGCTGAGCTACGGGGACACTTACAGAAGCGTATATTTTAGCAAATATTCTATAGATGTAAAAAGATTTAATAAAAAAGCTGAGTTAATATTTAAGAAAGGAATTATTTTGCTTCTTTATGCAGAATTTCATCAACCCTCAGTTTTACTTCACCGTCAAGGTTGTTGTCGAGGTAAAGCTCCACAGCTTCTCTTACTACCTCTGAAATACTCTTTCTAAGAGACCACTTGGTTTCTTCAAGTGCCTCGGCAAGTTCGGCTGAAACCCTTATATTCAGTATTTTTTCCAGGTTTTTATCGTTTTGTTTTTTAGTGGACATTTTATTCTCAAATATCACCAGGGTTAATAAAATTGCATGAGAAACCCGGTAATTTATGGGTAATAAGTCTAAATAGAAATTTGAACCCGCGGTCCAGCCTTTATCCCTTATTTCCCAGAGTTCTGTATTACTGTAATACAAATATACCATGTTGACATGACACGTAAATTTGTCTATACTGATCTACTGTAATACAGTAATAATGTCCATCTGTATTATGGACATACAATATTACAATCATTAATGGAGGATTTCAACATGAATAATTTTAACAGGCAGGAATGGGAAATAGTTGCTAACGAAGTTAATGAACTGCAGGACATGCTTTGGCACAGTGCAAAGAAGCTTGCAAAGTACGACCTAATGGTTGATCAGCTCCCTCACTGGACAGAGGACCAGAAAGACAGGTACGTAAAAGAAAGCTACGAGTTTCATCTCGCGGACGGCTGGAAAAGAATGGAAAAGATCAAGAACCTTCTTGATAAGATTGGAATGCCTGAAGATGTAAAACTAAAAAGAGATATCGTACACAACGTGGCCTAGTCGAGTTTTATCTCAAAAAGTATTGGCCAGAGTTTACCTGTGACAAAGACCCTCCCGGTCTTTTCATCATAAGCAATACCGTTGAGTACATCTACTCTGGTGTTACCGTCAAAGTGTTTGTGTAATACGGAAAGGTCATACCATTTTTTAACATTCCCGTTAGCAGGGTCGATAGAAATTATTTTATTTGATCTCCATATATTTGCATAAATCATTCCATCAATATATTCGAGTTCATTGATAAGGCTTACCTGCTCCCCCCTGTCCGTGACTTTTATTTTCCTTGTCTGTTTAAAAGTATCGGGGCTGTAGAAATAGAGATAGGGCGAACCGTTGCTGATTATCAGTTCCTCACCGTTATTTGTTATTCCCCACCCCTCAAATGGATATTTGAACGTCCCGAGTTTCTTAAAACTTTTTGCTTCATAGATTATCCCGGTCATTGCCTTCCAGGTGAGCTGGTAAATCCTGCCGTTTAAAATTGTAATTCCCTCACCAAAGTACTGGTCAGGAAGTTTGTGAAGCTGTTCTACCCTGCCGGTTTTAAGGTTTACTTTTCTTAAAGTAGATTTTTTATAAAGGCCGGTACCTTCATAAATACTTCCGTCGTGAAAGATTAACCCCTGCGTAAAAGCCGCTGTATCATGTGGATAGGAGTTAATTATGGTGATATTCCCGGTACTGTTTTGCTCTATTGCAGAGCTTTGATTATCACATGAATAAAGCTGTGAAAAAAGAAGAAATACAATTAATAAAGGAATATTGGGGTTAGTCATTTCAATCCTGATTTATCTGTTTCTGTGATTTTTTAATATATCACGAAAAGTAAATAAATCATGGATATGAAAAGCTTTTATCTCATCTATGGTTTTTTTATAGCCGTTTGATGAACGTCCACCGATTATTATAAGGAAATCATCACCCAGATTTTTCCTGAGGTTCAGGAGTTCGTCAGAAAGGTATATATCGTCTTCAGGATGGACTATGCTTAGCGCAAGGGCATCTGCATTGTTTTTTTCTACGGTAGAAGTTATTTCATTGTAATCCAGGTTTGCTCCCAGATATATTACTTTCCACCCTTCGGTTACAGCGGCTGTGGCAACAATTGCAGCACCAACATCGTGTATTTGTCCTTTGGGGGTAGTTACAATAAGGACAGGTGCAGTAGGTACAACGTTGGAACTTAATACAATGTTCTTAAGATAGTTCTTTATGATTTCGCTGGCGAAATGTTCATTGGAAGGGTTAATTTCACCTAATCTCCACTTCTCTCCTACAACGTCCATAAGAGGTGATATTAAGTTGGTTAACATCTTAAAACTTCCAAGGTCAACAGATGCTCGTCTGAGGTTCTTCTCTAACCTGTAAGAATCAAATTCTTCAATTGCAATTAAACAGTCAGAAAGGTATTTCTCCGACAGTTCATTATCAAGTACCGTATCTTTTTGCGGGCTAAATATCTCATCTTCAATTTTATTATGAGAAGATATTTCCTTAAGTTTCTCAATAGTAAGATCGGCTATCTGCCCAATTGACTGGCCCCCTGATGTGGCAGATTTTAACAGTTTCAGTTTTTCAATATCATTTTGCGAATACAACCTTCTGTTGCTGTTACTCCTTTCAGGTGTGATAGCCGAGTAACGTCTTTCCCAGATCCTTATTACATGAGCTGATAAACCTGTCTGTTCAGATACATATTTAATATTAAATAACTTATCATCCATGGAATAAATTTATATTGTGTATAAGAAATGTCAAATATTATGTTCGAAAAACATGCTGATATTGCTTATATTTTTAACATTTTTAAAAATTATTGAAAATAATAGTTGACAATTAGTAGACATATTGATATTGTAATAAACAAAACTTAGACACACAGGAGGTCAGCAATGAAGTCATTAGACGTTTTAGCAGCAGCATTACTTATTATAGGCGGATTAAATTGGGGTCTTGTAGGCCTGTTTCAGTTTGATCTTGTTGCAGCAATATTCGGCAGCCAGTCTGCTATGCTAAGCAGGGTTGTCTACATACTTGTAGGTATTAGTGCTGCATACCAGGCAATTACATGGAAAACAATTCAAAGACGCTGGGGTCTTGCTTCAAGCAAGGCATGAATAAATTAGATCCGGTACCAATTAAGATTGTTGTTTCCACCGAGGAAAACAGCTTTCTCACCAGGTACCGGGTCTTAAATTAAAGGAGAGTATTGTGAAAAAAATATTGCTATTATTTTTAGGACTATTTTTACTTGGTTTTACAACTGGTTGTGATGATGATGATAATTTTATAGACCTGATTGACCCATCATTCCTTAGGGTTGTACACCTTTCACCTGACGGACCGCCGGTAGATGTAGAAGTTGATAATGATACCGTACTTGAAGATGTCAGCTACACCCAATCATCACCATATCTGGAAGTGCCGTCAATACTTAACGTTAAGGTCAAAGCAGCTGGTACCGATACAACTGTAATTGACGAAGACCTTGTATTGATACCAGACGATGAGCAGACAGTAATTGCTGCCAATTTCCTGGCTGATATAGAAGCATTGCTTTTGTTTGATGACAATACACCACCTGCTGCGGGAAATGTAAAAGTAAGGGCGGTTCATGGGGCACCGAGTGCACCTAATGTAGACATTTACATAACTTCCCCGGATGCGGACATAGAAGAAACGGAACCAACATTAACAAATATCCCGTTTCTCGGAGTTTCTGACTACCTTGAAGTACCTGCTGCGGACTACAGGGTCAGGGTAACCCCAACTGGAACAAAGACAGTTGTTATTGATTCCGGAACCATTTCATTATTCGCGGGAGAAATAAGAACAATTATCGCGAGGAATGCACCCGGAGATGATGGAGAACCTTTTGGGTTCTTAATATTAGAAGATTTAAATTAAAACCATATATAGGAGGGAACTTAATTATGTTTAAATTAACTTCCAGTGTTTTATTTTCATTATTTTTATTAGTTGGTATAGCAACATTTGCATTTGCTGATAAGCACGACAGCAAGGATATAGTGGATACAGCAGTTTCAGCCGGTCAATTTAATACCCTGGCCGCAGCATTAACTGCAGCAGATCTTGTTGAAACGTTAAAAGCACCTGGTCCTTACACAGTATTTGCCCCGACAGATGAGGCATTTGCAAAGCTTCCTAAAGGAACGGTTGAGGACCTGCTTAAGCCCGAAAACAAAGACAAACTGGTAGCAATACTTACCTATCACGTTGTTGCGGGTGAAGTTGATTCGTCCAAGGTTGTAACGCTTTCAGAGGCTAAAACCGTAAACGGCGAAATGGTAGATATAAAAGTTGTTGATTCAAAAGTAATGATAGACAACGCTACCGTTATCAAACCGGACGTAAAAGCTTCAAACGGGGTAATACATGTGATTGATACAGTCTTAATTCCGTAAAGAAAAATAGTCTGCCGGGGGGAATCCCCCCGGCATGTTTTGAATCTAATTCTGGAGGTAATCAAAATGATGGATAATCATGCAGACAATGTTTTTAATGAAAATGATTTAACTTTTGCCATAGATATGGATATTGAAGAAAGTTCCGAAGACTTTGTTCTACATCAGCCGGACATCGTAATTAATGATAAAGAGAAACCTCCAGTTGATAACCAAAAGGATTTTTCGAAAGAAGACGAATCAAACAGGATACTGGCAGTTTATTTTAATGACCTCGTGGACCAGCCTTTGTTAAACGGTAAGAGTGAAAAAAGAATTGCTGCACAGATAAAAATTTGTGAAAGAAAAGCCAGATATCATAAGAAAATTATTGAGGATAATAAGATCGGGCTTGAACAGCTTCCTCATCATTTCAAGCTGCAGAATTTTTATGAAGAGAAATATAAAAAACTGAAAACCAAGTTCATTACGGCAAACCTAAGGCTTGTAATAAGTATTGCAAAAGAGTTTACAGGGCAGAAACTACAGATGTCTGACCTTGTGCAGGAAGGCAATCTCGGACTGATGAGAGCGGTTGATAAATTTGACCATCTTAAGGGGTTTAAGTTCTCAACTTACGCTGCCTGGTGGATAAGGCAGTTTATAGCCAGGGCAATCATGGTAAAAACAAGGACTGTAAAAGTCCCTGTATATGTCCTTGAAAGAAAAAACATGATATTCAGGGCAAAGTATGATTTAAAAGACGAGCTCGGCAGAGAACCCACAGTCAGCCAGGTGTCCGAAAGAATCGGCCTGTCTGAATTCGTTGTGAAAAAAGTCCTGAACGGGACGGACAATATTTATTCACTCGACAGGACAATTAAGACCGGGGAAAGCAAAACATTTGCTGATTTCCTCGCAGATGAACAGGCTAAAACCCAGGACGAGTTTATTGCCGCCCATACGGTCGTAAAGTTAATCAATGATTCTCTAAAGAACCTGAATTTTAAAGAGTCTGATATTATTAAGATGAGGTACGGACTTGATAGTTACAGCACCCACACACTTGACGAAATAGGACTGAAATACGGTGTAAGCAGGGAACGGATCCGTCAGATTGAAAAAGAAGCTTTCGTTAAGATTGCAAACTCACAAAAAGGTAAAGAGCTTAAAAGCCTTCTGTAATATCCAGCCAAAAATATTTATATTTCTTGCATTAAAAATATATTTTAGGTATACCTAAATATAAGTTATAAAAATAGGATAAATATATTTATGCAGATTAAAAATATTTTGGCAGCATTATCAGTATTATTAGTACTTGTTTGTACCACGGCCGAAAGCTTTGCAGTCGGGGGAATTTCCAATTCAAAGGTTATTGTCCCGAGTACAGACACCGTGCCAAAGAAAAAAATCGAAATTGAGCCGTTTGCGGGCTTTCTGTTTGCTGATGACGAGAACAATACCAAAACATATGATATTGGTTTGAGACTTACCTACGGTTTGCTTGATACTGTTGAGTTTGGAGCATCATTTTTCTTTGTTACTTTTGATGATGACGACCTTATTAATACCGATGCATCCTTTGGAAATATTGAACCGGGAGTTAAATGGAGATTTTTAGAACAGGAAGAATATTCGCTGACCTCCTTTTCTCTAGCTTATGAGGGCGGCCTTACATTACCCACAAGCGGTAGTGACGAGCTATGGGCTTTTGAACCACTTGGTTTGATACTAACAAAAAACTTCAATGAGCAACTCTCAATGGACCACGACGCTGTTCTCCGGATAGTTGAAGATGAATTATGGGGCATAATTACTAACCACGGAATTGGTTATTACATCACTGACTGGCTACAGCCTGTAATAGAAATTGGATATATATATGAGAATATTGACAACAGCCGAAATGCACATGTACTGAGCGGAACCGGGGGGTTCACGGCTGATTTAACAGATTTTGCTACTTTAATCATTGGTGTTACGAAGGACTTCGTATCTGAAGATACCGAGGACACTCTGGTTATAACAACGGCATTAACATTAATATTTTAGCGGAGGGTAAATATGCTTTCACAATCAATAGAAGATTATTTAAAAGTAATTTATGACATCCAGCGTACCGATGGGAAGGTAACTACAACATCGCTGTCAAACAAACTCGGCATTGCCCCCGCATCTGTTACGGGGATGCTTAAAAAACTGTCTGCAAAAAAACTTGTTACCCACAAGAAGTACCAGGGTGTGCAGCTTACCGAAACCGGGAAGAAAATTGCCCTGGAGGTAATACGCCATCACAGGCTTATTGAACTTTACCTTAAAGAGGCCCTCGGAGTACCGTGGGACAAGGTGCATGAAGAAGCCGAGAAGTGGGAACATGTACTTTCAGAAGATATTGAGGACAGGATCGATAAGTTTCTCGGTCATCCGACTTCGGACCCTCATGGTTCACCCATACCGAGCAGGGACGGCAAAATTGTGGAAAGAGACTGTTCCTGCCTGGCCGATATTGAACCCGGCCATAAAGCTGTAATTGCGGAGGTAAGTGACCATGATGCCAGCATGCTGAGGTATCTCGGCGAAATGGGATTTTACCCCGAGACTGATATAGAGATTGATTCAGTCGAACCGTTTAACGGGCCAATGAGGATTAATATAAAAAACAAGATAAAAATACTCGGAAGGGAAGTAGCCAGGCATATCGCTGTTACAGATGTCAAAAAAGTTGCTTAAAAAGGATTAGATAATGAAAAAAATATTTTTAATACTCACATTACTCCTGGTTTTTTCCTGCAGCCAGAGTAATACGGATAAAAAGAGTTCAGAAACAATCAGAATTGCCACAACTACGGGCATGATAAACGATATTGTAATAAATGTCGGTAAAGACAAGGTCTCAACCCAGTCGTTAATGGGGCCCGGAGTTGACCCGCACCTATACAAGGCCAGTGCAAAAGACGTAAGTACACTCTCTAATGCGGACATAATTTTTTATAACGGCCTGAACCTTGAGGGTAAGATGACCGAGGTCTTTGAAAATATGGCAAAACGCGGCATTGTGACAGTGCCGGTAGCAGAAACTATAGATAAAAAGAAGCTCTTGCAGTCGCCGACTTACAAGGGGTATTACGACCCCCATGTCTGGTTTGATGCAGGGCTTTGGTCAAGTGCAGTTGAAAGTGTAACCGAGGCACTTGTAAACCATGATATAGAAAATAAAGATTTTTATCAGCAAAACTCTGCAGAATATCTTTCCAGGCTTAATACACTCAGGGAGTTTGTAAAAAATAAAGTGACTACACTCCCCGAGAGCAAGAGGGTCCTGATAACTGCCCATGATGCATTCGGATATTTTGGAAAGGCATATGATTTTGAAGTTATTGGCCTTCAGGGCGTTAGTACGGATTCCGAGGCAAGTACTGCGGACCTTCAGAGATTATCAAAGCTGATAGTTGAGAGAAAAATACCTGCAATCTTTGTTGAGTCTTCCGTGTCTCCAAAATATATCGAGGCGGTGAAAGAGGCCGTAAATTCCAGGGGATTTGATGTGGAGGTAGGCGGCGTTTTGTATTCGGATGCACTGGGCAATTACGGGACCCCGGAAGGCACTTATATAGGAATGTTTGAGTACAACGTAAACACGATTGTGGATTCGTTAAATAAATAATATGGACATTAACAACACCCTCGAAATAACTGACCTTACGGTTGCATATGATAATAAGCCAGTGCTCTGGGATATTGACCTCAATATTCAAAAAGGGGTATTAATGGCCATAGTCGGCCCAAACGGGGCAGGGAAGACAACACTTATTAAGGCGATACAGGGGCTTGTACCCACCGCGGCCGGGAGGGTACTTGTATTCGGTAAGAAATATTCCGAAAACAGGGGGCTTGTCGGTTATGTGCCGCAGAGGGGGAGCGTTGACTGGGACTTTCCGACAAGTGTAGTAGATGTTGTAAAAATGGGGACTTACGGCACGCTAGGCTGGTTCAGGAGGCCGGGGAAAAAAGAGGAAAATATGGCGTTGGAAGCTCTTGAGAAAGTTGGAATGCTTGAATTCAAAGACCGCCAGATCAGTAAACTCTCAGGGGGACAGCAGCAGAGGGTGTTCCTTGCGAGGGCGCTGGTACAAAACGCTGAAATTTACCTTATGGACGAACCATTCCAGGGCGTCGATGCTACAACGGAAAAAGCGATTATAACAATACTAAAAGATTTAAGGTCAAAGGGTAAAACGCTTGTTGTTGTTCACCACGACCTGCAGACAGTAAGGGAATATTTTGACAGTGTTGCACTCCTTAACGTCAGGCTCGTAGAATGCGGTAAGGTTGATGCAGTATTCACACCTGAAAATCTGCAGGCAACCTACGGCGGAAGGGTAAAGTTTCTCGATGATGAAATAAACCAGAATGCAGTATGAAAAATGATTTTACATGAACTGATATTTGATTATACGCTGCGTAATGTAGCTCTGGGGTCAGCACTACTTGGTATCGTAAGCGGGTTTCTCGGGACAATTGTTGTACTAAGAAAGCAGAGCCTTCTGGGTGATGCAATGTCTCATGCGGCCCTCCCCGGTATAGCACTTGCCTTTATAGTCTTTGGCACAAAAAACATCTCGGTACTTTTGCTCGGCGCAGGTATTACGGCTTTTATTGCCACGGGGCTGATATACCTTACAACTAAAAATTCGAAGATAAAGTTTGATTCGTCACTCGCGATATGGCTTTCCACCTTCTTCGGACTCGGGCTGGTCCTTCTGACAATAATCCAGAGGTATCCAAACGCTCAGCAGGCGGGTCTTGATAAATTCCTTTTTGGACAGGCAGCTGCCCTGACACAGAGTGACGTAACAACCATGTTTGTCCTTGGTACTATTTCGATATTTGTTGTAATCCTGTTCTGGAAAGAGATTAAAATTTTAATATTTGACCCCGGATTCGGTACCAGCCTGGGGTTAAAACTAAAGTTTATGGAAACCGTTGTGATTGCCCTCATTATAGTAGCAATACTGATAGGGCTCCAGACCGTAGGCGTTGTTCTTATGAGTTCAATGTTGATTGCACCAGCTGTTGCAGCAAGGCAGTGGACAGACAGGTTAAGTACCATGGTCATTCTATCGGCCTGTTTTGGAATTGCTGCGGGAATAAGCGGTTCGGTGTTCAGCAGTAAAATAGCAAAGATGCCTACAGGCCCCGCTATCATTGTTTCCATTTCATTTATAGTATTGATATCTGTCCTCTTTTCCCATAAGTACGGGCTACTAACACAATTTCTTTCTGATCGGCGCAATAACAGGAATATAAGGTTAAGCAGGATTCTTGAAGGACTACTTAACCTCTCCGTAAACCACGATGATCCATACCACCCGCATTCAATAAATGTCCTGAGTTTTATGGGTTACAGCCCGGCAGCGATAAAATCCGGACTTGAAATTTTGAAGAAGAGGGGACTTGTAGTTCACCACGGTGAAGATGAATGGGCCCTAACAAAAGAAGGCTACAGTGAAGTCGAAAATAACATAAAGAATTTAATATGATGACAATGCAATTAGAAATTCTTATTATAGCCATGTTTGTTTCTGCATCATGCGCGGTACTCGGTAGTTTCCTTATACTCCGGGGTATGGCTATGATGTCGGATGCAATTAGCCACTCAGTCCTGCTCGGAATTGTACTAGCATTTTTTATAGTGAGCAGTCTTAGTTCCCCTTTGTTAATAGTGGGTGCGGGTCTTAGCGGACTGTTGACAGTTGTTTTGGTCGATATTGTGAATAAAAAAAAGTTTATAAAAAAAGATGCATCAATCGGCCTCGTATTCCCCCTCCTGTTCAGTATAGCGATAATTGTTATTTCCAAGTACGCCGGAAATATACACCTGGATATTGATTCCGTACTGCTCGGGGAACTGGCATTTGCCCCGTTTAACAGGTTTATCTTTGACGGCACAGACCTTGGTCCCAAATCACTTTATGTAATGATTACACTATTTGTCCTGAACTCTCTTTTCGTAGTATTCTTTTACAAGGAGCTGAAAATTACAACTTTTGATAAGTCGCTTTCATCCACTCTGGGATTCAGGCCGAACATCTTGAACCTTTTCCTAATGGGAATGGTCTCAATAACATGCGTTGCCGCATTTGATGTGGTAGGGTCAATACTTGTAATTGCCTATATGATAATACCTCCTGCTACTGCTTACCTACTCACGGAAAAACTTTCTTACCTGATCGTCCTGAGTGTGATAATAGGGATTCTGAGTTCTGTTGCGGGGTTTATTCTGGCCCACCTGATAAATGCAAATATTGCAGGGTCCATATCAGTTGTATGCGGACTGTTTTTTGTCCTCGCTTTGTTTCTATCACCGGGTAACGGCATTATTTCAAACATCAGGGACAGGGTGAGAAAAAAATGGCAGTTCGCTGAAAGCCTCCTGCTTGTTCACCTTTCTAACCATGAAGGCCAGCCTGACTACGATGAAGAGTCACAGATAGGCCATCTTAGCAAGCACATGCTCTGGGACGTACAGTTTGGGGAAAAAGTTATAGGACTTGCACTTAAAAACGGATACCTGCTCATATCAGGGCAAAACCTCGTATTAACGGACAAGGGTAGAGAGTATGTTGAAGAGATTAAGGAAAGTACTATTTAGTCTGAATGGTTGTTCTCTTTATGGATATTTTTCTTAATATTAATCAGCATAAATAAAAGGGCCAGCATCTTGCTTTTGTCTTCATCAATCATTGATTCTATATAATCCATATTGTCTTTTACAGACTGGTCATCAGGGGCTATCTTCTGCGCTTCCCTGAGAACATCAAGTGCCTCAGTATACCACCCCTTTTCTGCATAAGAGAATGCCAGGGCGTTATAAGAAGGGATAAATTCGGGATCAAACCCGATAACTTCCCTGAATTTTTCAATAGATTCATCCAGCCAGCCCAGGTCAAAATAACAGTTTCCAAGTGACAGGTATGCCCAAGAATCATCCGGAATGATATCAATATGCTTTTTAAACTGTTTGACTGCTTCAAGTGTCCAGCCCATATCAAAGTAGCAAAGCCCAAGCTGGTAGTGGATCTCATCAAAATACTGGTCGTATTCTGCATTCATACACCGTTCAAACAGTTTTATTGCTTCTTCGTAAAGGCCCGATACCTTGTAGGCTATTGCAAGGTGCCATACCGCAAGGGAATATTCGGGGTTTATTTTAATTGACCTGATAAAAACATTTACAGCTTCGTCTATCCTGTTGACCCTGCAGAGAGTAATACCGTACTGGGTAAGGATCTTCGGGTCATCTTCTTTAAGACTTAATGCCAAAGAATAGTATTTCATGGAATGCTGAAATTTCTCCATCATATCAAAAGTAACAGCATACGAAAGGTAGACGTAGGGGTCTTTAGGCGAAAGTTTATTGGCTTTGCTTAGAGTAGATAGTGCTTCTTTAAATTTACCGCTCTCTTTAAACTGATCAGCTTTATTTAGCAGCCGGTCCAGTTTATTCATACAGTTCTCCACCGTCGGTTGAATTTGTGTACATCATATTTGTATAAAAGATTGTTGTCAATAATCAATGTTGATTATATCATTTTAGAAGTATAAAAAACAGGGGCAGTATGCAGAAATATTTAATGTTTTCTGAAACTTATATCTTGACAAATAAAATTAAAACAACTAAATTGGAAACATCTGTATTTTGGGTTGTAAAGTGAGGAAAAACTATGAGAAGATCTGATATTGAGAGGGAGTTGTCTGAAAAATTCAATTTGCAGTCGAACCAGTCCATTCAGATTCTGGACACAATTATAGAAAGTATGACCGGCGTATTACAGGAAGACGGAAGAATTGAGATAAGGGGATTCGGAAGTTTTTTTACCAAGAGTTACGGTTCCTACGGAGGCAGAAACCCCAGGACAGGTGAATACGTAGAGGTCGCAGAAAAAAAATTACCCCATTTCAGGCCAAGCAAGGAGCTGTTGAAAAAGTTAAACGATAATGCTTCAAGTGAATAGTTAGTAAGTACCTTCCAGAATTATCCATAGCACGGTATCTATTAGTAAAATCATCCTGTACTGTATTATTACAGATATAAGTTATGTCGCTGAAAGATATTTTAATATATCCTGAGAAAAGACTCAGGAAAAAGTCCAGCCCGGTGGAAAAAATTGACAGGAAAGTCCATAAATTACTGGATGACCTTGCAGACACTATGTACCATGCACCAGGTGTCGGCCTGGCTGCACCGCAGATTGGAGATAATATCAGGGTGCTTGTTGTTGATGTATCGACGAAGGAAGAAGAGAACGACCTGATAGAGCTTATTAATCCCGAGATTATAAATTCAAGCGGTACTCAAAGCAGCGAGGAAGGGTGTTTAAGCATTCCGGGGTTTTACGGGAACATAACCAGGAAAAAAGCGGTCACAGTTGAAGCACAAAACAGGGATGGAGAAAAATTTGAGATTGAAGCTGACGACCTTCTTTCAAGGGTCCTTCAGCATGAAATTGACCATCTCGACGGGATTCTTTTTTTTGATAAAATGCCTAAACTTAAAAAAGAACTGTTTATAAAAAAAATTGACAAAGCATTCAGATAAAAACATGCCATCAAAACTTGTCCAGCAGCTTTCTCCATTTTATGTCATGGAAGTCCTTGAACACGCAAAGAAACTTGAAAGCGGTGGAAGGGATATTGTGCATTTCGAAGTCGGTGAACCTGATTTTGCAACGCCGCGGGAGATCTGCGAAGCGGCAATTCAGTCTGTTAATAAAGGTGAAACAAAATACACCGAGAGTCTCGGGATCCCGGAACTGAGGGAGAAGATAGCCGGCAGCTATAATGAAAAATACAGCCGGAATATTCCAATGGGTAATGTTGTTGTGACTTCAGGCAGCTCGCCTGCAATATTTATGTCTATTCTGTCTGTAATTGACCCGGGCGACGAGATATTAATTACCGACCCCCACTATGCATGCTACCCGCAGATTATTAAAATTGCCGGCGGAGTGCCAAGAAAAGTCCGGATAACTGAACAAAATGGTTTCCAGATTGATATAAACGAAATAAGGAAAAATATCACTGATAAAACCAAAGCGATAATTATAAACTCCCCATCTAATCCGACGGGTGCAATACTTGATAATGACATATTCCAGGAGATTGCAGATTTAGGTATTTTGATAATCTCTGATGAGATATACCATGGCCTTGAGTATACAAAGAAGGCCGATACTGTTTATCAATTTACGGACAACGCTTTTGTTATTAATGGTTTTTCAAAACTGTACGCGATGACTGGCTGGAGGCTTGGGTATATAATAGCACCGGAGAAATTTATAAGGCCCCTTCAAAAGCTGCAGCAAAACCTTTTTATTTCACCTAACCCGTTTGTACAAAAAGCAGGAATAACTGCAATAGAAGAGGTGAAGTACAGTACCGAATCAATGGTAAAGGAATTTAATGAAAGAAGAGAATTAATGCTCGGGGAATTAAAAAAATCAGGGTTCAGTATAGCAAATGACCCCCAGGGCGCATTTTATATTTTTTTAAATGTTTCCCGTTTTGCAGATAGTTCATATAACCTTTCATTTGATATATTAAACAAGGCCGGTGTTGCTGTTACGCCGGGCATAGATTTTGGTGAAGGCGGTGAGGGATATATAAGGCTTTCTTATGCAACTTCAAAAGAACTGATTTCAGAAGGTGTAAAAAGGCTCACCGGTTATTTTAAAGATATTTGATTATGAAATGATAATACCGTTCATTGATAATACAGACGTTAAAGACAAGAGAGTACTCCTGCGCCTGGACTTCGACCATCTGTTTGAGAAGAATTATAAACAGGGCAAAATGGAGAGGTTTGGCATAGCCGAACCCACTTTGAGATTTTTACTTAACGGTAATGCCAAAGTGGTAATCGCCGCGAGCTTTACCCCGGGAAACAGAAAGCAAAAAGCCGAATACAGTATAGAACCCTATGCGCGTTATATCTGCGACCTTTTTAAATGTAATGTCTACCTTACTGATAAGTCTGCCGGCAGTCTGCCTCTAAAGCTTTCGCAGGACATGGAACCGGGCTCAATACTTTTTCTGGAAAACCTTTTTGGAGAAGAAAGCGAAAAAAAAGCTGAAATAGAATTTGCCGAAGAGTTATCAAAGCTTGGGGATATATATGTAAACGAAGCTTTTTCTCTTTCCGGGTCACCCCTGGCATCAAATACCTCAATAGTCGACTATTTTGAGAGGGAAAATATTTTTGCCGGTCTAAATTTCGGAAAGGAATACTCAAACATGCTGAAGTTAACTTCTTCTGACAATTTATTTACTCTTTGTTTAAACAATGACAATGACCTAACGGGGTCACTGGCGGCAATCGAAAACATGATTGAAAGAATTGACTCTTTAATCCTTATGGGTGAACTGTCCAGTCTGTATTCAATTGTTAAAAATGATATAGAAAACCACGACTATTCCAGGAACATTGTAAATAAGCTAAAGAAGGTCCTAAAATCATTAGAAGTAAGGGATGTAAGTATTGTTCATATGGTTGATTATTATGCGAAAGACGAAAGTTCGGAAGCACGGCTGATAAGAAACGGGATATTAAATGATAAAGAGGGCTATATTGATATAGGTGAAGAATCCGGGAAAATATTTTCGGAAGTTCTCTCGGAATCAAAACTTGTTTTCTGGCTGGGGCGCCTGCCGTTTAACAAAGAACGTGATTTAGTTTTTGGATCAGCTAGAATAGTTGATACGGTTGATAAAAATGATATATATGTGATAGGGGCCGCTGATACATTTGGCCCGGATACTAAAAGCCAAACAGAGGATGGTTTTTTTAATTTTCAATCCGGTTGTTACAATACATTTGTAGATTCTGTTTCAGGAGATAAACTGCCTGTCGTAGAAAAACTTGAGGCTAAGTTCAGATGAGTAAATCGTTAATAATTGCTAACTGGAAAATGAACCTGCTCAGGAGCGAATCGGAACTGCTCACAAAGTCCATCCTGAATATGGTAAACCCAGGGGTCCTTAAATTTGAAATAGTGCTTGTACCCCCTTTTACAAATATGGAAATAGTCCACAGATGCATTGACCACACGGACTTATCTCTTGGTGCCCAGAATGTATTCTGGGAAGATTCAGGTGCATATACTGGTGAAATATCACCAACAATGCTCAAAGACATAGGGTGCAGCTGGGTAATACTTGGCCATTCCGAGAGAAGGCAGATTCTGGGTGAGACAGACTTTGAAGTAAGAAGAAAGGTTTCTGCTGCCCTCGGGGCAGGGCTTAAGGCCGTAGTTTGTGTGGGTGAAACCCTTCTTCAGAGAAATAAAGGGATGGCCCCGAATGTTTTGAGGCGCCAGGTGGAGAGTGCACTTCAGGATCTGAACAATGAAAACGTACAGAACATTGTAATTGCATATGAACCTGTATGGGCCATCGGCACGGGAAATAACGCATCTGTGCAGGAGATTGAAGTTGCACATGACGAGATTAGGGATAAATTAATTGGACTATTTGGAAAAGATGCGGATAATATAAGGATTATTTATGGCGGGAGTGTAAACCCGGATAATATTCAGTACGTTTTATCTACTAAAAATGTAAACGGTGCCCTTGTAGGTGGGGCAAGTCTTGATGCCGATGCATTTATACAATTAATAGAAAAAGCCGGAGAGAAGTAAAAGTGGAAATATTTATACCATTTATAAAAGTAATTCATATTGTAGTTTGTATATTCTTAATAGTGCTGGTGCTTCTTCAGCCTGGAAAAGGCGGGGACCTGGGTTCTGTGTTCGGAGGCGGCTCGTCTGATTCCGTATTCGGTTCTACCGGAGCAGCTCCGTTTCTTACAAAACTGACAAGACTTCTGGCATTGATTTTTGTTATAACATCCTTATCTCTTGGCTATTTTTCGGTCAGGAGTATACAGTCTTCTGTAATAAGCGATGCGCCTGCAGTAGAGCAGAATGTAACCAGCCCGGATGAATCCGGGACAGAAACTTCTGCAAACCCGGTTGAGAGTGACAGTCCTTCAAACCAGGAACTGATCGATTCTCTGACCGCACCGCAGGAAGAACCCCAGACAGCAAATTAATATTAATTTCAAAACTTATCTGATCTTGCTGTAGTGTTCAGGTGTAAGTATATTTTATCTTTTAAGGATCATTAGGAGGTAGCACAAGATGACATACATAATTGCAGAGCCGTGTATAACAGTAAAAGATAAGGCTTGTGTGGAAGCTTGCCCGGTCGATTGCATTTACGAGGGAGATGAACAGCTGTTTATTCATCCGGATGAATGTATTGACTGCGGAGCATGTGTAGATCCTTGTCCTGTTGATGCTATTTATCATGAAGATGAACTTCCTGAAAAATGGCAAAATTTCATTGATTTGAATAAAGATTTCTTTGATGGGAAAGAAGGCCTGGAACCAGCACGTAAAGACGATTAAAAATAGTCTGTTAACAAGCTCTTAAAGGGGACATTTGATTTTATTATCATTTGTCCCCTTTTTTGTTTAATATTAAAAATGTTAACTTATTGCTTTTATTTAGGCCTGCAATGAATAACGTTTAGGAAATTCATTGCCCAGCCTTGATTTTTGGTTCTTTGTATCAAGACAAAGAACAATAAAGAAAGAAATAGATTAGTAATATGCCGGTGAATAAACTGTCCGAAAGAAAAGAACAATTAAAAAAGGTACTTTCATTCTTAAAAAAAGAATACCCTGATGCAAAATGCCACCTGGATTATAACAACGCAGTGGAACTTCTCGTAGGATCAATACTATCAGCCCAGTGTACTGACGCAAGAGTAAATGAAGTTACAAAGGACCTGTTTAAAAAATATACAAATGCATATGAATTTTCATTAGCAGATATGGAGGAGCTTAAACACGATATAAGGTCTACGGGGTTTTTTAACAACAAGGCTAAGTCCATTCTTGAATGCACAAAGGCACTTGTTGAGAATCATGACGGAGTAGTCCCCGATACGATGGAAGAACTTACCAGGCTTAGGGGAGTAGGCAGAAAGACCGCAAATGTAATATTAGGCAATTATTACGGGAAGCCCGGAATTATAGTAGATACACATATTGGACGTTTAAGCAGGAGGCTGGGGCTTACTGAAAACAAAGACCCGGTAAAAGTTGAATTTGATTTAAGGGAGATTGTTCCTGTAAAGGACTGTACATTTTTTTCTAATTCACTTGGGGACCATGGCCGTACGGTATGTAAATCTAGAAAACCATTATGCGGGGATTGTAAAATATCGGAGATCTGCCCATATTTCGGGCAATTTAACTAATATGGAACATCGATACAATCTATATCACAATTATTTAAAAGAAAAATTTGGGGCAAGAGTACACAAAGTGTCCCTCGATATGGGATTTACATGCCCTAACCGTGACGGTACGGTCGCCCAGGGGGGCTGTGTTTACTGCAATAACGACAGTTTTGTTCCACCTTATGCCAGGTCCCGCTACAATATGGACCAGCAGATCAGACACGGAATTGATTATATGAAAAACAGGTTTAACGCAAAAAAATTTATTATTTACTTCCAGGCCTATACAAGTACTTACGGCGATGCCAAAGAGCTTGAAAGAATGTATAAAGAGGCACTCAAGTATGAGGGTGTAATAGGGCTTTCAGTAGGGACACGTTCTGACTGTATTGATGAAGAAAAGATAGAAATATTCGAAAAACTTGCAAAGGACCATTATGTGTCTGTTGAATACGGTATTGAGTCGATCTATGACAAGACCCTTGAGTTTATGAACAGGGGGCATAATTACCAGTCTGTTCTTGATGCAATAGAACTTTCAAAGGGAAGGGGAATACAGCTCGGTACACATATAATTGTAGGTATGCCCACAGAGACTGAAGAGGAGATGCTTGCTATGGCAGATGAAGTGTCCTCCCTTGGAATTGACACTTTCAAGATACATAACCTGCATATAATAAAAAACACACAGCTTGCCCGTATTTATAAAGAAAAACCATTTAAATTATTTACTTACGAAGAATACTTAAAGTTCATAGTTAAGTTTCTGGAGCGTCTTTCACCTGATATAATGCTTGAAAGGCTTTTTACTGATACACCCCAGGACCTGTTAATTGCTCCAAGATGGACGCAAAGGCATAACGAGATTATATACGGGATAAGGCAGGAACTTGAAAAGCAGGATACTTACCAGGGACGATTCACTAAATGAAAAATTTAGTTTATCTGGTTCAGGGAAGATCGGACCTTATAAAAAATTATTTTCACCTGGCCGATAGAGAAAGTGCGGACGCAATATTTCTGACCTATGATAAACAAATAGACGATGCAGTCTACTATCCGGATTCTACGTGGTCAGAAGGACGTAATAAACTACTTGAAGAAGCAGAAAAAAAGGGTGGTTATCTATATTATATTTTCTGTGATGACGATATAGAATTTACTAACGGCGGCTGGGATGAATATGAATATTATTTACTAAAATACAGGCCTGCTATAGGCTGTCCGGTTTTTCCCAAAACAAAAAAAACAAAAATAGGTTTTCTGGATGTACAGGTATTTTTTGTTAATGATGAGCAGTTGATGGCATTTCACAGGGATGTAGTTAAAGACAGAATTGTTCTTCCGATTCAGACTCACCTGGACCACCTTCACTGGTGGGCATGTTCTCGTATCCAGGAAACTGTAATCCAGAATTTTTACCAATCCTGTTCACTTCAATTTAACAATATACAGATTATAAATACGGAACATGGGAGGTATGACACTTCCGGTAATTCAACCTTCCTTGAAAAAACTAATAAATGGCTGGCAGGGGAATTTGTAAATAGTTATAGTAAAATTATAAAACCTAAAAACCACACCAGATGGGTAAAAATAAAGATTTTATTTTATACAATCAGTTTTCTGATTTATAAAAAACTAAAACCAGAAAATTTCAGGATTAGTAAAAAGAAAATTTTAAACAGTCTTAAAAAAGATTCTGTTTTATTAAAACAATACAGCGGGATAAATGGGTAGAAAAATATATAGAGTATCAAAATATATTACCGCGCAGGAATATTTACTTAATATGGCAGCTAACTACAAAAAAATACAACCGGCAGGGAATTTTCATTAATGAAAAGATTACTTTATCTCGTCCAGGGAAGGTCTGACCTTGTAGAAACATATTTTCATCTTGCCGAGAGAAAAGATGCCGATGCAATTTTCCTGACCTATGATAAAGAAATAGATAACGCTATTTATTTCCCGGACTCAACCTGGTCAGAAGGAAGAAATAAGCTGCTTGAATGTGCCAGGACCAAGGGAGAATATGAATATTACATTTGCTGTGACGATGATATTAAGTTCAGAATGGGCAGCTGGGACGAATTTGAAAAGCTTTTATTTAAATACAGGCCTGCTATCGGGTACCCGGTATTTATACCAAAAGCCAAAAAAACACCGATTCCTTACATGGAATCACAACTGTACTGTATTATAGACCAGCAGTTAATCGCTTTACACAGGGACCTCATTGAAGACGCTATAATTGTTCCTTACCAGTATAAGCTTGATGAATTCTCATGGTGGGTTTCAGGTTCGATAGCTAATTTAATAATAAAAAATTTTTACGATACTGATGCACTGCAGTTCAATAATGTCAGGGTATTAAATACCGAGCACGGCAGATACGACAGTACTAATAACAGGCAGTATTATGATTACAGTATGGACTGGTTTAAGAAAGAGTGCCGAAACGGGTTTAAAGAGTTTTTAGAAGTCAAATATTTTAAGAAATCGGATAAGTATAAGCTAGCTTTTAGATCGCTGATATATGCCTTAATAAGAAACCTGAGATCTAAGGACTATAAGATTGACAGAAAAGAATTATCAAATTTTTTTAATGATGATTCAGTTTTTTTAAAACAGTATGATGCATTAAACTCAAAGGACTGAATTAAATAATAACAAATGGACTACCAGGACATACTTAATGAAATCAACCAGGAGATTCAGCCGTACCTAAAGCTTGGAAAAGTTGCATCCTACATTCCTGAACTCGCGAAGGTGCCTTATGAGAAGTTTGGAATAGCGCTTAATACAGTAGATGGAAATACCTATTTTGCGGGTGATGCGGAAGAGAATTTTTCAATCCAGAGTATATCGAAACTTTTTACCCTGACAATTGCGAAGCAGATTAAGGGTGAAGAGCTGTGGAAAAGGGTGGGCAGGGAACCATCTGGCAACCCGTTTAACTCTCTTGTCCAGCTTGAATATGAAAACGGTATACCCAGGAACCCGTTTATTAATGCCGGTGCGCTTGTGATAACCGATATTTTATTATCAAACCTGGATAGACCCAAAGATAAAATAGTTGATTTTATGAGACTTGTATCAGGCAATAAGACTATCAGCTTTGACCCAGGTGTTGCAGTCTCTGAGAAAAAGACCGGTTACCTTAACAGGGCACTTGCAAATTTTCTTAAAAGTTTTAACAACCTTGAGAATGAACCCGAAGAAGTCCTGGATATATATTTTAACCAGTGCTCCTTAGCTATGAACTGTATAGATCTTGCAAAGAGCGCTATCTTTCTTGCAAATGACGGCAGGTCCCACCACTTTGATGAGCTTATTACCACCGAGACACAAACAAAATATATAAATTCTATTCTGCTCACCTGTGGTACTTATGATTCTGTGGGTGATTTTGCTTACAGGGTCGGGCTGCCGGGGAAAAGCGGCGTGGGAGGCGGCATAGTAGCTGTGATGCCTGAAAAGTTCAGTATATGCGTATGGTCGCCCGGGCTAAATGAAAGCGGTAACTCTCTTGCCGGTACAAAAGCACTAGAGCTGTTCACCACGATGACCGGGATCTCGGTATTTTAATCTTACCTCCCCTTCTTCTTAATCTTTGAACCTTTTATGAAGGAATTTATTCTAATATTGGTATACTTTGAGCATGAGTAATATCTGGCCTAAAAATTCTAAAGAATTCTTAAATATCACAGGAATAAAAATTCCGATTATACAGGCCCCAATGGCTGGCGGCCCAAGCAGTCCCGCGCTCGTGGGGGCAGTATCGGCTGCAGGCGGCCTTGGGTCTATAGGCGGGGGTTACCTTGGCCCCCGGAAACTGGAAGACCAGATAAGAGAAGTAAAATCAAAAACAGATATGCCTTTTGGTGTAAACCTTTTTATTACGGCCCCGGGTGATAAGGAAATAAAGCCCGGCGGCAGGATCAATGATATGTTGCACCGCTACGCTGATGAACTCGGGGTCGAACTTACCGAAAGTGTTGTGCCGTTTCCCGATTTTGATGAGCAGATAGAAGTGGTTGTTGAGAACGATGTCAGGGTATTTAGTTTTACATTTGGCATTCCGGATAAAAAATATATTGATAAATTAAAAAAGAACCATACCACTATAGTCGGTACAGCTACATCTGTTAAAGAGGCCTTAATCCTCCAGGCCGCAGGGTGTGACTGTGTAGTGTCGCAGGGGTTTGAGGCCGGCGGTCACCGCGGCAGTTTTGAATACGGGGAGAACATCCCTCTTGTCGGCAGTATTTCGTTAATCCCCCAGATTGCAGACAAAATTAATATACCGCTCATTGCCTCAGGCGGTATAATGGACGGAAGGGGTATTTTTGCTTCCTTTTCACTCGGGGCCTCAGCAGTCCAGATGGGAACAGCATTCCTGACATGCGAGGAGGCCGAAGTTAACCGGTCCTGGCTGGACCTTTTAAATGAAAGTACCGATACAAGTTCGTCAATAACCAATGCATTTACTGGGAAATATGCAAGGGGTATTAATAACAGGTTTATGGAAGAACTTAAACCATTTGAAAGTGAAATACCTGAATACCCGGTCCAGCACCAGCTAACACGTGAACTCAGGGCAAAAGCAAAGGAATTAAATAACACGGAATTTATGTCGTTCTGGGCGGGGCAGGGTTCTCCTATGTGCAGAACGTTAAAGGCAAAAGAACTGATTAATACACTTGTCGAAGAATATATCAAAGTTTCCTCCGATATGATCGGGGATTAGACAGATGAAAAAAAGAACCCTTGGAATTGTTATATTCAATGATGTTGAAGTACTGGATTTTACCGGCCCCTTTGAGGTATTTTCCGTCACAAACGAAATTAATAACGGAGAACTGTTCGATGTGACCCTTGTTTCCGTTGCCGGGGAACTTGTTACTGCAAAAAACGGGTTAAAAGTAGCTTCTGACTGTAATATTAAAGATATCGACAGCCTTGATATACTGCTTATTCCCGGCGGGGCCGGGTCACGGCCGCTGGTTAATAATTCAGAATTTATAAACTGGGTAAAATCCGTTTCTGATAACAATGAGTTGATATTGTCTGTATGTACTGGTGCATTGGTACTTGCTAAAGCAGGGCTCCTTGACGGTTTAAAAGCGACCACTCATCACCAGGCTTACGGAGAACTTAAAGCCTTAGTCACGGATACAGAAATAATAAAAAACGGGAAACGTTTTGTAGACAATGGACGAGTGATAACATCCGGCGGCATAAGTGCGGGTATTGATATGAGTTTTCATGTAGTTGAAAGACTGTTCGGAAAAGAGACGGCCGATGAAACCTCGGACTATATGGAATACAGAAGGATAGTTGAATAATTCCATAATACTGTATAATAACCCAACAAAATTAATGGAGAAAATTATGAAGATAGATGATAAAACAGTAGTATCAATACATTACAAGCTTACAAACAATAAGGGTGATATTCTTGATTCATCTGAGGGAAAAGACCCCTTAGTTTATATGCATGGTACACATAGTCTTATTGATGGACTTGAAAGAGAACTAAAGGGCAAAGCGGCCGGTGATAAATTTGATGTTACTGTTCAGCCTGAAGACGGATACGGGATTGTAAACCCTGAAATGGTACAGGAAGTACCCCGCAGTGCTTTCCAGGGGGTTGATGATATTCAGGTTGGTATGCAGTTTGAAGCAAAAAGTCCGGAGGGACATGCCCAGTTAATTACAATAGAAGAGGTCAAGGAAGAATCCGTGAGGGTGAATGCAAACCACCCGCTTGCAGGTGAAGTACTTCATTTTAATGTTTCAGTTGAAGATGTAAGGGTAGCAACTGCCGAGGAGCTTGAACATGGACATGCTCACGGGCCAGGCGGACATTCTCATTAAACAACAGCATTACAATATCTAATGGATACTGTTTACCTGTTTGCTATAATTTCATTTATAACAGCAGTCCTTTTAGGATGGTTATTAAACAGCCTTATTTTTTTACTTGTAAAATATTTCAGGTCCGGACCTAATAGATTAAAACCGGCTTTTAAGACCAGGGCCGCTTACGCTTTCTTTACCGGAACAATTATATTTATATTCTGGGTTGTTGTAGTTCTTCGTAACGTGGAAATGCATTGAAACAATCAAACTATTTATATAATAATCACCGATGGACGATTTAGAAAGAAGCTGGAAAAGCCTTTATCTCATATGGATAGCCATGCTTATTGCGCTTTTTGTCTATATGCTCGCAGGACTTTCACTTGAAGATAAAATTAATATTCCCATTGATAAGGGAGTATTAATCATTATCAGGTATTTCTTTTACGTTGCTGCCGGGGTCCTCGTATTCTCAATTAAATATGTAAGAAAATATATATTCAATTCCAACAGTCCCGGCGGTCGTTCTTACAATGCCAATCCGGCAGTGTCGCAATACATAAAGGCCACAATAGCTTCAATGGCAATGGCAGAATTTGTAGCGGTACTTGGCCTAGTACTTTTTATTATAGGCAAAAACAAAATGGACCTTTACCTGCTTGTTTTTATTTCGGCGGCTGCCATGATTATTTACCGTCCCTTTAAGGAAAAGATGTTTAAAATATCGGGTAAGACTAAATGACCTTATTAATTGGAAACAGTTTAAAAACTTTTTTATCTCCTGTTCGTTATATTGATACAGGTACCGTTTTTTAAAGATTAAAAATTTGATGAAAGAGAGCGCTCTGTGTTCGGATTCTTAAAACAAAGCAATATTACAGATGAGGAAGCTATGGCAAAGTTCCAGAAGGGGAATACAAAGTATTTTGATCTTCTCCTCGACCGGCACAGTAAAGGTGTTTACAGGTTCATATACAGAATGGTCCGGGGCAATTCATCAAATGCGGAAGATATTCTCCAGGAAGTATTTATCAAAGTTGCCGAAAACAGGATGAACTATAGTAAGGACAGGAAATTTACCGCATGGCTTTACAGGATAGCCCGGAACCATACGATTGATTTCATGAGGAAAGAAAGTTATAGGATGCACAGTTCACTTGATAAAAATATTGGAAACGAAGACGGATCTAATGTTACTTATCTCGAACTTGTGAAAAGTGATGATAAAACGCAGGAAGAACAGGTGCACAGCACTATGGTTAAAGAACAGCTATTTGAAAAGATGAACGGACTTAAGGAAGAGTACAAAGAGGTCTTTATCCTTAGGGAAATAGAAGGGCTCAAGTTTGATGAGATTGCGGATATTACGGATTCTAACGTTAATACAGTAAAAAGCAGGCACAGGTATGCATTTAAGGAATTAAGGGAACTGCTCCTCAGTACCGGTTTTTTTGATGAGTATAAAAAAACGGGGGAGGTTTAATTATGGACATTCAAAAATTTGAAGAGATGATTATCGACTACCTGGACGGCAATCTGTCTGGTACCGATAAAGTAAATTTCGAAGAAGCTTTAGACAGCTCTGAAGAGTTCAGGGAAATTTTTCATCAGTATCAATCCATACGCACCGTTTCGGGTTCAGACGACGATACAGCACCTTCAGGTGAGGTCCTCGAAAGAATCAGTGAACATGTAAAACAGTCTGTAAAATCAGAAAAGAAATCATTTTATGAAAGATTTTTTAAATTTCCCGTTTTAGCCCCAACTCTTGCAGTTGCCATAATTGCAATGCTCTGGGTCTCAGCCGGCGAAGATTATTTAAAAAACAAAAATATAATTCCTGTTTCCGAAGACTCAGCAAGCAGTGAATTCAGGTCAGATTATAAGGCAAGCGCGGGAAAATTGACCCAGATGGAAAATGCAGCCGAAGAAGAGGAACTCTCGGATAAAGAAGTTGATAAGGTTGTTTCTTCGGGCAAACGTGATGCAAATGCCCCTGCATCTCCAACTACACCTGCGCCATCAGCTGAATTAAAAAAGAAACATGAATATGCTGCCAAGCCCGCGGAAGCAGATTCAGTGGGTAATTTTGCCACGGCACGTATAAGGCAGAAAAGTGAAAATAAAGATTTACCCAAAAAGATAGAATCCGATGACATTGCAGCTAAAAAAAATGAGGCATTTGCTGATTTAAAAGAATCTACACGTGAAAACGTAAATGAAGAAAAGGCAGGTAATGAATCTCAAATGGCGGCTTTAGATGAAGGTGCACTTAAAAGCGAAACGGCAAAAAGCAGTACTACTATCGGCAGATCGATGTCACGTACTACCGAAACCACCAGTTCTGTCAGCCCGTCAGAAAGAATTGAGATAGCAAACAGTTACCGCAATGAACTAAACGAGATTGTTACAATGCAGTATAAGGGTGATTGCAGGCAGTCACTTTCAAGGGCCCAGAAACTTCTTGATGCTGACCCAGAACCATCAGTATCAATAAAAACAGACCTTTATGTAACGCAGGGCGAATGTTATATGGAACTTAAGCAGTACGATAAGGCCCTCGAAGTGTACGAAAGGGCAAAAGAACTTACTCCCCACAGGTCTCACCTCTTTAACGGGAAGATAAAAGAAGCATATATTAAACAAGGTAAATAATAATTCTGAAAAAAGGCATTAAATTATCACAGAATTATTTTGCTTTTGTAACTTATCTTCACCAGATAAATATCATCTACCTGAAATGTCGTTATATGATTTTATATTATTCCGTAATGCAGAGATAAATATACTTGTTATATTTCCTAATATGTATGAAATATTAAATGCTAATGTTTTAACTGTAATCATAATTGTCGGTTCAATAATGGTTACGCCATTCTATGTGTTAGCGGTTTATGTATTTAGTGGCGCATCACCAGTAAAAGGGGCTGTGATCGGGACCGGATTCCTGTTGTTCGGTTCATTCATGTTTTGGATCTGTTTAAGTGCAACAGTATCAAAGCTTGGATTAGTAGGTGAACTAATAGTTCCTACTTCATGGATAATTCCAAGCATGATACTCTATTTGAAAAGACACTGGTTTTTAAGTGAAAAGCTATCACAGCATTGGTTAATAAGTCTTCAGCTTTTTAGAGTTATTGGAGCAGTCTTTTTAATTGAAATGATAATGGGTAATATCCCGGCTATTTTTGCTTATCCAGCAGGACTTGGAGATATAATTGTAAGTATTATTGCTTTAATTGTTTTACTGCTTTATAAAAACTCAAAAGATGTTTCGAAAACTGGGATTCTGATCGTAATTGTTATTGGGGTAATTGATTTTTTGAGTGCTTTTTTCTTCGGTTTTACTTCTAGTGAAAGCCCTTTTCAGATATTTTTCCCGGAAATTAAAAATAACGTTATTTTATTTCCTACTGGTATGATTCCTTTATTTTTAGTACCCTACGCAATATTTTTCCACACATTGTCTTATTTGAATTTAAAAAAGTTTGGTGTTGAAGCTAATTAGAATTTATATTTTTTATAAATTCTTTCAATAACTTGCTAGAAAATTGCCTTATTACTGCATTTGCCTAGTTTATTTTGTCATTCCGGAAATAACTATGGCAAGGCTTATATATTTACTTAAGAGTTTAATAATATTTATATTTTGAAAGTCTTTAACATAGTAAAAAATGATTATTAATAAAGAATGAATTTAAGACAAAGGGGTTTATTATTATTGTATGAAACTGATTAGGATAAGGAGAGATTTATGAGTAATAAGAACCTGAAAGAATTAAACAAGTCCAAGCAAGATTCAAATATCATGTCCGGGGTCACTGATGATAACAATATAGATAGAATAAGAGACATATTGTTTGGTGCAAAAACTGATGAAATTGAGAAACGTTTTACACGTATGGAAGAACATTTCTCAACGGAAACAGCAAAATTAAAAAACGATTTCGAAAAACGTATTGATTCCTTGGAAAAATATTTAAAAAATGAGGTTGATTCATTAAATAATAAGGCCAAGTCTGATAAAGAAACAACAATTGACTTAATAAACAAGCAATCTAAAGACCTGGACACAGTAACAAAATCCATGGACAAAAAGGTTGAAAAACTAGATGAAAGATTGACCCTGAAACAAAAAAATATGAATGATCAACTTCTTGAACAGTCAAAATCATTAACAAATGATATAAATGACAAATATGACGAAATTAAAAAAATATTTGATTTAGGTTTACAAGAGCTAAGGAATGACAAAACCGACAGAGTTGCATTAGCGAATCTATTCAAGGAAATCTCCCTTAGATTAACTGACGATTTTAAGATTAACGGATCTTCATAGGTATAAATTTTTATGTCAACGTCTTTTAATTCTAACAAGGATAATGAATCATCTGGAAACTTTGATGAGCTTAATGAACTACGAAACATTATTATTGGGCCTGAGCAGAAACAGATTCAAAAAATCGAGCAAAAAATTGAAGTTATCGATAAAGAACAATTAAGTGAAGTCCTTCCAGAATCATTAATTCTAAGTTCCAAAAAAGATAATAAGCTTTACAAGGCACTTTCTCCTACAATTGAAGAATCTCTTGAATATTCAATAAAAAAAAACCCAATAACAATTGCAGAAGCTATTTTCCCTATCATCGGCCCTGCTATTAGAAAGTCTATTTACAATGCGCTTAGAGAACTCAGAGATTCGATAAATTTAACAATTGAACAAAAATTCAATCTGGGATGGCGCATCGAATCTTTCAGGACAGGAAGGCCTTATTCAGAAGTAGTATTAGAACACAGCCTGCTATATAGAGTTGAGCAAATTTTCCTCATTAACAATGAAACAGGATTACTTATTCAGCATGTTTGTCTTGAAAATATTAATTCTGAAAATACTGATCTTATTTCGGGCATGCTTACAGCTATTCAGGATTTTGTAAGAGATTCATTTGGAAGTACGGATGAGGAAATTCAATCTTTTAATGTCGGGGAATTTACAATAATTGTTGAAAAAGGACCCAGTGCCTATATAGCCGCAGTTGTAAGAGGTAATCCCCCTGGGAATTTAAAAGTTTTAATACAGGAAGTCCTGGAATCACTGCATCTTAGTTATGCAAATGAATTTAGCAATTACGACGGCAATACAAAGAATTTTGAACAAGTAATACCCGAATTAGAGTCCTGCCTGGTATCTGAATCAACGGTTGAAGAAAAAAAATATTCTAAGCTGTGGCTATTACTGAGTTTAATTCCAATAATAATCTTAATCTGGCTGTCCTTCAGAATCTATAATAATTCAATATGGTCTGATTACATTGATACACTCAGGTCCGAGCCGGGAATAATAGTCACTGACTTTGGAAGAAATAATGGAAAATTTTTCGTATCAGGTCTTATAGACCCCATAGCCACTGCTCCGGATAAGTTGCTTAATAATAAAGTAGACCTAAATGATGTTGAAAGTTATTGGCAGCCATTTATTTCACTGGATGAAAAAATATTAATAAAAAAATTAAACAGAGAATTGGGTCCTCCAAATGAGATTAATTTTATGATTAATGATGGTTTAGTAACAGTAGAGGGTAATTCAGATATGGAATGGTTAGATAAAGCCAAAAAAACCAGGATTGATATACCCGGAATATCAAAATTAGATTTTACCAGAGTGAATCTAACAGAATCAGAGAAGTACGGGGAATTGATTAACGAAATACAAAGTACTTTTTTTATGTTTGATAGAGGCAAATATACGATTAGTGAAAATGATAAATTAAAAGTTAAACAGCTGACGAAAAAGCTTAACAAACTGCTTGGGATTTCTGATCATATGAACAAGAATATGACCCTTCAAATTATTGGCCGTGCGGACGCGACCGGAAACGAGGAAAACAATATCTGGCTGAGTTCAATGAGGGCCCAGACTGTTAAGGATAACCTGATTCTTAATGGCTTAAAAATAAATAATATAGATTTGGTGGGCTTAGGTTCCACGGCAGTTGGTAATTCGTTCCACGATAATGAAAATACAGCTAGAAATGTATCATTTAAAATAGTTGCTGAATAAAAATGTTAAGGATTAACTTATAGATGATTCAAAAAAAGATTTGTACAATTGGTGCTTTTGCCGTTGGAAAAACAAGCCTGATCAGAAGGTATGTTGAAAGCATATTTTCTGAGAAATACTTAACAACCGTAGGAGTAAAAATAGACAAAAAACCGGTAAATGTCTTAGGTCAGGACGTGACATTAATACTATGGGATATTCACGGGGAAGATGATTTCCAGGAAATAAATATGAATTATCTAAGAGGGTCATCCGGTTATATCCTGGTTGTTGATGGAAACAGGTACAGCACATTGGAAAAAGCTATTTTACTTCAAGACAAAGTAGAGAAAAGTCATGGAAATATACCCTTTATAATTGCAATCAATAAAGCGGACCTGAAAGACGAGTGGGAAATTACTGATAAAGATATTAGTAAAATTTCCGAAAAAGGCTGGAAAGTTTTAGAAACAAGTGCAAAAAATGGTGAAGGCGTTGAAGAACTTTTCACAGAACTCACAAAGGAAATACTGACTAGTGAATGATTTCCCAAAAGAGCTTATTGAATACCTGAGCAAGGAATTATTTGTAGACCGGTTACCTGCTTATTTCATAGTCAATGATCATTTTGAACTGATTGAATCGGGCGGAAAATATTCAAATTACGGTATTGATGATAACAATGGTACTGATTTATCAAAAGATTTATCTTTTTTGAGAGAATACTTCCCAATATCAGCATCGCCATTAATTCTTCCCAAAATAAAATTAGAGAACGGTATAACAACTGATATTCATATTATAAAATTTAAAGATTTTAATTGCATATTATTGCTTGATGCAAGCTTAAGCGATAAGCAGGAATTTTTAATTCAGCAAATAGCAAACGATATGAGGTTAATGCGGAATAAAGAAAAAGCAGATGGCAAAAAAGAATTAGATTTCGAAACTATTTTTTCTTCTTTGTTTTCCGTTCTGGATATTGTGATTTTAGAAAAAATGGGAAACGGGTCCTTTTCATTAATTGGTGGTTTAACTGATTGGTTTTTAAAATTATTTCCTGATTCTGTGTCTAGTACATCAGACCTGAATATAGGAAGTAAATTTATTTTTCTGGAAAATTTCTTAGTTGATGCAAATCTATTCTGGAATGAAAACAGGGCTGGATTATTAAAATCCGGGTCCTGGATGGAGTATGATTTGGAAGGTAATGAATATTATCTTGAAGCAATAGCTATTAATATTCTGGAAAACAAGATCCTTCTATTTGAACTGTCCAGAAGCCCGATGAAAGATAAACATTTAATCATTCAAAAGGCAAGACAAAAAAATCTTGAACTGTATAAACTGGATAAAGAAATACAAAAGAAAGAAGTACTAATTCATTGTATAATCCATGATCTTGTAAACCCACTTTCAATAATTAATTATTCTGCCGAGATATGCTTAAATGATGATTTTAACGATGAAAAAAAAGATTTTCTCTTACACATTCGAGAGCAAACAGAAAGAATGAAAATAATGATAGATGAAACACTTGATGTTATGACAACTGATGTAGATAAATTAAGGTCTTTTAATTTTATACCCGAAGATGCGCCTGATTTAATAGAATGTATTGAAAAAGTTATTAACGACCTTACAGGTATTTTTAAGGATCAAAATGTAAAACTTATTTTTAAAAATAAAATAAAAAACAGAAATGAATATAAAGTTGTGAGCGAAGAATCCAGATTGAAAAGAGTTTTAACAAATTTGTTAGATAATTCTTTAAGATATAGTCCAAGAAATTCTGAAGTTAAGATCGAAGTGGATGATGTAAATGAATACTATTTTATTACAATTGATGATCAAGGTCCCGGCATAGAGCAAAATGTTTCAAAGAAGCTTTTTGACAAATCATACCAGGAAGGTGAATCGGCCGGTGTTGCCGGGTTAGGTTTATATTTTTGCAGAATTAGTGTTGAAAGATGGGGCGGGTCTATCGGCTGTGAAAATTTACCTGATAAAGGTGCAAGGTTTTGGTTTAATATAAAAAAAGTTGATTCGAATTAATGTTTTCGGGTGAGAAATCCTGATTATGAAGTTAAACACATGAACTCTTATCTGTATTGAGTAAGATGAAGAATGTTAAATTACAATTCGATTTAAATGAGAATAAAAAATGGCAAAAATATTGATTGTTGAAGATGAAAAGCTATTGTGTGATGCTTACCGAAAATTCCTTGAGAAGAAAGACTTCAAAGTAGACATAAGCTATGATGGAGAAGAAGCATTAAATTTTCTCGAAGAAAATCAACCAGACCTGATACTTCTGGACATAAATATGCCCAATATTGACGGAGCTGAGTTTTTAGAACACACCAGGAAAAATAAAAAATTAAAAAATATACCAGTCATACTGATTACCGGAATTGTACAGACAGAAAAAATCGGCAGATGCCTTGATTTGGGCGCTGTTGGCTATATTGAAAAAGCTAAATCTCCCGCAGATGTGATAAACAAGATAGACTCCCTGCTTGGAGTTGTAACCCGGTCACCTAAAAAAAAATAGTATCTTGAACGTATATTATTGAGCATTTAAAAATACTTCTCTATAAAAATAAGAATTTCTTGCCGATCAGATTTAATCCTAAGTTCTTAAAAATATTTTAGAACTATCCGGACCTCCATTCGTATTAACATGTAAATACAGATTCGGAGGTTTATTATGAAGTACAATAAAAATTTCTTTTTTCTAAGTTTGGTACTGTCCGTTTTTTCATTTTTTCTTCTTATCGCACACGCAAATGCCAAGTCCGCAGCTGCTGGGCCGGTACATATGAAGCCCGAAATAAGCAATCCATATATCGAGTATAAATCCAAAAGGGAGATGCTTGTGAATATGAGGCTCTGGGGTGATGAGTTCAGGCCGGTGAAAAGGCCGCCTGTTAATCTTGTCCTTGTAATAGATGAAAGCGGATCTATGAATGAAAGGGGCAAGATGTCTTATGCAAAGAAAGCCGCAAAGAACATGATCAGCAATCTTAACAGTAATGACAGGGTAGGGGTCATTGCATATTCGGACTATGCAAGGGTGATATCCCCCCTTAAGAAACTAAAGAATAAATCAAAACTAAGGCGTAAGATAGACCAGATATACCCTACTAACGCCACTAACCTCTCATCAGGGCTTATTGAGGGGATAAGGGAGCTTAAATACGAAGATGACTACAGGAGAATAAACAAGGTGATTCTGCTCTCTGACGGGCTTGCAAACAGGGGCGTTACCGACATATATTCACTATCCAAAATTGCATCTAGGGCGTCTGCCGAAGGAATATACATTACAACAATGGGACTTGGACTTCATTTTGACGAGGACCTTATGGCAACAGTTGCCGAGTATGGTGCCGGGAACTACTACTTTATTGAGTCACCAAACCAGATTGCCTATATATTTGATAAGGAGTTCGGGAAAATGAGTTCTACCATTGCAAGGGACGCGGTACTTGAGATTGACCTTGAAGACGATGTGGAGCTTGAAGAGCTATACGGTTATACGTATGACAGGAAGGGCGATAAGATCCTGATTAAACTAGGTGATTATTATTCAGGGCAGGAAAGAAATATTAAGATGAGCCTTAAAGTCCCTACAGTAAAAAAAGGGAAAAACGACCTATTTACTTCTTCTCTTAAATACACCGATTTAGAAAACGGAAGAAGAAAAAATATCAATGAAAGCGTTGTATATAATGTCACGAAGGACACAAAAAAGGTTGTTAAAAACGAAAATAAGAAGGTCGTAGCCGAATTGGAATCGGTTAAAGCTTCGAAGGAACTTGATGCCGCGGCTAGGGACTATGAACAGGGCTATGCCGGCATGGCTGTTGAAAAGCTTAAAAGTGCCCTGCAGTCTGTAAAAAGATTAAACAGGTCAGACTATAAAACATCAGAATCAATGGCCCAGGAAGAAGCGCTAAATGATGCAATCGGCGAATTTGAGGCTGCACCGGCATCTCCGGCTTCTGATTCGGGGAAAAGAATGATTAAAAAATATAAACAGGAATCAAGAGTTCAACAAAAATAATAAATATTTACCCTAAACTCCAAAAAAGATTTATAATTTAGTTAAAAGTAAAGTAAACTATTATAAATCTTTTTGGAGGACCCGGTGTTATGAAAGCATCATTTACATTAATAGCTGTGCTACTTTTCGGATTTTGCATAATCCCATCAGTCACCTTTGCTGATTCAGACGATTTTGATTACTCAGTCTATGAAGGGGCGGGTGAAGAAGTAACTATAGAATTCTCAAATATTGGGCCTGATCCCCAGAGAGAGTATTGCATTTACACCTGGAATGACTACTACGACAGACACAATATCCCGATCAGAGTAAACTCTGAAGGCGAATATGATGAGATTATTGTATTTACATGCCCGGACTGCAGCCTTGAAAAACACTATGTAGAACCTTTTCTGAACAGTGAAGTAAACGGTAAGACCGGGGCTGACAGGATAAGGGAATGCGGTTTTGTTCACGCAAAGTTCCAGGGATCAAAAGGTATACAGGAAATTGACAGAGTATTATTGACAGATGTAGAATCAACCAATCCAAATGCACCGCAGGTGGAAACTGCAAGAAGGCCGATTGACCCGGTCAGGAGTTTTACAGAAGGGCCGTACAGTACACTTGACCCGGTAAATGAAGCCGAGCCGTTTGAATCACTGGATTCGGTATCCGAGACTGCCGGTCAGGCATCATCAGAACCAGGTTATGAAGTGCCGTCTGAAGAGCCGGGGTATGAGAAGCCTCTCGGTGTCAGGGAAGCAGAAGGACAGGTAATAGGGGAGTAAAAGATAAAAACGTTATGGACCTAGTAGGATCTTTTCCTTTTGGATGGGTAAGAAACTTCAAAGAAGAAAACTGGCAGATAATCTGGGACTCAAAATCTAAAACCCTGATTCTTAAATCTTCACTTTCTGAAAACATTGTTGAATACTGCAGCTGTGCTGACTGGAAAGAGGCAAAAGTCCATGCAGATGAGATAAGAAGTAACCACGAATTACTTAATGATATAATTTAAAACCGGACCAATTTTCATTTTTATTTTCTTTATGACCTTTTCCATATAAATATTCACGTTATAATACTGCCTTGATATTAAGGTGAGGCCCTAAGTATGAAACATATGGAACAGGAATTGATTTCAATTCCCGTCGGAAAAAGCAAAGTAAACGCTTTATTCTATAAATCATTAAAAAATAATCGCAACGGCAGGAAGGAGCCGATCATTGTCCACGTTCATGGTTTTCTTGGTAATTTCCTTGACGGAAGCCAGCGTTTCATGCCGCCAATACTGGCAGAGGCCGGTTATTCATCCATCGCAATAAATACACGTATGGCCAATTTTGGCCTTTTCTTCGGTTACGGCATTATTGAAGATACAATACCGCAGATTGACGGAGTGATAAAATACTTGGAAGAGATCGGTTACGAGGAGATTATCATTTCCGGTTACAGCCTCGGGGGAAGTGTCCTGTTAAAGTATGCCGCACTCAGAGACGATCAAAACACGTATCCTTCACTTAAAGCCGTAATTGCTTTGGCAACCCCCTATTCAATGCCGGATTCCATAAAGAGGCGATGGAACAAATGGGACAGCCAGCCAAGTTATGATGAAGTGTACGAGGAAGCAAAAGAAATATTAAAACCCGATCCCAAGGAGTCAGACCAGGACAGGACCATAATAGTCTACAAGGCAAGGGGCAATACCTTCAAACCTGAACACACAGAAATCTATACTTATAAAACCTGGTGGTATTTAGCCGGGCCTGAAGCAGATGATGCAAAGGGTTACAAGCAGATCAGGCATATTTCGAAGCCTATAATACTTATCCAGGGATGGAATGATGAAGTAGTCCATTCACATGAGACGCACGAACTCGCTCAGGCTGCCATTGAGGCCGGAAACGATGACGTTTCTGCATTTTATCTTAATACCGGCCATTCACTAATCGGAAAGGAAGAAGAACTCGGAGATATCATAGTCAGGTGGCTGGACAGAAGATTTAAAAATGCAGAAGATAACTAAGCAGCGTAATTTACTTACCTTTACCACCAGGGACGGATTTGAAGTTAACGCACTACTTACCACACCCAAGTTTGAGACCGATTCAGAACTGTTTGAGAACCCGATAATTATTAACGTACACGGAGTGCTTGGAAATTTCCTTGCACGCGGCACACCGCAGATTTTACCCCCCGCACTACTTGCAAAAGGCGTAAGTACGCTTTCAATTAATACCAGGCTTGGGTATCTCGGGCAGATACTTGGAGAAGGGATATTTGACAAATCCGACCAGGACATAGAAGAGTCTGTCAAAGTACTTGTGGAAATGGGTTTTAAGAATATCTATATACTCGGCTACAGCCTGGGTGCTAACCTTGCGGTTTATTACACAACAAAAACGCAGGACAGGAATATAAAGGGCCTTATACTGGAGGGCTGTTCCTACTCGTTGCCTGAATCGCAAAGGAAAAGGCTTGAAAGGAACAACAGCATTCCCCAGTATGAAGATATTTATAAAAGGGCAAAGCAGATACTGGGCCCGGACCCCCGGGATGATATAAATGACCAGGTATTTATTGTATACAGGGCATGGGGCAATTCATTTAATCCCGTAGATATAGAGATGTTCACATACAGGACATGGTGGTTTATGAGGAGCCCGGAAGCGGTATATGCAAAGACCTGTGACCTTATAGACCAGTTGAACCTCCCGATACTCTTTATTCACGGAAAGGATGATGATGTTGTTGACCCCGCTGAACCAAAACAGCTTATGAATATTCTTGAAGAATCCGGGAATAAGGAAATTGAACTTGTATATATTCCTGATGCAAAACACGATTGCATGGAAAATCCTGAAGCAACAATTGATGCAATTACGGGCTGGATAAATAAAAAAAATAATGGAAAAAAGGAATAATATTTTCGCATTAAAAATAAATTTATATTTTATTCCAAATAATCTGTTTTATGGCTTGAAAAAAATACAAAAATAATTTATTCTTCTGTTCTTTCCCACGGTTCTCACAACAATATAGTTTTTGCTCGGAGGTTTTAAGATGGCATCTGTTGATGGTGTAAAAATTCTGGAACAGCATGGAATTAAAAATCCAAAAGACGTTCATTTTAACTTGTCAATTCCGGAATTATATGAATTATCAATCAAAAGGGGCGAGGGACAGATTGTAGACGGCGGCAGCCTTGTAGCTTATACGGGTGCTCATACCGGCAGGTCTCCAAAAGACAGGTTCATTGTAAAGGAACCTACAACAGAAAATTTTATACACTGGGGACCGGTCAACCGGCCTATTTCCCCTGAAGCATTTGATTCACTTTATGAAAAAGTCATGAACTATTTCGAGGGGAAAGAAATTTTCGTAAGAGATCTTTACGCTTGTGCTCATCCCGACCACAGAACTAATGTGAGAGTAATAAATGAATACACATGGCACAACCTTTTTGTAAATAATATGTTTATAAGGCCAGAATTATCCGAAATACCTCATAAAGACGTCGGGTTTACCGTGATATCCGCCCCTGGTTTTAAAGCTGATCCGGAGGTTGACGGTACCAGGACCGAAACATTTATACTTCTTAACCTTGAAAAAAGAATAGCCCTGATTGGTGGTACAGAGTATGCAGGGGAAATGAAAAAATCCGTTTTTGCAGCAATGAACTACCTGCTTCCGGATAAAAATGTTTTCCCGATGCACTGCTCCGCAAATGTAGGTAAGGACGGGGATGTCGCCCTGTTTTTCGGCCTTTCAGGTACAGGAAAAACCACTCTTTCTGCAGACCCGGAGAGGGCACTGATCGGTGATGATGAACACGGCTGGTACGATAAAGGCGTCTTTAATTTTGAAGGCGGCTGTTATGCAAAAGTAATTAAACTAAACCAGGAGACAGAACCGGAGATTTACAGTGCAACATTAAAATTTGGTTCTATTGTTGAGAACGTCGAATTTGACCCTGAAACGAGAAAGATCAATTTTGATAGCTCCAAGTATACTGAAAACACGAGAAGTGCATACCAGATTGATTCCCTGCAGGGTATTGTCCCCGAGGGAGTAGGCGGTTTACCGAGCACCATCTTTATGCTTACATATGATGCTTTTGGTGTACTTCCTCCAATATCAAAACTTACTTCCGAACAGGCCATGTATTTTTTCCTTCTTGGTTATACCGCAAAAGTTGCAGGGACGGAGAGAGGGGTAAGCGAGCCGCAGGCTACTTTCAGTTCCTGTTTTGGTGCACCCTTTCTGCCAAGGCCGCCAAAGTTTTATGGTGAGATGCTAAAGACCAAGATGGAAAAGCACAATGCAGATGTGTGGCTACTTAACACCGGTATTTCCGGCGGGCCTTACGGGATCGGCCAGAGGATGCCTCTACCTTCAACCCGTGCATTGGTAACAGCTGCAATTAACGGCACACTAAACAAAGGTGACTTTACGGAAGTCCCCGTATTTGGGCTTCAGGTTCCCGGAAGTTGTCCCGGTGTTGATTCGAAGCTGCTTCAGCCAAGGCTTTCCTGGGAAAATTCTGAAGAGTATGATTCCAAAGCAAATGAGTTAAAGGCACTGTTTGAGGAAGAGTATAAGAAATATTCTTAAAGCATTAAGGCCTTAAGTAACCAGGTGGTATGCCTTGCTTCCTGGCATCAATTCTTAGCTGCTTTTTTTCTTCTTCTATTATTTCAAGACGCTCAAATAGGGGAGGCAGGCTTCCCTCGAGATACCTCAGATCAAGTATCATGAGATCAGCTTTGTAGCCATTTATAAGGTAGTAATCTATATTGCTCTTTAATATATCAATTTTTTTCTCAGTGATATAAATCTCTTCGAGTGTTCTCTCTTTTTTCTGTTCAATGTTTAGTGCCAGGCCTCTCCAGTACTGCCTTATTTCCTCTTGGAGCAGCTCTTCTTCGGCTTCCGCCGCATTCTCATTTATTGTTTCTTCCGTAATTACAATTTCATCCACGGATGCCGGCTGTTTCTTCTTAGTTCTGATTATTTCAATTATATCAACTTTGATGTCAGGTTTTTTGTCAGTGTAGTGGACTGCCCCATTAACGTCTTTCCATTTATAGATGGTATAGCAGAATGAATTTGAGGCACAGAAAAGAAAGAATGAAATAAATATAATAATATTATAAAAAAACTGTTTCCTTTTCATAATCGTTGTTTATTATATACTATATAATCATTAAGGAGATAGAAATGAAAAAATCAATTATTAAAGTAACAGTTGCCCTTGGTTTAATTCTAGGCGGCCTTATTCCTTTCTCACATGTGATTGACATTGACCCGCCGGCACATGCATGCGGCGATAAAGGCAGCAGTTCTAATGACGGCGGCACAGATAAGGACAAGGGGCCCCAGTCAAGCAAACTTTAAAACATTCTTCAAAATAAAAAGTATAAGGGTGTATGCACATTGCTGTATACACCCTTTTTTTATAAAAACAGTTACTCTTATTAATCAAAAATAACTACAAGTAAATAATTAATAATTATGGTTTAAATCCCTTAAAACACTCATTATTCTATAAAATTATTAATCAATTTTATAGGAGGCGTTAAAATGAGGAATATTACCATACTTTCGATATTGGTATTCTTATTTGTTTTCGGTTTTTATGTATCACCAACTGTTTCACAGCAGGCAGGAGATGCAGTGACCGATAAATCACTTTACCCGCCCAATGCAAAGCCAGGGGAGTGTTATGCGAGGGTAAAGGTCCCGGAAAAGTACGAAACGTACGAGGAACAGGTTGTAAAGAAACAGGGCGGTGAACAGATTGAGATCGTACCACCCAAGTTTGAAATTGTAGAAGAGCAGGTCCTTGTAAAGGAAGCATCTTTTGAACTTGAGATGGTTCCCGCAACTTATGATACAGTGGAAGAGCAGGTCCTTTTAAAACCTGCATACGAAGTTCTTGAGGACATACCGGCTGAATACGAAACTGTTGAAGAAGAGGTCCTTGTAAAACCTGCACAGACTGTGTGGAAAAAAGGAAGGGGGCCAATTGAGAAAATAGATGGTTCCACGGGTGAGATCCTTTGCCTTGTCGAGGAGCCGGCCGAGTATAAGACCGTGACAAAAAAAGTACTTAAAACTCCTGCACAGGTAGTAAAGAAAGAGGTCCCTGCCGAGTACGGAATTGTTGAAAAGACGGTCATGAAGACCCCGCCAACAACTAAGAAGGTTGAAATCCCTGCCGAATATAAGACGGTAAAGGTTAAAAAACAGGTTGCTCCTGCTCAGGAAAAAAGGACCGTAGTCCCTGAAGAAAAACAGACGGTAAAGAAAACCAAGAAGATTTCAGAGGGTAAGCTTGAGTGGAAGCCAATTCTTTGTGAGACTAATATGACTACTTCTGTGATTAAGGAAATCCAGGTAGCACTTAAATCAGATGGTTATTATTTTGGTCCTGTGGACGGAGTAGTGGGGCCGGGGACAATATCAGGCCTCAAATCATTCCAGGATGCAAACGGGCTGGCAACCGGTGGAATAACACTCGAATCACTTAAAACACTTGGCGTAAAGATGTAGAGAGTTTAATCGCATTTTACCATTTGCACGGAGGCCCGGATATTTCAAATGTCCGGGCTTTTTATTTCTATCAATAAGTAAATAAAGTAAAAGTAGTTGTTATTAATCAATGTTTAAATTTAGTGTTATTAGCCAATCCTGAAAATAATAAACAAAAAATAAGTTCTCCGATTAATCTGATAAAAATAAGAATATGAATTGAAAAAATTAAAGTGAAAGACGCGGGAAAAAAATGCGTCCCCGAGGGGATTTGAACCCCTGTTACCGGCGTGAAAGGCCGATGTCCTAGGCCCGGCTAGACGACGGGGACGTTGACAATGTGAGCCGTACAGGATTTGAACCTGTGACCCACTGCTTAAAAGGCAGTTGCTCTACCAACTGAGCTAACGGCTCAAAATTGAGTCACTAAATATATCACGGCCATGTATCTTGTCAAAATATAGATTATTTATATTTTACATTCGGGTTTTTACGTGCGAAAGTTAAACAGATTTAGGTAATAAACTATGATATCAGGTCTTGATAAAGCCCAGAAAAAGAACTTCACATTAATTACACTTTCGAATTTTTTCTTCTTTTGTAATTTTTCTGCATTCTTCCTGCTTCCCCTGTTTATTAAGGACCTTGGCGGGGACAAAGCCACGATCGGTTATATAATGGGAACATTCGGAATTACCTCCCTTGCTTCTATTCCCCTTGTTACATACCTGATAGACAAATACGGAAGGAAATACTTTATCGTACTTGGCGGCGGGCTTATGTTTGCTTCTACACTGATGTATCTTTCCATCGACAGGATTGGGTTTGAAGTTTATATATTAAGGTTGCTCCAGGGTATCGGGTTTGCATTTGCTTTTACTTCTGCAAGTACATCCGTATCCGATAATGTCCCGCAGAACATCAGGGCGCACGGGCTGGGGGTGTTCGGCGCATTTACAATTGCTTCTTACGCGATAGGCCCGTCCATAGGGGAGTACCTGATTAACGGGTATGGGTTTGAAATGTTTTTTATCTATGCAGCAGGGTTCAGCTTAATAGCCGTAATACTTGCCCTGCTTGCCGAGGAGGGGAGCTTCACAAGGGCCAATGACAGGTTTGCGCTGGATTTGTTTCAGCTTATTGGTTCCAAAAGATACAGGCTCCTGCTTTTTACCAACCTAATAATTGCTTTTGGCCTTGGAAGTATTCTCCATTTCTTTTCTGTCTTCCTGAGGTCAAGGGACTTTGCGGTATCAACATTCTTTCTTACGTATACCCTTACGGTGATTACAATCAGGATACTTGGCAGTAAGGCTTCTGACCGGTACAACAGGAAACTTATTGCGGCGCCAAGTATGGTGATTATGGGCCTTTCACTTGTATTTGTCTTTATTATAAACTCTTTTTATACCGCGCTTCTGATTTCGTTCCTGTTTAGTTTCGGTTACGGCTTTCTCTACCCCACAATAAGTGCAATAATAATTGACAGGGCCTCATCATCCGAGAGGGGAAAAGCCATGGGAGCATTTAATGCATCATTCAGCCTCGGGATTAACTATATTGCCTTTCCTCTCGGGGTTATTGCAAAATACTGGGGATTTTCTGTAATGTACCTGTTAACCGGTATATTAGTGCTTCTCGGTTCGGCTATTTTTATATTATTTGAAAAAGGTAATTTTAATGAAAATAAAACATAACGATCTCGTGCTAATCCTGGCCCCAGACAATAAAACTTATCTGCTGAGGGTCGAAAAGGACAAAGAGTTTCATTCCAATAAAGGCATATTAACACTGGATGATGCTATAGGAAAGGAATTCGGCGATTATATCGTGTCCACTCTTGATGTTACTTTCCTTTTACTCGAACCTACAATAGAAGACAGGATGATGAAGGTAAAGAGGCAGACCCAGATCATTTACCCGAAGGACGCTTCGATGATTCTACTCAAGGCAAGCATTGGAGCCGGAAGCAGGGTAATTGAGACCGGACTCGGTTCCGGAGCGCTTTCCATTGCACTTGCAAATGCTGTTGCCCCGACGGGAAAACTGTATACATATGAACGAAGGGAAGATTTTATTGAAAATGCAAGGAAAAACATCGAAGAAGCCGGGCTTGGGGACTGCGTGGAGTACAACCTGAGTGATGCAAAAGAAGGGTTTAAGGAAGAAGGTGTAGATGCCGTAATCCTTGACCTGCCTTCCCCGTGGGACGGCATTTCTTCTGCGTATAAAGCACTTAAGGGCGGCGGAAGGCTTATAAGCCTGTCTCCAACCGTAAACCAGATTGAAGAAGCCGTAGACCACCTGGAAAAAGAAGGGTTTGTATTTATCGAGACTTTTGAAACGATCCAGAGGCATTATCTTGTAAGAAGGGGCAAGACAAGGCCAATTGACAGAATTATTGGCCACACCGGGTTTCTTACAATAGCCAGAAAAGCTAATAAACAGCATTAATTATTAATAAATAGCAATGAATACAGTTGTTTACAGAAAATATTTAATACTATTTCTAATTGTATTAAGTGGATGTGTAAGTTCAAAAGAGCAGGACACTTACCGCGTAATTGATGTAATTGACGGTGATACTGTAATTATTGACCATCCAAAAGCCGAGAGGGTGAGGTATCTTGGCATAAACACGCCGGAAAAACTGAATCCCGAATCCCCAGGCGACCCGTTCAGTAATGAATCTACAGATTTAAACAGGCAGCTCGTACTTGGAAAAGAGGTAATACTTGAAACTGATGAAGAAAAATATGACCCCTACGGGAGGCTTCTCGCATATGTATTTGTAGATGGCAAACTGGTTAATGAAGAACTCGTAAGAGAAGGGCTTGCCAGGTCTTTTTTTATCGGGCCGAACAGAAAATACGAAAACAGGATTAATAAAGCCCAGAAAGAAGCACAAAACAGCCGTAAAGGTATTTGGAGCAGCCCCTGGAACTTTAAAACTCCTGCTGAAAACAGGGATTTCTTAATTAAGTCCTACCAGGCAAGGGACTATTTAAACGACAGGGTTGTTGTCAGGGGTAAGATCAGCAATATGAAAAAAAACAGCTCCAGGGTTATGGTCCTAAGTCTCGAGGGTGACCTGGACATTGTATTTTTTAAAGACAGCCTGGAAAATTTCCGGTTTTTTAAGATTGACCCCTTATATGACTATATAGGAAAACCAGTTGAGGTGATAGGCAGGGTCACCATGCACAGGGGGTCCCCCCAGATTGTTGTCTCCCATCCAAGTGTTATAAAGGTACTCCAATGAGTGTTAGAAAATTGCTGGAAGAGGGTTCCGGGAAGATTGGAATTGATCTTGAACCTGTTCAGACTGAAAAATTTTTAGCATACCTTGAACTTATAAAAGAATGGAACAGGAAGATAAACCTCACTTCCATAACCGGTGACAGTGATATTATAATAAAACATTTTCTTGATTCACTCACCGTATCCTGCTTTATTGATGATGACTCCGATGTTCTTGATATTGGCACGGGCGCCGGTTTCCCCGGAATACCGCTCTCAATAGTAAGGGAGTCGTTGAGAATGACTCTTCTTGATTCGCGGGAAAAAAGAATATTCTTTCTTAATGAAGTAATTAGAAAACTTCAACTAAGCAATGTTATAACATCGGCTTCAAGGGCCGAAGACCTTAATAACGGTATTGAAAGGAATAAGTTTGATTATGTATTAACAAGGGCCGTCAGTGAAATCGGTGATGTAATAAAGATGTCCGTTCCTTATCTTAATACCAGCGGCACTGTAATAATGATGAGAGGAAAAGAAGGTAAGGCTGAATGGGACAGATACGATAATACAGATTTTAAGCTTAAGCATTTGAGAGAACTAAAATTGCCTGGAACAGATTATTTAAGGGTACTTATTGTTCTTAACCGGAAATAAGAAGGGGAGGGTATGTACCCTCCCCGGTAAAAAAAGGTTTACTAATTGCCTTATTCGTCAGAATCCTCTGAAGGCACTCCGCAATCAACTTCTATTTCGGCATTACCCTTTGAAGAGGTCCCCGGGATAATATCACAGCTGAAACCCCTTACTTCCATTTCGGAATTCCCAACTGCTATTATGCCGTTATCAACGCCTTCAATCACAACATTTCCGCCTTCACCGTTTCTTACAAAGATTGGAAGGTCATCGTTGTTGTCATCGTCGTCATCATTGCCATCGGATGAGCCGTCATCATTGTTGTCATCATCATCGTCATCGTTGCCGTCTTCGCCGTCATCATTATCGTCATCGTCATCATCTGCATCATCGCCGTCTTCTCCGCCGTCATCATCGTCATCTTCTTCAAAAATTGCTGCCATTAATTCGATCTTGGTATTACCCCTTAGGTCAACACCGTCTTCACCTGCATTAATAATGATATCTCCACTTCCTGAACCAATAACAGAATCATCTTTAAGAAGCTGAAGGAGAGGTTCCATATCTGATGGTATTGGAGTATCGTCTACCATTTCCGCAACTGCCAGTACGTCAATCTCAACTTCCGATGAACCTACTGACCTGATACCATCTTCGGCTGCATCGCACTCATACTCTGTTGTTTTAATTTCAACATTAGAGTTGCCGCGTGTGTCAATACAGGTGCTGCAGTTAATCATCTTCACAGATGCAGCAATTATTTCCAGGTTGCAGTTTCCTGCGGCTATTACGCAGGCATCGCCCTGCCCATCAACAATGAGTTCATTTTCAACCATTGTCTGCTGATCGCCCCCAAGGCAGCTTATCTGTGCATTATTAACTTCTTCCTGTTCGTCGGTGTCATCATTACTTCCGTCTCCATCGATGAAATTAATGGAAAAGGTCATGGTTAATACACCGGTTTCAGTACCGTCAGGGCATGGCGCTATTACACCTTCTGCAAGACTCACGCTAACGTCTTCATGTGTAAACACAAGCCTTAGCGGTGTGTCGCACGGGACATCAAGAAGTGTAAATTCCCCGTTTGCATCCGTTGTGTCAGTGGCTACCGGGTTTTCCGTGTCAGTAGCATCATCGTATGCTTCAACGAGTATTCCTTCGAGTACTGTTGTTGTCTGTGCGTGCGCGATCTTAGTAATTATATTTTCAAAGAATGCTATGAATTTAGACCTGTTTTTTGAGTCCGCACCAGCAACTACAACATCAGACAAGGCACCCTGTATCGTAACCCCGTCTCTTTGAATTGTTCCATCATTTCCACCATCCCCTCCGCTGTCGCATGAGGATGTAACAAGTGCCATTACAAATATGGGCACCAGCAAAATGTATAAAAATTTCCTGTTAATCATAAATGTCTCCTTTATTAAAATCCGGACAATGTTTTAAGAGCTCTTATGATTAATCTGACTATTAGGGCTAAAAATTCGGGATCCCATCCACCATAATTATGCCATTTTAATCTCCCCCTCAGGGGCTGTCCTTTTACATAGTCTATGAGAAAAATATTCAATTGCAACAAATATTTTTAAAGAAAATTTCCTTAATAGTAATTAATTATTAGCTTTAATATAATATTGTAACTACTATTAATTATTGAATATATATGCTTGAAGATATTTTCATATTACAGTGTTCATATGGATAGCCAAATTATGTATAAAAATTTAGTTTTATTAACAAACAGTCCCTTTTGCACAGAAATTAATTAGCCTGAAACAGACTTGGAATAATTTATTTTATATAAATTGTTCATGATGATATACTTACTTGTTTATTGCATAAAACAGTATGCAATTACCTTATAATTCATCAATTTTCATTGAATTTTGAGGTAATAGAGGTAAAACTTAATAAATAACTTTAATGGGAATGAATAATGTTTAGAATTGGAGTGATCGGAGGAAGCGGTTTATATGAATTGGAGGGCCTGCATGATGTCGAATCAATTGACATCTCAACGCCCTGGGGAAACCCTTCGGACAGCCTTGTAAAAGGTGTTTTGAACGATACAGAACTGATATTTCTTCCGAGACATGGGAAAGGACATAAAATAACACCCAGTGAAATCAACTACAGGGCAAATATTTATGCAATGAAGATGCTCGGGGTAGACTGGATTATATCCGTTAGTGCAGTCGGCAGCATGAAAACCGAGATTGCACCGGGACATATCGTTATCCCATCACAGTTTATTGATCATACAAAAAAACGTGAATCGACTTTTTTTGGCAGTGGAGTTGTTGCACATGTTTCAATGGCTCATCCTGTATGCAGTCAGTTGTCCCAGGTGCTTTTTAATGCCGCTTTTGATTCCGGGGCAACAGTACATATGGGCGGGACTTATATCTGCATTGAAGGGCCGCAGTTTTCCACCAAGGCTGAAAGTGAGTTATACAGGTCATGGAACGTGGATGTAATCGGCATGACTAATATGCCGGAGGCAAAACTTGCCCGTGAAGCAGAGGTCTGTTATTCCACACTTGCCCTATCAACTGACTACGACTGCTGGCATGAAGAGCATGATGATGTAACGGTGGAAGATATTATTGCTACTTTGATGAAAAATGTGGAAATGGCGAAAACAGTAATAACGAATGTAGTAGGTCTTATTCCCGATGCAAAAAAGTGCGGTTGTTCGACTGCACTCAGCGATGCCTTAATCACAGGCAAAGATGAAATTAATAATGCTGACACTGAAAAAATCAAACTACTAATTGAGAGGTATATCTGATGAGCGTACTGGTTGTTGGTTCAATGGCACTTGATTCTGTTGAAACACCATTTGGAAAAGTTGAAAATATCCTGGGTGGTTCTGCATCTTATTTTTCCCTTGCCGCAAGTAATTTCACCGATGTAAATGTTGTTGCAGTTGTCGGCAATGATTTTCCCGAAGAGCATATACAGCTGCTGGAAAGTCACAACATCAGGCTTGACGGGGTAAAGAGGGAAGAGGGTGAAACATTCAGATGGGTAGGTAACTACGGTTACGACCTCTCCGAGGCAAAAACCCTGGAAACGCACCTTAATGTATTTGAAACATTTAATCCAGTTTTACCGGACCATTACAAGGAAATAGATATAGTTTTTTTAGCGAATATTGACCCGGAAATACAGTACGAGGTACTGCATCAGGTCAACAAGCCAAAACTCGTAGCATGTGATACGATGAACTTCTGGATAGAGAATAAACCTGAACAGTTAAAAAAACTGATCAGCCATGTCGATATTCTTATGATAAACGATGCCGAGACACGAGAACTTGCGGGTGAGCCTATCATAGTGAAAGCCGCAAGAAAAATTATGGAGATGGGCCCTAAGATGTTAATTGTAAAAAGAGGTGAATACGGGGCACTGATGTTCAGCAAAGACGGTATTTTCTATGCACCCAGTTATCCGCTTGAAGAGGTCTTTGACCCTACAGGTGCCGGGGACACTTTTGCCGGGGGGTTTATGGGTTATGTAGCTAGCCATGATATTGAAAATGTAAATGATTATAAGAGGGCCGTTGTTTACGGTAGTGTACTTGCTTCATTTACCGTAGAGGACTTTAGCGTAAACAGGCTGGCAAAACTAAATAAAGATGAGATAGAGGCAAGATATCTTGCATTTATGAACCTATCGAATATAGAATAGAATATTATGAAGAAAATAATAATTTTACTATTGCTTTGCATCGTTACTTTATCCTGCTACACATCCACGAAGAGTTCAAGCTCAAAGGGAAGTTCGGGTGTAAAGGATAAAAATACCGAATTTACAAACTCAAAGGCACTGGCAATTGCCTCTGTCAGAAGAGGCAACTTTCAACAGGCACTGGTAGACCTGGAACCAGCCGAGAAGATTAATAAAAAAGACCCTGAAATCTACCTTATAAAAGGAATTGTTTATTACGGGCTAAAAGACAACGCCCTTGCCGAAGAGAACTATCTCAAATCAATAAAACTTGATCCTAAATATACTGAAGCACGCTACAACCTGTGCGGCCTTTACCTTTTCGAGGAGAAGAACGACAAGGCTATCGAGCAGTGTTCCATTGCTGCATCAGACCCTGCCTACAGGGCAAGGGCAAGTGTACTTACCAACCTTGGTATTGCGTATTTCAGAAAAGGTGATGTTAACAAGGCCAAACAGTACTACGACAAGGCCCTGGAAATTAACCCCGCATATGTATATACACATAACGAACTTGGTAAACTTTATACATCAATTGGTAAGGAGCAGGACGCTATACAGGAATTTAAGCAGGCAATATCAGGATTTCCCGAATATGCAGAGGCGCATTTTAACCTTGGGGTTGTTTACCTAAAAGAAGGAAATAAAATCCAGGCATGTTATTCATTCAGAAAAGTTGTGGAGCTTTCCCCTAATTCTAAACTCGGGGTGAATTCAAACAGGTACCTCAACTCGGTTTGTTCAGCGCAGTATACAAACTAGTTCTTTTTTATTTTTTTCAGAAGTCCTGAAGTCGAATGGTTTTTTAGAAGAGGGATTGTTACAACCCGCCCGCCGATATTTTTTATAAAATCAGACCCGACAATCTGGTTTATTTTGTAGTCACCGCCCTTGGTAATAATATCGGGCCTCAGTTCCTTGATTATTTTTAACGGGGTAAGTTCGTTAAAAATTACCACAAAATCAACTTCATCAATTAATGCAAGAAGGTGTGCCCTTTCATCTGCATTAACAACGGGCCTCCCGCTGCCCTTAAGCTTTTTCACCGAGCTGTCACTGTTTAACCCAACAACGAGCGTATCACCGAGTTTTTTGGATTCCTTTAAGACCTTTATGTGGCCGGGATGGAGAAGGTCAAAACAGCCGTTTGTAAAAACTACTGTGTCCTTGTTTTTCCCCGGACCAGAAAGGATCTTCTTTAATTCCGGAAGTTTTTTAATTTTTTGAGTTTCTTGCTTTGAAGCAGCTGCCCTTAGCAGCTGATCAGCCGTTGTGTATGTTGTGCCTACTGTACTAACGACCAGCGATGAAGCAACATTTGCGAGGTATGCTGAGTCATCCCATGAACCTGAAATTAAAAGTGAAAGTGTAAATACAGATATAAAGGTATCACCTGCGCCGGTTACGTCGTATACGTTTACCCTGTTTGCAGGGACGTTTTTGAACTTATTAGAATCATTTAAATAACTTACACCGTCTTTACCCCTTGTTATCAGTGCTGACTTTGATCCTGTCAGTTTAAGAAGTTTTTTTAACCCGGCCCTTATTTCTTTTTCACTGTTTAAAATACTCCCGGTTACCAGTGCCGCTTCATTCCTGTTTGGTGTAATTAGGCTGGCCCCTCTGTATTTGGAAAAGTTTTCACCTTTAGGGTCAACGGCAACAAAGGCATTAAATTTACGGGCCAGTTTGATAATTTCCCTGGAAACTTTACCCGTAATTAACCCCTTGTTGTAATCAGAAATAATGACCGCATCAGGTTTCCTGGTCCTTATCACTTTTGAGACCCGGTTAAGTACCTGGTTTTGAATATTCACAGAAATTTCATCGGGGTCTTCATTGTCGACCCTGGCAATCTGCTGGCCGTTCGAGATAATTCTTGTTTTTACGGTTGTGGGTTTTAGGCTGTCTTTTAAAATGTTTTTAACGTCAAAACCGCTGTTTTTAATCAGTTTTGTTAGTTCCTTCCCGTTTTGATCGTTTCCTGTAGTGCCTACCAGGTATGTCTTTACCCCGAGATGCTTCAGGTTGTTTGCAACATTAGCCGAACCGCCAAGAGTAAGTACATAGTCAGATTTATTTATTACAGGTACGGGTGCTTCGGGGGAGATCCGGGTTGATGTGCCGAAAATATATTCATCAAGCATTAAGTCGCCTACAACGAGAATTTTTATATTTGTAAACTGCTGTATTATCTCAGAATAGTTCATTTGGCAGGAATAAAATTTAGCATTTTATTTTGTTGAACAAAAAGCAGGTCAGTTTTTGACATACTTTAATCTTAAATCATAAAGTACATCATCCAGTAGTTTCTGCTCATCTTCAGAAAGGTTGCCCCTGGTTTTTTCACTTAGTATTTCAAGAATATCAATTGTGTGTTTTACAGCCGGGCGGTTTACTGATCTTTCCCTTGACTGCGGGTCGGGGATTTCACCTAGGTGAATCAGTGCTGAAGCATTTAGAGATAAAATAAACCCTGAAAAATCCATTTTAAAGCTGTCGTTTGGGGGAGGGGCTTCAGTCATTTATATATCTCCTGTTTTATTAAATATATTTTTCCAAGTCTTTTCTTGGGTTGTAAGGATTAGAACTCTTAATCTCTTCAAGTCTCTCAAGTACTTTTTCGTCAAGTTTATCCGGCATTACTATTTTAATGATAACATACTGGTCACCGTTTTTACCTGTCTTTAAATTTTTTACACCTTTGTTTTTAAGCCTTAGTTTAGTGCCGCTTTGGACCCCGGGAGGGATTACCATCTTCGCATTACCCTCAAGTGTAGGGACATCAACCTTAGTGCCGAGCGCGGCTTCATAAAAGGTGACCGGCAGATCAATAACAATATTGTTCTTTTCTCTTTTGAATATTTTGTGCGGTAATACTTTTACCTTTAGTATAAGGTCGCCGCGTTTATTGCCGACCTGTTCGCCTTTTCCCTGTACCCTGATTTTAGAACCTGTGTCCACGCCGGGAGGAATTTTTACTGAGAGTTTTTCACTCTTTTGTTTTCCCCGCGTGTCCCGGCTGTTTATGGTAAGGTCTTTTGTGCCGCCCTTAATCGCGGTATTAAAATCCACGGTTATTTCATGCTGCGTGTTTTTTGGTTTCTGTTCTGAAAAACCGCCCCTTCCAAAATTACCAAACAGGTCATTTAACGGGTCTGTCCTGCCCCTTGACTGCTGCCTTGAAGAACCGCCGCGGCCCCCGGCCGAACGGAATATGTCCTTAAATATTTCATCAAAGCCGGGAATGTCGCCTGAATAAGTGTAACTTCCCGAAAAGCCCGGGCCCCCGCCTGCCTGGGAACTGAAACCTGAATTCCCGAAAGTGTCGTACTGTTGCCTTTTCTGGTCATCATATAGCACTTCGTAGGCTTCCTGAATTTCCTTAAACTTCTCTTCTGCTTTCTTATCGCCAGGATTAAGGTCCGGATGGTATTTCCTTGCAAGGTCCCTGTAGGCCTTCTTGACTTCATCTTTAGAAGCGGATTTGGATATCCCCAAACTTTTATAATAATCTTTTACTTTGCTCATCTTATTCCAAAAATTATACTACAATTTTAAGATAATCATTGATTTGAAACGGTCAACAGAGACAAGAGCAGTGGACTTTTATTCTACAAACTCAAGCACTTTATCGGCAATTTCCATAAATGCCTTAGCTGCTTTGCTCTCGGGATTTGATTCGATAATAGGTTTGCCGGTATCGCCGCCAATCCTGATATCCGGATCAAGGGGTATTTCTCCAAGGTAAGGCACATTAAACTTCTCTGCCATTTTCCTGCCGCCGCCCCTGCCGAATATATCAACGGGGTTATCATTGCCGGGAAGGTCAAGGTAACTCATGTTCTCAACAATTCCTATAACGGGAATGTTGAGTTTCTGAAACATAAGTATTCCCCTCTTTACATCTAAAAGGGCAACATCCTGTGGCGTTGTCACAATCACTCCGCCGCTGAGAGGAGCAGTTTGTGCAAGTGAAAGCTGGGCGTCACCGGTGCCGGGAGGAAGGTCAATTATAAGGTAGTCAGTACCTTTCCATTCCACATCTTCAATAAACTGTTTGATTGCACCATGCACCATTGGTCCGCGCCAGATTACCGCGTCTTCCTCATTTACAAGAAATCCAATGGACATCATGTTTAACCCGTATTTTTCGATTGGTAATATTTTCTGATTTCCCGTTGCAACGGGCCTTTCGTCTACTACACCCATCATTATTGGTGCACTCGGCCCCCATATATCAGCATCCATTAGACCAACATTTTTTCTTTTCTTAGATACAGCAAGGGCGAGGTTAACAGCAACCGTGGATTTTCCTACTCCGCCTTTTCCGCTTGCAACTGCAATATAATGTTTTATATCAGGAAGTTTTTTGCTTGGCTCGGCAGTTGCCTGCGATTTGCCTGACTGTTCACGTATGCCAATTTCAATCTGCACATCGGAAATACCCTGTATTTCTCCAAGTGCATTGTTCACACCTTCTGATATTTCAGCTTCAATTTTTTTGTCTTCCTTGGGAAGCTGCAGGGTTACAAAAGCGGTAGAACCGTCAATTTTAATATCCTTAACAATACCAAATGAAACAATATCACGGCTGAACCCCGGGTAGTTTACTTTTTTTAAATTACTTAACAGGTCTTCGTGAGAAGGGGGCATATATATTATCCAATTCCAAGTTTGTGTTTTGCTTCGTCGCTCATCATGTCAGGGTTCCATGGCGGGTCCCAGATTACCTCAATAAGCACGTTATCAGCACCAATTTCTTTTAAAGCCATCTCGGCTTGCCCTGCAATCATTGAACCCATACTGCAGCCGGGCGTAGTAAGTGTCATTTTGAGGTTTACATTATTGCCGGAAATCTTTGTATCGTATATTAGTCCAAGGTCAACAATGCTTACCGGAAGTTCAGGATCGTACACATTACATAGGGCAGCTCTTACTTTTTCTTCAGTGAGTTCAACGGCACTGGATTTTTCCTTTTTATCAAACTTCTTGAAGGTTACGCCCTTATTTTCCGAAGGCTGGTTAGAAGTATTAATTTTAATGATTTTCTTCATGCTTTTATACCTCCCGCGATAAATTATTATACATTAATAAAACTATAATGACTGTGGTAATTAATACAAAACTGCGGTTATAATTAAGTTAAAGACGATAGAGTTTAACCCAACCTTAATTGCAGTCAAATATATTAGAAGAAGAAAGGGCAGTTAAGGATTCTTGAAACTAAAATTAAACTTATATAATCTATACAGCTCAAATGACCAGGGAAACAAGGCAGATATCAGTAGGCAAAGTTAAAGTAGGGGGCGGAGCCCCGATTTCGGTGCAGTCAATGACTATTACCGACACCAGAGACGTTGAAGCCACAGTAAGTGAAATTAAGAGGCTCGAGGATGCCGGTTGCGATATAGTAAGGGTTGCGGTACCCGATATGGATGCTGCAAAAGCACTTGGAAGTATCAGGAAGTCAATAAGCATTCCGCTCGTGTCTGATATACATTTTGATTATAAGCTTGCCCTTGAGGCTGTTAAGCAGGGCGTGGACGGCATGAGGCTGAACCCGGGAAATATCGGGGCAAAATACAGGATACAGGCTGTTGTTGATGCAGTTAAGGAAAGAAACATACCAATCAGGATCGGTGTAAATTCCGGTTCTCTTGAAAAAGACATACTAAAGAAACACGGGAGCCCCACTGCTGAAGCACTTGTGGAAAGTGCGATTAGGCATGTGAGGATCCTTGAGGACTTTGATTTTTTTGACATTAAAATTTCCGTCAAATCAACTGATGTAAGAAAAATGATACGGGCTTATAAACTGCTTTCCGAGCAGACCGAGTACCCGCTTCACCTGGGTGTTACTGAAGCCGGGACCCCGAAGATGGGAACAATAAAATCTTCTATTGGTATCGGCAGCCTTCTTGCAGAAGGCATAGGGGACACTATAAGGGTCTCGCTTACAGGTGACCCGGTAAACGAAGTGATAACGGGAATTAACATTCTAAAGTCAATCGGTATCCGCAACAAGGGGATTGAGCTTATTTCCTGCCCCGGGTGCGGAAGACTGGAAATAGATTTAATGAAACTGGTAAATGATGTGGAAAAGAGGGTGAGCGGTATAGAACTGCCAAGGCCGGTGAAGGTGGCAATACTCGGATGCGTTGTTAACGGGCCGGGCGAAGCTTCAGAAGCTGACATAGGCATTGCCGGCGGAAGAGGGAAGGGCATGCTTTACAAGGACGGAAAACTTGTCCGTTCTTTTAAAGAGAAAGATATTGTTGAAGAGCTTGTTAAAGAGATTGAGACTTTTGCTAATTAGGCCCTGAAACGAGAATGTGCCTGTTGTAGTAGTAAGCCAAAGCGTTAATAGTCCCTGCAAAAATCATATTTATTACTTTTTCGGCCGTGATACCAATCCTTTCGAGCTGATCAGACTGCACAAGGTCTGCCGCGCTGAATAGCGGCAGGTAAATACTAAAGATTAAAATAATAATATTTGTTGTTGATTCTATAAGGCCAATCTTTGCTGACCTTCCCGGGTACCTGTATACAAGGTACAGGCACAAAATACAGAACATATAATATGTGAATTTTAATACGGGGTGATATATAAAACCTGTAATTCTTATATTTATACCAAACCCGTAATCGAGAATCATAAAAAGAAAAATGCTCCAGTAATATCCCTGAATAATCCTAAGAAGCATTAAAATTTATCCGTCGCCAAACCTGTCCTGGTAGTCGGCCATAGCAGCCTTTATGACTTTTAAGGCATGGTTTTTATTATAGGCCTTTCCAATTTTAACCCTGGCCGGAGAATTCGGTACTATCTTGTAAGTGGAAAAAAAGTGGGTTAACCGCTCCACTATTACCTGGGGCAGGTGAGTAATATGGTCGACCTCAGACCAAATGTTGTCCTTATCTAATACAGCAATGATTTTATCGTCGGCTTCGCCGTTATCAATCATTGGAATACCGCCGATCACCCTGGCATTCAGAATGACTTCGGACTTTGCAATAGCCCTTTCACTAATGACACAGATATCAAGCGGGTCGCCGTCTCCCTTCTTTGCACCCTTCATTAACTTCGCGACCTGGTTGCCGCAGTATGTCCTTGGGATAAAACCGTAAAGGTTGGGCGGGATGGAGGATGTCCTCTGCGGCCTGTCGACACGTAGGAAACCTGTTTCCTTATCGACTTCATATTTCACCGTGTCAAACGGGGTCATTTCTACAAAAACATGCACTACCCCGGGCGGATCAGGGCCCACATCCAGCCCATGCCAGGGATGGGGCCTCCACTTATAAAATGGTTTTGGAAATGTCATTCTGGATATTATGCAGAAGGAACAGGGTCAGGGCCGTAATTGTTCTGGCCTTCTGTACCCTTTAATATGCCGCACTCAACAAGATACCAGATCCATCCAATTACGGGTATTAATGCAATTAAGACCCACCATCCCGATTTGTTCCTGTCATGGAATCTTTTTATACCTACTGCAACACTTGGGTAAATTAATGCAATACCTACTAAAGCAGAAATAATTCCTCCGGTAATAGCCGAGTCAACTGCAGATAACAATAAGTTAAGGACAAATATAGGTAAAAAACCTTTCAGCCAGAATTCTGACCTTGAAATCCTTCCCTCAAAACTTAACCATACTTCCTTATAATCCATTTTCTATCCTCCCATAGATTTTGATTAGCCCAGCATTTAGTTAAATATACGGCATTATTGATTAATTTTACACCCATAATTCATATAAATATTGAATTAGATTTAAAAACAAGTAATTTATACGCCCTAAAGGAACAACTATGAGGCTTTCAAACTATTTTATACCAACGTTAAAAGAAGACCCCGCAGAAGCTGAAGTAATAAGTCATAAGCTGATGATACGGGCCGGAATGATAAGAAAACTTGCCGCAGGTATTTATGACTACCTGCCGCTTGGTTTAAAAACACTTAAAAAGGTCGAGAATATTGTTCGCGAAGAGATGAACAATGCCGGTGCGATCGAGCTGTTAATGCCATCCGTACTGCCTGCAGAACTCTGGAAGGAAAGTAAAAGGTGGGATTTTTACGGAAAAGAGCTTCTTAGGTTTAACGACAGGGCCGAAAGGGAATTTTGCCTCGGGCCTACACATGAAGAAATTATTACAGACATAGTAAGGAAAGATATCCGCTCTTATAAGCAGCTTCCTGTAAACCTTTACCAGATACAGACAAAGTTCAGAGATGAGATAAGGCCAAGATTTGGCGTAATGCGTTCAAGGGAATTCATTATGAAAGACGCTTACAGCTTTGATGCCACAGATGAAGCAGCTGATAAGTCATACTGGGCAATGTACGAGGCCTATAACAGGATTTTTGAAAGATGCGGCCTTGAGTTTAGGGCGGTATTGGCGGATACAGGGAATATCGGCGGAAGTTTTTCGCACGAGTTTATGGTGCTCGCACCAACTGGTGAAGACATTATTATGAGCTGCACGGAATGTGATTACGCCGCAAACCTCGAGCTTGCCGAGATTGGTGTTTCAGAAGACGAGAAAAAAATAGAAAGACAGAAAGAAGGGTTAAACCCGGTAAAAGAAATTTCCACTCCGGGTATGAAGACAGTCGAGGAAGTTGCCAGGTTTCTAAAGGGTGATACCCCGGACCTTATTAAAACACTTATTGTCCAGACAGATACCGGACCTGTTGCCGCGCTCGTTAGAGGAGACGCAGAACTTAGCCTTACAAAACTCAGGAAAGTGCTCGGAGCAGAGTTTGTAGAGCTTTCAACTCCCGAGGTTATCCAGGAAGTTACAGGAGGCCCGATCGGATTCAGCGGCCCGGTAGGACTTAAAAAGAAAATTAAAATTGTTGCAGATAAATCCGTAAGAAATATCCAAAATGCTATAACAGGTGCTAATAAAGCAGACATGCATATTACGGGCGTAAACCCCGGAAGGGATTTCGAAGCGGACGAGTATGCAGATATCAGGGTCGCAAAAGACGGAGACCCGTGTCCGCAGTCAAGTGGCTCACTTGTATCAACAAGGGGCATTGAAGTTGGGCATGTTTTTAAACTCGGCACCAAGTACAGTGAGGCCATGGAAGCAACTTTTTCTGATATAGACGGAAAGGAAAAACCTTTTATCATGGGATGTTACGGTATAGGGATAGGAAGGACCGTTGCGGCGGCAATAGAGCAGGGCAATGACGAGGCGGGAATAAAGTTTCCATTATCCATAGCACCATTTGAAGTGTCGATTATCCCTACAAATATGAAAAATGAAAATGTAAAAACAGTTTCAGACGAGATTTATGAAAAACTGAAAACAAAAGGCGTTGACGTATTAATTGATGACAGGAGTGAGAGCGCCGGAATAAAGTTTAAAGACGCAGAGCTAACGGGTATCCCGGTAAGAATAACTATTGGCCCCCGGACCCTCGAGAACGGCGAAGTTGAACTAAAGACACGTATGGATGGTGAGTCCAGAAACGTTAAAGTAGAAGAAATAACGGAAGAAGTAGAAAAACTTCTTATGTAACTTTTTTTTACTGACAAAGTTAAATAATAAAATGTCTATAAAGAACCCAGAAGAAAAGATTATTGTAGCGCTTGATTCCCCGAGTTTCGGTCACGCATTTTCTGTTGTGCTAAAACTGCGTGAAAAAATTAAACTGTTCAAAGTCGGCCCGGTGCTTTTTCTAAGCAATGGCCCAAATGGTATTGAACAGCTTAGAGACCTTGAAGTTGATATATTCCTTGACCTTAAATTTCATGATATTCCGTCTACCGTGGAAAAAACAATGGAGCATGTCGTAAACTATGGGGTCAATATGTTTACGGTCCACTCGCTTGGCGGTCTTGATATGATGAAATCTGTAAGCGAACGTGTAAAGAAAGAAGCAAAGAAAAAGAAAAAACCCAAACCAATGGTCCTCGCCGTAACTATGCTCACAAGTCACAGCGAAGAAAATATTAATGACCTGGGCTTGAACTCGGGAATTAAAGACCAGGTTCTAAGGCTTGCGGCACTATCAGAAAAAGCCGGTGTTGACGGTATTGTGTGCTCGGGGCACGAAGTCGAATACCTGAAAAAAGAGTTTGGCGGCCGCTTTCAGTATGTAGTCCCCGGTATAAGAATGGGCGGCAATACACATGACCAGACCCGCAATATTACACCTGCAGAAGCATTTGATAAAGGTGCGGATTATCTTGTAATAGGCCGTTCAATTACTGAATCCCATAAACCTGAGCTTGTTGTAGAACAGATCCTTGATTCAGTTAAATAATAATTACTACGTTATTTTTTCGTATTAAACTCTAATTTTTTATCAGAACCCAGGTCGACTGTAATACAGTCACCTTCTTTGAATTCACCGTTCAACAGTTTGTTTGCAAGAGGGTCCTGAATGTATTTCTGTATAGTCCTCTTAAGCGGCCTCGCGCCGTAAACCGGGTCATAACCTACGTCTGCAATAAATTCTTTGGCTTTTTCACTAAGTATAATTTTCATGTTCTTTTCTTCAAGCCTTTTCCCAAGATTTCCGATCTGTATGTCCACGATCTTTACAAGCTGCTTTTTAGACAGAGGTTTGAAAATAATAGTCTCATCTACCCTGTTTAAGAATTCAGGCCTGAAGGAACTTTTAAGAACTTCGTTTACTTTATTTGCCATTTCATCGGGATCATCAACGAGTTCCTGTATGTACTGGCTTCCAAGGTTTGAAGTCATGATGATAATAGTATTCTTAAAGTCTACGGTCCTTCCCTGGCCGTCTGTAAGCCTTCCGTCATCGAGGATCTGAAGAAGTACATTAAAAACATCGCTATGCGCTTTTTCAATTTCGTCAAATAGTATTACGGAATAAGGGCGTCTTCTTACAGCTTCGCTTAGCTGGCCGCCTTCATCGTAACCGACATAACCGGGAGGAGCGCCAATTAACCTTGATACGGTGTGTTTTTCCATATACTCACTCATATCAATTCTTACCATTGCTGTTTCATCATCAAACAGGAACTCTGCAAGTGCCCTTGCAAGCTCTGTCTTGCCCACACCTGTCGGCCCAAGAAAAATAAATGAGCCTATTGGCCTGTTGGGGTCAGACAGTCCGGCCCTTGAACGTCTTAGTGCATTTGCTACTGCTTCAAGGGGTTCTTGCTGTCCCACAACTCTCATCGAAAGTTTATCTTCCATGTTGATAAGCTTTTCAACTTCACCTTCCATGAGTTTTGAAACGGGAATGCCCGTCCACTTTGATATTACCGATGCAATATCTTCTGCACCGACCTCTTCTTTTAGCATCTGGCTGTCTTTTTGTATCTCCGTTAATTTTTTCCTGTCTTCTTCGAGTCCCTCGTTCAGTGTCGGAAGTTCGCCGTAAAGAAATTCAGAAGCTTTTGAAAGGTTGCCTTCCCTCTGGGCTTTTTCTGCCTCGATTTTTCCCTGCTCAATTTTTTCCTTGGAATCACGGATTTTAGTTATAAGTTCCTTCTCCCTCTTCCAGTGTGATTTAAGGGTATTTACTTCTTCAGAGAGGTTGGCAATTGATTCATCGATAGTTTTTAATTTTTCTTTTGCCGTTTTATCTTTTTCTTTCTTTAAACCTTCTTTTTCAATCTCGAGCTGGATAATTTTCCTGTCGAGTACATCAATCTCGGTAGGAAGTGAATCTATTTCCATTTTTAACTTGGCCGCGGCCTCGTCCATCAAGTCAACAGCTTTGTCAGGAAGAAACCTTCCCGTTATGTATCTGTCTGAAAGTACACCGGCCGCTATAAGAGCTTCATCTTTAATCTTAACGCCGTGATGTATTTCGTATTTTTCCTTTAGCCCCCTTAGAATTGAAATCGTTTCCTCTACGCTTGGCTCATCAACAAATACCTGCTGAAATCTTCTTTCCAGGGCAGAATCTTTTTCAATATATTTCCTGTATTCATCAAGTGTTGTTGCGCCTATGCAGTGAAGTTCTCCCCTCGCAAGTGCAGGTTTTAGCATGTTTGATGCATCGAGTGCCCCGTCGGACCCCCCGGCACCAACAACGGTGTGTATCTCATCGATAAATAATATGATCTCGCCGTCTGCATCAGTCACTTCCTTAAGGACTGCTTTGAGCCTTTCTTCGAACTGGCCCCTGAACTTTGCCCCTGCGAGAAGTGAACCGATATCAAGTGCTATAAGTTTTTTGTTTTTAAGGCCCTCGGGAACGTCCCCGTTCACTATCCTTTGTGCAAGGCCTTCAACTATTGCGGTCTTTCCTACCCCCGGTTCGCCAATAAGAACAGGATTATTCTTGGTCCTTCTGAGAAGTACCTGTATTGATCTCCTGATTTCTTCGTCCCTTCCGATTACAGGGTCGATTTTCCCCTGTTCGGCAAGCTCTGTGAAGTCTTTTCCGTATTTCTTTAGTGACTGGAATGTGTCTTCTGGTGATTGAGTGTCCACTTTCTGATTCCCCCTCACATTTTTTAATATTTTTAGAATGCTGTCCCTTGTAATATTCTGCTTTTTAAATAGGTCTTTAAGAGGCGAAGAAAGGTTCTCCGCAATGCTAATAAGAAGATGCTCGGTACTAATATATTCATCTCCCAGGTCTTTTGCCTCTTTTGCTGCTGATTTAAAGGATTTACTGAGTTCCTTGCTGGCATAGACCTGGTCCGAATCGGTCTCAACTTTGGGGATCTTACTGATTTCTTCTTCCGCGGTGTCCCTTATTTGCTGTATATCAGCATTTAACTGGCCAAGAATTTCTGTAGGGATACCCTGTTCTGCGAGTAATGAAAGCAAAAGATGTGGTACATCAATTATCTGGTTTTTATTTTCAATAGCCAGGTTCTGTGCACCAACAAGTGCTTCCTGTGCTTTTATTGTTAAATTTTCAAATTTCATATTCTAAATTGTTACTCCTTTTTATCTATTATATTTAAAATATTGCCTGTTTCGGAGTAATCAAGGCGTTAATTTATCTGTAATATGATTAATAAAGCTTGTGTGAAAATAGGGAGTGTCAATTCGGGCCTAACTGTAGCAATCAGTTACTATCGCATTCGATGTTTGTTTAAAATTATTTATAGATGGATTGACCCATATTTGCAATTATCAAATGGGGTAAATCTTATATTTATGTAAAGAAAATTGATAGGAATATTTCTAATTCCGGATGATTGGAAACGAAAAAAGCCCCTTAAAAAATTAAGGGGCTTTTTATTGGATGTTTATAGCAATGTTAATTTGGTTTTATTTTCCAAGAATACTTACTACGCAGGTAATTCCGTCCATAGCAGGCTGGGCGCCTCCCATGGTCTCAATAATACCCACTTTGGCATCAGGTACCTGGCGTTCTCCTGCTTCACCTCTAAGGTGCCTGACAATTTCCGCAGTCTGTAGCAAACCTGTTGCACCCACGGGATGTCCCCTTGAAAGAAGGCCCCCGCTTGGATTAACTGCTACTTTATCTCCGCCAACCCATGTTGCCTTGTCTTTCATGAATTCTGCGCCTTCTCCCTTACCGCAGAATCCGAGTGATTCTACAACCATCATCTCCGCGATGGAAAAAGCATCATGTATTTCGGCAAGGTCCATGTCTTCAGGGCCGAGACCAGCTGCTTCATAAGCAAGTTGTGAAGTCCTCCATACATTTTCTGATGGATCGCAGGTAAGACCTTCGGAACTTGAGTATTTTCCTGACTGCGCAATACAACCAAGGACTTTAATTGGTGTTTTCTTTGCTATTTTTTTCATCTGTTCTTTGGAAACAAGTACTGCAGCAGCAGCAGCATCTCCAACAGGACAGCACATATTACGTGTTAAAGGGTCGGCTATCATAGGGGCGTTAATTACTTCTTCTACAGTTGTTGGTTTTCTATACTGCGCATCGGGGTTCATTGCGGCATGATAGCGGCTTTTTACAACAACTTCACCAAGCTGTTCCATTGTAACGCCGTATTCATCCATATATTTTGCTGCCCTTATTGCATATAGCCCGGGCATTCCCATACCCATTGCTACTTCAAGGTCATCTTCTTCGAGTGGTAACGGGCCGCCTGACAGTACCCTGCTCAGGTTTTCAACACCAAGAGCAAGAGCTATGTCGTACTGGCCGTAAGCAATTGTTCTCCATGCTTCCCAGAATGAAAGTGTCCCGCTTCCGCATGCTCCTTCTACATTAATTGTAGGCTGTCCTACCAGGCCTATTTCCTTTAGGGCCCTTTGTCCTACGCCCATTCCCTGATAAACATGCCCGCAAAAAGCTATTTCTATTGATCGTGGGTGTATTTCAGCATCTTTTATTGCTGACCATGCTGCTTCCCTTGCCAGTATGTGTGCGGCTTTATCGGGGAACCTGCCACATGGGGTGTTTCCAACACCTATTATGTATACATCTCTTAAGTTACTCATTTACTGCCTCCAATATTTTAGAGTGGAGATATTCTAAACGAAATTGTGTCTTTTGTAAATTAACCGTAATATTTTGGATATTTAAAAATTTTTTATAAAATGGCTCTATAACTTGACAAAGATCAGCTAAAATAATATTATCCTTTTGGGGTTGTTATGGGGTTTTTGAAAATTTGTACAAAAAAAAGAAAATAATATAAGGAGGCAAGGTAATTATGAGTAATGTACCTTCAGCTAGTGAAATACCTAAAATGGATGCTTTTACCGCAATGGGGACCAGAAGATCCATCAGATGGTACGAACCACACAAAGAGGTAGAAAAATGGAAAATCCAGACGATGCTTGAAGCGGCAAGACAGGCACCAACTGCCGGAAACTATAACGGACAAAGAGCAATCGTTGTTTACAGGGATGAAGACCCTGAGATATGGGAATTTATTTCAGACTGGAGCCAGATTACAACTCAGATGGCACCTGTACTGGTATTCTGGATGTATGATATGGCAAACTACGACACAATGGGCCAGTCAATCCATGATATCATGAGGACCGGCGGTCTTGATAAAGCACACGGTTGGGAATACGACAGGGTTAATAAACTGTTCCCACTACCTGCAATGCTACCTGATGCAATTATGCACAGGCTTGCAGCGATCGATTTAGGTAATGCTATTCAGAATGCTTTAATAGCTGCATCTGCATTAGGACTTGCAACATGTTTAAATGGTGCAAGTGGTGGAGCAAGAAGAAATGTAAAAGCAAAATTTAACCTGCCTGATACATATACATTCTGCTGGCTTATGACACTTGGATATCCTGCAGAAAGCATGGACGGCGGCGGCAGAAGGCCAAGACCTCCATTTGAAACTATGTATTTCGAAGGCAAGGTCGGAAGTCCTTTCCCAAGAGATCCTGAAGTTGTAAAACTGGTAGAAGACCTTAATCTTCTTCAGCCTAAAGCTCCATTACCAGGAAGACTTGAAGAGTTAAATAAACTCACAAGAAGATTTGGACTTGGTGATGAGTATCTTACTGACTGGAAACTCGAAGAATCACAGCTAGGTGATGTTGCCGGGGACAGAAAGCTAACTCCATTATCCAGAGAGGAAATTTTGGCTTCCGTAGAAGGGGCTGAAGTTGATGATAGTTTCACACTCACTCCAACGGTTAAGAGAGAAGAGCTTGAATCTTACAGAGAAAAAAGAGGAATTAGTGCAACAGACTAACTTCTATTAAATTAAGGAGACTAAAAATGGCTGAAATAACAATAAATATTCCAGACCCAATTCATGATAAGATCAAAAAAAGAGCCGAGCAGGTTGGTAATACAGATATTGGATTAATTATCGCAAATCTTGGTTTAGTTTTTGGTGCTTGTATTTATGATGATTCAAAATGGTTAAAAAATCTTCAGGATTCTGATGATAAAACCAAACCCTGGTAGTAAACCAGAGGATAAAAGTTTTAAATTAAAAAAGGGTACTTCGGTACCCTTTTTTTTTGCTTAATATTTATCAGGCACTGAATTTATAATTTAATTCTTCTTCAGGGGTCTGGAAAATGTCCCGGATCCTGGAATCAAGAAGTTCCCTTATAAACTGAATATTGGTTTTGTTTAAGGCAGAAATAATTTTTGTGTCGTAAGTCCTTTCGAGAAAATCAATTGTCTCATAGTCAGCTTTATCCCTCTTGTTAAAAACAATAAGTTTTGGAATTTCATCAAATCCCATAGATGAAATTATATTATCTACTGACTCAATTTTTTCTTCTACCATAGGGTCGCCTGCATCTGCAACATGAAGCAACAGGTCGGCTTCCCCTATCTCTTCAAGTGTTGCCCTGAAAGCATTAATCAGCTCTTCGGGGAGTCCGCTTATAAACCCTACAGTGTCTGTAATCAGAATGTCCCTTGTTGAAGGAAGTTTTATTCTCCTTGTTGTAGGGCTTAACGTGGAAAACAGTTTGTTCTGTACTTTTACGCTGTCTTTTGTGAGGCGGTTAAAAAGTGTGGATTTACCAACATTTGTATAACCGAGCAGGGACACAACAGGTATTCCGGTAGCGGTCCTTTTTTCCCGGGTGTTTTTTCTCCTGAAGCAGATGTTGTCTATCTGTTTTTCGAGATTGTCTATCTGTTTTCTTATTGTCCTTCTCTGATACTCAATCTTTTTCTCACCGGGGCCCCTTGTGCCGATACCTCCGCCAAGCTGTGAATATTCGATACCTTTTCCCCTTAATCTGGGGAGGCAGTATTTGAGCTCTGCAAGCCGGACCTGTAGTTTACCTTCGCTTGAGACCGCGTGTTTTTCAAATATTTCGAGTATAAGCTCAGTTTTGTCGATAATATTAAGTGTGGTCTCTTTTATTATGCCATTTACCTGGGCGGGGGTGAGCTCAACATCGAATATAATTGTCCCGGCGCCAATATGCTCGGCCTGGAGTATTACATCCTTAAGTTTTCCTTTACCAATCAGGTACCGGGGGTCTATTTCTTTTCTTACCTGGATGACTGTATCAAGTACTTTTTTACCTGCTGAAACTGCAAGAGACTTTAGTTCATCCACAGATTTTTCAGCTTCAGACCTGTAAGCTGTGTGAAATCCTACAAGCAGTACTCCTTCAAGGCATGGGTCCCCGCCGAGTTCCGTATAGGATTTCTGGAGTTTTGATTCAATCTCGCTAATAAGCGGGTCGAGTTCTATATCTATTCGCCCTGCATCATTGTAGGAATATAGTTCCCATTTCTTTTCACTTCTGCCGTTTGAAGGGACAATATGCGCAAGCTGGATTTTTCCTGCCTGGCCCTCATTTAAAACTTCAATTACACCTATTAGGTCTAATCGTTCCTGGATAAGGGTAGTAAGGTCATTTTTAGATAAAACGGCATCTTTAAGATGGGTGTGGAAAAGCCTGAAACCCCGGAGTCTTGATTTTGCTTCACGAAACCTTCCGAGAAGTTTTTCAAAATCCACTTCGTTTGCATCACCAATTACTACTTTAAAGACTTTACCCCTTCGGTTTATTATAATTGAGATGGTTCTGTTGATCTTAGAAGAGAAAGAGGTCAGGGCCCTGACCAGTTCGTTGCTTATAAGTTCACCGGGCTGCATTCTCCTTCTGTAAAGCCTTGAAATATCTTTGAGCTGGCTTTGTGTAAGTCCCGATGTTTTTCCGTATACTTTATCTATACTATAAATCCCCGCTGTTATATTTACATTCAACAAGTATCAGGATTATTATAACATAATGGAAATAATTAAAATGGATAAATTTATAGAAGAGATAAAAAAATTGTCCTTAGTAAATGTTAAGAAGCCTGTAAATCCTGAAGAAGGTCTAAACACACCGGCTATCAGATTACTTTACAGTTTTGCTGAAATTGGTATCAAAACACTACGCTCTGACGGTATAGGTTCAGTAAAACTCCACAGGCTGCCGGCAGACCTTGTGCCTCTGTTTTTTCAATTTGAAAGCAGCGGGGAAGGCTTTGTAATATCTACAGAAAAAAAATACACATTTTTTATGCAGAGTGCGGGAAAAAAGGTTTTTGTTTTTGGGAAAAACCGAAATAACGGGAGCGGTAATGAGAAGATGCAGCAGCTTTTAAATATAGATTATACTGAAAATAAAGCTGAGGTGTCTTTCTTTGACAGTACAAATAAGGAGATTAATGCAGATGATATTGTATTGCTTGCGTTAAGGTGGTCTCTAAATTAGGGCGAAAGTACCACATGTGTTAATGAAGCAAGACCAAGAATAGCAATAATCAATATAAATATGCCGCCGATGTATATAGCGCCTTCTTTTTCATGGGGTTCTAAATTAAACATGGGCTGAATTATATACAAATAAGAATAATTGTAAAGACAACTTGAATGGTATATCAAATTTTGTTAGTTTGTATGTAGATGATTGAATATATAACACCTTTTTTTCGCCCTCCAAGCGAACACAAAAGCTTTATTTTACAGGCAACAATCGGCTGCTCTCATAACAACTGCACTTACTGTGCAATGTACAGGAAGGAAGAGCAGAAATTCAGAATACGTCCGATGGAGGAGATAAAGCAGATTATAGACCAGGCCTCTGATGAAGGACTGCTTAATAACAGGGTCTTTATCTCTGACGGCAATGCACTGGTGCTTTCCACTCCTAAGCTTTTGGAAATAATGGAATATCTTCATAACACAAACAAGGGCCTTGAAAGGATAACAATGTATGCCAATGTGGGTGATATACTCAGAAAAAGCGTTGAAGATTTAACAGAACTAAAGAAAAATGGTCTTGAGATGGTCTATATAGGCTTTGAAAGCGGTGATGACATTGTGCTTGAAAAGATAAAAAAAGGTGCAAGTTTTGATGAAACAGTAGAAGCCTCCCAAAAACTCAAAGAATCCGGAATTTTTAACTCCGCCATGGTTCTTCTCGGGATTGGGGGGGTTGAAAGGAGCATTGAACATGCCGAAGCCACCGGTAAACTACTGACCGCAACCGACCCGGAATACGTAGGAGCGCTTACACTCCAGTTAAGAGAAGGTGCACCGATTTATGAAGAATGGAAAAGAGGTGAATTCAAACTTCCTGAAAAGTTTCAGCTGATAAAAGAGCTTGAAACCATTGTTGAAGGCACTAATCTCACAAACGGTTTTTTCTATTCAAATCACATCTCGAATTTTCTGGCAATTAAAGCAAAATTCCCGGAGGAAAAGGAAAGAGTTCAATCAGAAATAAGGCAGGTACTTGAAGCAAATGATGAAAAGCTCCTTAGGCCTGATTACTTCAGGGACGTAATTAACCAATATTAAAATAATATTAAAAGGAGAAAATTATGAGCAGAGTTGCAACAATATCACCGGTATGGGGATGCAGTGTCGAGGATTTAAGGTCTTTAGCCAAGATTGCGGAAGAAGGGGGTTTTGAAGCCATATTTTCGCCGGAAGTCCCACCCTACAGTGCAATAACTAACGCGCAGGTATTTGCTGAAGCGACAAAAAATATTAATGTGGGTACCTGGATTGCTAATATCTATATGAGGCAGCCCGTGATAGCAGCGGCCTCATCACTTACAATACAGGAGATTACAGACGGCAGAATGATCCTTGGGCTCGGGGTAAGTCATAAACCCGTAAACAGCAGATACGATATTGATATGGGCGACCCGGTAGAGGATATGAGGGAGTATGTAGAAGAGGTAAGGGCACTTGCTGACGGAAGTTCTGAAAGATTAACGTTAAAAAGAAAGCAGCCGGACCTCCCTGTATATATCGCCGGCCTGACCAAGGGCGCTTCGGAGCTTGCAGGTGAAGTGGCAGATGGCCTTATGCCGTATATGTGCCCGCCTGAGTATTTGGGAGAACTCATTCAGAACGTAAAGAACGGTGCTGAAAAGGCAGGAAGAGATTTTAGTGATATAACAATTACAAATGGAATACCCTCTTTTGTTTCAGATGATGAAGGGGCCGCAATCGAAGCAGCCAAAAAAGGGCTCTCAGGTTATGCAAGGTTTCCTTTTTATCAAAGGCTTATTAAAAATATCGGATTTGGAGACGTTGTAGACCAGATAAAAGACGGCGCAAATCCTGCAGAAGTCTTTACCGATGAGCTTGTTGAGGCAATTGCACTTGCCGGGCCGGCTTCAAAGTGTAATGAAAAACTTCAGAAGTATTTCGATGCAGGGCTCGAACTTGCAATTATTACTCCGGTACCGGTTGGAAAACAGAGCAATGTTGAGGTAATGGAAAATACCGTAAAAGCATATTCCTAACTAACTAAAATCATTACAATAAAATTAAAAAGGGAGCCATTCGCTCCCTTTCTTTTTGCCTCCATGTGACAATTATTGTCACGTAAAATGACAATAATTGCGCATCGGTTAAATTATTTGCATTCTTGGTTGAAATTTGCTACAATCTGGTTACTTAAAGGAGAGTGAATCAAGGATGAATATTAAAAACTTAAACGGGGCATTACGTTCAGTATTTCTTTTTATTTTATTTTTATTTCTTTTTTTAATTTCTACGCAGACTATATATGCCCAGATAACTGTAAACAGCCTGGGTGACCATTTTGGTGACTGCCCATCAGACTGTACATTAAGGGGTGCCATAGATGAAGTTGATGATGGAAACAGATTAATAATCTTTGACAGTTCTTTACTTGATCAGACAATTCTGTTAAGTGATGAGCTTGAGATAGAAACATCGACAACTATTCAGGGGCCGGGTGCGGAAAGACTTACAATTCAGCAGACTGGTTCCAACGAAAGAATATTTTATATAGATGCTGATGTGGAGATATCCGGCCTTACACTGACCGGCGGTAATGTTGCTGAGGAAGATTTTGATCTTAAGACAGTTTCCCTGGGTTATGGAGAAGGTTCCGGATACTCAGGTGGTGCAATTCTGAATTATAGTTATCTGGAAATTGATTCTACTATTATTACTTCCAACTCTGCTTCTTTTGGTGGCGGTATTGCAAACTTTGGTTACCTCAAATTATCAAAAACTGAAGTATCCGACAACATTGCTGTAGGCCCGGGTGAAGGATATGGTCAGGGTGGCGGTATCTTCAATTACTATGAAGAAGGTGAAACCGAATACAACTTAAAAGTTATTGAATCAAAAATTATTAATAACAAAGCTGACTACGAAGGCGGCGGCTTGTGGGCTTATAATACGCACGGTGTAATTCACAACTCTGATATTTATGGCAATGAAGCTGATGAAGATGGCGGAGGGATTTATATAGACACAGGTGATGATGACGATGACGATGATTCTGAAATTTTTATGCAGAACAGTTCTGTTACAGAGAATTCCTCAAATGAAGATGGCGGAGGTATATACTCAAGAGATTCCAAACTACTAATATTCCAGTCAAATATTTCTGAAAACAGGGCTTTTGAGAGCGGTGGTGGTATTTACAGCAACCATGGCTGCTGTTATGGTGATGACGATGATGACGATGATGACTTAAATATCATTAATTCTACTATTGCAAAAAACGTGTCCGGTGATGAAGGAGCAGGTATCTGGATCAGGGGGGAAGCAAATATAGGGTCCTCAACCGTAGCTTTTAACTGTATCCAGGACATTGGTGTAGACGGGTTAAATATTGAAGACTGCCTTCTAAATCCGGCATTAGGTGATGATGACGATGACGACGATGATTTTGGTGCTGGAATTCATGATGGGGCCGAAATTGGTACGGGCTCAAATAATGATATTCAAATAATTAACACAACTGTCTCGAAAAATTTACCTTTTAACTGCGGATCGGACCTATCTTATTTTGAGGAAAGTAATTTTATAAATTTAGACTATAACAACTCAGATGATGACAGCTGCGGCTTCTGCGGCGAACTATCTCCAATAAGGTCGCTAACCGGCTCAGATCTTGGAACGGATTTTACAATACTTTCAACTGATGCCACTCTTATTTGCTCAGCTGACCCACTATTTGATCCCGAAATGCTGCAGGACAACGGCGGTAGGACCCAGACAATAGCTCTTCAGGAAGGCAGTCCATTAATAGATAACGGGCCAGAATGTGACTCCGGAATCTTCTTAAGGACCCAAAATACTTCAAAAATAACTGAAGAAGATTTTATACTTTTTCAGTTAATGGACCAGAGAAATTTCCCAAGATTAGACGGATACTGTGATATAGGGGCATTCGAGGTCCAGCCAACTGGAAAAATTACAGTTACAAAGACGTCACTTCCTGCAGGAGGTCTGGATTTTGAATTTATTACTGAGAACTTCCCCGATGGTTCCACAATAAGTTCTGAATTTAAACTAGATCACGGCGACATGGTAATGGCGACGCTTCCACTTGAGCCGTTTGACCTGGGGGCAATATTTTACGGTGACGATGACGATGATGATGACGATGATGATTCCTATGTAATTAAAGAAATTGAATCAGATGAATATTTCCTTACCGATATCAACTGCAGTGTTGGAAACAGCCTTGTAAACATTGATGAAGATGAAGGAGTTATCGAATTTGCTTTTGAGAATGATGGTGATGAAATAGTGTGTGAATTTGTTAACCGTATGGTGTTTGATGTTGATGTTAATACCTCCGGTACAGGTTCAGGAAGTGTAACAGGACCCGTGGGACTGCCTGCTAATGGCGGCATAAACTGTTCAACACCAACCACGGGGGACTGCACTGAATCATACCAGTTTGATAACGTTAATCCCGTGCCTTTAACAGCTACACCTGCTGCCGGTTCTTTATTCCTGCAGTGGAGCGGTAACTGCAGCGGCACTTCAAATAACTTTAACCTTATTGTAAATGCTGATAAGAACTGTACTGCAAATTTTGCCCTTGACGGTGACGGTGACGGAACACAAGACAGTACTGACAACTGTCCTGCCGTTTCTAATCCTGACCAGGCAGATGCTGATGGTGACGGGGTAGGGGACGCATGTGACAACTGCGTGGATACTTCAAATGCTGACCAGGCTGATACGGACAGTGATGGAGTGGGTGATGCCTGTGACAACTGTGTAAATGATGCAAATGCGGACCAGGTGGATACTGACGGAGATACAGCGGGTGATGTTTGCGACGCATTTCCAAATGATCCGGACAATGATATAGATGGAGACGGAATTGGCGGTGATATGGACAATTGTCCCGATGAAGCCAACCCCGGCCAGGAAGACCTTGATGGAGACGAAGAAGGTGATATCTGTGACCCTGATGACGATAATGACGGCGTAGATGATGCGGATGATAACTGTCCTGTAAACAGTAATGCCGGCCAGGATGATGAGGACGGAGACGGAGTAGGTGATGCCTGCGATGATGAAAACGACCTCCTTGATGACCTTATGGTTGAAACTGAAGAGGACAACGGCGAAGTTGTAATCAATGTGATGAATAACGGTGACCAGGACAATCTTCTAAATGTAGTGGTAGAGATTGATCTTCCCGATGAGGTGGATTTCCTTAACCTTCCGGACGAATGTTCTGTTGCAGACGGTACCACAACAAGAGCAGGGGATACAATAGTTTGTGATGTTGGTATTCTGAGTGATGATACTGACCTTATTGTAAATCTCTGTAACGCGGGGAATACAACCGGAACGGTGCAGGCAATTGTAAATGCTACATCAACCAGTGTGCCTGGAGGAGAGACAGAAGACTTTATAGACATTCTCCTTGAAGAACTCGCAGTTTGTTCTAATACTCAGAACCCTAATCCTCCGCCAATTGTAGTAAGTTCAGACGGCGGTGATGATGAAGGTTGTTCACTTGCACCAAGTGGAAGCAAGCCAAACGGCCTGCCACTGTTTTTACTTCTACCGGGAATAATATTTGCCGGCAGATTCTTAAGACGCAGAAACAGTAGATAAATTACTATACAATGCAGGGGAAACCGGGTTTCCCCTGCAATTTTTTCCTGATTTGAAAACACCACGACTAATTAAAAAAAATTAGTAGAAACTTTTTGAGTTATAATATAACCTATCTCAATATTCAGTAATAAATCATAAGGAGGAGAGTATTATGTCTATCAGATATATTTCTTCATTTGCATTTCTGGCAATTCTATTAATTTCATTATCCGCATGTCCGCCGTCCGATGAGGGTTCGGTAGGGGATGCAGCGAAAGAGGCTGCCGATAAGGCGGTTGAAGCAGTTAGTGATACAGCAAATAATGCTGCTGATGCAGTTGGTGATGCTGCAAAAAGTGCGGGCGATGCAGCAGGTGATGTTGTAGACAAAGCAACTGATGCTATGCAGGACACATCGGATTCCATGAATGACACTATGGAAAAAGGTTCGGATGCTGCAAATAAAACCAAGGATGATTCAAAGAGTATGATGGATAAAACAGGCCATGATATGAAAGAAGGTGCTGATGCAGCGGGTCATGAAATGAAAAAAGGTGCCGAAGCTGTTGAAAAAGGTGCAAAAGACATGATGAAAGAAGGCGGCCAGGCAGGGCAGGACACAATGAATGATGCATCAAATAAGGTTGATGATGCGATGGATTCGGCTACTCAGTAATAGAAATTAAAGAAGTTTTAATAGATTGCTTAAAGGGAGATTATGATAATCTCCCTTTTTTTATATCAGGATTATTTAATAGTTGTTTCTAATCTTGAGAAAACCCTTTCCTAGAGTATATTTAAGCTACTTTTTATTCAAACTTTAATAAAGGAGTCAATCTTGGATTTAATTTTTTCCGGGAATCTTACACTTATAACTTTTTTCCCGCTGCTCGGTATATTGATTGTACTGCTTGCTTCAGCAATATTTGACAACTCCCTCAAACACCTGAAAATCGGGGTCCTTATTGTTTCAATAATAGAGTTCATTATTTCAATACCCCTCTTCACCAAATTTCAAGAGTCCTATGCCGGTATGCAGTTTGAGCAGCAAATCCCCTGGCTTACTGACCTGGGTGTCAGTTATCACGTAGGTGTAGACGGGATCAGTCTTTTCCTGGTACTCCTGACAACTTTTATTATCCCGGTGACTATTCTCGGGACCTGGAACTCAATTGAGAAAGGGATGAAAGTTTTTATGATCCTGATACTGCTGCTTGAGACGGCCCTTATAGGCACATTTGTGGCACTTGACCTGATACTGTTTTTCATATTCTGGGAAGCCGTATTAATCCCAATGTACTTTATTATTGGTATATGGGGTACAGACAGAAGGATTTACGCGGCGGTCAAATTTTTTCTTTATACGGCATTCGGAAGCGCACTGATGCTGATTGCAATATTTTATCTTTATTTTATGCATAAATCCCAGTTCGGCTATGCCTCGATGGACATAATGGACCTGTATAATGTAGTCCTTCCATTCTCCGGATTACTCAGTCCGCAGGGGCTTTGCTTTTTTGCATTTTTTCTCGCTTTTGCAATTAAAGTACCTATGTTTCCATTCCATACATGGCTTCCGGATGCACACGTCGAGGCACCCACTGCAGGCAGTGTGATACTTGCGGGCGTACTTCTGAAGATGGGGACTTACGGGTTCCTAAGATTCTTACTTCCCTTATTCCCTGAGGCCACTGTTGCATACGTGCCTGTACTGTCCATAATAGCGATTATCGGAATCATATATGGCGCAATGGTTGCGTTTGCCCAGAAAGACCTTAAGAAGCTGGTTGCTTATTCAAGTGTCAGCCATCTCGGGCTTATAATGCTGGGGATATTTGTACTAAATATCCAGGGCATTGACGGAAGCATATACCAAATGGTCAGCCACGGGCTTTCCACGGGCGCACTATTTCTTCTTGTAGGTATGATTTATGACAGGCGGCATACCAAGAAAATAAATGAATTCGGGGGACTGGCAAAAGTAATGCCGGTGTTTGCAATGTTTTTTATGCTGGCCACGCTTGCCTCAATCGGGCTGCCTCTTTTAAACGGTTTTATAGGGGAATTCCTGATACTCCTTGGAGTATTTAAATCAAGCTATATACTTGCAGCATTTGGTGCTACGGGCCTTATACTTGGCGCCGTTTATATGCTCTGGGCTTACCAGAGAGTAATGTTTGGCCCTCTGGACAATGAGCAGAACAAGGTCCTTACTGACCTGAACCTGAGAGAAGTGTCCTTAATGATACCAATTGTTATAATGATTGTGGTTATGGGTGTATATCCCAAACCGTTCCTTGAAAAAATAGAACCGTCCGTAAATAAACTTTTATCAGACAAGTTTGAAACAGCCATGGAAAATACAGACTCGCAGAATAGTTTCCTGCAGTATGTTAAATTTAAATAATGTCCTTTAAAAAACTGATTACCAAGAAAGCCGAATTTTCTGCTTCACACAGGTATTGGAACCCCGAATGGGATGAAGAGAAAAACAGGGAAATCTTTGGTAAAAATACTTCGCCGCTTGGACACGGGCATAACTTTCACCTTGAGGTAACGGTAGAAGGTGAGATTGATGAGAAAACCGGGATGGTAATTAACCTGTTTGACCTCAAATCAATTCTTGGTGCAGTACTTGAAAGGTATGACCATAAATACCTTAATGAAGACTTGGATGAGTTCAGAGAAGTAATACCCACACCCGAAAATATTGCAAAACAGCTCTGGCAGGACATCGAACTAGAACTTGAAAACAGGAAAGCGGTATGCAGACTTTATAAAGTCAGGCTTTATGAGACACCGGACCTTTACGTTGATTACTGGAAAAGTTGATTATGGATAAGGTCTATATTACAAGGGCATTTAATTTTTCAGCGGGGCACAGGCTTTTTATCGAGGGGCTTTCGGACGATGAAAATAAAAAAATATTTGATAAATGTGCAAACCCAAGGGGCCATGGACATGATTACCGGGTCGAGCTTATGTTCACCGGCGACATATCAGCCGATACGGGAATGATTATTTCCAGGACCGAGATGGATGTGTCGGTTAACGAAGTAATTAATGACTTCGATTATAAAAGAATTGACATTGAGATACCTTATTTTAAAAAATATCAATCCACAGTAGAAAATATTGCTCTATATATATGGGACAAGATGTTTGAAAAATACAAAAACAGGCTTACTTATATTAAAGTATGGGAAAACGAGAGAAGCTATTTTGAATATCACGAGGAGGAATTGAGATGAGTGTTGAAAACGCCGTTAAAGAGATATTAAAGGAAATCGGAGAAGACCCCAAGAGAGAAGGATTAAAGAATACACCTGACCGCGTCATGAGGCTTTATAAGGAAATTACAAGCGGCTATTCTGAAGACCCTGAAGATATTATAAATGGCGCTATCTACAATATAGACTACGACGAGATGGTTATTGTTAAGGACATTGAATTTTACAGCCTTTGTGAACACCATATGCTGCCTTTTTTCGGTAAAGCACAGGTCGCCTATATACCAAAGAAAAAAGTAATAGGGCTCAGTAAGATACCTAGAATTGTTGAAGTATATGCAAGAAGACTCCAGGTACAGGAAAGAATGACCGTACAGATTGCAAACTTTCTTAACGATACACTAAAGCCCAAAGGGGTCGCGGTAGTTGTAAACGGATACCACCTCTGTATGGCAATGAGGGGCGTAAGAAAATCAGACGCGAATATGCTTACAAGCTCTATGCTCGGTGCATTCAGAAACGACGAGAGGACAAGGTCTGAGTTTCTGAGCCTTATCGGGCAGGATAGCCAAAGGTAGATTTACTGTTTGTTGAATATGCTATTAAAGATTAAAATATATGTAACGCTTTAATACTAAAATATTATGTACCAGATAATAGTTACAGGGCTAAGCCATAAAACGGCCCCTCTAGAGATTAGGGAAGGGGTCACAATACAGGATGAAAGGTATGAGGATGTCATTTCAGACTTATGTTCAAGGGAAAGCATTCTTGAGTGTCTTGTACTGTCCACCTGCAACAGGACCGAGTTCTACGTAGTTACTAATGATTACGAGAACTGTATTAATGACATAAATGATTCACTTCTGAATTACCACAATATTGAAGAAAAGATCGTAAAAGATAATTTTTATACTTATACCAATGAACGGGCCGTAAAACACCTTCTCAGGGTTACCTCAAGCCTCGATTCAATGGTAGTTGGGGAACCCCAGATACTCGGGCAGGTGAAAAAATCGTATAACCTGTCTGCTAAAAATGAATCTGCCGGGATTATTCTGAACAGGCTTTTCCAATATGCCTTTTTTGTCGCAAAGAAAGTGCGTTCAAAGACTAATATAGGTTCACTTTCCGTATCAATAAGTTATCTTGCGGTAGAGCTTTCCAAGAGAATATTCGATGACCTTTCCGACAGGACTGTGCTTTTGGTAGGGACAGGTGAAATGGCAGAACTTGCCGCTAAAAACCTTATAAATTCCGGGATAAAAAACCTTCTGATCGCAAGCCGTACATTTGAAAATGCCGCCGATTTATCAAAGGAACTAAACGGTACTGCAATTAAACTTGAGGAAATTTATTACAGGCTTAAAGATGTTGATATCGTGATTACAGCCACGGGTTCTAACAACTACATATTCAAGTCCGAGCACGTTAACCAGGCCCTTAAGCTTAGGAAAAACGAGCCGATGTTTTTCATTGATATCGCGGTCCCACGTGATGTTGACCCCAGAGTGAACGATATTGCGAGCGTTTATCTTTACGATATTGATGATATGCAGGGGGTACTGGACAACAATATCAGTTCACGGAAAGAAAGTGCCAATGAAGCAGAGTCCATTGTTGATAATCATGGTGACAGGTTTATCAGCTGGGTAGACGGCCTAAAGGTACTTCCGACAATTGTTAAACTGAGAGAAAGAATGGATACGATCAAAAGAGCGGAACTTGAAAGAGTTTTCGGTAAGCTTGAGACCCTGAATGAAACGCAGAAAGAAAGTATAAGCAATCTTGTCGACAGGCTGGTCGGAAAAATGCTTCATGAGCCTATCACAAACCTGAAAAGAGAGAGCAGTTCGTCCCTGGGCGCCCTTTATTCAGACACAATACAAAAACTTTATAACCTGGACAAAGAAATGGAACTAATAGAAGATATTGATGAAGATGTTACGGATCGGAACTAGGGGAAGCCAGCTTGCGCTCTGGCAGGCCAACTTTATCAGGGATGAGATAACTTCATTATTTCCCGGTATTGAAATAAAAATAGACATTATAAAGACCGAAGGGGATAAACGCACAGATGCCCCGCTATCTGAGATTGGCGGTAAAGGTGTATTTGTTAAAGAGATAGAAGAAGCACTCCTTAATAATAAAATTGACATAGCAGTACATAGTATGAAGGACATGCCCTCTGTTTTACCCGAAGGACTGATAATAGGTGCAGTAACAAAAAGAAAACATGCAGCGGATGCACTTGTTTCAAAAGATAACATTCGGCTGGAAGACCTTAAGCCCGGCTCCAGGGTCGGCACAGGCAGTCTCAGAAGAAAGGCCCAGCTAATGCACCATTTTCCCGGTCTTGAGATTGTACCAATAAGGGGGAATGTGGATACAAGGCTGAAAAAACTGGATAGTGAGGACCTAGATGCAATTGTACTTGCCGTTGCAGGACTGCAGAGAATGGGGTTTGGAGACAGAATTAGTCAGGTCATTGATACCGAAGTACTTATTCCGGCACCGGGGCAGGGTATCGTTGCAGTGGAATCAAGAGCAGACGACAATAAAACAAATGAAATATTAAATAATTTAAATGATTTAAACTCTTTATCTGAATCATTACTTGAACGTTCGTTTCTGAAATCGCTCGGTGGCGATTGTAATATTCCTGCCGGGTGTTATGCAAAGACTGAGGGGAACAATATCAGTTCAATTGCTTTTATTTCTGATGAACAGGGAAGAACTATGTTAAGAGACACAATAACAGGACACCAGTCTGATTCCGAGCAGCTTGGCGCAACTCTTTTTAATAAATTAAAAGAGAGCGGTGGATCTTGATTAGTTAAAGAAAGTTCTTAAGAGTTAGTGCTATTTATTTGATATTAAGGCTGTTTTGAAGTCTCAGCTGAATCATCATTCTTAACGCCATAGTCTTTGATCTTAAGTTCGATTATTTCTGCATTAAGCCTGTGTTTCTCTGCAATCAGCTTTTGTTTTTCTATTTCCAAAGCCTTAATTTCTTCACGAAGGTCTTCAATGGCACTGCTTGATTCAGTCTGCTGGCCTTTAATTTTATCAAGCTCGGTCTTTACATTATCAAATTCTTTTTTGATTTTTTCGTTTTTACAGGACGTAGTTAGAAATGCTGAAAGAGAAAGAGTAATAATTAGTACACTGGTTAGTAGTTTCTTCATTCTGGAAATCCCTCCAAAAATTTTTAATTCTAATGATAAATAAAATTATATATTATCTGTTGAATGTCAACAAATTATAATATTTTCAATAATTAATGAGTATTAATAATGATAACTTGACATATATTCTAGGATTTAATAAACTGTTTATTCCCTAACGCGGGGTGGAGCAGCTTGGTAGCTCGTCGGGCTCATAACCCGAAGGTCATCGGTTCAAATCCGGTCCCCGCTACCACCTTTTATCGGTAAATTTATGAGGTTAATTATCTGACTTGTTTCTAAGTGCCCATAACCACTTATGGATTTCCATTGTGAAAAAAATTGTCAGGGAAAGCGCTATCAATAAAATCCACGTGTTTAGCTGGACAGGACCTGTTTGCAGTATTTTTTGTCCAAAAGGTAAATACATAGCACCCACATGAATCAAGAATGCACTAAAAGCGCCGATGAGAAGAATGGGACTTCGTAGTGGTGATAGAACTAGTGCAGATTTGGTTTCGGAGCGGCAATTCCCTATGTGGACATTTTCAAACAAAACCATTAAAAGTAGCAATGCGTTACGTGCAGAGTGTTCGCTCCAACCATTTTGAATCATGAAGTAGAAGAACCCGAAACCAACACACCCCATCGTAAGTGCGCCTATCACAGTCCGTTCAACCATCAGCTTATTAAAAATCCGTTCTTTCGATGATCTGGGTCTCTTCTGTAAAATATCTTCTTCACCGGGCTCAAAAGCTAGCGCAACATCCTGAATACCATTCGTCACTAAATTTAACCATAGAATTTGAACTGGTAGGAGGGGGAGAGGAATACCTGCTATCACACTAAGGGTCACTAACACAATTTCTGCAGCTCCAGTTGAAATAAGTAAGTAAATTACTTTTCGAATATTGTCGTAAGCCACACGACCTTCTTCAATGCCTGCTACGATAGTAGCAAAATTGTCGTCACTAATGACAAGTTCCGATGCTTCTCTAGCAATATCGGTACCCCCTTTTCCCATGGCTACTCCGATGTTAGCCGCACTAAGTGCTGGTGCATCGTTCACGCCATCTCCGGTTACTGCAACAAAATGTCCTATTTCACGTGCAGCCTTTACAATTTGGAGTTTTTGATGAGGTGCGACTCTCGCAAAAACTTTTGTTTGTGCGACTATGTTGTGCATATCTTCTGCTGATTTTCCTATCAATTCGGTTCCAGTAACGACTTGGGCAATACCGTTAGCTAAACCTAGATCACGAGCGATGGCTAAAGCCGTAATACGATGATCTCCGGTAACCATTGAAACAGTAATACCGGCTTCTTGACAATTTTTTATAGATTCGGCAACTTCTGAACGCAGTGGGTCGATCATACCTACAAAGCCTAATAACAATAGGCCTGATGGCTCTGGTGGTATCGTTGAGTAATCGAGATCACTTTTGAAATTCCCTTCAGCCAAAGCCAGCACCCGGTAACCTTTTTCAGCCATCTCCTCCACAATAGCAAGATAATCGATCTTATCTTTCACTTCTTTAAGCTCACACATTTCTAAGACTCTTTCAGGGGCACCTTTTACGAAAACCATTACTGAGCCTGGATCAACTGTATGATAAGAAGCCGAGAACTGGTGCTCCGGTTCAAAGGGAATTTGGTTGATCTGGAGATATAAATCCAGTAGGGCTTCTCGGTAGTAATCTAATTTGCGGCCAAATGAAAGTAGTGCAATATCTACGGTATCTCCTCGCCAGTTCCAACCACCATCTCTATGATGTAAATCAGCCTCATTACATAATACGGCAGTCCTTGCTATTAGCTCTAATTCTGGATGACTGACCCGATCAATTGGTTTTTTGCCGAAAAGCACCTGCCCTTCAGGTACGAAACCGGCCCCGCTGACTTCAAAGACGTCACCCGTGGGGAGACGTACCTCTTTCACAGTAAGCTCATTACGTGTAAGTGTCCCTGTTTTGTCCGTTGCTATATACGTGCAGCTGCCCAATCCTTCAACTGCAGCAAGTATTCGAACAATAAGCCCCCGCCGCGCCATTTTGGTTGTTGCTATTGACAAAGCAACAGTCATAGCTAACGGTAACACCTCAGGTATAGCAGAAACTGAAAGAGCAACAATAAATAGAAGCATCTCAGTAAGGTCGTATCTCCCGAATGATATACTCAGCGACCCTATGGCAAAAGCTGAAACAAGTACTGCTACTGCTATCACTCGGGTAAATCTCTTCATTCTGACAATAAGAGGGGGTTCTCCCCCAGTGCCTGTCATTATGTCGAGGGCTAGAAGTCCAACTGCTGTAAACTTACCAGTACTAACAACCAGACCTTTAGCACGACCTCTCGTGACAATTGATCCAGCATGAGCCATATTTAATCGGTCCGCAATTGGTGTGTCTAACTCACCTTTCCAAAATTTGTCTTTTACTACTGGGAGGGATTCCCCGGTCAACAAGGACTCATCCAACTCCAGTCCACTTGTTGTAAGAAGTCTGATATCGGCCGGGACTCTATTACCTGACTCCAACCAAATAACATCACCAGGAACAACTGTTTCGGCATTAATTTCTATCACCTCTCCGTTTCTTAGGACGGTTGCTTTTATTTGTAGTAATCTTTGCAATGCCTGAGCGCTTTGCTCAGCCTTCCATTCCTGGTACCCGCCAATTAAAGCATTCAGGAATAATACACAAATTATAAAAGCAGCATCGGTGGGTTCTTTAATCAGAATAGAGATACCAGCTGCAAAAACTAATACATATATAAGGGGGTTGCTAAACTGTCGAACAAATATTTTCCATATAGGTGCAGGTGGTTTTTGCGGAAGTTTATTGGTACCGTATTTATTTAGTCTGACTGCAACTTCAGAATCTGCGAATCCAGTCTCAGCTGTATCCAGAACTTTAAATATTGAAGGCAGGTCCATCGCATGCCAAGAATTAGCGGTTTGCGGTTTGTTTGACAAAATTAGAAGTCCTTTATCTGGAAAAATGTATTGGCCGAGAATATTTTTTAGATTCTGAGAGTTTAATCATCCATAACGGACAGGGGCACTTGCGCATTAAATTTATATCAATGCTTCCGAAACGTGCCTCTTTTGTTACTTCCTTGCCTTGCAGGGTCTTCATCACCAATTCATGCTTATTTCTCAGTACTTCCTTTATTATCTCAATATGAGGTTTTCCGATGAGAGTTTTGACTATAGGTTTTAAGACGTTTCTTGGTCTCAATCAATTTAATGAGCGTTTGTATTTCTGTGATTCTTTTCTCAGAGACTATCTTCTCAAGTTCTTGATTTGAAACAATTTTAAGATAATCTTTCATTGTTTGAGTAATTCCTCCAGGACATTTACTATGGTTAACTTAGCCTTCGTTATTTTTCGAAACTGGTACAAGTATATTGGTAAGTTCTAGGGGATCTTCATTTTTCCCCACAATGCTTATTTTATTTATTACCATTGCTTTCATTTTTATATTATTTATTTAGCCCCTTTTCAGTTTCTATGATTTTAAGTGTCATTTTCATTACAGAATCCGGATTAAGGGAGATTGAATCTAAATCTTTTCTAACTAGAAACTCAGCAAATTTGGGGTAATCACTTGGGGCCGAACCGCAAATTCCGCAGTGTTTTTTATTCATTTTAGCACCCGAAGTTATTTGTTCACATTGTGGCATAAAAACTTTCTTTGAAAACTCGATCTATAAAGGCTTTATTGTAATTACAGGACATTCCACAGTTTGTAGAATCCTTTCAGCAATACTGCCTATGAAATCTTTTTTTTCACCTTGCTCACCTCTGTAGGTATTCATAACAATCAGATCAATGTTATTGTCTTCAAGGAATTTCGAGATACCTGAATAAGCATTGATGGATTCAATTACATGTTGTTCAACGTTCTCATAATCAAGTTTCATCTTAGAAATTATTTTGTAAGCATCATCCATGTATTTAAATACCAGTTCAGCCGGAAAATTGTAATCTGCGGTTTCCAATATGTTTAATTGGTAAATCTTACTATTTAAGAATTCTGATAGTTCAAATGCATATTTCAAATCATGTGAATTCAAATCATTAAGTCCGGTTGGTACCAGAATATTGTTAATATTAAACTGATTATCTGAACGATTAAGTGTAATTACAGGTATATCAGAATGCCTTATGAGTTTTAATACAGTTCTGTTAATTGGTGAATTATGGTCAGGACATCTTTTCTTGCTGAGAGCAATCAAATCAGCATTTTCTTCTGATGCAAAGGCTACTATTTCTTCATATAACACACCTTGTCTAACCTCTATGTTACACTTTAGCCCTTTTTCAACAACATTAACGGCAATATTTTTGAGCTTATTAATCTCCTTTTCTGTTATATCTTCGATCCAGTTAGAATACAACTTACTCTCTTCCCCAGAAATATAATCAAGGCCTTCAAAATATGGTTTTGGTTTTACATATAAAAGAATAATTTCTGACTTAAACTTTTCAGCAATTGAAACTATGAAATTTATAATGTCTTCAGAGTTCTCAGTTCCAAATGAAGCACAAACTATTTTCTTTATCATAATTTTTAACCCCAAAATTTGTAATTAACACTATCTATATAATCAATAAACCCTTCGATTATATCTGTTGTAGTTAAAATACCTTTAAGTTGTTTATTTTTATTTACAACCGGCAAAGCATTGTATTTCTTATCAATTATAATGCGAGCTGTATCTTCAATACTCATATCTTCAATTACAGTTATGAGGTTTTTATTCATTACACTTTTTACTTTTAGAGACAATATATATCTATCTTCAACTAAAACCATTCTGAAATACCTGTTTATTACAATACCGACTAATTTTAATCAAGGCCATATTCCTCTTTCCCTGATAACATATGACAAACGTTCAATTGCTACAACCAGAGATGCAGTACGAAGATCAACAGAATAATTCTTCACAGAGTCATTAACAGATTTTTTAGTTCCATTATTATTAGATTCTTCATATAGCTTCCTCCAACGATTCAAAACAACATCAACAGCTTGATTAATTTTATTTTTCAGTTTTACATTAATATCATCAAGGGTCCACTCTTGATTCTCAATATTTTGAACCCATTCAAAATAACTGACTGTAACACCACCTGAATTTGCAAGTATATCTGGAATTACAATAATACCTTTATCGTTAAGGATAGCATCAGCATCAGGAGTAATTGGACCGTTAGCACCTTCAACAATAATTTTAGCATTAATATTATTTGCATTTTCCTTTCTAATTTGTTGACTCAACGCAGCCGGTACAAATATGTCAGTTTCAAGTTCAAGCAGATCTTCATTAGTTATAGTTAGAGTCTCTGGCAAACCAACTACCGTTCCATGTTCTTTTTTATAGTTTTGTGCCAAGTCTAAATTAATACCATTTTCGTTATATATCCCGCCCTGAGAATCACTAATTGCAACTACTAAAGCACCATCTTCTTGAAATAATCTAGCAGCAGTAGAACCAACATTTCCGAAACCTTGTATAGTTATACGAGCCCCCTTAATTTCTTTTAAATCAGGTAATGGGTTTTGGGAAATAAATATTTCAGTTGCTTAAACACAGCTTCTTCCAATAGCTTCAGCTCGACCTGCTGATCGACCAAGATTGAGTGGTTT
>CAJHZB010000007.1_pt1 | contig 173077 bp, 174 predicted proteins | sample 9198931 | NCBI WGS metagenome assembly CAJHZB01 (sample SAMEA7708346, study PRJEB35096) | sediment metagenome | biome: marine neritic benthic zone biome [ENVO:01000025]; feature: sediment [ENVO:00002007]; material: shallow marine sediment [ENVO:03000034] sea grass bed [ENVO_01000059] ... | reverse complement strand
GCAGAAGCAAGGTTTAACCTTGTATTGCAGGATTTTCCTGACTCAAAATATACCGAGGAAGCATACAGGTTAATCAGTAAACTGCCTGCAGAGCAAACCCCCGAATCCTGATGAGATTTCCTTCATTTATTCTTTTTTTATTTACTGTACTTACCTTAATTTCCTGCAGTGGCAACATAGACAGGGAAATTACTTTACTTCTTGATTCAAGAAAATCAGCTTTTGAAGAAAAGAACCCGGAAAAATACAGCGGGCTTATACTTTCCACGTATAATGTGGAAACGCGAAACGGTATTAAGAATAAGGATGATGTCATTAAAGATTTCAAATTAAATACAACACCTTTCGACAGCATTGAGATGAAACATTCCGAAAGGGAGGTCCACGAAGAAGACGGCAGGGCCAAAGTGGTACAGAAAACTTCTGTTCTCCTGTCCATTGAAGACCAGAAAACCACTTACGATATTACCGAGGTATTAATCCTTGAAAAGAAAAACGGGGAGTGGAAGATCTCGAAGGAATCGAGCCTTGACCTGTTCAGGGGATTTGTGTTCGGGAAACAAAACTAGAACTTCTTTTCATCACGCTCCTGCTCTTCCTTGCATGATATGCAGAGCAGGGCTTCCGGCCTTACTTTTAATCTCTCGTGCGTAATGTACTCACCGCAGGATTCACATATCCCGTAAGTACCTTCATCAATTTTTTTAAGGGCTGTTTTTATTTTTTGAATTAATTTTCTTTCCCTGTCCCTTTTTCTAAGTTCAATAGAACTGCTGGATTCGGAAAGCGCCCGGTCAAGAGGGTCGGGAAACGCTTCTTTCCCTTCACTCATACGTGCGAGGGTGTCCTCAGCAATACCAAGCAGTTCGGCGTGCCTTCTAATCAGAAGTTCCCTGTAAAGTTTTATTTCACTTACATTCATCACTATCTATTATAGCATTATTTACGGACCTGAATAACAATATTCAACAATTCTTATTAATATCTGTTTATAAAATGCAGGATAATTGAAAATTAATATTCCGAATAATGAATTAACCCGTTAAAATTAACACCCTGATGTTAAAATTGTCCAAAATATCACTTCAGATACCTGTTGAGGCCAAGGATCTTCTTTCAGACTTTCTTCTGGGCCAGAACGCAGCTGCGGTGTCCGAAGATTTAGACGATAACGGCCCGATAACTCTCTCCGCCCTCTTCCCTATTGAAGATGACCTCGAACCAATTATGGACAGTTTATGCAGCTATATTGATTTTATCAGAGAAAATATCGTCGATTTTGAGCCGGGAGAAATAAAAGTAGAGCATATTGACCGGTCAAGCTGGGAAATTTGGAAAAGCGTATTAAAAACCGTAAGGGCCGGAGAAAAAGTAGTTATTTCACCCCCCTGGGAAAAATATGACTGCAGTGAGGGTGAGATCTCAATAATTATCAATCCTTCCATGGCATTTGGGACGGGTCACCATGAAACAACAAAAGTCTGCATATCTTATATAGAGAAAATGGTTGCTGAAGGCAAGGTGGGCACAATACTTGATGTTGGCTGCGGAAGTGCCATTTTATCAATAGCTGCAGTTAAGCTTGGAATAAGTGAGGCAATAGCATTTGATATTGACCCCGTTGCAGTAAAAGAAGCCAACGAGAACAGGGAAAGAAACGGTGTTAAGGACCGTATTAAGACTTACTGCGGCCCGATTCGGTGTATAAACGGTTCATTTGATATAGTGGTCGCAAATATTTCGGTAGAAGCGATCCTTCTTATGAAGTCGGAACTAAAAACGAGATTAAAAGCGGACGGGCGGCTAATACTTTCAGGAATACCCGTTATGAGGATGGAAGAGATTGAAAGTGGTATTATTAAAGAGGGTTTCGAGCTTCTGGACAAACAGGTCGACGGTGAATGGGTCGGAATGTTCTTAAAACACTCATAATTATTAACAGGAGAATATATGTCGTCTTTTAAAACAATCGAATGGGTTGACAATAAGGTTGTAATGATCGACCAGAGAAAACTTCCCCGCGAGGAGATTTATAACGAATACTCAACACATAAGGAAGTGGCCGGGGCCATAAAGAGCATGGTCATAAGGGGCGCCCCGGCTATTGGAGTTGCGGCCGCTATGGGCGTTGCTGTTGGCGCCCTGGAATATAAAGGTAGTGACAGAAATGAGATGCTTGGATTTCTTGAAGATGTATCAAAAACACTTGCCGCAACACGGCCTACAGCGGTAAACCTCTTCTGGGCACTCGAGAGGATGAAAAAGGTCATTGATGCCGGAAATGATAAAAATACCGAAGAGATTAAAAAGATGCTTGTTGACGAAGCAAACCTTATACTCAGGGAAGATGTGGCAACTTGTATGGAAATTGGCGTACAAGGCTCGTCGCTGATAGATGACGGTTCCTCGGTACTTACCCACTGCAATGCAGGAGGGCTTGCAACAGGGGGTTACGGGACGGCCCTTGGCGTAATCAGGAGCTCTTTTGAAAAGAGTAAGAACATAAGTGTAATATCCTCCGAGACAAGGCCATTTCTCCAGGGCGCAAGGCTAACGGCCTGGGAACTAAAAAAGGACGGTATTCCCGTGACATTAATTACTGACAATATGGTCGGATCGTTGATGGGTAATAAAAAAATATCTTCAGTAGTTGTCGGAGCAGACAGGATTGCCGCAAACGGCGATGTTGCAAACAAAATTGGTACTTACTCTGTTGCCATACTTGCAAAACACCATAATATCCCCTTTTATGTGGCAGCTCCCGTATCAACAATCGATTTTGAATGCAGTTCGGGGGAAGATATTCCGATAGAACAAAGGGACATTACCGAGGTTACTCACATTGGGGACAGAAAAATTGCCGCGGATGTAGATGTTTTGAATCCCGCATTCGATATAACGCCAAACGGGCTGGTTGATGCGATAATTACGGAAAAAGGAGTATTAAAACCGCCTTTTAATGAAGCGATTGCAAAACTTAGGTAATGCGCGGGCTAACCGCCTTTTTCAATCTCTTCCTGGGCTTCTACACTCAGAATTGTAAAAGGGAGTACCCTGAGCCTCTCTTCTCCAATCTTCTCGCCTGTAACTTCACAAATGCCGTATGTGCCCTCTTCAACCCTCTTAAGTGCCTGTTCAATAAGCATTAACTTATCCCGTTCCCTGTTTGAAAGAGTAAGCGCAAGCTCCCTTTGCCTGTCTTCAGATGCATGGTCATAAAAATCACCAACGTCAAAGCGAAGATGGTTTGATTCTTCCTTTACCGCCCTTGTAACATCTTCAAGGAGTTCTTCCCTCATATTGAGAAGCATCTTCTTCATCTCATTTAAAAATGCCTTTGAATATTCATTGGGGCCTGGCTCTTTTGCTTTCTTGCTGGAAGTGGTTTTGGGCTTTTTAACGGCTGCAGTCTTCTTAGCTGTAGTTTTTTTTGTTGTTTTTGGAGACACTATTACCACCTTTTCGAGGCAAATTTTTGATGTATTAGAATAAGAGTATTTTAATGTTTGTCAAGAAAATAATTATTCATAAAAATATGTTATTATGATCTAAAATTATATAATTTAGATTCAGCATTTTTTAAAAATATTTAATAAATCTGATAATATGAGACGCCCAAGAGAACTCTGGTCAACAAGAATAGGTCTGATTTTTGCAATGGCAGGAAGTGCAATAGGACTCGGCAATTTCCTCAGGTTCCCGGTACAGGCTGCTGAAAACGGCGGTGGGGCCTTTATGGTCCCGTATATTATTGCTTTTATTCTGCTCGGTATTCCTCTGATGTGGGTCGAATGGGCCCTTGGCAGGTTTGGCGGCAGGCACGGGCATGGAACAGCCCCGGCTATCTTTGCACTTATCTGGAACAGCCGGATTGCAAGAATTCTGGGTGTATTCGGCCTGTGGATACCATTTGTAGTAACTATTTATTATATCTATATTGAATCATGGACACTTGGATATTCTCTTCATTTTTTACTCGGGCAAAGCCCTTCAATCCCGCAGGAAGGCGTTACCGGGGCATCCGATTACGTTAAGCCATTCAGTAGTTTCTTATCTGCCTATATAGGCTCCGGCAACGGTGACATTCTCAGCCCCTCAGTAATGGCCTATATAGCATTTATAATAACAATCTGTGTAAACGTGTACATACTTTTAAGGGGAATTACGCGGGGCATCGAAGCGTTTGCCAAGATTGCCCTTCCCATGCTGTTCATTATTGCCGCTTTCCTTATGTACAAGGTGCTGACACTCAGCACGCCGGAGGGTTCTGCTATACAGGGGCTTAATTTTCTATGGACACCTGACCTGGCGGCCTTAACAGACCCAAAGGTATGGATATCCGCAGCAGGCCAGATATTCTTTACTCTAAGCTTGGGATTCGGTGCGATAATTACCTATGCTTCATATGTGAAGTCAGATGATGACATTGCACTTACTGGCCTAACATCCGCATCACTGAATGAGACCGCTGAAGTAGTTCTTGGTGGTTCGATTGCGATACCGGCAGCTGTCGCTTTCTTCGGTATTTCAGGAGCTGTCGCTGTTGCTCAGTCAGGTGCTTTCAGCCTGGGCTTTATCAGTCTCCCGGCAATCTTTGCAAGCATACAGGGCACCACCCTTTGGATACCAAATGGACAGATTCTCGGCTTCCTGTGGTTCTTCCTGCTGTTTTTTGCTGCACTTACCTCCTCGGTATCCATATCCCAGCCGTTAATTACATTTCTACAGGACGAATTTGGTTATAGCCGTAAAAAATCAGTATTTATAATGATTTCGATCCTTATTGTCAGTGTCCTTCTTGTTGTATTTGTTAATCAGACCCTTGATGAATGGGATTTCTGGGCCGGGACAATTGGCGTAGTGCTGTTCGGGCTTATCGAGCTTATTATGTTTATGTGGCTTTTTGGCGGTACCAATGCGTGGAACGAGATTAACAGAAACGGGTTCATTAAAGTCCCGAGAATCTTTTATTATATTTTAAGATACATAACACCTTTATTCCTCATAATTATTATCGGCTGGTGGAGTTATGAATACCTGCCTTCAAAATTCGAAAAAGCACCCTGGAATGTATGGCTCGCGAGACTTTGGCTGATCGGCCTGTTTGTATTGCTTTCAGCAATGGTATTTATTGCAGACAAAAGGAGGAAAACAACAGATGGGGACTGAAGCGATTATACTAATGTCAATATCATGGGGACTTACGTTGGGAATGCTGGGTTTTTGTATCGTTGCCCACCGGAAGAGGCAGTAACTACTGCCTTTCTTTGTAAAATTTATTTTCCCACTTCTTAAAGTTTGCTTCCGTTTCTTTTACAAACGGGGTAAACAGGGACACGCCGATAATCATTTTGTTAAGAAGGTTAAAGGGGAATTTTAAAGGCCTCAGGAAGTCAACAAAGAGTACAACTCTGAAACCGTCAGTCTCGTTCCATACTTCATGATTGTAGGTATCGTCAAAGACAAGCGTCTTACCCTCTTCCCATGTATATATGTCCTCGTCAATCCTGATACGGCACTTTCCCCTCGGTTCCGGGATAATAAGGCCAAGATGATACCTTAACACTCCGTTATAAGGGCCTTTATGCGCAGGGATATGCTTATTGGGTGAAAGTATGGAAAAAAACGCATTTTTCATTTCGGGTATTTTTTCGAGCATTTTTACTGTTTCCGGGCAGCGTTTCCTGTTTTCCTCGCAGTTGATCCCGTGTCCTGCAAGAAAATAGGTCTTCCAGTTGTTGTCCTGAGTAATGGTGTTTACCTGTTCGATAATATCATGAAAGTTAGGGAGGTCCTCCCTGTCTTTCATCACTTCATCAAGCTCTTTTCTTATTTTTCCCCAGTCTGCCTCGATATCCTCTACCCAGGGGAAGAGGTTATTATCGTATACGGGCTGGTCTTCATAAACCGAGTATCTGAAATTCATTGATTCTACCCAGTTAATAAACTTGGAAATCAGCGGAGGGGCATAATCCTTAGGTGGATTGTACCTTTCTGTTTTCTTGTTATCGCTGTTTTGCTTATTTGCACTACTTCCTGTTGCCATTGTAAATTACCTCTGAAAGTTTAATTCAATAATTCTCTCTTTTTTATTTTACTAAGCTTTACTATATCCTCAAGTACATGTAGGAAAAAGAATGTAATAGCAACAGTAGCAAAAAAGAAAACCACCGGGTAGCCGCCTAATATTGCCATTACCAGAAAAGCCATGGAATAAAAGTTTCTCCTGCCAAGCGGCCTTAAAAATGATATGAATTTTCTCATGGAAGATGTTTTTTCGGTATCAATGAAATTATCAACCTTCATATATGATACAAGGCTTCCCGAATCGGTGAATTTAACCAGAAAATAAAATGACCAGGCTATAAAGAAAAGGAAGAAAAACACGTTCATTATTCCAAGCCCAATGATCCATCCACTGTTGTTTACTGCATAGTAACCAATAGGAAGACCAATATAAAAAGACAGCATGGAGATCTGGTCACTAATGGTATCCACCCACTGCCCTTTCTTGGTTTCCATAAGTTTTATCCTGGCAACCTCACCGTCACAACGGTCAAGAATAGTCGCAATCTGCATGCAGATTGCCCCTATTACCGGGTGTCCGAGAGCAAAAAACGGGCCCGACATAATACCTATCACATTTATAAGAACACTGATCATATTAGGCGTTAGTGGTGTTTTTATAAGATGCCTGCTTAGAGGAAGGGAAAACCTGCCGTTTATGTTAACAGCAATCCAGCCTGTTGCGGTTTTTCCCACATTTGAAAATATCATTTCTTTTGCGCTGTCGAGCGATTCCTGGTTTGGAGCAAGGTTCATCATGTAACCTTCGTCAACGGCAACATGCTTAAGATGTTTTTTTGAATTAGGGTTCAGCAGTTCCCCAAGGTCCGCTTCTTTTAAAATCTTATTAATTTCGGTTTTTTTTAATTTCAATAGTCCGTACAGATTATTTTCACTGTCGGCAAGTACCGCATTCCCGGATTCACCGCCGGTAGAATCGAAAAAAGACTTTAACGTTGTTGAATATGTAAGCAGGTTGGACTGGATAACATATGCGGAATCATCTGCGAACTTGTATTCATCATTTTCACATACGAAATCTGTCTGTGACTGGATCCGCCTGTCATTTACTATTTTAAGGAGTGAAAGTTTGGAAGATTCACTGCAGAAGATTGTAAACCTTGAGATCCCTGCCCTTTCGGAATTTATCAGCAGTCTTTTTAACTGCTGAACCTCACATACATTAAGCTGGGGGAATAAGTTTAAATCTTCTCCGTTAAGACCAATACCAGAAGCAATAATTAAAGCTTGTTCCATTCTATTGGTTTGATTCAACTACCTTCAGGTAAAACTTGGAATTTGCAATGTTGTGGAACTTGTCTGAATGGGCCCTTACATTAAAAAGGTCCAGGGGATAGTCAACATCCATCCAGAAAAGGTCGTCTATATCGAGCGATTTGATTTTATAGCCTTTATTAATAAGTCTCTGGATCGAACTGATATACCATTTCTTCTCGGCCCCCGGGGAACGCATCTCCTCTTCAATGGCCCTTTTAATAATCTCAACACCAGTGTCCCTGAACACCCTGAGGCCAACAGACTCAGCAGAAATATTTCGGTTAATGGTTTTACTTATGTCCACGATCCTGCCGTTGTCGAGGTTAACCTTCATGTCTTCTTCTTCGTAGTTTTTCTTTCTCTTAATTGGAAGGCAGATCTTTTCGTTTGAAAGTGACAGTGCCTTATCAAGTACATCTATTTCATACACATCATCACCGTTCATCACAACGATGTCTTCATTCATTTCGCCCCTGGCTATCCAGAGAGAAATAAGGCTGTTGGTTGTCTGGTAAAAGGGGTTGTAAAGTGTCTTGATCCTCATGCCGAGGCCGTCAAAGTTTCTTAAGAAATTTTCTACCCTTTCAAACCCGAATCCCACAACAATCACAACCTCATTGATCCCGCAATCCTTTATGTGGTTTAGCTGGTGCTCTAATATAGTCAGCCCGCCGATATCAAGCAGACATTTAGGAATATATTGAGTGTAAGGATACAGCCTTGTACCTCTGCCAGCCGCAAGTATAATTGCTTTCATTTAAGAAATCTCCGATTTAATCTCCCTCAATATTTTGGGAAGCAAGAATAATAATATTGAATATCCGTCCTTCATCCTGTTGATTAATGCTTAAAATTTATAACCTCACTAACAAAATATGTCAATAATATCATATACATATAACTTATAATTCCGATACTAAATTATGTATTTTGCTGGGGATTAATTAATTTTGATAAATTAATTTAATTATAGATTCAAACTATTCACTATCAGTTTTCAGCAAGTTTTAAATTTATATTGTCCGGTTTTACGGACACTACCTTGTTTGATTCATCCACGTAAATAAGTCTTGGAAAATGTTTTTTGCATTCCTCTTCGTTGTAAGTAGAAAAATTGGCAATAATAAGACAGTCACCTTCACGGGCAAGATGGGCGGCCGCCCCGTTAACACATATTACATTTGACCCTCTCTTGCCTTCAATTACATAGGTAGAGAACCTGTGGCCGTTGGTCACGTTGAAAATGTGTACTTCTTCATACGGAAGCAGGTCTGCTATGTCCATAAGGTCTCTGTCGATTGTTAGGCTGCCCTCGTAATCAAGGTCGGCCTCCGTGACGGTAGCCCTGTGTATTTTTGACTTTAACAATGTCCTTAGCATTAAGCTGATACTCCCTGTATGAATTAATTTATAAAATAATATTATCTATCAGGCGCGTACTTCCTACATGCGCCGCAACTGCTACCAAATTACCAGACTGCGGGATTTTAATCAATTCCAGATTTTCAGCGTCCCTTATCTCGAGGTAATCGATCTCGGTTATATCGGAACTGCCAAGTATTTCCAGCCCCACGTTTACAAGCTCCCCGGCATCACTGCACCCGTTTTGAAAATTAAGTCTCATTGCAGACAGGGCTTTTGAGAGTGAAAGTGCACGCGTTCTTTCCCCCGGTGAGAGATAGGCGTTCCTTGAACTGAGCGCAAGGCCGTCCTTTTCCCTGACGATAGGCATGGGCACTATCTCCACTCCCAGATGAAGGTCTTTTACAAACCTTTCTATTACCTTTAACTGCTGAAAATCCTTCTGCCCGAATACCGCAAGGTCCGGCTGTACAAGATTCAGCAGTTTTACCACCACCGTGGCAACTCCCCTGAAATGGCCCGGTCTTGATTTACCGCAAAGCACTTTCTGGAGTTCGGAAACTTCCACGTAAGTCTGGAAATTTTCTGGGTAGATGTCCTTTGCATCGGGGAAAAATAACACATCGACCGAATAATCTGACAGTTTTTCAACGTCGCCTTCAAGGTCCCTTTTATATTTGCCGAAGTCTTCATTCTCTCCAAACTGTGTTGGGTTAACAAATATACTGACTACCGTATGGTCAGCTATACGGTTGGCCTCTGATACTAGGCTCAGGTGCCCTTCATGGAGGGCTCCCATAGTAGGTACAAAGGCGATTTTCTTCCCTTCCAGTTTTATCCCTTTTGAAAACTCCCCCATCTCCGCCAGGTCTGAGATAATACGGATTTGTTTATTCATAACTGTTTCTTTTTGCGGGGAACTTTTGGTTTTTTACCTGTTCAATATATTTTTCTGTTGCTTTCATAAAGATTTTTCTTCCGTCTGCAAATTTGCTTACAAATTTTGGAAGGGGTCCGGGGCTAAGTCCCGCCATATCGTTAAAAACAAGCACCTGCCCGTCACACCTGCTTCCCGCGCCAATCCCTATTGTGGGTATTGATAATGATGAGGTGATCTTTTCAGCAAGCGGTGCGGGAATACTCTCGAGCACTATTAGAAATGCTCCCGCGTCCTCGGCAAGGTGTGCGAGGTGGAGCATATTATCAGCATCTTCTTTGCTTCTGCCCTGTACCCTGTAGCCCCCCATTACGTGAAGTGACTGCGGGCAGAGCCCTAAATGTGCGATGACCGGAATACTTGCTTTATGGAGAGCATAGACCGTATCAATATATTCCTCGTTGACCTCAAGCTTTACTGACTCTGCGTTACTTTCCTTGATAAGCCTACCGGCATTATTTACGGCTTTTTCCACGGAAACCTGGTAGGAAAGAAAAGGCATATCAGCCGCAAGGTGTGCATTTTTAATACCGCGGGAGACAATCTTTGTATGGTAAATCATCTCTTCAAGGCTTACCGAAAGGGTGTTGTCGAGTCCCTGTATTACGTTTCCAAGTGAATCCCCAACAAGTACGGAATCTATCCCGGCTGTATCAACAAGTTCGGCGGTAGCAGCGTCATAAGCGGTGATCATTGTTATCTTATCACCTGTTTGCTTCATCTGTTTAAATTTTGTTATTCGAGTTTTTGGCATACTTTAATAATGCCAGCATTGATTAAATATGCCAACATGGAAAATTTAGCTGTGTCTTCCCGGTGTGTTTATTTATTCAAGGATTACTTTGCCGCGGTACCCGTGGTTCCTGAGGCTCCTTTTCATGGACTCGGCCCTTGATTTACTCGGGTACATACCTACCCTTACACGGTAATAGGTGTCGCCCTTTATTTCAATTGGCTCTATCCTGACGTCACGTGTAACGCTTGAGCCAAGTTCGTCCTTAAGGCTGATTGCGTTTATCTTACTGCTGAATGAACCTACCTGCACAGTATAAATCGGGTTAAAAATGTTTTCATTCCTTTTTGAGGGCGAGGATATTACTTCCACTTTTACTTTAGCCACACCGGTCCTTATAAGGTCAACGGATTTTGCGGAACTGTAGGAAAGGTCTATAATACGGCCCCTTATGAACGGCCCCCTGTCGTTTATCTTAACGACAACGTCCATTCCGTTTTCAAGATTTGTCACCCTTACAACAGTCCCGAAAGGAAGAGACTTATGGGCTGCCGTGTAGTCGTACTTGCTAAACCTCTCACCGCTTGCAGCAAGGTTTCCGTGCTCTTTGTCGCCGTACCAGGAAGCAAGTCCGGTCTGGGTAAAGCCGTCGACATTCTTCAGCTCGTCAGAATGCTGATACCCCCTGCTGCTTTTCTTACTTCCACAGCCGGCTGACATAAATATTATTAGTACAACACCAAGTAAAATTATATTTTTCATTATAAATACGTCTCTCATATGTCCTGCACAATTTCGAGTTTAACATTGCAGATGCCTTTTCTCATACATCCAAGATGTGCGGCCGCCACCTTGGAAAGGTCAATAATTCTTCCCTTTACATAGGGGCCCCTGTCGTTAATTGTTACCACTACTTCCCTGCCGTTGTCTATATTCAGCACCTTGACCCTTGTACCGAATTTGAGGGTCCTGTGAGCAGCCGTATAGCTTTTCATGTCAAATGACTCTCCGCTTGCGGTCCTGCCCCCATGATGTCCCGGCCCGTACCAGGAAGCAATCCCGGTTTTTAAAAACACCTGGTCAGCGTAAGTCCCATAAGCGCAAATCAATACAAATAGTATGCAGTATAAATATATACGGGTATTCATATTATTATTTTATTCTGCAATAAATCTCTTGAGATTGTCAAGGATTAGAATAAAATTCTAACCTTAAATATCAGGGAATAAAATTAATGAGTAATTTAGATGACGACTTTTCACTTATAAAAAGGCTCCCCCCTTATGTATTTAATGTTGTAAATGAATACAAAACAAGGGCGCGTGCAGAAGGTGAAGACATTATTGACCTCGGCATGGGCAACCCCGACCAGGCAACTCCGCAGCATATAGTTGATAAACTTACGGAGGCAGTATCCAATCCGCGAAATCACAGGTATTCATCATCTGCGGGCATACCCAAATTAAGGCTTGCTATAAGCGACTGGTACAAACGAAGGTACGATATTGATATCGACCCTGATTCCGAGGCAGTCGTTACGATTGGTTCCAAGGAAGGGATCTCGCATTTAATGCTCTCAATACTTTCTCCCGGGGACAATGTTATAGTCCCGAACCCGGCATACCCCATACACATATACTCGGTAATTATTTCAAGGGGAGACGTGCAGAGTATCCCCCTTTACGATGAAGACCAGCTGCTGGATTCAATTCAGAAAGTACTAAACGAGGTATGGCCTAAGCCCAAGGTGTTAATACTTTCCTTCCCCAATAACCCAACAACAATGACAGCAAGCCCTGAATTTTTTCAGAAAGTAGTCGATCTTGCAAAAGAAGCAGGGCTCATAATAGTACACGACCTTGCATATGCGGACCTTTGCTTTGACGGTTACAAAGCCCCCAGTATTTTACAGGCCAAAGGCGGAAAGGACGTTGCAGTGGAGTTCTATTCAATGTCAAAAAGCTACAATATGCCCGGCTGGAGAGTCGGATTTATGGTTGGGAACGAAAAAATAGTTTCCGCTTTAAAACGAATTAAAAGCTACCTTGATTACGGAATTTTTCAGCCTGTACAGATAGCCTCGATCCACGCACTTAACAGCCCCCAGGACTGCGTGGGAGAGATAAATACACTTTACCAGTCAAGGCGGGACAAACTAATAGAATCATTTAACAGGGCCGGCTGGGAAATACCTACTCCAAGGGCTACAATGTTTGTCTGGGCAGAAATACCCGAACAGTTTAAAGAAATCGGGTCCCTCGAGTTTTCAAAACTGCTTATCGAGAAAGCAAAAGTAGCTGTTTCGCCCGGTATAGGGTTTGGGCAGTATGGTGAGGGTTTTGTAAGGCTTGCACTCGTTGAAAATGAGATGAGAATTATGCAGGCCGCACGCGGCATAAAAAAACTTATGTCCTGATTTTAAAAAGCCTGGCCAACACTCAAAAACACCTGGAACCTTTTTAATTCAGGGTTGGGGTTAAGTGCATACCCAAAATCAAGCCTGAGCGGCCCGATAATAGTATTATACCTTATCCCGGTACCTATCGCGTACTTTAGCTGGTCAAGGGGATAACTAAAACTGTCGGGAAAAACATTACCGTAGTCAAGAAAAGCAACACCGCCGAAATCAGCATAGAGCGGGAACCTTAATTCAAGGTTTCCAACCAGAAGCGAGTTGCCCCCGAGCGGGTCTTCGTTACTGTCAAGAGGTCCCAGCCTCTGAAAAGGAAAACCCCTCATACTGTTGCTACCACCTGCGAAAAACCTTTTAAAAATCGGCACATCAAACTCCCCGGTGGAACCAAAAGGGTAAAGCATACCGAACTGAAGTCTCTTGGCGATAACCCAGTCTCTTTTAATCTCTTTATACGCCCGCACATCCGAAAAAGACATGAGGTAATTTACATTTGACCCAAAAAGCTTAAACGCTGATTCAAACCGCTGGTCGGCGAAAACCCCTTTTTTGGGGTCAAAAATATTGTCTGTTGTATTAAAGTTAAGCCCGGCCCCGAAGGTGGTAAGGAAAACATTTTCCTGGCTCCTTTCAATAGGGGTCCTTGTTGCCTGGGAGTCGATCCTTGAATAAATAACATTAAATGAAGCGTTTCCCCTGAGGTGCCTGCTGAGCCTTTTCGAAAGGGTAAGGGATGAAGATACCGATGAGCCCTCGTAACTTGGAAGGTCGTCACGCTGAAAATTAACAAGACCTGTAAGCTCGGAGTCACGGCCTATAACGTGGGGCTGGGTAAGGCTTGTCTGTATTAGCTGGGTAATAAAGGAGGCTTTTGTTAGAACATCAAGGTTTCTTCCTCCGCCGAGAAAATTTCTCTGGGTCCAGCCAATCTGGCCCCTCAGCTTGTCTTCTGTACCGTAACCTACTCCAAACCTTAAACTGCCAAGTTTTCTGTCCACTACGATTATCAGCGTATCTACCGTCAGGATATCATCATTATAAATCTGGTTGATAATTACAGACTTAAAAAACCCAAGCTGGAAGATCCTTGTTTGCGATTCAGAAACTTTTTCGAGCGAATAGACCTCGTCCGGGTTGTAAATAATCTCTCTTCTCACAAGGTAGGTTGGGATTTTTTCATTCCCGGTAATCTCAATATTTCCGAATTTGTACTTATTTCCCGGGACGACCTTAAAATTAATCTCGGCCCATTTTTCACTCCTGTTTACAAGGGCTTCTGATTCAAGTTCGTGTTTAGGGTATCCGAGGTTCGAGAGTATTAGGTTGATCTGGCTCTTTGCCTGTTCAAATTTATTTGGGGAAAACTCTTTTTCAGCTTCAAGGGGGATTGATTCAACTACTTCTTCCCTGATAACCCGGAATTCGTCCACGTCACCTTCGGACTGGCCCGGAGGGTTTTTAATTACGATATTCAGGCTCCTTAGAATTACCGGGTCGCCCTGGTCTATTTCAATAAATATTTTTACCCTGTCCCCGGTATCATTGTATTCAAGCTTATAATCCACGACGGCATCGTAATAACCGTTGTTTGCAAAAAGTTCCTTAATTCTCAGGATATCATCTTTAAAAACATCAAGGTCAAATTCCGGCTTTTGTACCCAGGGTTTGATTGAAGGAGACAGCGTTTCAATACTCTGCCTTATCTCTTTTGTCTCTATGGCCTTACTGCCCTTGATCTTCAGCTTGGAGACCCTGATAGTTTCGTCAGATTCGTCCTGTGCGTATGAAAATTCTGAAAATACTAGTAAGAAAATTAAGGGTAGAAAGAGAAGAGGACTGATTTTAAACTTATTATTCATAAAGTGAAAAAGTAAAGACTGGTATGAGAGCTTTTATTTTATTGTAAAATTCTTTATTTGGCAGTAATTTTAATTTTATGATATTATTCCAGAAACAGTGGATAAGTATAGTAAAATTTAAATTTAATTTACTGAAATATGATTAAAAGTTTAGGTTTAGCATTGTTACTTTCCATATCCTTTTGTTTTTATCCCCTGGTATCATACTGCCAGGACTGGGCATACATCGGCCATTCCAAAAAACCCGGAGAGTCCATATTCTATATTTTTACTCTTTCCGAGAAGGGAAAGGCCCCCGGCGAGTTGCTTATTACACAGAAACATGTATTCAGTATTCCACAGAAACTGGGCAACGGCAGCCCTTACAATTCGGTACTAATTTCAAGGTCACTTAACTGTAATGAAAAATCAATTTCTATCGACAAAGCCGTTTTTTCAAATGGTGTAGGATCCACGGTAGGCACTTATAAGGATAAAAACATTACTAAAACATATGAAAAAATTGACGAGGGAAAGGAAATAGATTTTTACCTGCTTAATAAATACTGCACGGGAACCTGATATAAATCATGAATGAACTATTATTTGCGCTATTTTTACTTGCCGGTTTTCTTCTCGGGACCCTTCTGTTCGGTCACCTTTTTTATTTCACGGCCATCTCACTGCCAAACCTTGTAAAAAACAGCGGGAGCAGCACTTTCGGGGCAATTCTTATCGAAATGACTAGAAAAATATTCCCTCTCCTGGTCTGGATCGCTGTATCGGCAAGCCTGGTACTTATGATAAACAACTATTTTCCATTCTATATAAAACTTTTTTACTGCGGGCTCGCAATAGCGCTTATCTTCTCTATAAGCGGGTTTAAGCAGGTTTCCAGCCGGTAAGACTGCGCCCTAAAATTTTCTTGCGCCGGGGCCGCCCTGCTGTGAATAGTTGCCGTCCTTAAACATCTGGTCAGCCGGGTTTTTGATCTCCCCTTTTCTCTTTAAATTAAGTTCGGTCTCTACCTTCTTTATAGCTACTGGATGGTGCGTATATTCGACCTTCAGTTTTCCCTTGTCCCTGTTTGCACTCAGTATTAGCCTCGTGTCATCGGTGTCCCATTCCCAGGTTTCGTAAGAGAACATATTGTCCGTGGCATCAGGTTCACCTAATTTTGAAACGATCTTTTTAAGGATTGCATTCTGAATATCTATAAATTCAAGGTCATCACTTGTTTGAAACATTACGGCTGAGCTCATAAGTTTGTTCTGGAAGAATTCCAGCCTTGTCTTCTGGTCAACTGCTGAGATCCCTGCAAGATCAACAATCGCGCCGTCAAATATTATTGTCCTTACTTCCTTGGAGTCTTTCTCGTTCTTAATAATACTGAAACCGTTATTTTTTATCTGTTTTTTTGCATCGCCGTTAGACATACCGAACTTAAAACCAAGCGGTGCCATATCTGTATTTTCTGCCGATACATTTGTAAATGTTACGGCAAGTGCTGCAAATATAAGACAGGTTATCATTGTGAGTGTTTTCATTTATCGGCCCCTCAATTTTACTGTTTTTAAAACTTAAAGTTAATGACAGTATATTTTAACATCAAAGAATATTTCAAATCAAATTATTAATATTAAAAATATCGTAATTGCTGCCTATAAATTATTAAACACTGAATATTAAAAAAAGTTTTGAAATAGCGTCGGAAATTGAAATAGGTTAAAGCTACGGTACATTAACTTGAATCCTTTTGGTTTGTATTATAATTTAATTTTTATAAAGGAATAATTTATGCACGATATAAAGAATTTTATCAGAGATATACCGGACTTCCCCAAAGAAGGGATTTTATTCAGGGACATTACGCCGCTTCTCCAGGACGCATCTGCGTTTGAAAGTTCCGTAAACCAGATGGCAGGACTGCTCGAGGGACATGATATAGATTACCTTGTCGGTATCGAATCAAGGGGGTTTATTTTCGCATCAGCACTATCTATGAAGATGCAGAAAGGATTTATTACAGTGAGAAAACCCGGAAAACTGCCTTTTACAAGAATACAGGAGTCATACGACCTGGAATACGGCTCGGACTCCCTCGAGATTCATGACGATTCCCTTAAAGAGGGAAAAAACGTTGTAATCGTGGACGACCTGCTTGCAACAGGAGGCACTGCACTTGCCACGGGCAACCTTATTAAACAGCTGAACGGCAATATTGTCGGGTACCTGTTTTTAATTGAACTTACCGGCCTTGATGGTGCGGACAAACTGGGCAAAGATAATGTATGGTCATTAGTAAAGTACACAGATTAGAATAACACTATGAACACCGTAAGGGTAAATCTTAAACAAAGCACGGACAATTCCTACGATATAAAAATCGGAAGGGACATGTTCGAAGATTTCGTAAAAGGGCTCGGGAAAAACCCGTTAGCCTATTCCTATGTAATAGTTACCGACTCAAATGTGAGAGAGCTTTACGGTGAAAAACTCAAGAACCTTATTGACGGAATATCTGAGAAAGCTCTTCTCCTTGATTTTCCCGCCGGCGAAATGCAAAAGACAAGGGATATTAAGGCAGACATAGAGGACAGGATGCTGGAAGCAGGTTTTGGCAGGGATTCGGCACTGATTGCCCTTGGCGGCGGAGTAGTCGGAGACCTTGCAGGTTATATAGCAGCTACCTATACAAGGGGCATACCTTACGTGCAGGTCCCAACGACCCTGGTTGCCTGCGTTGACAGTTCAATCGGTGGCAAAACGGCAGTTGATACTCCTCACGGGAAAAACCTGATTGGCGCATTTTACCAGCCAAGGTCAGTAATAATTGATGTTAATACGTTAACAACACTTGGCCCCGAAGAGATAAGGGAAGGTCTTGCAGAGGTAATTAAATACGGGATTATTGCTGACTACGAACTATTTGAACTGATTGAACAAAGATCAGATGAAATTTTTGCCTATGACATCGACCTGCTTTCAGTAATTGTAGAAAAATGCTGCCGGATCAAGGGTGACGTTGTAGAAAACGATGAAAAGGAATCAAACTTAAGAAAGATATTAAACTTTGGACATACGATAGGCCATGCAATTGAGAACCACTCCAATTACACACTTACTCATGGAAACTCAATATCCATAGGGATGATGCTTGAGGGCCGTATCGCTGTGAACCTCGGCATATGGTCCGAAGAGGGGCTTGAGCGCTTAAAATCAGTATTTATAAAGGCCGGGCTTCCTGTCGAAATACCATTTGATATAGACCCCGAAAAACTTATCGCCTCTATGAAATTAGACAAAAAATCCCGCGGCGGGGTTATAGAAATGTGCCTTCCTGAAGCCATAGGCAAAATTTACAGGATTGACGGCAAATACGCGTTGAAAATAGACGATAAGATTATAAAAGATATTTTCTGACCGGTTTATGAGCCACAAAAAACCCTTTACAGCTTCACTTGATGTCTCTGTTTATTCCCTGCCCGTAAGTACAGAAGAGATCTTTGGAAACACCAAAAGATCAGCTATCGAGATTGGGTTCGGTGAAGGAGAATTTTTAGTAGATGTTGCATTAAGCAATCCTGGCTGGAACTACCTTGGGATAGAGATCAAGTATTTCAGGTATAAAAAAGCCCTCAGGCTGGCCGCTGAAAAGGGTGTAACAAATTTAAAACTACTACATTTTGATGCGGACCTGGCTGTAGAACAGGTATTTACACCTGGCTCTTTTGACAGGGTATATATTAATTTCCCAGACCCCTGGCCCAAGGACAGGCACCAGAAACACAGGATTATTAACGACCGTTTCCTTGATAACCTGCACAGGCTTATGAAGGACGAAAGCATACTTGAATTTACAAGTGATCATCTTGATTACGTTACCCATACTATTGAACACTTTGACCGGCATGCTAAATTCTCCAACAACTACGGTGAAAAGGGGTATTCCAACACCATCGAAAACAGGACACAGACAAAATTTGAAAAAGAATTCATTGAAGAAAACAGGGATATTTACTATCTTTCATTTAAGAAACTTTAGGATTATAATTTTATAGATAGTGCTTTTATTTTGAATGGATTGGTAATTACAGGAAAAGAAACTTAATAAACTTATTGCCGGAGGGGATTATGAACATACATAAAACAGGACTTTTAATAATATTATTTAGTGCATCACTATTTTTATCCGGCTGCGCCGGCAGCGGCAACACTCCCGGGTACCTTTTTCAGATTATCCTGATTGTCGTACCGCTGTTTATAATAGGGCACTACCTTCATAAAAAAGTAGAATCCGCCAATGAATCACTTTATGTGATAGAGGGGCAGTTAAAAAAGCTCACCGTCAGGATTGAGGCGCTCGAAGAAAAACTGACCGCGAAGGCACCGGCAAAAAGGACCAAGAAATAACCGCTACTTAATCTGGTCCCTATACTGCGGGGGTACGGAACCCACATTGTTTGTAATGTGCTGGACACCGTTATCATCCACCCACTTAATCATACCGGAACTGCTCTTTGGCCTTGAGTTTGATACACTGTTGTACTCAATTGCTTCTTCCTCAATAGTTTGCACCGGCTGATTATTGCTGGCTTCCTGGGCTTTTGCCTCTTCAGCTTCCTGGGCTTTCTTTTCGTTTATTGACTTATTGATTTCCACATTACTCGGCCTGCTGCCGGTTGATGACCCCAGTGAGCCGGCGGCATCGTTAATTGCACCTTCCTCGGTTGTTGTACCAAGAGAAGATAACCCGTAGGGATTCAGGTCCTCAGATGGCCTTACTATGTAATCCGGGAACTCCGGCTCGGGAGCGTCCTGGGCAAAAGCTACCGTAAAACTCAGCGGCATTATTAATAATGCTAAAATTAGTTTTTTCATTTCATTCTTCCTCACATTTAACTATAAAAAGAATAATCTCTATTAACTATTTTATCAATCGAATTTATATCTGCGTTTTCAGTAGTTTATTAGCCCTCAAAACAGAATAAACAATTGGTATTTCACACGTTGACATTAATTATTACAATGTAATAGTATTATCTCTTTTATATAAACCGGAGGCTTTTTCCATGATTGTTGTAATGAAAAATGAGGCAACTAAAGAGGAAATTGATAAAGTTAAATCTCTTATCAAGGAACTTGGTTATAAACCCCACCCGATAGAGGGAATTTTAAGGACAGTTATCGGCGTGGTAGGAGATGACCGGGGAAAACCCCAGGATGCCGAAGTACTTAGACAATCTAACGGCGTAGAAAGGGTCGTCCCTATCGAACAGCCTTATAAACTTGCGAGCAGGGAAGCACAAGAATCAACTTCACCCGTAAAAGTCGCGGGCACTATAGTTGGCAACGTCAACATTGCAGTAATCGCAGGCCCGTGCTCTGTCGAGAATGAAGAGCAGCTTATGACTATTGCAAGAGCCGTAAAGAAATCAGGTGCAACAATGTTAAGGGGCGGTGCATTTAAACCAAGGACATCACCCTACTCTTTCCAGGGCCTTGGCAAAGAAGGACTTAAACTCCTCGCAGCAGCCAGGGAGGAAACAGGACTCCCTATCGTTACCGAACTTATGGACCCGGATGACCTCGACCTGCTGGAAGAATACGCGGATGTACTCCAGATCGGGGCCAGGAACTCCCAGAACTATGCCCTTCTTAAACTGGTGGGTAAATCCAAGAAAGCTGTTTTACTTAAAAGAGGCATGTCCACAACTATTAACGAATTCCTTATGTGTGCTGAATATATTCTTTCCGAGGGCAACCCCAATGTAATGCTCTGTGAAAGGGGAATAAGGACTTTTGAAACGGCCACGAGAAATACTTTTGATCTCAATGCTATCCCGGTACTTAAAGAAAAAACCCATTTGCCGGTATTTGCCGACCCGAGCCACGGTACAGGCTACTGGCAGTACGTAACCCCGATGAGTCTTGCAGCAATAGCAGCAGGTGCGGACGGCCTTGCCATCGAGGTTCACAACCAGCCTGAAATTGCAGTCAGCGACGGCGGGCAGTCACTAAAACCCGAAAAGTTTGAAGAGCTAATGAAAAAAGCCGACCCTGTTGCCAGGGCAATCGGCAGGACTATATAACTCATTAACTTAAGAACTATTACCGCTTAAGTATATATACTTTTATTTGCCTTTTTTTCTTCAAAAGGACTTGTATAAATATTGTAGCAGCCTCTATTTGTTGAATGTCCATATAATTTACTCTTACCTATTGAAAATACTCACAATTTTATATAAACTCCCCCTTTATTCTTTACAAAAATAAGGGGACTTTTTATGAAATTTTTATCTGCAGCAATACTAACCATAGCGCTGTTTCTATCCTTTACGCACTATTCCTATTCACAAATCACAATAGATGCACCATCCGATGTATCAGCTGGTGCTGAATTTAAAGTCAACTGGACCGGGCCTGATAACAAACAGGATTTTATATCAATTGCCGAGGTCGGTGTTGAAGACAGAAAATACAGCACATATGTCTTTACGAAAAGAGGCGAAGTACTAAAGTTCAGGGCGCACGACGAACCAGGTGACTACGAACTCAGGTATATGGACGGCGCTACTTATTCAGTACTTGAAAGAAAACCACTCACGATAACTGAAACTACTGCAACACTTGAAGCCCCGGCAGAGGTCCCTGCAGGGTCAGAGTTTAAGGTTTACTGGACTGGCCCGGACAACAGGCAGGATTTCATAACCATTATCGTTGCTACCGCTGATGAAAGAAAATATAAAAACTACACTTATACCAAGCGGTCCAAAGAAGACCGTGACGGCAGGCAGTATATTAACCTCAAGGCCCCGGACGATGCAGGCTCATACGAGGTTAGGTATTTATCAGGCCAGAAATACTACACACTCAGCAGGATACCAATCACAGTTACCTCGACCACTGCAACCCTTGATGCACCCTCGGAAGCAGATGCGGGATCAACTATCAAAATTTACTGGACGGGTCCGGATAACCACCGCGACTATATCACTATTGTAAAAGCCGATGCAGAGGAACGCACCTACGGGAAATACTCATATCTGAATAAGAGTAAAGAAGACAGGGACGGCAAGTTATACCTGTCATTTAATGTCCCTGAAGAAGAGGGGCAATACGAGATCAGATACCTCACGGCACAGGACAATAAGACCCTTGCCAGGCTTCCAATCACCGTTGGTTCTACAACTGCGTCGCTCGAAGTACCGACTGAGGTAAGCTCGGGTTCAACATTTAAGGTCTACTGGACCGGCCCGGACAATGAAAGGGACTTTATAACAATCGTTCCCGCGGATGCCGAAGAAAAAACATACAAAAACTATACCTATACTAAAAAGAGCAAGAAGGACAAAGACGGAAAAGTATTTCTTGAACTCTCAACACCTGAAGAAACCGGAAAATACGAGATCCGTTACCTGACAGCCCAGGAGCGTATCACTCTTGCAAGGGCGCCAATTACACTTACCGAAGTGACAGCTACGCTGGATGCCCCTGATGAAATAGTAGCGGGTGAGAAAATTGCAATAACATGGACAGGGCCGGACAACCAATCAGACTATATACAGATTTATGACTCTGAAGGTAAGACCCCCCACGGTACGGGATACGGTTATGTAAGGCGCGGTAACCCGATAACAATAAGAGGGCCAAAAGACCCCGGAATTTATGATATTGTTTATTTAACAGGGCAGAAAAGAACCGTACTTGCAAGTAGACCGCTCAAGGTAATACCCTCGAACGAACCAGGCACACTGAAGATACTTGCAGGCCCGGGAGGCAGCGGGCTGCCATCATCAAGTATTGGCGCAGTAGAACTTATCCTTGATGCCTCGGGCAGCATGCTTAAGAAAATGGACGACAGGATGCGGATCAATATTGCTAAGGATGCGGTAATTAATCTTGTAAACAATAGCCTCGATCCCGGCACTCCTTTTGCCCTGCGTGTGTTTGGCCACGTGGAATCAGACTCATGCCGCACGGACCTTGAAATACCACTTGGCCCGCTAGATAAGACAAAAGCAGTATCAAAGGTAAACTCCATCCAGGCGAAAAACCTCGCCAAGACCCCGATCGGCAAGTCTTTAAGCAAAATACCGGACGACCTTGAGGGCACGGAAGGAAAAACCATTATTATTCTTGTCACTGATGGCGAAGAGACCTGCGACGGCGACCCAATGAAAGAGATACAGAACCTTAAGGACCAGGGATATGACGTAAGGGTAAATATTGTGGGGTTTGCAATTGATGAACTCATGCTCAAAGAAACATTCAGGGAATGGGCACAAGTAGGAAACGGCAGTTACTTTGATGCCTCTGACGAAGAAGAACTTGCAGCCAGCATTCAAAAAGCAATCGAGGTCCCTTATGAAGTCCTGGACCAGGAAGGCGATGTAGTGGCCACAGGGGTGCTTAACGGCGAACCAGTTTCAATCCCTGCTGGGACATATAACGTGAATGTAATGTTAAGCCCGGTACAGAAAATTCAGGGCGTGGTTATTGAACCCGAACTTGAAAAAGTCTACACGCTGGAATAAAGGTCATAATGGCAACAATCGAACATATTGATGCGATGCTTATCGCTGAAGATATCGATACTACAGTCGCTTTTTACTGCGACAAGCTTGGCTTTGAACTTGGTTTTATTATAAAGGAAGGGATAGTTCCCTATGCTTCTGTTTACAGGGACGATGTCTCAATTAATTTCAGGGAAGGCAAAATCAGTACAGGGCCCGGAAAAAACGGCGGCATTGTAATCCAGGTAGATGATATTGATGAATTTTACGAAGAACTAAAAAGCCGAAAAGCATTTGGAAAAGAGTTCCCCAAAAATTATCCCGGTATCAGGGAACACCCCCCGGAAGACAAGGACTACGGGATAAGGGACATGTTTTTAGTAGACCCCAACGGTTACATAATCCATATCCTTACCCCCCTGCCAGAAGAAGATTAAATAATTCACAGTGTCATCTCGAACATATCTGAGAGATCTATTTATTAATTTCCTTCTTCAGCTCCGGTATCACATCCACATGATGTCCAATCATCATCCATTTACCACTTTCTTTCCTGAACACGCTTGAAGCACGCAGTGAACCGCCCCCGCCTGTACCCTGACCTGAAGGGTCAACACTTTTAACGAGCTGGTGAGTGATTGCAATATCTTTACCAATATTTACATTTACTTTTGAATGTACAACAGAGCCGCCAATACCAACATGGGCCTGCTTGACCCAGTCAGCATAAAACTCTTCCCATCCAACCTGGTAGCCCCCGTCTGCCCCCATATAAGCAATATCTGCAGACTGCGACCATACTCCTTTGGCCGGCTCAGGATTACCCTGTAGCATTGCATTCAAAGAAGCATAAAATCCATCAAGGGCTTTTTTTACTGCCTGCTCCTCTCCCCCCGATGCAACTGTGTTTACTGATGCACACGCCCCAAGCATGAAAAGCATTATTAATATAATTCCTGTTCGTTTTTTCATTTCATTCCTCCCATAGTTTTGGTCAATTATATCACAACCAGCGAAATCATTTTATTTACAGTATCAGAGAATAAATGTATTTTTATGTATATATATTTCACTTATTGTTTAATTTATGTTATATTGTATTATGGACATTTTATTCAAGGCAATTACTCATGAATTAAGGAGAGATGTTCTTACACTTCTTTCTTGCAACAATTTAGATACCCGCGAGATCAGATTGCAGTTTAATCTAAACTCTCCGACACTTTCAAATCACTTAAAAATTCTTGTAACTTCCGGACTTGTTAAAAAAAATTAATGATAGATCAAGAAATTACTCAATTAATAAAGAAAAAATCAAGATTATGATCAAATTCCTGGATGGTCTAACGGATGGAAGGGACAGAAAATAAGATTCTTTATGTTGATGACATACTAAAGGCAAAAGAATATAAAGAACATTTTAAAAATGAAGTCTGTATTCTTGATAGTTTTATTATGAACAACAGCCGATTGTTCAGGCTGGATGCAAGGGGGAAATTGTATATCAGGAAAAGAGAACTTGATAATGCCCTACTCCCCGTAAAAGTGGTCAAAGCTGATATTGAAACAGAGGATAGTAATGATTAACAAAGAAATTTATCAACTATTGATTATACTTTTTTTACCCTGCCTATTATCAGCAGGCCCTCTCACCCCCTGGTATTATCAAAAAAGCGATACATACTCGTTTACCTCCGCTAAAAGCCTTAACAAACTATCTATTCTGAACCTTTCCATCTATTGTGAATCGGGAAAAGGATTAAATATAGGAATCGGCCCCTTAAATAAGGAACTGAATGAAGACGGGACCATATTTGTAGACTGGCAAATTGACGAACAAAGAAGCAGCGGAGAAATATGGTATCCAATCAGGGGATACAGCGAATACCCTAATTACACTGACGATCCCGTAATCTTTACAAGGTTATTAGCCAAAGCAAAAAAACTTGTAAAGATCAGTATTTACAACGCAAGAAACAGTAATAGTAAGTCAACATTCAGATTCCCGCTTGAAAAAATTTCCGATGTAAAAAAAGTCGTGCAGGACTGCCACGGAGGGGACTTCATACGTTAAGATGCAACTTTCTATCAATATAAATAAGAATGAACTATACGGTATTGATAACAGCGAAAATGAAGAAACTTTAATAATAAAGTTTTTAAAAAACAAAATTGGCAATGAAATCCAGGTAGAAATTCATTATATTGAGAAAAAAGAGGACCATTATTTAATTATCGCTTCTATTTTTAAAGACAATTACAGGGTATCCAGATATCATTAGAAAAGTCATTGTCTTTTATTCAAGAGATATAGTCCCCTTTTTCTTATTTTATACCACCTTCAATTTAATAATTGTATAATTCTTTAGGGAAAATTCTAAACTATGAATAAAGTGTATAAATCTAAAAAAGACCAGTGGCTGGTCTGGATAACCTGGTTTTCAAACATTGTGATAATTGTTTCTGTTATTTATCTCTTTTTTATAGAAGGTATTACAACTTATAGTCTTGTCTATGGTATCTCCATGATACTGATAGTGTTATTTCTATATTTCCTCTTAAATCTAACTTATTATGTAATAACAGATTCTGAACTTCAGGTCAGATCTTTTTTCTTTAAATGGAATATAAGGATAGATGCAATCAAAAAAATATTTGAAACCAACAATATGCTTTCAAGTCCGGCATTATCTTTAGACAGGTTGATGATAATCTATGAGGATGGAAAAAAGATTATGATTTCCCCTATAAATAAAAATGAATTTCTTAATGACTTAGCGTCCCAAAATCCGGATTTAAAATTTGAAGGCAAAACATTAATAAGTAAAAACAACACTTAATAAAGCACTAAAAATGGGAAATAAAAGTTAACGTCCCCCTTCATTCTTCCAATATGTAAATTTTTCTTTTTATTAAGGTCTCCCCCTAAATGTATTACTCAATCACAAGTTCTCCTAAACTCAAAATACACCATCCAGATCAACATACTAAAAACAATTATTTTAAATAAAATCACCAATTAAACTCCAAAATCAGCCAAAAATATTGCTGGACACCCAGTCGGTATTCATAAGCGTCATGGTCAGCATCATGACAAGAAAAATATATACCCCTAGAAGTATATAAAACTTTAATTCAGTCATATATAATCTTGAATTGCTTATTGTCAGGTCTGCCAGTCTTTTAATTATCTCCATTTCCATTTTCGGGAAGCTGCAATATCACTATTTATATTATTGCGTATTTCGTTATTTCTATAATTATATACTCATTATATTTTCTTGCAAATACTTATATAATTAATCAAAAACAAAATAGGAAAAAAGATAGTTCTCTCAATTCTTCGGTATGACAACATATCTGGATTCCCGATCGTAGCCGTGAATGATAAAAATGGTAAATATTATTTGGTAATTGTTACTTTTCTGCCGGAGACTTTTAACCTGCCCTCGCAGAAAAGCTCAATTGATTGGAATATTATTCTGATCTCTTCCCTGAAGATTCTTCTAAGGAGAGAATGTTCGTTATCGTTCTCTTTTACCGGGACTGTAGCCTGTAGAATTATCGGCCCTGTATCAATGCCTTCATCCACAAAATGTGCTGTGCACCCGGCTATTTTAACTCCGTAATCAAGAGCCTGTTTTGTGGCATTAATGCCGGGAAATGACGGGAGAAGCCCCGGATGAATATTAATTACCTTGTCCTTGTAGTGGTTTAGGAAATATGGGGTAAGAACCCTTAAAAAACCCGCGAGAACAACAAGCCCAATATCATATTTCTCTAATCTCTTTATTATTTCAGCTTCGAATGCTTCCCTTGTATTAAATTTAGTGTGGTCAATAACTTCGATAGTCATAAACGGGTTAACAATCTTGCCAAAAAGGTAAGGAAACGGCTTATTTGTAACCATTACGGGGAATTTAGCAGATTTCACACGCATAGCAGCTAATACACCTAAAGGAAGAAGGTGGCCGAGTTTGGTGTTACAGCCAGACTCTGTAACAAAAAATGCTACGTTGGTTGTTTTCATTATTTAATACTTACAGTTCTGCCGGAAATACTAAGTCTGTCTTCACAAAACAGCCTTACTGCCTCGGGGAATATTCTGTGTTCTTCTTTATGGATTTTTTCGAGAAGTGTTTCCTCGGTATCCTTATCTTCAACAGGTACCACGGATTGAAGAATTATTGGCCCGGTATCCACACCATCATCAACGAAATGTATGGTGACACCGGTAAACTTTACCCCGTAATCAATTGCCTGCTTTGCTGAATGCATTCCGGGAAATGACGGCAAAAGGGCCGGGTGAAGGTTAATTATCTTTTGCTTGTAATTACTTACAAAATAAGAAGTAAGGATCCTCATAAAACCGGCAAGGACAATAAGCTCTATATCATATTTCTTAAGCCTTTCTATTATCTCTGATTCAAAGGCTTCCCTGTTATCAAACTCCTTGTGGTCAACAACTTCTACGGGGATATTTTGTTTTAAGGCCCTTTCGAGTGCATATGCGTCGGGTTTATTAGATAGTACTACAGCAATATTTGCCGACTCTATGTTTGCATCAATAATCGATTGAAGATTAGTCCCCGAACCGGACACAAATACTGCAACATTCTTCTTACTCATAGGATTGAAATTTTAATTAAAGAGGGCAAAAAATCAAAAAATTGAACTGCAGTAACTATTAAATATAGGCTTAATAGTGAATATAAATTTTCATTTAGATTCAATGTTTAAGCTATCTTAAATTAATTTTACCCCCATCCTAACCTATAACTACAGCAACATATAAATAAAATCTCCAAACTCTATTCAAATTTATATTAAGGTTAAGAATCAACTAACTATTACTTAAAACCCTCAAGTGGGGAAGGAATTAGATTTCTAGCTTTTTGCTCTAAATGACAAAACTGAGAATAAAGGCAGCTGTTTTAAAGCTGCCTTTTATGAAGAAAGGTATTGTTGGATGTAGTATTTTTAATTTTCTATTGAGCAGAACAATCCATAACTGTAACCGGATTATCTACAATATCAGGATCGGATTCAGTATCAACACATGTAATTGAAACATTAAAAGTAGTTGGCGCTTGTGAAAACATACTACTATCCACTTCGCATAATCCTAAACCGTTCCTACCAAAACCGCCTAATGGGAATAACACTCCATCAACATCAAGAAATTCATCTATTTGATTTGCTAAATCATCAAATGTAGTAAAATCACAGGTACATTCATCTATCGCAAAATATTCAAACTGAATAAATATATCTCCAAAGAACTCCCCACATTCAGCACCATTTAAAATCGCTCCAAAACAATCATCAAAATCGGCAGTATCAATAAAACCATCCCCATCATTGTCAAAGTTGTCAGTACATACATTTTCATTATTAACACATTCAACTATCCCAAATGGATTATCAATCGTTATTGCGTCCGTAAATGTTGATAATTGACCTACACAGTCCGGATCCGCACAGTCTGTCAGGGAATCACCGTCATTATCCGTTAAATCACCGCATGCAAGTTCTAAGTTAGTCCCGTCTTCGCCATCACAAAGAATTATCGGATCACCAACCTGTACCCCACCCTGAAAAATTGTGACCATATCACCTCCAAACGGGCAATCTGTTAAGCTGGCATCACTCATTGTCGTAGTTATCGGCTCCGAATCCATCCCATCAGGTCCCGGAGGCCCGACAGGCCCATCGATACCGTCTGCAGGAATGCATATATCAACCATCTGCACATCAGAGCCGGTTGTAACGACAACAGTGTTCCCTCCATTTGCGGCACACGGCTCTTCGCCAACAGCAATTGTAATAATTTCAACTACAGGCGTCAGGCCATCATCGCCCTGGTCTCCCTGGGGGCCTTCATCACCCTGCTGTCCCTGCGCACCGTCCATACCGTCTTCCGGGTCACATGCTGTAACTGTTAAAAACATAAGATGTACAAACAATAATAAGAATAGATATTTCTTCATATCTCCGTCTCCATATATATTTTATTATATACACATATAGTGTATCTCGTTATTAAATAACTATTTAACTCATAAATAATAAAAGTCAAATAAAAAATGTTAATTAGAGAGAAATAGCTAAAGATAATTGATGAAGAAGAGTGAGATAAAACAGAAGGAATCTATCCAGGTTAGTGGTTCATTATTACAACAATAAAGTGATTGTTATAATAATGAACCAGGCAACTACCTACTTTCCCACTCATTTAAGAGCAGTATCATCGGCCTCGAAGGACTTAACTTCCGGGTTCGGAATGGTACCGGGTGTGGCCCCTTCAGTATTGCCACCTGAATTCAGAAAACATTCTAATAATTTTATTAAATTTGTCAATAAGGGAATAAAAAAGAAAAGCAGGATACAGGGGATCGCCGCGCCTTCGGCTCGTGATGACATAAATGATTTCAACCGGCCTGCAATAAAATTAGAATTTACAGGAATAAGCAAAGGATGTCCTGGTGGGTGAACTGGATTAAACCGAGATAGTTCTTACTTAACCTAAATACAAATTTAAAATAAGTTATTTAGAAGTTCATTTTATGTGTAACAGTTGTAATAAAAATTTACGTGTAGTTATTCAGCGATATATTTTATATCTCATTACTTAGCGGAAATTTGGCAAGTGGGTAATTTGACCGAAATAAATATTTACGATGAGTTCAATAGCATTAGTTTTTATATGCCATTGATCTATTCCGTATAACTCTTAATAGGTGAGGCTTTGCTGGATTTTTTGAGTTTGCTAATGGCTTTGACTTCGATCTGCCTTACTCTTTCCCTGGTCACTTTGAATTTGGAACCGACTTCTTCGAGGGTATGTTCCTTTTCTTCATCAAAGCCGAACCTCATTTTTACGATGTTTTCCTCTCTCGGGTTCAGAGTTGTAAACAAGGCATCTCTCATAAGTTTTTTGAGTTCATTCATCTCAAGAACTTCAATAGGTGATTTGGATTCATTGTCCTCGATAAAGTCCATAAGGCTTCCGTCTTCATCGCCAATTGGGGTTTCAAGCGAGATAGGGTCCCGGGCAATCTTCATTATCTTTGAGACCTTATCAACCGGCATGCCCACAATACCTGCTATCTCTTCCGGCTGTGGTTCCCTTCCGAGGTCCTGGACCAGTTTCCTGGAAGTTTTAACGAGTTTATTTATATTTTCTGTCATATGTACGGGGATTCTAATAATCCTCGACTGGTCGGCAAGCGCCCTTGTTATAGACTGCCTGATCCACCATGTGGCATAAGTTGAGAACTTATAGCCCCTTTGGTATTCAAACTTCTCTACTGCCCTCATAAGCCCTATGTTCCCTTCCTGGATAAGGTCGAGAAAGGGCAGGCCCCTTTTTATATAACGCCTTGCTATACTTACAACAAGCCTTAAGTTTGATTCTATAAGCTCCCTTCTGGCCTCGTGTGTGACGTTTTTTCCTTTCTTGAGTTTGGACAAGGATTTCTTCACGGAAGTGTGGTCATCTTCACCGAACTGCGCCTGAATATCCTCAAGTTCCCTCTTTAGTTCGAGGCTTGCCTGGAGCGAAGATTCATCTGTCCTGGAGTTGTTTTTCTCTATCCTTCTACTCAGGACCTCCATCCTGTGTATGTAGTCCTTTGCAACAGTAATAATCCTCTCCATCTGAAGTGAGTTAAGATTAATCTCTTCAAGATGTGAAACTATAATGTCGTTGTTATTTTTGAGTTTTTTCAGATAAGGCTTTTTCTTGTTCTTCGAACTTTTTCTTATCTTGTTGGCAAGCTTTTCATTATCAAGGTAAAGGTTTGTAATTGATGTAATTGATTTACGTATACCGAAAAGTACTTCTTCGTCTTTGAGTTCGTTGTCTTCGTCCACATCCGTTACTTCATGAACCGTAAGTGCGCCCTTCTGAAGCTTATCACCCAGGTTTATAACTTCCCTGATCATTAGGGGGCACTCTATTATTGACCTTGCTATGAGTTTTTTTCCCTTCTCAATCTTTTTGGAGATAAGTATCTCCTGCTCGCGGGACAAAAGGGAATGCCCTGCTATTTCCTGAAGGTATGCCCTGATGGGATCATGCTCGGCATATTTAAGGTTCCTTGCTGCAAAAACCATCTCCCCCGAACTATCACGGCCCTTACCGGCCTTGCCCTCGGTTACTTCGCCATCGCCGTCTTCCGGACTGTCACCTTCCAGGCCGTTGGCAGTACCGTTCGGATTCTCATGTCCCGAAAAGTCCTGGTCTTCAGTCATATTGTCCTCAATATCTGGATTTTCTTTTTCCATATTATCCGTTATTTTGAATGCACGGCTCTTTTTACGCATTATGGAGCTCACTCTTTAACTGCTTCTCCACCTGGATAAGGTTCCTGTAGTCCTCAAGGAGCTTTTTCTCGGCGTCCAGGTCGGAATCCGTTTTCAAAAGCTGAATCTGGTTTCTCTTGCTGAGAAGCTGTTCCTTCACCTTTCTTAATTTTAACCTATTTATGCATTCTGTTAACATCTTATCTGCGGAATTTTTGTCAGTTATCTCATCGGAAGAAAATACGGCTTTGGAAATAAGTGTCTGCGAATCGGGGTCCGAAATACTGTTTATCAGTGAATTTATATCTTCGTAATCCCCGGACATGTTTTTTAATATGATTTCCCTTATATTACGGTCATTAATATAATCGCCAAGTGAGTCTGCAATACCGCCCGTAATAAGGTCGGGGTATTTAAGGCAGATTTTCAGAATAAGGAGTTCATAAGAATCAGTCTCGACTCCCTTTTTGGAGCGCATACTTCCGGCAGCTTCTTTTCCTGAAGGCCCGGCATTAAGTAAAGAATGTATGTCGCTTTCCCTGAACCCAAAGGTGTTTGAACACTGGCTTATGTAGTGTGATCTTTCGACGGGACTTCCTATTTTATGTGCAAATTCCACGAGTTTTTCTGCAAGCTCGGACCTTGCGTACCTTCCGCTTTTGAATTCTCCGGACATTTTATTGATAAAATATTCCACCAGTTCTTCTGAGTCTTCAATAAGACCTTCCAGCCTTTCCGGACCGTTGTCTATAATATAACGGTCAGGGTCGGTCCCGCCCGGCAAAATCACCATCCTGGGGTTAATACCCGTCTGCAGTAAAATTTCACCCGTCCTTAAAGAAGCCTTAACTCCTGATTCATCTCCGTCATATAATATTACTACATTTTTGGTATATCTCTTCAATATTCTGGCGTGGTCTGCACTGAAGGAAGTACCAAGAGTAGCAACCACGTTTTTTATGCCTCGGGAATAAAGGCTCAAAAAATCCATGTAACCCTCTACGAGTATGGCACTGCCGCTTTTTTTTATATGTTCTATTGAATTAAATAGGCCGTAGAAGGTGCTGCGTTTTTTGTAAAGTGCCGACTCCGGCGAGTTGAGGTACTTGGGCTTGTCATTTTCATTAAGCACCCTGCCCCCAAACCCTATAACATCCCCGTTTACATCTATTATCGGGAACATTATCCTGTGGCGGAACCGGTCATAATAATCATCTTTACCGTCTTTTCGCACCAGCAGGCCCGTTTCCGCGCCGTATTGAAACGGGACCCCTTTTTCCCTGAATATTTTAAAAAGGTTGTCCCAGCCTTCGCTTACAAATCCGAGTTTAAACTCTTTTGCGATATCCGAGTTTATACCCCTTCCGGCAAGATACTCCCTGGCTGAAGCGGAGTTTTTATTCTTTAAAAGGTTCTTATGGAAAAATGAAATAGCAAGATTGTTTACTTTAAGCAGGTTTGACCTGTTCGAGGACCTTTCTTTTGATGATTTATCGTTAGCAATGGTAATACCGAGTTTCTGGGCAAGTTCTTCGAGTGCCTCCCTGAAGCTTAGGTTCCTGTAGTTTACAAGGAAGCTGAAAATATCGCCCCCGGCTCCGCAGCTGAAGCAATGGTACAGGCCCTTTTCCTCGTTTACCTGCATTGATGGGTTTTTATCGTCGTGGAATGGACATAGGCCGGTGTAGGTCCTTCCTGATCTTTTGAGAGAGATATAGGTACTAATCAGGTCAACTATGCTTAACCTCTGTTTAATCTCTTCTATTGCAGATTCGTAGGAAGATGTTCCCATTAGCCTGTTAAAAGCTTAAAAATAAAATAATTACGTTTTTGAAACAGATTTAAATTCAGAGAATCAGGGCCGCTAGTTCCTGGTTTTTTTCATCTGGCGTTTTTTGGCAGCGTATTTCTTCTTCTTTTTAGTCTGACTTGGCTTTTCGTAATATTCGCGCCTTCGGACTTCAGATAGAATTCCACCCTTTTCCACCTGCTTCTTAAATCTCTTTAAAGCGCTGTCAATACTTTCAGTGCTGCCTACGTGAATACCTGGCATATGTTGTTACTACCTCCTGGTTACTAAAAAAACAAAGTAAAAGTAAAGAATGATGGCACTGTTGTCAAGTACAATATTTAATCTTTTCTGGGGAATACGCCAAAATTCTCACAGTTTTTCCTGATCTGTTCCTCAATTTTTTCCGCGTTTTGTTTCTGGTACTCGTGGTCATATTCTTCCTCGATCCTGTGCTCCTCAAACCTTACTAGCCATGAGTCCCTGCTGTCGCGGACTTTATCAATTAAACCCATTTATTTACTCCTGAAGTATTAATTTAACAATGATTTTACTGGTGTAATCTCGACATTTCCATTGAATTTTGGAATTTCTTCCGAAAGCGCCTCAATTGTCTGCGGGTAAGGGTGGCATATACCAATTGCGTAGCCGTTCTTTTCCGCCTTGCTGATTAACTTTTTGAGCTGACTCTTTACATAGCTCTTTCCCTTTGTCTTATTATCGAGAAATACGTCCCTTTTTGCTGTTTTTACTCCTTCATCCTTTGCAATACTGTAGCCAACTGACTTTGACGTGGTAAGGCTGTCTACCCAGAAAAGCCCCTTGTTCTTTAAATTCAGCATTACCAGCCTCATAAGCTCTTCATTCTCTGTAAACTTCGAACCCATATGGTTATTTACACCGATTACATTAGGTACAGATTCAAGGTTGAAATTAAGCTGGCTAAGTATCTTGTCCTTTGACTGCCCTACAAGAAGGACACCCTCTCCCGCATCATCGGCATTATAGCCGGATGAGGCTTTGGGCTCCATCGGCTGGTGAAGTATTACATCTATGCCTCTTTCCCTGGCTTTTTTTGCCGCGTAAATTGAATTGGGCCTGTTTGGCATTATGGCAAATGTTATGTTGGGAGAAAGTTTTACAAGCTGGTCCACATATTTCTTACTTAAACCCACATCGTCCACAATTATTGAGATCCTGGGTTTTTTGCCGTTCGGTGCCTTGGATACGTAGCTGTAGTCCCCGGACCCGCCGGTTTTATCCTGCTTCTTTCCCTGGGCAGGTTTTTCCGGTTTTTTCTCCTCTGCCTTCTCAGGTTTTTTTACCGGCTCATCCGGTGGTTTTTTTACAACAACCTTTGGTTTGCTGAATTTAAATCTTAAATTATGTGTGTTATAACCATCTATATTTATACTTGCCGTATATCCACCTTTCGAATCGGTTATATCATAATCAAAATTTTTATTCTCACCTTCCCCGCTTATATCATCAAGGACCCCTGACAGGCTGCTTTTGCTTATTTTCCTGCTGAGTTTGATATTTTTTTCATTCTGCACCCAGCTTACTCCGCCAATCTCCATATCGCTGTTTTTTTCATCGGAAATATTTTTTTCAGAAATACCGAGTTTAAACAGCATCCTGTAGATATCTGCATCGACGCTCTTTATGTCACCTGCAAGCTGCTCCGAAATACGCCCGCTTCTTTCAGTCGAGAGATTGCTTTTCAGATAATTAAGGCCAAACAGCGCAACACCTACCAGCACGACAAAACCTGCAACTACCAGGTATGTCCTGCTTGGGTTTGCCTTCTTTTTTCTCGGCCTTCTGGGCCGTGGTTTAGATGAAGTTTTACTGGTTTTTTTAGTCAATATTAAACATCCTGATAATTATCTGTTAATTTTTATTTACAAGCTCAATTGCCCTTTTCAGCTGGGTGTCCTTGTTCTTTTTACTGTTTTTTACAACAATATCAGGCATAACCCCGACTTTATTGATGGCACTTCCCTTCGGCGTGAAGAAACGTGCTGTTGTAAGTTTTACCCCCGATCCGTCATCAAGCTTTATGATAGCCTGCACCGACCCTTTGCCGAAAGTGTTGGAGCCGACAATAGTGGCAGTGCCGGTATCTTTAAGGGCACCCGCAAGCACCTCGGAAGCACTGGCGCTCCCTTCGTTTACAAGTACCACGGTATATTTTGAATCTATATTGAAGTTGTTGTTTGCAAAATACTCCTTTGACTGGTCGATGCTTCTTCCGCGTATACTCACAATTACGCCATCATCTATAAAATCGTCAGCCATCAGTACTGCCTGGTCCAGAAGACCGCCGGGGTTGTTCCTGAGGTCAATTATCAGTCCGTTCAGGTTATTGCCGCTTTTTTTACTGAGTTTATTGTAACTGTTAATAAAATCGTCCCTCGAGTTCTTTTGAAACTGAAGGACCTTAATATAAGCAATATTTCCGTCAAGAAGCTCGCCCCTTACGCTCCTGATCTTTACAACTTCCCTTTTGAGCCTTACATCCCTTGGCTCTTTTTCTCCCTCGGAGCGGATTGAGAGCAGTACTTCTGACCCAACAGGGCCCCTTAACTGCCTGATTGCCTCTGAGGAACTGAGCCCGCGCACGTTTTTACCGTTAATTGCAGTAATCACGTCACCTGACTTGATACCTGCCCGTGAAGCGGGGGTATCTTCAATCGGCGAGATTATTGTAAGCATGCCGTTGCGGTTTGTAACTTCTATCCCAAGGCCGCCGAATTCACCGTAAGTATCCACCTCGAGTTCATTGAAATTATCCGGGGTCAGGTACACGGAATAGGGATCGAGGGTACTCAGCATGCCGTTTATGGCGTGCTCTGTAAGTTCCCTGGACTCTACTTCATCCACGTAGTTGTTTTCGATCAGGTCCAGGACCTTTGTAAAATTTGAAAGCCCCTTATAAACCTCGTCGCTGGAAGCAAACAGCGGCAGCTGGAAACATAATAAAATAAGTGTTGTATAAGTTATATTTCTCATAATAATTTAGTAGATTATATTTATATTATTGATTCAGAAAAACAAGTACATTACAACTAGATTTTTTCTGATAAAGTATTACAATTTAGAACCTTAAAAAGATTAGGTGCATATGACTCAACTATTTCTAAACCTCATTAAAAGATATCTGGAAAGTTTCAACAGCACTATTCCTGAAATTACCAAGAACTGGTTTATTCTCACTAAGATCCTTTTTTACGTTGGTGCGGCATTTGTATATGTACTGACTTTTATAGTTTTAGTTTGTGTAATATTAATTATTCAGATAATCGCTTTCCCGGTATCGGTAATATATAGATACCTTTATTAACTTTACCCTATGATTTCCGAATAGAAATCCTTACTTGATTAATTTATGAAGAACACCCCGGACAAAATAGACAAAAAAAGACTGCCGCAACACGTGGTAATTATAATGGACGGCAACGGCAGGTGGGCCGAGAAGAAAAACCTGAGCAGGATCTCCGGCCACAGAGAGGGTATTAAGGCCGTTAGCTCAATAGTTGGGGCAGGAAGAGAAATCGGGCTTAAGTATATAACCCTGTTTGCATTTTCAGCACAAAACTGGAACAGGCCCAAAAAAGAAGTAATAACCCTCATGGAACTGCTTAAACAGTACCTTTTAGAGGAAGGTGAAATGCTTGTTGAGCAGGACATCCGGTTAAATGCCATCGGAAGGCTGCACCAGCTCCCGGATGATGTGCGCGGGACATTAGAAAATATTTTAGATAAAACAAAAGACTGTAAGTCCATGACACTGACTCTTGCCCTTAGTTACGGGAGCAGGGAAGAGATTGTAGACACGGTTAAGAAAATAATTGAAAAGGGATTAGACCCCGGGGAAATAGACGAGGAAACAATAAGCCGCCACCTTTACACATCGGATATCCCCGACCCCGACCTTCTCATCAGGACCAGCGGCGAAATGAGGATCTCCAACTTTCTGTTATGGCAGCTGGCATATACCGAGATATATGTAACAAAGACCCTCTGGCCAAACTTCCGTAAACGACATTTAATAAAGGCAATACAGAACTTCCAGAGCAGGGAAAGACGGTTCGGCCTGACCGGGAAACAGATAAAAAAAAGAGACTAATTTTGAAGAAAGTATCAATTCTAGGTTCAACCGGGTCCATCGGGACCCAGACACTTGAAGTAATCTCCGGGTTTCCCGAAAAATTTGAAGTTATCGCCCTCGGTGCGGGGAGCAACATAAAACTACTTGGTGAACAGGTAAAAAAGTTTCGTCCTAAACTTGCAGTTGTTAAGGACGAAGAACTTTCTGAAAGACTGCGTAAAAGCATCGGCCCTGGCCCAACGGAAATTATATATGGTGAAGAAGGATACTGTGAAATAGCGACAATGGACGGTGCCGATATAGTTATTTCGTCAATGGTAGGTTCCGCGGGCCTTAGACCCACTTACGCCGCGATTGAGGCAGGCAAGACAGTAGGACTTGCCAATAAGGAATCACTTGTAGTTGCCGGAGAAGTACTAACGGGGGCCGCGAAAAAAAGCGGCTCAAGGATACTTCCCATTGACAGTGAACACAGCGCCATATTCCAGGCACTCAACGGATCACCAAGAGAAGAAGTAAAAAAACTGATAATTACCGCATCCGGCGGCCCGTTCAGAAACACTCCCGCGGAGGAGCTTGCGGATGTCACTGTAGAAAGCGCCCTTAACCACCCGACATGGAAGATGGGCAATAAAATTACTATTGATTCATCAACCCTGATAAATAAGGGTTTTGAGGTCATAGAGGCCAGGTGGCTGTTTGATATAAATGTTGAATCTATTTCGGTATGGATTCATCCTCAAAGTATAGTACACTCTATGGTTGAATTTATAGATGGCTCGATGATCTCGCAGCTAAGTATACCGGACATGAAAATCCCGATAGCTTACGCTCTGTCTTATCCGGACAGGCTGCCGCTGGATAAAGCCGAAGCAGTACCGGTAGACTACTCTCTTCTTTCGTTTGAAGACGTTGACTTCAGTAAATTCAGGGGGCTCGGGCTCGCATTTGATGCAATAAAAGAAGGCGGGACAATGCCGGCCGTACTAAACGCGGCCAATGAGATCGCCGTAAACGAGTTTCTAAATAAAAAAATAAATTATACGGATATAGTTAAAATAATTGAGAAAGTAATGGAAGTTCATAAAAGAAAAGATATATTTTCCATTGAAGACAGCCTTGCTGCCGACAGGTGGGCAAGATCAGAAGCTGAATCACTTATAAATTAGGAGAAATTAATGACCGCCCTTATAGCATTTTTATTTGTAATAGGAATTTTGGTATTTATACATGAAATGGGCCATTTCCTCGTAGCCAAATGGCGCGGGGTAAGAGTAGAAAGGTTTTCACTCGGTTTTGGAAAAAGACTCGTCGGGTTTACAAGGGGTGAGACCGAGTACGTTATTTGCCTGCTGCCTCTTGGCGGCTATGTGAAGATGTACGGAGAAGGCTCCGAAGAAAATATAATCGTAGACAGCGTGGAAAAGGGGTCGAACGCCGAAAAGACGGGCTTTTTATCCGGCGACAGAATAACAAAAATAGAGGGGATTGATTTAAAAGCTGTTTCTTCGTGGAAGCAGGTACTGTTTAAATTTAACACTGACCCCCAGAAAGAGCTTGCAATGGATATTGAAAGAGACGGTGAAAAAACTGTCATCCATGCAAATTCTGACGGTATTGAAGGCATTGAAGGCTATACAGAGGAAGAGTATCCAAGGGGATTCTCAAACAAAAGCATATTTTCAAGGTTCCTGATTGTACTTGCAGGGCCTATGATGAACTTCATTCTCCCTTTTATTTTCCTGCCGATTGTTTTCCTGATAGGGATAAATGTCCCCGCATACCTCGAAAAGGCCCCGGTTGTGGGATACGTGAGCCCGGGCTCTTCGGCTTTCGAATCAGGCTTTAAAGTAGATGACAAAATTGTTTCAATAAATGGCAAAAAGGTAAGTACCTGGCGTGATGCGAACATTGGTTTTCAGTCTAACCCCGATTCTACAGTTAACGTGGAAGTGGAAAGGAACGGTACATTAAAAGACCTTAGTTTAAAAACAGTTGCCTCAAAAGAGGGAATAGTAACAGTAGGCCTTACCGAACCGATAGAAGCAAAGATAGGTGATGTAATACCCGGATCCCCGGCTGAAAAGATCGGGCTTCAAAATGGAGACAAGGTGGTTGAGATTAATGGCCAGAAAGTTGCCGACTGGGAAAATATGGCCGAATTAATACGTCAGAATGCGAATAAGCAGATTAACCTTGAGGTTGATAGGGGCGGGACACTGCTCGATTTCACAACCACTCCCGAGGTAAACCCCCAGACAAACCAGGGCGCAATTGGTATTACACTCTACCGTGATGAAGTGGTCAAAAAATACGGTTTTATAGAATCAATAACAAAAGGTATCGCGGAAGCCGCAAAAATGGTAATTGAAGTGACCGTAATATTCTTCGGATTTCTCTTTAAACTTATAACAGGGAAGATAGCTCTCAGCACCGCGGGGAAAAGTATCGCTGGACCTTTATTTATTGCCAAAATATCAGGGTCTGCCGCCGAAAGTGGCATGGCTCAGCTGCTGCAGTTTACGTCCTTTATAAGTATAAACCTTGCGGTGATTAACCTGCTCCCCATACCTATGCTCGACGGGGGGCATATCCTGTTTCTCCTGATTGAAAAAATCAAGGGCAAGAGCCTTAGCAACAAGACACTCGAGATTACGCAGAGGGTCGGGTTTTCGGTACTGATATTTATTATGTTCCTTGCGGTATATAATGATGTATCAAGGCTAAGCAGCGATATTATGAGCCCTATTATGAAACTGCTTGATATGTTTAAATCATCGGGCCCCTAAATGAGCTTACTCAGACTTGGCAAAGACAACTGGGCGCGTACATCACCCACAAAAGAAGGGATAGTATTCATTCTCCTGTCGTTTGTAGTGGGTTTTTCAGCCATAAATACAAACAACAACCTGCTTTACCTTATATTCGGGATTATGATCAGCCTCGTGGTAGTATCGGGCGTTATTTCCATGATAAACCTCTCAAGGATTGATGTAAGCATTGTAAGCATCCCTGATATTTATGCTTTAACACCGGCAGGCCTGGTACTCAGGCTAAAAAATGACAAGCTGTTTGTACCGTCTTTTTCTCTGACATTGCAGATGGAAGATGCAAAGTCATATTTACTTTTTTTGCCTTCAAACGGGGAGCGTGACATAAGGGTAAAATGTTTTTTCAAAAACAGGGGCTGGAACCAGGTTCCGGATATCAGCCTCGTTACAAAATTTCCATTCGGTTTCTTTAAAAAATGGATCACTGCAGACCTCGACAAATCAAGGGTGCTGGTGTTTCCAAAGATAAACGAGATAGCAATTGAAAATGGTGATGATATTGACCACTACACGGGGGAGGCCCGGGTCAATAAAACGGGGCAGAGTGAGGAACTAAAATCCATTAGGGAATATACACCGGGCGACCCAAAGAAAAATATAGACTGGAAAAGTACCGCTAAAGCAAGCCGTATGATGGTAAAGGAATATTCGGCTGCGGATACAAGGAATGCCAGGATTGTATTTGACCCCGACACCGATAGTTCCAGGAACCTTGAACACTACATAAGTGAAAAAGCTTCATTACTTGTGGAGTATATAAAAAAAGGGTTTTCTGTTGATTTTATTATGGGTAAAAAAGAATACACGGCAGTATACAACCCGGGCCAGGCAAGAAGGATCCTTGGGTTGCTTGCACTCTATGAAAGGTGAAATATATACTATGGACAGAGAAGAGATACTTAAAGTTAACGAAATTTTTTACAGGGCCCTTGGCACAAGGGACCTGGACCTTATGAGAACAATATGGGTTCTGGACGAAAGGGCAGGATGCGTGCACCCAGGCTGGACAATACTGAGGAGCTGGGAAAATATATACCAGAGCTGGGAAAATATATTTGACCCCGAGGACCAGGTCGACATAAACCTTTCTGATATTAATATTAAAATTAACAAAGACCGTGCATGGCTCACATGCATGCAGGAGATGGTATATATAAAAAGGGACCCGTCAATGTTTAACCTCTCGCAGTCCACAAATATATTTGAAAAAACCGGCGGGAAGTGGCTGATGGTAATTCACCACGCATCACCCGTACCCCTGGACAACTATAAGGCCGCAGATAGTAATCTACAGTAATGCTATTCCTTTAACTTCGACTTTACAGATACCTCGGAGTTAAGTGTCCTGTGCACAGGGCACCGTTCTGAAATTTCCATAAGCCTTTTTTGCTGCTCAGAGGTCAAATCACCGGTAAGCTCTATTTCTTTTTCTATCCTGTCAATCTTTCCTTTTTCCGTCTCGCATTCAAGGCAGTCCTCGGCATGTATTTTTTCATGCTTAAGCCTTGAAACGACCTTTTCAAGCGGGATGCCTTTCCTGTCCGCATACATCTTGAGTGTCATATTCGTGCAGCTTCCAAGTGAGGCAAGAAGCAGTTCGTAGGGAGAAGGCCCGTTATCGGTACCGCCTACAGACAACGGTTCATCAGCAAAAAAGTAGTGCCCGCCTGCATTTATTGTAGTGAAAAACCCGGACAAGTCAGTAGCCACAGCGACCTGGTTACCGTTGAGCCTTACAAATTTCTCTTCGTTTTCGGGCCTGTCTTTCTTAATATATTTACACACCCACGAAGAAATCAGGTGACCGGCATTAGAGGAATCGGAAGGGTCCGAGAGCATATGGTCGGCGTTATCAAGTGAAATAAAACTCTTCGGATGTTTTGCCGCAAGGAATATTTCAGAAGCATTATCTATTCCCACAACACTGTCAAAAGGGGAATGCATCACTAGCAGCGGTACGCCAATGTTTTCGATTTTATCTTTTAAAACCTGGCTTTCAAGGTCATCAATAAACTGTTTTTTTATATTAAATGACCTGCCGGCTATGTTAACACTGGCAATACCCGACTGTTCAATTTCATCGACATTTGAGATATGCCTCAGTAAATGGTCCGGGCTGCTCGGGGCCGCAATGGTAACAACGGCCCTGTTAGAGTTTATATTTCCGGATGCGGCAAGTACCGCGGCACCGCCAAGTGAATGCCCGATTAATACCGATGGTGATTCCAGATGTTCGTCCATATAAGAAGCAGCATCAACGAGGTCCTCTACATTTGAACTGAAATTAGTGTCAGAAAAATCCCCTTCGCTTTCACCCAGGCCGGTAAAATCAAACCTGAAAACACCGAGGCTGTTTTTAACAAGAGAATCCGATATATGACCAAGTGCCTTAATATTTTTTGAGCATGTAAAGCAGTGAGCAAAAAGCACAAATCCTGCCGGTTTTTTGTCTGGAAGTTGAACAATCCCGGTAAGTTCAAAATTCTTTCTGTTCTTAAACTTTATTCTTTCTTGTATCATTTATGTCATTATATCCAAATTGAAATAGAAAAAAATGTTAAAACTGCTTAACAACAGAATTGTGTTCCTGGATGTTTTAAGGGCGTTTGCCGTAATAGCAATGATTCAGGGCCATACCGTTGAGATACTCCTGAGGCATTCATACAGGGTTGAAGGTTCCTTTATCTATTATCTTTGGAACTTTAACAGAGGTATCACCGCCCCAGTTTTTTTATTTACTGCCGGGTGTGTTTTTACATTTGTCTTCATGAGCAGGAAAATGCCCTTCCGGGACAACCCGCGTGTTAAAAAAGGTTTAATAAGGGGTTTTACCTTAATAGTTATCGGTTATTTAATAAAATTCCCGACATCAAACTTTTTGCAGCTTGCCGGTATAACCACCAAAAGCTGGGAGATCTTTTATGCAATTGATGTACTCCAGTTAATAGGAGTCGGACTGGCTCTGCTGCTGTTTCTTTTCTATCTCCTGGAAAAATTCGGCCTGAATTTCAACAGGCTGATGATATCTTCAATTATAGTTTTATTGCTTGCATCTATGTTGTGTGAATATATAGAATGGTATTCATATCTTCACCCTTTTCCCGCCGGCTACCTGTACATGGGAGAAGGCGCAAAGTTCCCGCTTCTTCCAAATCTTGTATATATACTGGCTGGTGCCCTTCTTGGACGTTATATTGCCTTAAATAGAAGCAGTGTTAATTATCGGTTATTAAGGAAAACACTAATGTATTACGGGATAGCCCTGATACTTGCATATGAACTGCTCAACTTTATTCATAATTTTGCAGGCAACCCTATAAACCTGTTTTCCAAAACTACGAACATGGTTTTTATTAGGACCGGGATAGTCCTCCTTTTGGTTTTGTTAATAATGGAGCTATCGGCTAAAATCAGTAGGCTTCCTATATTTGTAATAATTACAGGGACATACACGCTTTTAATATATGTTGTGCACCTGTTTATTTTATACGGGAGTGCATGGAACCGGGGAATAGCATTCTATTACGGCGGTAGTTTTAGTTTTGTGGGATCGGTATTGTCGGCACTGGGAATGGTAATACTTATGGTAATGCTTGCCATAGCGGCCGACTATATTGAAAACAGAAGATGGCCCTTAATAAAAAAGTAACCAGCCTATTTTGAATAGTTCTTGTGGCCTTCTTTTTTTAATTTTTTAACTTTTTCGAGGACCTGGTCGGAAAGCCCTTTTTTAAATTCTTTTATTTTCTTTCTTATTTTTGGGTCTGAACTTCCAATTATCTGGGCAGCAAGAATCCCGGCGTTCCTAGCCCCGTTTAGTGCCACCGCGGCAACAGGCACACCGCCCGGCATCTGCAGTATTGAAAGAACCGAGTCCCAGCCGTCTATGGAATTGGACGATTTTACGGGCACTCCGATTACCGGAAGTGGTGTAATGGAAGCTACCATACCCGGAAGGTGCGCTGCCCCGCCGGCACCTGCTATGATTACTTTTATACCCCTTCCCTCGGCCTGCTCGGCAAACCTTACCAGTCTTTTAGGGGTCCTGTGGGCCGACACAATAGTCACTTCACATTCAATCCCGCAGCCAGTAAGGAATTCTGCCGCTTCGTTCATAACGGGAAGGTCCGAATCGGAACCCATAATTAAACTAACCACAGGCTTTTTCATGTAATCACCTTTAATTTTTCTTTTATTATCCATGCTTTTTCAAGCGCTTTATCAATACTGCTGTCTATTATAGTTATATGCCCCATTTTCCTAAAAGGTTTAGTAATTTTTTTCCCGTAGATATGTATTTTGACCCCGTCAATATTCATACACTCCTCGAGACCCTGGTAAACAGCTTCCCCTTCATGTCCCGGTTCGCCAAGAATATTTAACATTACGGATGGTGATTTAATTGCTGTACTTCCGAGTGGAAGGTCATAAAGCGCCCTTAGGTGCTGTTCATACTGAGAGGTATCACAGGACTCGATCGTCTGGTGGCCGCTGTTATGCGGCCTTGGGGCTACTTCGTTTATTAAGAGATTGTCGCTCTTATCAAGAAACATTTCAACTGCAAGTATGCCGTAGAGCCCGTATTTTTTAATTGTATCAACTGCAAGTTTTTCCGCTCTGCCCGAGATATCTTCGCCTATATCAGCCGGGCTTATAAGATAATCAACAAGGTTGGCATCGTAATTAAACACCATCTCAACGGGGCTGTAACACTTTACCTCCTCAAGCCCGTTCCGTGCTACAATTACCGATAGTTCTTTTTTTATCTCTACAAGGTCTTCTACTACTGATTCACCTTCGAGAAGCTCTTCAAGATCACCTTCATCTCTAACAATATGTACGCCCCTTCCGTCATAACCGTCCCTGCAGAGTTTCTGTACAAAAGGGAGTTTGATTTCGCCGCTTTTTATCAGCTCCTTTATTTCATTACTGCCGGGGCTAATAATAAACTCTGATGTCGGAAGGCCGCTTTCTTTGTAAAAGTTTTTTTGAAGCCCTTTGTCTTTTATTTTTTCAAGTATTTCTGCCGACGGCCTTGTCTTAATACCCTGCTCTCTAAGATACTTAAGCCCGTCGGTGCTTACATGTTCAATTTCAATGGTAACAATGTCGGCTTTCCCCGCAACCCCAGCAACATCGTCAAAGTCCCTGAAATTGCCGTTAATATATTCTGAGCATAAATTGGATGCAGGACAGTCCGCAAGCGGGTCGAGGACCACTGTCTGTACGTCCCAGTTGCTGGCGGCCTGGCACAGCATTTTCCCGAGCTGCCCGCCCCCAAGTATTCCAAGCCTTAAATTCAATAGTCTGTTCTTTTCAGTCATCTTGCTTTCCGCATATGCAGAATCAGAAATTTATCAGGTCCAGTATGTCGAGCGGTTTCTCAATTATGTACTTTGCTCCGTCATTTTGAAGTTCTTCTTTTTCCCTGAAACCCCAGAGAACACCTACGGGGACCATGCCGGCTGAAACTGCTGTCTTCATATCTATGCCCGAATCACCAAAATATACAATCCTGCCGCTTTCAACACCAATCTCCCCGGTAAGAATCTTAGCGCCCGTCGGGTCCGGTTTTTTTGGAAGTCCCTCACGGCTTCCCATAACTACCTTAAAGTCCCATTTTGCAAGCAGGCTGTCTTTTAACTTAAGTGTTATTACCTCGGGCTTGTTTGTTAACATGGTGAGGATGACAGATTTTTCCACAAGGTGGTCAAGAAGCTCGGGGATACCGTCATAAAGCACCGTATCTACATCAAAGTTGCAGTGGTAGTCCTCCATAAACTGTGCGAGGCACTCTTTTACGGTCTTATCCCCTCTGCTGCCTTCAGGAAGGGCGCGTCTTACCATCATTTCCGCTCCGTTACCGATAAAATCCTGGTAGCGGGGTATTTCGTGTACGGGATATCCGTGTGATTCCAGGACCCTGTTCACCGCGTTCCCAAGGTCAGCAGCAGAGTCCACAAGCGTGCCGTCAAGATCAAATACAACTGCTTTATAGTCCATTCAATATGTACCCCTGAAAAATAATGGGTTTTTATTATACGTGAATTTTTGATATTAAGAAATTCGCTGAATCTAAAAATATATTTTAGTCTTAATACAGTTTCTGGAATTCAACGATTGCCAGCGGATCTCCGATTACGGTTACCTTGTCGTTATCCATAAAGACAGTGTCCCCGTCAGGGACTACAAAATCGTTTCCTCTTTTAATAATAGCTATCAGGCATTTATCGGGCATGTCGATTTCCTTGATGGACTTACCCAGAAGGGGCGAATCCTGATCCACACTGAAGGACAGATACCTTTCATTATGGAGGAGTATCTCCTTGAGTTCCTGTTCATCTGATGCCTCAGACCAGTATTGCTGGAAATCCTTATCGTCAACCACACCGGCCAGCTGTGCAAGTATTCGAAGGTGAAGGTTTGCATTATTCTCGGGGCTGATAAGAAAAAATAATGCCCTGACAGACTGTACATCTTCTTCGTATCCCTTTAACGGGTTCTGGAACCGGATCTCAATTCCGTTTCTTGCCCTCACTACGACCATTTCCATTCGCTGAATGTTTTTGATTCGAAAATGTGGCAGCGCAACTTCTTTTGTAACAGGCGTGTTGCCGACCCTTGTCCCCTCAAGAAAAGGTTTTTTTATTTCATCATGATAAAGGGGCATAACCGATGTAAATTCTTCAGATACTTCCTCGACAATTTCCTCAAAACTTGTTTTTTCGTATACATCAATCACACTGCTTCTCATTATTAGTTCATCAAACGGGTCATCTTTTCTCAGGCCTTTTTCCTTGAGGATACCGCGAAGTTCCCTGTCGAGGTTTTCAGACCTGGACCTGCCAAGGTTCTCAAACATATTAAATATTGCACCTCTTCTCATCACCCTCTTTTTAACGTAAACCTTGTACCATATAATGCTTATTATTATCATTACGACGCTAAAAAGTTTTGGAATTATACCCATGCCGGTAAGCAGCCAGTAAGAAGAAACTATGCCTAAAATCGGCATCCAGGGATAAAATGGAGACCTGTAACCAGGGTCATAAGAATCAATCCGGCTTTCTCTCATCACAATTACCGCAACGCATACAAGCAAAAACATCAGCAGCTGAAATGCACTTGCAAGCTTTGCTATCTTTGTAGTATCCAGCAATACAAGTACAAGGACAATTGCAAGGACAGTTGCCAGTATTGAGTAGTGCGGCATACTCCTGCTGCTTAACTTCTGGAGAAAGTCCGGCATCATGTTGTCCCGGCTCATGGCAAGCGGAAACCTTGAGGCACTCATAGTCCCGGCATTAGCAACAGATATGAACGCAAGCAGTGCAGCAAACGACACCATTATTACGCCGTATTTCCCGAATATGTAATTTGCCGCTGTAGCAACTGGTGTCACATCTCCCGAGAGAATGTCCATGGGTATAACACCTACCATTACAATTGTGCCCAGCACATAGATTGTAATGGCAACTCCCAAAGAGATAAAAATGCCGTATGTAAGGTTTCTCTCCGGGTCTTTTACCTCTTCGGAAAGACTTGTGACCTTTGTAAGCCCAGCATAACTGACATGTACCATCGCGGCGGTTGCTATAAGTGAATTAGAGGAAATATCAAATATTCCCTGGAAATTCTGCGCCTGAACTGTTGGTAGTCCGCCGCTGATAAATACGACCAGGAGAACAATGAGGCTCATAACAAGTACAATCTGGAAACTGCCGCTCATCCTGGAACCTGCAAGGTTTAAAATACCTATGGCAACAGCAAGTATTACTGCTATCTGTACAATTGGCAGGGAAGGAAGAAACAGGGAGAGGTAAAAGCCCATTGCTATAAGTGCGAAGGCCACTTTTAAAACCATTGCAAGCCATGTACCTATACCGCCAATAGTGCCGAATACGGGCCCGAGCGCCCTGTCTAGTATATAGTAAAACCCCCCTGCTCTCGGCATGGCAGTCGTCAGTTCTATAGTACAGAATGTAGCGGGTATCAGGGGCAGGGCAGCAAGCATATAAGCAAGTATAATGCTGGGTCCTGCTTTTTCTGCGGCAAGTCCCGGTAAAAGGAAAAAACCCGCACTGAGCGTAGTACCGGTTGCAAGTACAAATACATCCAGAAGGGATAGTTTTTTCTGTAGTCTCTTACTTTGGGCAATTTCGCACATAAAGTAACTGGAAGAACGGCTCTGCAATAAAACTTAAAGGTCAATAAACACGAGAGGTAATATTAAATAGGCTCTTTGTTCAGCTGTTCATCATAAATACGGTGTTTAGCTAATCTGTACCTTAATGACCTCAGTGTAATTCCGAGCACTTTTGCCGCCTCGGTCTTATTCCCGCGGGATGATTTCAAAGCATTTTCAATTATCTGCTTCTCAACATCTCCGAGCACGGAATCTATACTGTCCTTGGCATTCAGTGTATCGGTAAGGTCAATATAATCGCCTTCCGTATTCAGTTTTGGAAGGGACTCCTTACGTATTTTATCGTTTGTCTCAAGCGCAACGCACCTTGCTATAATATTTTCAAGTTCACGTATGTTGCCTGGGTAGTGGTATTTTTCAAGTTCCTCGAGGGCCTCGTTTGAAATACCGTTTATATCTTTTTCCATCTCATCTGCGAATTTATTCACAAAATGAAGTGCAAGCATTGGTATATCGTCCTTTCTTTCCCTTAATGGCGGTATCGCAACTTTTATTACATTTAACCTGTAGAAAAGGTCTTCCCTGAACTTGTTGTCCTGGATCTCCTGTTCAAGGTTTTTGTTTGTAGCCGATATTACCCTTACATCTATACTTACGGGCTCAGTTTTTCCAAGCGGCCTTACTTTTTTCTCTTCAAGGACCCTCAGCAGTTTTACCTGCAGGTGAATTGGGAGGTCACCGATCTCATCAAGAAATATAGTACCGCCGTTGGCCTCTTCAAAAAGCCCCTTTTTATCTCTTGTTGCCCCGGTAAAAGCCCCTTTTGCATGGCCAAAGAATTCGCTTTCAATTAATGTGTCCGGGATTGCGCCGCAGTTTACAGGGATAAAAGGGCCGTCTTTCCTGCTGCCGCTGTAGTGAACAGCCCGTGCAACAAGCTCCTTTCCCGTCCCGCTCTCACCTGTAACAAGCACGTTTACCTTTAGTTCGGAGACCCTGTTAATCAGCGAGAATATCTGTTGTATTGCATTACTGGTACCAATAATATTCTCGAATCCGTATTTGGTCTTGAGCTCTTTCTTTAATCTTGTATTTTCTTTTTCAAGTACTTTTTTGTCGAGGGATTTTTTAATAACGAGTTTTATTTCATCTATCTTAAAAGGTTTTGTAATATAGTCGTAAGCACCGAGCTTCATTGCCTCAATTGCGGACTCGTGTGAAGCAAAAGCGGTAATCATTATTATAGTTGTATCAAGTTGCTTTTCCCGGGTGTTCCTAAGGACCTCTATCCCGTTTATACCGGGCATCTGGATATCTACAATAGCAAGATCGAATGACTCCTTCCCAATCTTGTCTATGGCCTCTTCACCGTTGCTTGCAATACTTACACTATAACCCTCTTTAGTAAGCATGATTTCCAGAAATTCCCTCATTCCCGGCTCATCGTCTACCACCAAAATACTGTAATTCTTATTCATTCCCGTTTATACCCCGCAAAACTATTCATTAAGAGGTTCAGGTAAGGACAGAACAATTTTTGTCCCTTTGCCGACTGAACTGTATATACTTACGCTTCCATTATAACCTTCAACAACTTTTTGTACAATTGCCAGGCCAAGGCCGGTCCCTATATCCTTTGTAGTAAAAAAAGGATCAAATATTCTTGAAAGGTCTTCTTCCTTTATCCCCTCACCCTCATCGGAAAAAGATAAATTTACTATTCGGTTTTCTATATTACACTTAATTTCCACCTTGCCGCCTGCCGGCATAGCGTCCATTGAATTGTCAAGCAGGTTCCATAGCACCTGTTTTAACCTGTAAGAATCGGCTTCGACCAACACTCCGCTCGCAACGTTTATTTCAATAACAATGTCGTCCCTTTTAACCGTATTTTTAAATGCATTTATAGTATCTTTTACTATCTGTCCAAGGTCCACCAGCTTGGAATTAGTTACCTGTACCGGGCTGGTAAGCAGCAGAAAGTCCTCTACCATCAGGTTAAGCCTCTCAATTTCACGGGTAGCTACCTTTGAAAGCCTGAATGAAACATCGGACTGCTGCGCTTCTGTGCTGAGTATCTCGACTGCACCGCTTATGGCTGAAAGCGGGTTCCGTAGCTCATGCGCCAGACCGCCTGCAAGCTGGCCAAGTAACGCCATCCTCTCTGAAGACTGCAGTTTTTCCTCCAGGTTTCGGATCTCCGTGAGGTCCTGGAATATTACGGTGTAGCCGATTGTTTTTTCATTATCGTCTTTAAGGAGTGATGCTGCCAGTCCGAGGATTAATTTTTTTCCGCTCGGGGTATTAAAACTGATCTGGTTTCGTTTTTTCTCTACCAGTTCGGAAATCTGTATATCCTTAATAATGCCGTTAAAGTCCTTATTTATTGCTTCATCCTGGCTTCCTAACTCAAATATATTAAGGGCCCAATGGTTGATTGAAATAATTTTCTCTTCGAGGTCCAGCGTAATTACACCGCTTGTAAGGCTTTGAAGAATGTTTTCGTGAAGGTTTTTTAGTATGATAAATGACTCTTCACTCCTCCCGAGCCTCTCGCCTGCAATTTTAATTTTCTGTGATAGATATCCGCCGAGAATTGCTATGAGTACAAAACCAATCAGATGAAAATATATAGGTACCAGGTTGTTTTTCTGGGTAAATAGTTCTGAAGAGAACAGTTCATTAAAGCCCGTAATACTGTTTTCTATTTTAAACTGGACAATTATTATTAACAGGTAAAGAACAATGCAAAGAGCTAGGCTTACATAACTTGCCAGGCGCGAAATAAGTATCCCGGAGAACAGCAGAATGAGCGGAAACAGGAAAATAAACGGGCTGGCCCTGCCGCCTGTAAAATAGATTATAAGGGACGAAAGTACTATATCAGAAACAACAATCAGGTATTTAAAAAAATTACTGTAGAATTGAAAAAGTGTTTCAAAAAGAAGAAACAACAGGTTAAACAGGTAAAAAACGGAAAGTATAACAATCAGGCTGAATGCTTCTTTCCTGTTTTCGCCTATAAAATAAATTATGGCCCCGAAAATGAGGATCAGGGAAACAATCAGGATGCGGAATACAATTATCTTTCTGAGGTTTGTTTCCGTTTGATATAACCCGCTCATGATGAGGTAAAGATCACTTCTTCAATAATAAGAAGTCCCAATATATTATCCCGCCAGTGATGATACCAGTTTAAACATAGGCAGGTACATGGAAACAACAATTATTCCGACAGTACCGCCAAGAAAAACAATCATTAAAGGTTCAAGTGCAGACATAAGGGCTGATACAGCTACATCAACCTCATCTTCATAAAAATCAGCGATCTTGTTTAACATATCATCAAGTGCACCAGTCTGCTCACCGATAGAGATCATCTGAGTTACCATTGGTGGGAATATTTTTGGTTCTCTCCTCAGCGGGTCAGCAAGTGTTGTACCCTGGCTGATCTCGGCCCTGGCCCTGAGTATGGCTTCTTCTATTATCATATTACCAGAAGCCTTGGCAGTAATCTGCAGCCCGTCAAGTATCGGGATACCGCCTGCAGTAAGAGTAGCAAGGGTTCTGCAAAACCTGGATATAGCGGTCTTTTGAATCAGGTTGCCGATTAAAAACATTTTCAGTAAAAAAGCGTCATAAAGCCTTCTGACTTTTTCAGACCTGTTATAACTTATAAGTATTGCCATGATTACGGCTACTAAACCTATGACAATATATAAAATGTTGTTCCTGGTAAAATTACTTACATCAACAATAATCTGCGTCAATGTTGGAAGGGTCGTACCCATGTCCTTAAACATCTCGGCAAATACGGGAACTACGAATATTATTACAATGGAAAGTACGGCTACCGCAACTCCAATTACAATTGCGGGATATACCATTGCACCTTTAATTTTACGTTTAATTGACTCCATCTTTTCAAGGTAGTCGGCAAGTCTTTTCAAAATTACATCAAGCACACCGCCAGCCTCACCCGCCTGCACCAGGCTTACATAAAGGTTTGAAAACACCTTGGGGTGCTTGGCAAGAGAATCAGCAAAAGCGGATCCAGCTTCAACACTTTCCTTTATATTGGTGATGGTATTTTTGAACATGCTGTTCTTCTGCTGATCTGCAAGTACATCAAGTGATCTAACAAGCGGAAGACCTGCATCTATCATTGTCGAGAGCTGCCTGGTAAATACTACTATATCTTTATTGGGGACCCCTCCTATATTAATCTGTAAATCAAGGAGACGTCCTTTTGGTTTAATTTTTGTAGGAATCGGCTGGATCTGCATCTGCCTTAACCTGGCAAGTACTGCAGATTTATTGGGAGCTTCCATCTCTCCCTTTTCGATCTCTTCTCCTACTCTTCCTTCCCAAACAAATACGGGCATACTAAATCCTCCTAAATAGTCTTAAACTATTATCCACCTTGTACTCTTCTTTCACTCCGTCCTGCAGTGGACCCTCTCCCGCTGGGTGTAATAATCCTTTTTAATTCATCAGGGTCCTGGCTCTTATTTAATGCGTCTTCGTATGTTATTAATTTCTTTAAATACAGGTCGGAAAGGCTCTGGTTAAGTGTCTGCATCTGGTATTTTTCCTGGCCGATCTGCTGCTGCGAATATATCTGGTGTATTTTGTCCTCACGTATCAGGTTTCTGATAGCAGGGTTAGGTACCATCACCTCAAGGGCCATTGTCCTTCCGCCGCCGACTTTAGGTATAAGTGCCTGGCATAAAACACCTTCAAGCACAAAAGAAAGCTGCGCCCTTATCTGGGACTGTTCGTGGGGCGGGAATACATCTATTACCCTGTTTATAGTCTGGACAGCTGTATTTGTATGAAGGGTCGCTAAAGTTAAATGCCCGGTTTCCGCAAGCACTAGTGCAATTTTAATTGTTTCAAGGTCCCTCATCTCACCGATAAGTACAACATCTGGGTCTTCCCTCAAAACACTCCTGAGGGCATTATTAAAGCTCTTTGTGTCACTGCCTACTTCCCTCTGGTTAACAAGGCAGTTCTTATGCCTGAATATATATTCTATGGGGTCTTCAATCGTTACAATATGTTCGTGCCTTTCATCATTGATCTGGTTTACAATTGAAGCAAGTGTTGTTGTTTTACCACTACCGGTAGGCCCGGTAACCAGCAAAAGCCCCCTCGGTTTACGTGCAAGATCAGATACAATTGGCGGGAGTCCAAGGTCCTTCATACTCCTCATCTCAAATGGCAGTAACCTGAACGCGCCTGAGACAGCTGCACGCTGCATATAAATATTTCCACGAAACCTTCCGAGTGCTTCAACGCCGAAAGAAAAATCCAGCTCCCAGTTCTCTTCAAACCTGTGTTTCTGAGAGTCCGTAAGTACGCTGTAACAAAGGTCTTTTGTTTCCGGGGGTGTTAGAGGCGGGTGCTTGACAGGAACAAGCTTACCGTCAATCCTGAGCATGGGCGGAGACCCTGCAGTTATATGCAGGTCACTTGACCCGTTTTCAACAACAACTTTTAATAACTGATGAAAAGATATAGACATAAATTGCTCCTGTTTCTAATTATCATTTGCAGTGTTTCTCACAACTTCCTCTGTAGTTGTTATACCAAGTTTTAGTTTATCGAGTGCACTCTGCCTAAGGGTCCTCATACCCTGCCTCATTGCTTCCCTTTTTATTTCAAGTGCAGAAGCTCCGCTTAGAATAAATTCTTTTAATTCTTCTGTAATTATCATTACTTCGTATATGGCCATCCTGCCCCTGTAACCTGTCCCGGAGCAGTTGCTGCATCCTTCACCAACTCCTTTATAGACCTCAAATTCGTCCACCTCTTTGGGTGAAACTCCGAGATCAATTAAAACCTGGGGAGCTATATCGACCCTTTCGGAACAGTCCGGGCAGTTTTTCCTGACCAGCCTTTGTGCCACAATCGAGTTAAGTGATGCTGTAACAAGAAATGGTTCAACGCCCATATTAAGAAGTCTTGTTATTGTTGAAGGAGCATCATTTGTATGCAAGGTGGAAAGAACAAGGTGACCGGTAAGAGCAGATTTAATTGCAATTTCAGCGGTCTCGTAGTCCCTTACCTCACCAACTAAAATTATATCCGGGTCCTGCCTTAAAAAAGTCCTCAGGCATGATGCAAATGAAAGGCCTATCTCTTCATGCACCTGCACCTGGTTAATTCCATCGAGACTATACTCAACTGGGTCTTCCGCAGTCGAAATATTTACATCAACCTGGTTTAACTCAATCAGGCTGGAATAAAGAGTTGTAGTTTTACCACTACCGGTAGGCCCGGTAATCAGGACCATTCCGTATGGTTTAAGTATTGATTCTCTGAATTTTTCTAGTTGATCTTCTTCAAATCCGAGTTTTCTTAAATCAAGCTGGAGTGAATCTTTATCAAGTATCCTCAACACCACTTTTTCGCCAAAAATAGTAGGGGCCACGGACACACGATATTCCATGGTCTTTCCTCTTTCGACCCTCACTTTTATCCTTCCGTCCTGGGGAAGTCTTCTTTCGGCAATATCCAGGTTGGACATAATTTTTATCCTGGAAGAGATAGCATTTTTCAGTTTAAGAGGCGGTTCGAGCATGTCGTATAAAACGCCGTCTATCCTGTAGCGGATCCTTAATGATTTTTCATACGGCTCGACGTGTATATCACTGGCATTTTTTCTTATTGCATCTGTCAGGAAGAAATTTACAAGCTTAATAACAGGTGCTTCTTCGGACGCCTTTTCCAGGTCACTTACGTTTACGTCATCAGATTTATAGAGTTCCAGGTCAAATTCATCAAGATCCTCCATGAGGCGGTCAACAGCCTCGGAACTTTCCTGCGCCTTAACAGAATCGTCCCACTGCTCCTGGCTTCCGTAATACTTCTCAATAGATTTTTTTATAGACCTCTCGGAAGTTACAACTACTTCGATGTTTTGCCCTGTTGCAAACTTAAGATCATCAACGGCAAAAATATTAGATGGGTCGGACATTGCCACAACAATAGACCCGTCGTATTTGTTTATCGGTATGAGTTTGTGTTTTATTGCAGATTCTCGGGGTATGATTTTCAGTATTTCAGAGGTCAGATCAAACTGGTCAAGGTTTACCGCCGGCACGCCGTATTGCCTGCTGAGGTATGCAACAAGCTGGTTCTCATCAATATAGCCAAGGTTAAGTAGTGTCTCCCCAAGCCTTTTGCCCGAATTCTTCTGCTGTTCAATAGCTGTTTTTAACTGGTCAAGGTTGATTACATCTTCCTTGATCAGGATATCTCCCATGCGTTTTTTTCCGCCGGGCTTGGCCTGCTTCTCTTTACCCTCTTCGGGATCTATAATCTCTTCAGGTAATCTCATTTATTTATTTGCCTGATTATAAATTCATTACTTTAGGCATACTTCTATACTTTTAAAATGCAAGTTATATGCCATATCAGAATAAATCACCCATCTATTCAGTTATAAGTAATAAATAATTATATAATCATACTTTTTTAATACAACATATATATTTTTAATTTAGAATACATATATTAAACACGTAACATTATACTTTAACTTTACCTATGGGCAGTTTTAAGTATGTTTCTCTAACTTATTGATATTTTTAGGTAAATCTTTTATTTTTTCAAAAATTGTGCTGAATAAACCCCTGAAATTTATCAATATTTATATATACGCATGAATAAAAATAATTTCTTTAAAAAAGACCGGATAATTGTGGTAGGCGGGGGCCTTGCAGGTGTTGAAGCGGCAAGGCAAATTACAAATTTCGGCATAAATGTAACATTATTTGAGATGAAGCCTGCCCGCTTTTCAGGGGCACATAACAGCGAAAACCTGGCAGAGCTTGTCTGCAGCAACTCACTTAAGTCAGACAGTATTGAAAATGCAGGTGGAATATTAAAAAAAGAGATGCGTTTTCTTGACTCCCTGGTAATAAAAGCGGCTGATAAAACCAGGGTCCCCGCGGGTAAAGCACTTGCCGTAGACAGGGACCTGTTCTCGGAATACATAACAGGTGAGATCGAAAACAACCCGGCAATAGAACTAAGGAGAGAAGAATATACCGAAATTGATAACGAACGTTTAAATATTATTGCCTCAGGCCCCCTAACCTCCAGCGGGCTTGTTAGCAGTATCTTAAAGATCACCGACCAGGAGAACCTTTTCTTCTATGATTCCATCTCCCCGATACTTAACTCCGATTCGATTGATTATTCAAAAGTGTTCAGGGCTTCAAGGTACGAAGATGACGTGGAAGGAGATTACATAAACTGCCCGCTATCAAAAGATGAGTATTACGGCCTTATGGATGAAATTATTAACGCGGAAAAAATAGACCTCCACGAGTTTGAAGACACGGGATATTTTGAGAGCTGCATGCCGGTGGAGGTTATGTGTGAGAGGGGAAAAGAAACACTTCGGTTCGGGCCGATGAAGCCGGTTGGGCTTACCGACCCCAGAACCGGAAAAACCCCTTACGCCGTTGTTCAGCTCCGGATGGAAAACAACCGTGCGACTATGTACAACATTGTGGGTTTTCAGACAAAACTCACCTATCCCGAACAGAGAAGGGTCTTCAGAATGATCCCGGGGCTCGAAAATGCGGAGTTTTTCAGATACGGGAGCATACACAGGAACACTTATTTAAAATCACCGGGGCTTCTAAACAAATTCCTTCAGCTTGAAAAAGACAAAAATATTTTCATTGCCGGGCAGATCACGGGCGTGGAAGGGTACGTGGAATCTGCAGCTACAGGGATCATAGCCGGGATAAATGCAGCAAAGAGGTTTCTCGGAGAAGATTTAAAGGAAGTGCCCGTGGAATCTTCTATCGGGAGCCTTATTTCCTATATTTCTGGCTTTACCGGGAAGAATTTCCAGCCTATAAATATCAATTTCGGGATCTACCCGGATTTGGGAATGAAATTAAAAAAAGATAAAAAAAGAGAACTGATTGCTAAAAAAGCACTTGATTCCATAAGTGAATACAAATCTGTTTTATCTTAACAATCATTTAAATATTAAAATTTAATGATACTATAATGCGAACAAAAATACTCCTATGACTTTCCAGCAATTAATACTAAAACTACAGGATTTTTGGGCAAAGAAGGGATGCCTAATAGTACAGCCTTATGATGTTGAAAAAGGTGCCGGGACTTTTAACCCTGCAACTTTTTTACGCTGCCTGGGGCCTGAACCCTGGAACGTTGCATACGTGGAACCTTCCAGGAGGCCGACAGACGGCAGGTACGGAGACAACCCCAACAGGCTGCAGCACTATTACCAGTTCCAGGTACTGCTTAAGCCTTCACCCGACAATATACAGGAGCTTTACCTCGAGAGCCTTAAAACACTTGGAATTGACCCTCTTAAGCACGATATACGATTTGTTGAAGATGACTGGGAATCCCCAACTCTCGGAGCGTGGGGGCTTGGATGGGAAGTATGGCTTGATGGAATGGAGATCACCCAGTTTACATATTTTCAGCAGGCAGGCGGTATAGACCTTAAACCGGTATCCGGGGAGATAACATACGGTACCGAGAGGATTGCGATGTACCTCCAGGAAGTGGACAGTGTATATGACCTTGAATGGACCGATGGTATCTCATACGGGGAGCTGTTTCACCAGAACGAAGTCCAGGCATCAAAATACAACTTTGAAGAATCTGACCCTGATATGCTGAGGGGGCTTTTTGACAGCTTTGAAAAGGAATGCCTTTCCCTGGTTGAAAAGAAACTTCCGATCCCGGCATATGAATACTGCCTCAAGTGTTCGCATACTTTTAATCTCCTTGATGCACGGGGTGCAATCGGGGTAGCAGAAAGGGCAAACTATATAGCAAGAGTAAGGGCAATGGCCAATGGATGCGCTGCTGCTTACCTCGAGAGCAGGGAACTGCTCGGATTTCCCCTTTTGAGAGAAAAATAATGGCAAATGAACTGATACTTGAAATCGGGACCGAAGAGATTCCAGCACTGTTCCTCGCGGAATCATCTTCCAATCTTAAAAAATTGACAAAAGACAGCTTTGAAAAAAATTCCCTGGTCTTTTCAACTATAGATGTTTTTTATACTCCGAGAAGAATGGTCATGAAGGTCTCGGGACTGCTGCCGAAACAAAAAGAAAAAGTAATAGAAAGTTTCGGGCCGCCAAAGAAGATCGCCTATGATGATAAGGGAAACCCCACAAAGGCGGCAATTGGTTTTGCAAAGTCGCAGGGCGTAGAGATAAAAGACCTCAAAATTGCAAAACGTGATAACGGAGAATTTTTATCATTCAAAAAAAAGATTAAAGGCACATCCTCTGATAAGGTCCTTAAAAACCTGCTTCCTGAAATTATAAGTTCAATTCATTTTAGAAAATCCATGAAATGGGGAGAAAGTTCCCTTGTATTTACCCGGCCCATAAGGTGGCTTATGTGTGTTTACAACGGGAAAAAACTATCCTTTGAACTTGAAGAATTAAAAAGCGATTCAAAGAGTTTCGGCCACAGGTTCAACGCGCCAAAACTTTTCACTGTAAAAGACTGGAAGGGTTACAGTTCAGAACTAAAAAAACGTAATATTATATTAGACCAACAGGAAAGAAAAGAATTTATCACCAAAAAGGTAAATACCCTTGCAAAAAAACTTGGAGGATTTACCGAGCTTGACGAAGAACTTCTTGAAACAGTTACCAACCTCGTGGAATACCCGGTTGTAATACACGGCAGTTTTGAAAAAAGGTTTTTAGAACTTCCCCCCGAAGTCCTGATAAGCGTTATGAAAAAACACCAGAAGTATTTCCCTGTTTATTCAAAAGGCGGAAAACTTCTCCCTTATTTTATTTTTGTGTGCGGGACCGAGGTTAAGAACACAGATGTTGTTGTAAACGGAAATGAAAGGGTACTCAGGGCAAGGTTTACAGATGCTGAATTTTTCTGGAACGAAGACCTCAGGCACCCACTTGAAGAAAATCTGAAGAAACTCGATTCCATGGTTTTTTTGTCACAGGTCGGAAGTTATCTCGAAAAGACCAAACGCCTTGAGAAACTGTCGGGTGAGTTGAGCACAGCCTGCGATATTAATAAAGAAAATGCCAAAAACCTTGTAAGGGCTGCAAGACTTTGTAAAGCAGACCTTGTATCACAGATGGTATTTGAATTCGCTGACCTGCAGGGAATAATCGGCAAATATTATGCAAATGAGTCCGGTGAAAAGAAGGATGTTGCCTTGGCAATTGAAGAGCACTACATGCCTACCGGCAGGGACAGCAATCTGCCTGGTTCAGATACCGGGGCACTTCTCAGCATCACTGATAAAATCGACAATATTGCCTCATGCTTTTCGGTTGGCCTTAAACCAACCGGCTCCGCTGACCCTTATGCACTGAGGCGCCAGGCCATCGGCATTTTGCAGATTGTAATCAGCAAAGAATTAAATCTTGATATCGATAATATTTTTAATAAAGCACTTAAATTATTGCCGGGCAAAAACAATGAAGAGATACAAAAGGATATTATAGCTTTCCTTTCCGACAGGTTTAAAAACCTACTGATAGATGAAGGCTTCACAAACACAGTTATAGATTCAGTGCTATCTACAGGGTTTGACAATATTGTTGAAGCCGGCAACAAGATAAAAGCCGTTGAAAAGTTGAGTAAGCAAAAAGATTTTGAAGAACTTGCAGTGACTTTCAAACGCGTTGTAAATATTGCAAAAGAAAAACCCTCGGCAAAACCAGATATAAAACTGTTTAAAGAAAGTTCTGAAAAAAATCTTTATAAGGCTTTTTCTGACATAAGTAAGAAGACCGAAACGTTCTTTAAACCGGGAAAGATCACAAAAGATTCTGATTATGTGAAGGCACTTAACCTGATAAAAACACTCAAAAAACCCGTTGATGATTTTTTTGATTCCGTGATGGTAATGGATAAAGACGAGAAGATCAAAAACAACCGCCTTGCCCTGCTCGGGGAAATAAAAGAACTGTTTTTCCGGATATCAGACTTTTCAAAGATTTAATAAGATATCACCTTCCGGGTTCCAGTTCCGGATACTTCGGGATCTCATCACATATCTCATGCCACTCGGATTTTGAATCAACAAAAATATGGAATTCGGGTTTTTGATCAATTTTTGTATCAAGAAGCCCGATTCTAATTCTAAGATTGTCAGGAAGCGAGTCCCTCCTGCTGTAAATCGGACAGCCGCAGTTATTACAGAAAGCCCTGTATTTGCCAGGAGTTGATTCGAACTCTTTTATAAAATCATTTCCAGATACTACTGTATATTGGGATTTATCTATGGAACAGTTTGCAGCAAAGGCAGTACCGCTTGTTTTCCTGCACTGGCGGCAGTGGCACTGGGTGATTGGCCCGAGTTTTCCGGAGTATTCAAACCGGATATTTCCGCAAAGGCATGAACCTTTTAATAAAGAAGGCATAACTTTAAAATATACGGGGCAGTCCGGCTGCCCCGTAATTAATTTTAATATTTATGATGCGTAGGCAATAGATCTTACTTCCCTGATCACAGTTACCTTTATCTGGCCCGGGTATGCGACTTCTTTCTCAATTTTCTTTGCAATCTCGTGAGAAAGAACTGCACCTTCTTCGTCATTTATAACACCGCTTTCAACTATTACCCTGATCTCCCTGCCTGCCTGTATTGCATAACACTTATCAACACCGTGGAAAGTAAGGGCGATGTTCTCAATGTCCTGTATTCTTTTGATATAAGCTTCGTAAGTCTCCCTTCTTGCTCCCGGCCTTGCTGCCGATATGGCATCTGCCGCCTGGACAAGTAAAGGTAATACTCCCTGCGGCTGCGGGTCATGGCCCTTGGCACATGCATCAATTATTTCTGCCGGCTCACCGTATTTTGTAACAAGGTCAGTACCGATATCAATATGTGAACCCTCAATCTCGTGGTCCACTGATTTGCCGATATCGTGCATCAGCCCTGCCCTTCTGGCAAGCTTGGAATCATAACCAATTTCAGATGCGAGCATACCGCAGATAAAAGCAACCTCGATTGAATGGCTTAATATGTTCTGCGAGTAACTGGTCCTGTATTTAAGCCTTCCTACGTGGTGAATTAGCTCGGGATGCATATTTGGAATACCAAGATCAAATACCGCTTCTTCGCCGGCCTTCTGGATCTCTTTCTTAATATCTTTTTCAACTTCCTCTACGATCTCTTCGATTCTGGCGGGATGTATTCGGCCGTCTTCTATCAGCCTCTCAAGAGACTTCCTTGCAACTTCTCTTCTGATAGGATTAAGAGATGAGACTACTACAGTTTCAGGAGTATCATCAATAATGAGGTCAACCCCTGTTCTTAGTTCAAGCGACCTGATATTCCTTCCCTCACGGCCGATTATTCTCCCCTTCATATCATCGTTTGGAAGATTAACTACTGAAACAGTCCTTTCACCGGTATACGAACCCGCAAAACGCTGCATGGCAAGTGATATAATGTCCTTGGCTTTTTCTTCCGCGGAACTGTTCAGCTCCTCTTCAATGGCTTTTAGTTTTTTAGCAGCTTCATGTTTAGCTTCATTTTCCACTATATTTACAAGTTCCTGCTTTGCAGCTTCCCTTGTAAGCCCGGCGATTTCCTCGAGCTTGCCCTTGGCCTGTTCAAGAATTCCATCAAGTTCTTCTTCCCTTACCCTGATATTTTCCTGTAGGGCGTTTAACTCTTTTTCCCTTTTTTCGACCTCAGCCTGTTTCTTGTCGAAAGTCTCGAATTTCCTGTCTACATTTTCCTCTTTGCTCTGCAGTCTCTGTTCAATTTTAGACAGCTCTTTCTGCTTGTCCCTGACCATTTTATCAAGCTCAGCGGTCTTTTTCTCAACAATATTTTTGGCTTTTAACTCACTTTTAACTATTTTCTGTTCTGCTTCTTTTTCTGCATCTCTTATGATTACCTGGGCTTTGCTCTTGCCAAGTTCTGTTTCTTTGCCGTCTTTTACCATTTTGTATGCAAAATGTATGGCAAAACCGATAACAAAAGCGACTGCAGAAAATATAATTACATTGGTGTCCATTTTTTCCTCCTTATTTAGATTTTAATACTTACAACCCCACTTTCACTCACTGTGTGCCCGACTTTCTTGTCATAACTGCTTACCGGGACTTTATTTAATATCTGAAACGAATAACAAAATGCATAAATTTTTGAAGAAGAAACATCTTTTAATGATTTATCATATAAACCTTTCCCATATCCAAGTCTTGCGCCTTTATGGTCAAAACCCAGGCCGGGAACAATAAAAATATCAATATCATTTATATCTGCTGAAACTGCTGAATTGCCTGGTTCCGGTATGCCGAAGGCCCCGGTCTCAAGTTCCTCCAGATTACTGATTTTATGGAAATAAAGCTCGTTATTAACAACTTTTGGGAAGAAACAGTTTTTATGCTCCCGGACCATTCTTTCAAACAGACCAAGAGTATTAACTTCATTATTAATTGGAAAATAAATTGCAATATTTGTCGAACTTCCATACGCGGTAAGAGCGGCAAAGTTATCGCAAATAACTTTACTTCTTTTAGTTACTTCGTTTTTGGACAGAGCAGAACGCTCAGAAAGAAGGTTTTTTCTTAAAGATTTCTTAGATTCGGCTATTTGGTTAAGATCAGAATAATTGTTTAAAGGAACAATATCGCCATTAATATTACGTTTCGGACTGCTAATTGATCCGTTATTCCCTGTTTTCGTCGAATTCCATATTCGAATTGCTGCTTCGTTGTGTAATTGATCTGTCGAGCAATTCGACCAACTCTCTTGATTTCTCTTCGGCACGGCCCTTGTATTCCTCAAATTCGTTTTTCATACGTAAGAAATCGTCGGTGATTTTGAGAGTAGCTAAAAGAAACGGCCGAGGAATGGCCAATGTAAGGTCTTCATTTGTTACTTCTTTTACTTTTTGTTCAAGAAAAATGGCAATTTCCTTAACATATTCTTCTTCTGCATCGGTCTTTATTATATAATCATTATTAAAAACGTTGATATTTACGCTTTTCATAAAATTAATTAACCAGAATTCCTAAGGTATATCTCCACTTTTTCTATTATTGTTTCAATCTTTTTCTTCAAATTATATCTTTCATCCTCAATATTGTTCATTTTATCCCTTAAAGATATAACTTCAGACCTTAATTCCTCATAGTCTTCAATAAACTTATTGTTTTTATCAATATAATCTTTTAATTTGCTCTCAAGAAGATCCATCGATTTCATTTCTCCAAAGAATTTTAATCTTTTATTGAAATTATTGCAAGTTATGTAAAGTTTAACTCCTGATGACAAACACTGGAATGCTTAAAAAATTAGAAGAAGTTGAAATAAAGTATATAGAAATTGAGCAAAATCTCAATGCCGAGGGGCTTGATCCTGAAAATATCCGCAAACTTTCCATGGAAAGGGCAGAGCTTGAAGAAATTATTGAAACATACAGGGAATATAAAACCGTTGTTTCAAGTATTGAAGATAATAAACTGCTCTTAAACGACAAGGAACTTTCCCAGCTCGCGAGGGATGAAAATATCGGGCTCGAGGAGCAAAAATCGAAGCTGGAAAAGGCGCTTGAACTGTTACTGATACCCAAGGACCCTAATGACAAGAAAAATGTAATTCTCGAAATTCGTGCCGGTGCCGGCGGGGAAGAGGCCGCCCTGTTTGCCGCAAACTTGCTCCGAATGTACGAGAGGTTTTGCGAACAGAACAGGTGGAAACTCGAGACCCTCAACCTGAATGAGACCGGGATTGGGGGGATTAAGGAAATCTCCGCATCAATCGAGGGTAAAGACGTATTTGGCAAACTAAAATACGAAAGCGGTGTACACAGGGTCCAGAGAATTCCCGCAACGGAAACAGGCGGAAGGATCCATACTTCAACAGCCACCGTGGCAATACTGGCGGAGGCCGACGAGATCGACGTAACAATAGAAGATAAGGACCTCAGGATTGATACATACAGGGCATCAGGTGCCGGCGGCCAGCATATCAATAAGACCGATTCTGCTATCAGGATTACCCATGCTCCCACGGGTATTGTCGTACAGTGCCAGGACGAAAGGTCCCAGCACAAAAACAAGGCCGCGGCAATGAAAATGCTAAGAGCCAAGCTGTTTGAGATGGAAGAACTGAAAAAGTTAAACGAACTCTCTGATAACCGGAAAAGCCAGGTAGGCTCCGGAGACAGGAGTGAAAAAATAAGGACTTACAACTACCCCCAGGGGCGGGTCACAGACCACCGGATTGGTGTAACTCTTCACAAACTGGACACAATACTTGATGGTGATATAAATGAACTTATCCAGCTGCTTACAACATACTACCAGGCAGAATCCCTTAAAGAGATATCGGACTGATTAAAATATAAATTTTCATAATTTCCTTTTTTCTAGCATAATAGTTAATTAAATGAACATCTTGATAATAATTTCGGCCCTTTATTTTATTTGTTCAATCATCTATATCGCGAACCTCTGGGTTCAGAACAACAACTACTCAAAGATAGGGCTGTATATCGGGGTCCTGGGGTTCATTGTGCAGAGTTATTATCTTATAAGCCTTCTTGCCAGGGGAGACCACCTGCTGGGAGGCCTTGGAAAGTCACTTTTTTTATTTGCCTGGTTTATTCCCTTTGTGTTCTTAATTTCATTATACTTTTACAGGCTTCCTTCCATTGGGGCCTTTATCTTTTCCCTGGCTTTTATCGGAACTGCTCCTGCGCTTATACCGCCTTCGGGGATAATCGTCTCCGACCCTACACTCAACAACCCCTGGATACTTACACATGTAATCCTGATATTTCTCGGCCTTGCTTTTTTTGCAGTCGCTTTTGTTGCAGGGATATTCTATATTTTTGAAGAAAAAGAAATAAAGGAAAAAAAGATTGGCAGGTTAAGTATTAAACTGCCCTCATTAAATACACTCGATAAAGTAAACCATTTCAGCCTGATCGCAGGGTTTTCAATTATTACTCTCGGCCTTGCAGTGGGGTTTTTTGCAGCCAACCATATATGGGGCAGCAGCTGGCAGTGGGGGAACAAGGAAACATGGTCCATACTTTCCTGGCTTCTTTATGCAATACTTCTCAACTTCCGCCTGAGTTCCGGCTGGAAAGGGAGTAAAGCCGCGACAGGTGCGATTATCGGCTTCTGTATCATTCTTTTTACTCTTCTTATTCAGTACGTAATCCCTTCATAAAAAGATGTAATCTTATTTCAACCTTACAATCTTACCGTCTGTAATTGTTAGTATATGTGATTTTGGTATAAGGGTGTTATTGGAGGACACTATCTGGCGGCTGAGGTCTTTTTCAAGAAAATAGAGTGTGGCGAGATAGACCTGGTATTCATAACTCCCGGGTTTTTCATTAAAAAGGGTTTTGTAGAGGTTTACAAAGTTCATCCAGTCTTCACTGCTTTTATCAATAAAGTCAGTAAAGATGATTTTATGGACTATTCCGTCAAAATCGTTTTTGGACAGGTTGTAAAATATTTCACTGTTCCAGGTGTTGGGCCCAAGGAAGATAACATTTGTAATGTCATCATCCGAGATGATGTTCTTTATCACAAACGTTGAATTCTTGGCACTGTCCGGGATAAAAATTGCATCGGGTTTGAATGATTCGAGCCACTTAATGTGTGTATCAAGATCAGAAAGGTCGGGGTTGTAACTTCCCTCGTATACTATCCTTCCCCCGTTCCTTTTTACATAGACCGAAAAGTTTTCGGCATACTTTCTGCCGACTCCTGTATCCGGAGAGAGTACAGCAAACTTTTTTAACTTTAAGTCCCTTAGTGAAAAGTCGGCAAGGCTCCTGACCTGGATGTCCACCGGCAGGTAAAAACCAACAATGTTTTTCCGGTGTGCGCTGCTGCCGATAACAGGAAAGATTGCAACAGGCTGGTTAATGGAAGGGTTGGTCTTCTCAATCATCAACACGTGGTTACTTGGAACCGGACCAACAACAAAGAGGGGGTTAATCTCGGAGATGAGCTGCCTGTAAGCAATTGATGCACCTTCGGGCGTTGAACCTGAGTCCTTAACAAATACATGGTAGTTACCGTATTTATCTGCATGCTCCACAGCAGTCCTAATGCCGCGAAGGGACCTTTCACCAAGCTTTGAGTACTTCCCTGTAATGGGCAGTATGGTCCCGAAAGACCTGTATATTTTTGGCGGCTCCTGTTCTTCAGGCACTTCATCTTCAGTTTGAGAGCCCGCAGTAAATGGGATTATTAATAGTACTGTCAGCAGGGATAAAATCTTTAAGTTCATATAAATAGGTACACCGGTAAAATTACAACTATATTAACCGGAAATGCTTAATTTTTTTTATTTATTTTTTATGAATAACAGTTATTATGTAAATACACTTGTGGTTGGGTGGAATAATGGCAATAAAATCCGGATCAGACGAACTATACTTTAAATATTTTCAGCAGTTATTCGAGACCATCGAAAAAAACCCTTCTATCGGCATTGAGAAACCTATTCAGAACCTCTCCTTTATTAACACCAGCCCTAAAGAAAAAGAGTTTGGGACCTACATCAACCGTTTTATAAACAAAAAACTTTCTAATAACGGCAACTGATTTCCACCGCCGTTAAGCAAAATTCTTATTTCAAAAACATTTTTCCTTCTTCTGATTTTAATTAAAATTGGAAAGAACCGTCCTGTTGTAGTATTATAAAAGATAATAAAAAATATTATTCAGGAGGTAATCATCATGGCTGTAGCCAGAATAACCGAAGTTGTCGGAGGATCACCTAAATCATGGGACGATGCAGTACAGCAGGCACTGAGTCGTGCTAACAAAACAATAAGGGGATTGACAGGAATCGAAGTAACTAAGATGAATGCCCATATTGAGAATGGGAAAATTACTGAATACAGGGCACATATCAAAATCACGTTCATCCTGGATGAATAACAATACTAAGAAGTAAAATTCAATTTTAATAAACCTGCATGCTAACCGGCATGCAGGTTTATGTATTTAAATCACCCTAACACCTTATATTATGAACAAATTTGTTAAATCCCATGGCCTTGGCAACGACTACATTGTCCTGGACAATAATAATCTTTCTTTCCGGCTTACACCTGAAGCAACAAGACTTATCTGCCATAGAAACTATGGAATCGGTTCTGACGGAATCCTTCTGCTGGAAGGTTCGGGCAGCAACGGTTTTGATCTTAAGATTTTAAACCCCGACGGGAGCGAAGCCGAAAAAAGCGGCAATGGACTCAGGATTTTTTCCAAGTTCCTCTTTGAACACGGGTACACCTCTGAACAATCTTTTTTAATAAACACCCCCGGAGGCAATGTACAGTCAGACATTGAAATAGAAAACGGCACAGTGAAGTTTGTAACAGTCGAGATGGGAAAAGTTACTTTTAACAGCACGGAAATCCCTGTAAACGGCAATGAAAGAGAAGTTGTAAGTGAAGAGTTCAGGGTAAACGGAGACATTTTTAATATAACTGCACTTTCGGTTGGAAATCCGCACTGCGTTATATTCACTGACGACCTTGATATCGGCTTTGTTAAAAAAGTAGGCCCCCTTATTGAAAATAACGACCTTTTTCCAAACAGGATCAATGTACAGTTTGCAAAAGTCACCTCGCGTTCCTCCGTTGATATTTTAATATGGGAAAGAGGGGCGGGATACACGCTCGCATCCGGGAGCAGTTCGTGTGCGGTAGCCGCAGCCTGCGTAAAAAATGGCCTTACCGACTCCGTGGTGAATGTTATCATGCCGGGCGGGCAGCTCGACATAGAGGTCAGGGAAGACTGGACCATAAAGATGAAAGGGCCGGTTGAGGAAGTTTCCACCGGGACCATAAGTAAAGACATGGTCCACAGGCTGGAAAACCCGGAGACGATTGATCTTTAGGAAACTGTAAATTATTCCATATGAGCAACTTAATCCTTTCAGCAGAAACAGTCTTACCCATCTCTGCTAAACCTGTTGCAGATTCGGCAGTGGCAGTTTCAGACGGGAAAATCCAGGAAATCAACAAACCCGCATTACTTACAAAAAAATACAGGAATTTTAAACACGTAAGGCTTGGCAAAGGGATACTTCTGCCGGGTTTCATTAACGGCCATATTCACCTTGAACTTGGATGGATTCAACCCCATATCGGCAATTTCAGCAATTTTACCGAATGGCTCAGCCAGATTATAACAGCAAAAAAAACCCATAAACTTACAACTCGTGCACTGCAGGATTCAGTAATAGAGGGTATTACCTCGCTGGTAAACTGCGGCGTTACCACGGTTGGCGAAATCTCATCTTTTGGAGGGGCCGATATACCGGTATTAAAAAATTCGGGATTAAGGTCGGTTATTTTTGAAGAGCTTTTTGATAAGGACACCGATTCTGTAAAAGACAGGAAATATAACCGCGAGGGCCTTATGGAAACGAGGCCATTTCCCCATGCCCCTTATTCCTGCTCACCGGCGCTTCTAAAAGAAGTTTACAGACTGGCAAAAAAGACCGGCATACCCACGGGAATACACCTGGGGGAAAGCCCCGATGAGACTGACTTCATAAGACAAAAAACGAACAGTTTTGAACAAAGGATATTTCCGCTAATTGAAAAAAGCAGTTTTAAAAGGCCGTTGGCAAAAAACCCATTGGACTATTTCTCTAAATACAACAAGGGCCTTAAACTAAAGTCTACAATAATACATGCAGTACAGCTTAAAAAAGATGATGTGGAGGTGATAAAGAAAAAACCTGTAGGGGTAGTACTCTGCCCTAGAAGCAACCTTTTTCTTAAAGTAGGCGCACCTCCCCTGAAACACCTTGTAAAACTAAAGAGGCTCGGGCTTGGTACTGACGGCCTCTCGAGTAATTACAACCTGGATTTCTTTGAGGAGATGACGGCCCTCCATCTTTTACTTTCAAAGTTCATGGGGAAGGAGGCTTCCCTTCAGACTGTATATTGTGCAACTCTCGGCGGTGCAAGGTCACTTTTTATTGAGGAACATACCGGGAGTATAGAACCAGGAAAGGAAGCTGATCTTATATTTCTGTCTTATAAAAACAGATCCAGCGACCCCTACCTGCAGGTCCTGCAGTCGGGAAAAGACGAACTGCAGCTTAACATGGTCGGCGGAAAGGTAGTATGGTCAAGGAACGATAAATACAAGAACTTAAATGGCTAAACACCTTTTTGTTTACGGCACATTACTCAAAGGCGGGCCTGCTAATTACCTGCTGAAAGACTGCATCCTCACTGGATACACTTCTATCCCGGGAACACTGTTTGATACAGGGAATGGTTTTCCCGCAGCTTGTACTGAGGTCGACGGAACATCGGTGATATGGGGCGAACTGTACAGACTGCCCCGTAACAATATCACACTTCTTAATACTCTCGACAGTTATGAAGATACCTCAAGCGGCATTTTCAAAAGAATTGGTATTAAAATCAACGGGACATACAGTTTTGTTTATATTCTGAAAGAACCGGGAATGTTTAACCAGGACCGGGAAATAACCTCGGGCAGCTGGCTTACTTTCAGCCGGAAAATAAAGAAAGACCCTTTAACGTTTATAAAGAATTTTGAGAAATCACATAAATTTTACTACCGGCATCTTTCAGCAGAAAAAACATTAATACTTAGGGGTGAAAGCGGTATTATTTTATCGGCCCCTCATGCAACAAACCATATAAGACTGAATAAGTATAAAATATTTGAACGTTATACAGCAGCTCTTTCTGCACTGATGCATTCCCTGACCTGTTCGACTTCGGTATATACCAATTCCGTATCAATCTCTGACCCAAACTACTATGACGACTGTGAATATAAAAAAAGTCTGGGAAGACTTTGTAAAGAAACCCCTCACAATTTTTTACTTGATATTCATGGTACAGGAGAGGAAAGGAAGTTTGATATTTACCCTGGTATCGGAAAAGAGAAGGAATTCTTACTCGGCCGCACAGGTATCCTTGATGATTTCCTTACTACCGCCGAAAAATACGGGATCAGCTGCGGAAGTCTTGGTAAGTTTCCCGCAGCCAGGCAGCAGACAGTAACAAAATACGCCGCAACAAAGCTTTCCATCCCCTCAATGCAGGTTGAAATAAATAAAAAATACAGGCTGCCGGATAAAGATCCTGAAAAGTTTCTGGTACTGGTTGATTTTTTAAGGGATTTCCTGGAAAAGATAAAAAAGGAATGAATAGATCATTTGAAATATTCATTCCCCATCCTGAGTCAAATATAAATATTAATTCAACAGGCAAACTAAGGATGAGAAACCAACTCCGGGTCAGGGAGGGTACGGAGAGTAAACCTTCGTTAAATCGGCAACCCGGCCACCATACCCCTTGGGGTTTAGGTCGTTGGCTTTGCGTCCCATCCTTTCAAATGGTTTGCCCTTACGGTTAAGCTCTAAACTAATTCTATAACTACCCGCTCTAAATTGCAAGAGTTATTTAATTTATTTTTATTAAACCAGGATATCAAGCCTGGGTTTGTCTTCGATTAGCCCCTTTTCATAAGACCTGTCAAAGAGGTACCTGAGTGCCGCGACACCGTCTTCGCCAAGTCCAACAGTCAGGTCATTTACATACATTAAAACAAACTTTTCATTTATATCGGTATCAATACCCCTGCCAAAGTCGAGTGCATATTCGAGAGCTTCTTCTTTATTTGCGAGGGAATACTCAATGCTTGTCTGGTGGACCCTTAAAATTTCTTTCTGCAGATCTTCACTTATGTCCCTTCTTATTACATTTAATCCGAGGGGAAGTGGAAGTGAAGTCTCTTCAGCCCAGAGAATTCCAAGGTCGTGGAGTAGCGTTAAGCCGTGGTCTTTATACGTGAGCTGGCCTTCATGAATCAGGAGCCCTGCGTCAACATTATTGTTTTTTACTTCATCTATTATGTCGTCAAAAGCAACTTCAACGGGTATAAATTCGTCTACGTATAGCATAAGAAGGAGATAGGCGGTCGTTAATTTACCCGGTACCGCAATTTTCTTTCCCTTCAGGCTTTCGATATGTTCATTGGCAACAACAATAGGGCCGTAACCGTCTCCCATACTTGCCCCGCATGACATAATCCTGTAGTGGTCCTGCACCTTCAGGTAACCGTGGGCGGATATGGCCGTTGTCTCAAGTTCCTGGTTAAGTGCCCTCTTGTTAAGTGACTGTATATCTTCAACTACGTGTTCAAAATCAATGTTGTCCGAGATAATTTTTTCCTTTGCTATGGCATAAAACATAAAAGCATCATCAGGGTCGGGGCTGTGACCGAGTCGCATTTTAATCTTGCTCAATTTATTCTCCTTGTTTTTTCAAATTAATAAAAATCTAATTTATCAAACTTAGCTGTTATTCCAATATCGTTCAGGTACCCGGCAAATTTCTGAATCCCCCTTACCTCCGGGTCGCCAAGATCATACCTAATTCGGTTTGAAATATAATTTTTACACAGTTCAAAATCAATACCGATTTTTTCATGTTCTTTTTTACATATCTCGTCAATGCTCTGTTTACCGATTTTTTTTGCTTCCTGGAATATTCCGGCATTATCCCCGAGGTCAACGTCCATGTTAACCGCCAGCACCGCGTAGACAAAAGGAAGCCCGGTCTCTTCAGTCCATATTTCCCCAAGGTCATATACGGTATAATCAGTGTTCCCGGAATACAGGTATTGAAGCCCGGCATCGCCTATAATCATCCCAGCGTCTACATCACTGAAAAAGTCCCTGCTGTGGTCCTTTACAACGTACTCGGGGCTTAAACCGTAAAAGCAGTTAAATATCACCCTTAAAAGACTGGACGAACTCTGGGACCTCATATCAAGTGCCACTTTGTTTATTTGACTGATATCTTTTTTTGATATCAGCAGCACGCTGTCCACCCTGCCGAATGAAGATATGGAAATATCTGGTATCACCTTGTAGCCGCCTCTTTTTACAAGCTCTGCAACCGGTATGAGCCCGAGGTCTATTTTCTTTTCTGCAAGCAGTTTTGACAGTATATACGGGGGGTGATACTCAATCGCAAACTGCGGGGGAAGAAGCTCCTTTTCAAAAGCATAAAAGAGCGGTTTTGAATTTATAAATGGTACATTTCCGAGTTTTAGCAAAACGTTAGCTCCAGGACCTCATCCTACCTTCCACTTGTCAGGAAGAAACAGTTTAAAATAAAGATTAAGTGCAAAGGAGTCGGTCATACCAGCGATAAAATCACATATCTGCCTCTCTAGGGTCTCACCTTTAAGGGGTTCTTTCTGGTAAAGCGCCCAAAACTCCTCTTCGTTTTCACTCAAATACTGGTAGAGCTCCCTGATAACTTTCTTTGCCTTATCAAATGTGCTTTTGATCTTTTCATTCATATAGACAGTGTTAAAAAGGTACTTACGGAGCCCCAGGATTGCTTCCTCCACTTCCTTTCCGATCACAACCTGGCCGCTGTTTCTATCAAGTGTTTCAAAAACGATGTCCGTCACCATTTTGTTAACACGCGAGGAGCTGTTTTCCCCGAGAACATCAATATACTCTTTTGGCACATCATCAAGAGTTATAATTCCGGACCTGATTGCATCATCAAGGTCGTGGTTTGCATAAGCCACGAGGTCAGACACCCTTACTACCTGCCCTTCCATTGTGTCAGGCCTGTATTCCGGGTTGTCGACCGGCCCCATACCCTTTGAATGTTTTGCAATGCCGTCGCGGACTTCGTAGGTAAGGTTCAGCCCCCTTCCGCTATTCTCAAGTACATCAACCACTCTTAAACTATGTATCACGTGCTTGAAACCACCCGGGTATATATCGTTAAGTGCATTCTCACCTGCATGTCCAAATGGCGTATGCCCAAGGTCATGTCCAAGTGCAATTGCCTCTGTAAGGTCTTCATTCAGGCTTAACGCCCTGGCTATAGTCCGGGCAATCTGCGACACTTCTATAACATGTGTCAGCCTGGTACGGTAATGGTCATTTGCCGGGGACAAAAATACCTGGGTCTTATGTTTCATTCTCCTGAAAGATTTGCAGTGTATGATTCTGTCCCTGTCGCGCTGGAAAGGTGTCCTAATGCTGCATTCCTCTTCACTTACAAGCCTGCCCTTTGACTCTGAACTCAGTTTTGCAAAGGAGGAAAGGCTGTTTTTTTCAATTTCCTGGTATTTTTTCCTGATATTCACTTAAGCGGCCTATTTCCTGATTGTTATGCCTTTGTTTATTAAATAGTCTTTTGTTTCCTCTATTGTGTATTCACCGTAATGAAAAATTGACGCCACAAGTACTGCGTCGGCTTCACCCTGTTCGATGCCCTCAAAAAGGTGCTCAATATTTCCCGCACCTCCCGAAGCTATCACCGGGATACCTACTTTCCTCGAGACTGCCCTTGTTAACAAAAGGTCATAGCCGTCTTTTGTACCGTCTTTATCCATACTTGTAAGAAGTATTTCACCCGCACCAAGTTCTTCCATTCTTCCTGCCCATTCTACTGCGTCAATCCCCGTAGGTTCCCTGCCCCCGTGCGTATAAACTTCCCATCCGCCTTCCCCGTCTGACCTTGCGTCAATCGCCACAACTATGCACTGGCTCCCGAATTTTTCGGCCGCTTCTTTTACAAATCCGGGGTTCTTTACCGCGGCCGTGTTTATTGCTACTTTATCGGCCCCTGCAAGCAGAAGGTTCCTTACATCTTCAAGTACCCTTACGCCCCCGCCGACTGTTAACGGGACAAAAACTTCACTTGCCGTCCGTTTCACAACGTCTATCATGGTATTCCTGTTTTCATGTGAAGCTGTAATATCGAGGAACGTAATTTCATCCGCGCCGTCAACACTGTATTTCTTTGCAATTTCCACGGGGTCACCGGCATCTTTAAGGTTAAGGAACTGCACCCCTTTTACGACTCTTCCGTCTTTAACATCAAGGCATGGGATTATTCTTTTTGATATCATTATTTATACCTTTTTATTGCTTCCCCAAGATCAATAGAGCCGGAGTAGATTGATTTGCCAAGGATAACCCCGTAAAGGCCGTCACCAGTTAGTGATGATAACTTTTCGAGGTCTTCCATCGTTGCTATACCCCCAGAGGCAATTACCGGCACTGAACAGCTGCTGATAAACTGTTTAATCGGCTCCGTATTTATTCCTTCCATTGTACCGTCTTTATCAACATTTGTGTGTACAAACATTGAGGCACCGTTTTTTTCAAGTTTCTTTATTGCCTCATCCATATCAAGGTCAAGCACTTCTTTCCAGCCCTTTACCGCAATCCTGTTGTTTTTTGTATCGAGTCCGACCGAAATTTTGCCGGGGTATCTTTTACAAAGCTCATCTATAAAATTACCGTCACTAAAGGCCTTTGTACCTATTATAAGACGCTTAACCCCGCCTGATATATAATGGTCAGCAGTTTCAATGTCCCTTATACCCCCTCCGAGCTGTACATTGCATTTAACATTTTTCACAATGTCGAGGATTATCCCTGAATTGACCGCACTCCCTTCAAATGCGCCGTCAAGGTCAACCACATGTATCCATTTGGCACCGCAGTCTTCCCATTTTTTTGCTGTTTCTACGGGGTTTGTTGAAAACACGGTCTCTGTACCCTCTTCCCCCTTGAGTAGCCTCACACACTTACCGTCTTTTAAATCAATAGCTGGAATTATAATCATGGCATCTCACTGTTAATTAATCTTTGATTAATTCTACACAAATTGCTTCAAAGCTGAATAAATATACAGAAAACCTGTTTTATGAAAAGGAAAATTTGAAATAAGAGAAGAATTTATATACTACTTATAAAGAAATCGGCATCTAAATAGATATTTGCGGTAAGTAATGCTGCATTATATCTTTTGTACCATAGATCAGTAATGTTTAAAGTTAAAATTTGGGTACCGGCATCTAAATAGATATTTACGTTAAGTAATGCTGCATTATATCTTTTGTACCATAGATCAATGAAATACTGGCTTGTTAAATCAGAACCTTATAAATATTCGTGGCAGGACCTGTTAAAAGACAAATGGACTTACTGGGACGGGGTAAGAAACTACCAGGCCCGTAACAACCTGAAAGAGATGAAAAAAGGAGACCTTGTCCTTTACTACCACAGTAATGAAGGAAAGGAGATTGTAGGGGTCTCCGAGGTAATAAAGGAACACTACCAGGACCCCACTACTGATGATGGAAGGTGGGTCGTTGTTGATATTAAACCAGTAAAGACGCTGGAAAACGCAGTGAAATTAAAGGACATTAAATCCGAGCCCCGGTTAAAAGATATTGCCCTCATAAAGCAGAGCAGGCTTTCGGTAATGCCTATTAATAAGAAAGAATATGAAATAATAGTTTCCCTTTCCGGAAAAGCCAAATAAAAAAGCCGGGAATAACCCGGCTTTTTAAATTTTTAATAATCTTTTATTTAAATATCAAGTACTACCACGTTCCCGGGTTCGATCTGCCGTGAACTTTTTACCACAACACCCGTTGCCGTGTTTTCCTCAACCCTTAGTACAACCAGTTTCCCGATATTTACCCCCGGGATCTTAACTGCCTCATTCCTGTCCGGGTCATACGCGTGCCTTGTGTACTGGAAAATAGAAAAGGAATTGCCGGGAACAATATGGTCATCTCTTCCGACATCAATATATACAACATCGCCTGTACCGCTAAGGGCGGTTTTATTTTTGGATTCAAGTATAAATCCCTCGGCATGTTTTTTACCCTTTCTAATTACGACTTCTTTTACAAAAGGCTCTACAGGCCTTACCTGTGCACCCCTTGTAATTTCCCTGTATGATTCAGTAATAATCCCGTAAGACTGGTTTTTGCCTAGTATCCTCTGGACTTCAATGATACCGGCAACAGCTACTTTATAACCTGCGAGTTTCCCGGTAATAGGGTGCCTTACTGGAGATGTGTCCCTGAATACAGTGAACTTATCCCCGGGCTGTACGCCAAAACTGGAACCAACGTTCAGGTAAACATTGTCCCCTGTCCCGAGAAGTATCTTGGACGGTTCGGACGAGATTATAGAACCCATATGTTCCCACTCACCTGAAGTTACGAAACCTTCTGACTGTGCCCATGAATAGTAAAAAACCGGGGGTGGGGGCATAATATTTTTTAGTTCTTCCATATTGGTTTTCGGATCAAATTTAACTACCGGAAGGTCTGTTAATTTAATGGCCTCTCCCGGGTAGATAAGATGCGGGTTATCTATATAAGGATTAATTTCCCAAAGCCTCGGCCATAACAGTGAATTATCAAAAAACTTCTGGGTAATTCCTGATAATGTGTCGCCGGGCTTAACAACATAAATGGTTGTGCCTCCCTTTGGGAACGGAAGGTACCCCTGCGCTATTACAAATGTTGTTAAGAACAAAAGAATTAAAAGAGTTCTAATTCTTAGCATTCCACCCTGCCTCCTTCGAAATATGGTACATATCAACCTCTTTCTCAAATTTTAACCCTAAAACCTTTATTTTAAAAGAGGTTTTTCTGTAAATAAAAACTTTTATATGGCAAATCAATTAAATATAATATACCAATCAATTTAATTTTAATGCCATTTACCAATAATGAGAAACCAGATTTTAATTAATTCTACTTTCAATGAAACAAGAGTTGCACTCGTTGAAGAAAACAAACTCGCGGAAATATACGTTGAACGCGACCTTTCACCCCAGATTGTAGGTAATATCTATAAAGGCAGGGTCGAAAAGATAGTCCCCGGCATGCAGGCAGCTTTTGTTGATATAGGTTCGGGCAAGTCAGGTTTTATTTCCGTAGAGGACGTCTACGGGGACACCTTTCTGGACCTGATTGACATCGACGAACCTGAAAAGCTAAAAACTAACAGTAAGTCCATCCAGGACAAACTGGTCCAGGGACAGGATGTGCTTGTCCAGGTAATTAAAGAGCCTGTACACGGGAAAGGACCAAAACTTACTTCCAATGTTTCGATACCGGGCAAACACCTTGTGCTTATAGCTGCCGCGAATATTGTGGGTATATCCCATAAAATTGAAGACGAAGAAGAACGGGACAGGCTAATAGAGATAATATCAAGGCTAAAACCCGACAACCTTGGATTTATAGCCAGGACATTTTCGGACGGGGTAAAGGAAAAAGAACTTGCAAAGGAAATCAAAAGCCTTATCAGGACCTGGACAAGAATAAGAAAGTCCTATGAAAAAAGAAAAAGGCCCAATTTAATCTATGAAACACCCAGCCTGACGATAAGGGCAGTAAGGGACCTGGTTACCTACAATATTGATGAGATTGTTATTGACGATGAGAAATTATTTTCTGAGATCAAAAAATATCTTACAAAGTCCTACCACAATAAAAAAATAAAAATTACAAACTACAGCAAAAGCCAGCCCCTGTTTGAAAAATACAACATTGATAAAGAGGTCAACGAAATATACAAAAAGAAGGTCTGGCTGAAGTCCGGGGGGTTTTTAATTATCGAGGAGACAGAAGGGCTTACGGTAATTGACGTAAATACCGGCAGGTATATCGGAAAAAACGATCAGAATAAAACACTGCTCAGCATTAACCTTGAGGCAGCTGTAGAAATACTCCGCCAGATCAGGCTTAGGAACCTTGTGGGGATAATCGTAATTGATTTTATAGACCTAAAAGACCCCTCTTCAAGAAAAAAGGTGTTTAATACTTTTAAAGACGGTGCCCAGAGAGACAAGGCCAGGACAGTTATCCAGGACATATCGCAGTTTTCGGTCCTGCAGCTGACAAGACAGAGAACAAGGGAAAGTATACTTAACACACTCGCGGACCCTTGCCCCACATGTATGGGCATAGGGCGTATTAAATCCAGGGACACAATAAGTTATGAAATTCTTCGCAAAATTAAACATTTGGCCAGTAAGCCAAAAATAAAGAATGTTACTCTCGAAGCACATACGGACATAATTAACAATCTGCTAAATAACGAAGAGGAGAGTTTTAACCTTCTTCAGGAAGACCTGGGACTGAAAATTAAACTTGTGATAAACAATGAGAACCTTGATAAATTTAGTCTGAAAAACAACTGAATTTAACAAAGAAGTTTTTTTTGGATTAAAATTATTTTAAGCATAAAGTTTTAAAGTTGGAGGAATATATGAAATATATAAATTTATTTCTTGTCATTTTATTTATTACACTCACAGCATGCAGTAATGATGTCCTTCAGGATGAACCGCCGGAAGAAGAAACAGGCATTGAAGAAGCCTCCGTTGATGAGGATACAGCAGCTGATTATGGGTCCGAAGATACAGCCCAAAATGAGTACTATGAAAATTCAGGGAGCAACGATCTTTCGGAAAGGCCGCCTAAAATAAAAAAGATCAGTGTGGAAGCGGTATCAAACAACCTCCAGGACGGACTATTGGCAGTAGTTACAACTCATGACACGGAAAACGAAGATGTGAATTTTATATACCAGTGGAAACATAACGGCGTTGATATAATAGGGGCTACCGAGCAAAAACTGGACTGGAACGAAGAATTTAAAAAAGGAGATGTTATTACCCTGGAAATTATCCCCTATGATGACCTGACTGAGGGCATATGGAAATCCGAGGGCAATTTTACTATCCCGAACTCACCGCCTACTATAGTTTCAACACCCCCTGCGACGGTAAACGGGACCAGTTTAAATTACAGGATTGATGCAGACGACATTGATGGAGATACATTGACCTACTCTCTTCGCGATGCACCGGAAGGAATGAGCATAGACCCGGACACCGGGGAGATAAACTGGGAATATAGTGAAGGTGATGCAGGTGAATACAATATAGGTATAGAAGTAAATGACGGTGACGGGGGACAAATCTTCCAGAACATGTCAGTCACAGTTAAATAAGGAAACCGGTTATGGAAAAATTAGAAAACGGAAGTCTCTACCACATCGCGATTGCGGTAAATAATCTGAAAGATGCCGAGCAGCTCTACGAAAAAGTTATTGGCCTCAAAATAACGCACAGGGAAGAAATCCCCGAGCAGGGCGTTAGGGCAACCATGCTGCAGCCGGCCGGTAAGACCGGAACTGCAATTGAACTTCTTGAAGCGATAGATGAAAATTCCCCGATAGCAAAATTTATCGAAAAAAAGGGTGAGGGAATCCATCACATCTGCTTTTATGTTGATGATATTAAAAAGACGTTAGAGGAATTAAAAGAGAAGGGTGTAAGGCTGATAGATGAAGAGCCGCGTGTCGGGGCTTATGATTCTAAAGTAGCTTTTATACATCCAAAGGCAATGAACGGTGTGCTAGTGGAACTTGCCGAACTAAGTGATTAATACTTACTGATTATTATTTTCTTTTTTTGAATTATTGGGGGCAGAAAAACCTTCATATTCACCTTCAGATACCTTTCCCGTATCTTCTTTTGGCGGGGTTATGTCGATTTCATCATCTTTCATCGATTTTTTAAATCCCTTAATACTTTTACCCAGTGCAGAACCCAGATCACCAAGCCTGCTGGGCCCGAAAATAAGTAAAAGAATAATCAGGATGATAATTAATTCTGTTGCTCCAAATGATCCAAACATAGAGTACTAGAGTAACGATCAGGTATTGGATTGTCAATTCAAAAAAGGTTGGGACAATCTCTAATGATGAAAATCTTTAAACTGGCTGATTTCAAGTTCTTTCAGGTACAGCTTTCCGAGTTCAAAATTTTTGCCGGTAAAATAAAGACCCATAAAAGAGCCTGTATGGTCATTTGTCTTTGTGACCCATTTTACCTCGGCATTGAGATTATAAATTCCTGATTCCGTATATATCTTAATAATAAGTGCTGTTTTGGGGAGGAATGCCTTAAAAGAATGTACCAGCATCCCCTTTTGGGATATGTTATAAGAACTGCCCGGGAAAACCGCTTCCCCGATGCCGAACTTTATTTTTTTAAGAAATTTTACTCTCTTTGTGGTCCTTCTGTTGAGCTTAAAATTTCCCGTTTCTTTTTTGACAGAAAATTCCTGCATAATCCAACCTACCCTAACAATAAATTTAATGGATTATTTTTTGTAAGCAAGTATAAATTATTAATATCATTAAATTAATAATGAATTTTACTCATTTTCAGTCAGGAAACGTTCAGCATCAATGGCCGCCATACATCCTGTACCGGCAGCTGTGATTGCCTGCCTGTACTTGTGGTCCTGGACGTCACCGGCAGCAAAAACACCTGGGACATTTGTCTGCGTAGACCCGTCCATTGTAATAAGATAACCGTTCTCGTCCATATCAAGCTGACCTTCGAAAAGACCGGTATTGGGCGTATGACCGATTGCAACAAAAAATCCTTCGCAGTTTATTTCGGAAATTTCATCGTTCTTGACGTTTTTCACCCTAACTCCGCTTACGCCGGTCTCTTTTGTACCCAGCACCTCTTCAACCACTGTGTCCCAGACAAAAGATATCTTTTCATTTGCAAATGCCCTGTCCTGCATAATTTTTGAGGCCCGGAGTTCGTCGCGCCTGTGAATGAGCGTTACCTTGCTTCCAAACTTGGTAAGAAAAAGTGCCTCTTCCACTGCCGTATCGCCGCCTCCTATTACAACTATTTCCTTGTCCTTGTAAAAGAACCCGTCACATGTGGCACAAGTGGAAACGCCGTAACCCAGCAGTTCCTTTTCAGAATCAAGCCCGAGCATTTTTGCCGATGCCCCGGAGGAAATAATAAAGGTATCTGCCAGTATCTCTTTATCACTTGAGGTAATCCTGAATGGCCTCTCGGAAAAATCCACTTTGGTAATTTCGCCGAAAAGGCAGTGGGCGCCAAACCTTTCGGCCTGCTGCTTCATTGAATCCATAAGCTCAGGGCCGAGGACGCCGTTTGGGAAACCAGGGAAATTTTCAACGTCGGTCGTAAGTGTAAGCTGCCCTCCTGCTTCGAGTCCTTCAAACACAACCGGCTCAAGGTCCGCTCTTGCTGTGTAAAGCGCCGCGGTAAGTCCCGCCGGGCCGGAACCCATAATTACGACCTTATATCTGTCTTTTAACTCTGTATTTTTTGACATTTGTTTACCTCAATGTAATTTGAAAATTATAAGGAATGAAACTAAATTAGTTCTGATTTATCATATTTAATACATTAAATGATAATATTATCAAAAAGATTCATTAATTTTTATAATAAATTATAAGATGAAAAAATCCAATTTTATTGAAACGCACAAGCAGCTCGGAGGCACTTTCCTGGCCGGCAACAATTCACAAACTCCGGATTACTACGAAGATCCCGGGAGTGAGGCAGTACATGTAAGAAGCAGCTCCGGTATTATAGACCTTACCGGAAGGGGCAAGCTGACAATCTCCGGGAAAGACCATTTAAAACTCCTTCAGGGCATGTTGACAAACGATATGGTAAAACTTGAAGAAGGCAGTGGAAACCATGTTGCCGCACTTACGGTAAAAGGCCGGATGCTCGCAGACATCAGGGCTTTTAAATTTGAGGACATTATGATTTTCGACCTGGAAGCAGGACAGCAAACGGTCCTGGCCGAACATCTTAATAAATTTAAACTATCATACAGGGCAGAAATTAAGGACACTACCGAAGACTATCTTCACTTTCACATCTGCGGCCCAGAATCAGCAAATGTGGTAGAAAGGGTATTTAATATAGATACATCCGGACTCAGTGAATACAGCTCTAAAACAGCGTCATTTAATGATTCAGAACTGTTTCTTATTAAAATTAACCGCACGGGTGAAACGGGATTTGATATTATTACCGGGAAAGAGCAGGAAAACGGGCTTTTCCGTATAATAACCAGTGAAGGTAAGTCCGCCGGGCTGAAACCCTTTGGCAGGGACGCATTTAACACTTTGAGAATTGAGGCCGGAATACCAATACACGGAATCGATATGGATGAAAATACAATCCCCATTGAAGCAGGCCTCTGGGACGCACTGGATTTTGAAAAAGGCTGCTATATCGGGCAGGAAGTAATTGCAAGGATAAAATGGAGGGGCAGGGTAAACTGGCACCTTATGGGATTTAAAACAGAAGGTAAATCAGAAATGGCTGTTGGCAATAAAATATTTAATGAAAATAAGGAGATAGGCAGAATCACCTCAACAACATTCTCCAAAACCTTTAATAAAACCATCGCACTCGGTTATATTAGACGTGAATTTAATGAAGGTGGAATGGAAGTATTGGTTAATACCGGGGAAAACTCCTTTTTGAATGCAACTGTTTGCGATTTACCGTTCATAAACAACTTTAACTAACCGATTTTTTTATTTTATTTCAATTAACCTTGATTTTATAGCCTCATACTAATATTATTTTTAAGTTAATGTTTCGCAGCGGGTGGTTTATAATTACTTTAATTTCGCAAGGATAATATATAAATTGATAATTAACTCTATTTTAGGACTTTTTTCAAATGATCTTGCAGTGGATCTTGGCACGGCAAATACGCTTGTGTATGTAAAGAGTAAGGGCATTGTTGCAAACGAACCTTCAGTTGTTGCGGTACAGGAAGACTCTAGAGGGCAAAAGAAAATTCTTGCCGTTGGAAAAGAAGCATACGAAATGGTGGGAAGGACGCCGGGTTCGATAAAAGCCATCAGGCCTCTTAGGGACGGGGTAATAGCAGATTTTGATGTTGCCCAGAAGATGCTTGAATATTTTATAAGAAAAACACATAACAACAGGAAAAGCCTCGTAAGGCCGAGGATCATAGTATCGGTACCGATAGGTATTACGGAGGTTGAAAAAAGGGCAGTAAAAGAATCCGCCGAAGCAGCGGGGGCAAGAGAAGTGTTTTTAATCGAAGAAACTATGTCTGCCGCTCTTGGGGCCGGAATGCCGGTAACCGAGCCAGCCGGTAATATGGTAGTTGATATTGGAGGGGGTACCACCGGTGTGGCCGTAATTTCGCTCGCGGGAATAGTCGTGAGTAAATCGGTAAAAGTCGGCGGTGATAAACTCGATGAATCTATTCTCCAGTATGTTAAGAGAAACTACAATATGCTGATCGGTGAAAGGACTGCCGAACAGGTCAAGAAGAAACTTGGCAACGCCATAGCAAACAAGGACGTCGCGGTAATGCAGGTAAAAGGAAGAGACCTCAGGTCAGGTATACCGATGACAATTGAGATCACCTCCGAGGAAGTAAAGGACGCAATGTCCGAACCAATAAGTGTTATTATTGAAGCTATTAAACAGACCCTTGAAAGGACACCGCCTGAGCTTTCTGCAGATATTGTCGATACAGGGATAATGCTTGCCGGCGGGGGCGCACTCCTCGGCGGACTTGACAACCTGATTAAGGAAGAAACAGGCCTGCCTGTAAAAATAGCAGATGACCCGCTTACATGTGTTGTTCTCGGGTCGGGTAACGCGTTAAACCAGATTGATATTTTAAAGGAAATTAGTGTTAGTTAAAATCTTCTATAACGAAAGACTAAGATGGGATTTATAAAGAAGCATCCCATAATACTATCTATACTTTTACTGTTTTTTGCCATACAGCTTTTTCCCTTCATATATGATTCAGAAAGAGAAGCCGATCCTGTATCCAGGATGGTCATGCGTATTAACTACTATCCCTATCTCGCAATCAGCGGGATCAGGTCCGGATTCAAAAACACCTGGGAGGACTACAAATCCCTCAAGTCCCTTAAAGAAGAGAATAAAAAACTAAGGAATGAAAACAGCATTTTAAAGCGAAACGATTTTGAGTTTCGTGAGCTGAAGCTCCAGAATGAAAGGTTCAGGGAGCTGCTTAATTTTGCTGAGGAAGGGCCCTACAACACTATCTCGGCAAACGTTATCGCCGGAAGCCCCTCTTTACTCCGCACAGAGTTCCTGGTTATAGACAAGGGGAGAAAAGACGGGATAAAAGAAGGAATGCCCGTCACCACACAGGACGGAATTGTGGGAAGGGTATATATTGCGGACAGCAGCAGCTCACAGATAATGCTGATCACTGACCCCATAAGTGCCGTGGATGCGATAGTTCAGAGAACAAGGGCAAGGGGTATTATTAAAGGTAATATAAATGACTGCATCATGGAGTACCTGGAGAACAATTTTGAAATCGAAAACGGTGACACAATCATTTCATCGGGGAAAGACGGTTACTATCCAAAAGGTATAAAGATAGGGACCGTAAAAGAGGTAAAGTCATCCGGCGGCATGTATAAGGCCGTTGTAATTCCCGAGGTGTCAATTAATTCCCTCGAGGAAGTTGTTGTAATAACAAGGCTGAAAAATAAAAAATATTAATGAACAAAAACGTTACTTTTATTGTATTAATTTTTGTATCCATACTGATCAACATCCTGCAGGCAACAGTATTTTCTCCATCAGCCGGAAGTTACTTCTTCCCCGACCTTAACCTCATACTAATTATATTCATCGCGATATCCAAGGATGTCCGTTTCGGACTTGCACTGGTGCTTCTGAACGGATTTTTACTCGACGTAATGTCGGGTTATATGCTGGGTATTAATACTTTTTCCCGCCTGAGCCTATATATAATTCTAAGGCGCAGCTCAAACCATTTTGACTATGAAAGTTATACCCCCGTATTTATATCACTTCTGCTGGGCACACTTTACATCTGGGTTTTCATCTGGCTGATCCTTATTCTGAAATCTGTAAATGACCTAAAGATATTTAAAAATGTTATTATTTATCAGGCTATAATTAACTCTATAGTAGGAATATTTTACTTTCATATAAAAAATAAAATTTATGCCGCATTACAAAAATAAACTATTTATATGCTCATTAATTATCGGGAGCTTATTTCTTGTCCTCTTCCTCAGGCTGTTTTACCTGCAGATCCTGAAGGGCGATGAATTTGAACTGTTTTCAATTGAGAACAGGATCAGGCTTATAAATTCTCCCGCTCCTAGGGGAAAGATCCTCGACAGGAACAATAAAAAAATAGTTGTAAACAGGCCTTCGTTTGATTTAAAAGTATTTCCCAATGAACTTAAGAACATAGACAAAGTTTCCGGGATTCTTGCAGGAATTATCGATATGGACAAGACCGAAATTGAGCAATCAATATCAAGGGCCAAGAAGAAGAGCGCCTACCTTCCCTTTATATTAATAAAGGACATCGACAGGGACACCCTCGCCGCGATTGAGTCCAATAAACCTGACCTTGGCGGTATAACTATCGAGGTAAACTACCTTCGGGACTATCCGGAGGGAAAACTCGGTTCACTGCTCGTGGGGTACCTCGGTAAACCGAACAAAAACGATTTAAAAAAGTTTCCCCTTACAAACCTGGACATCAATGTCGGGAAAACGGGAATAGAAGAGACTTACGAAAACCAGCTCAGGGGCACCAACGGGACTAACTACAAGGTAATTGATGCCCTAGGCAGGCAGGTAAAATCCAAGCTGTTTCAAAAAGACATTAAAGACAAGGAAACGCTTCCGGGAAGTGATATTCACCTTACTATCGATGTTGATTTGCAGAAAAAAGCAGAAGAACTTCTAAAGAAAAAAGCAGGTTCAATAAGTGTTGTAAATGTAAACTCCGGGGAAGTGCTTGCAATGGCAAGCAGTCCTTCTTTTGACCCGGTACTGTTTGTAAACGGCATAGAACAGGCAGACTGGAACGAACTTACGGGCAATGTTCTTCACCCGATGCTCAACCGTTCTGTCAGTGGTACATATGCACCCGGATCGACCTTTAAAATTGTAACGGCCCTCGGCGCCTTAAAGGAAAATATTATCGACGAGGAGACCACGGTATTTTGCCCGGGGCACTATAAAGTGGGAAAGAAAAAATTTAAATGCTGGAAACACGCGGGACACGGTTGGATGAATTTAAGAAGTGCAATGGCCCAGTCCTGTGACGTGTATTTTTACAACACGGCAGAAAAACTTGGTATCGACAGGATTTCAAAGTATGCAAAAATTTTCGGTTTCGGGTCAGGTACCGGCATAGAACTGAGTGAAAAAGACGGCCTTGTGCCTAACAGGTCCTGGAAATACAAACAGTTCAAGGAACCCTGGTACAAGGGCGAGACAGTTGTTACCTCGATCGGCCAGGGGTACCTCAATGTTACGCCTCTCCAGATCACCATGATGACAGCTGCAGTTGCAAATGGTGGTTTAGTACTGAAGCCAATACTTATAAAGAAAATTACCGACCGTGAAGGTAAAAATACAATGGTAAGTAGTTCCGAGGTCCTAAGCAGCCTGCCATTTAATGATTCACAGATGAGGATGATACAGGACTCGCTAATCAGTGCGGTTAATGACAAATCCGGCACGGGGAAAAAAGCAAAGGTAAAACACGGCACCGTTGCCGGCAAAACAGGCACTGCCCAGGTTATTTCGTCAAAAACAAAATCAACGAAAAAGAAATATAATGACCACGCATGGTTTACCGCTTATTACCCCGCAGAATACCCGGAGATAGCAATTACGGTACTGATTGAAAACGGGGGAAGCGGCGGCGGTGTGGCCGCACCTGTTGCAAAGGAAATAATAGATCTATATTTTGATTTAAAGAATGGTGTGATCCAAAATGATAATGTTTGACAGAAGGTTAATCAAAAATTTCGGCTGGTTAATTCTTTTCCTTTCCCTGGTATTTTCTGCAATCGGGCTTATCAACCTCTACAGCGCATCTTACCATACCGGGCTCGGGGCTTTTAAAAAACAGCTTATATGGGTGGCCATCGGTTTTATTACGATGCTTGTTATTACATTCATGAACTCCAATTTATTAAAAAGATACACGATGCATATCTTTATTATTTCATTGCTTACACTCGCATTCGTGTTTTTCTTCGGAAGGGAAGTATCCGGGTCACGCAGCTGGATAGTGTTCGGCCCAATTTCCGTACAGCCGTCAGAGTTTGTTAAAATCTCACTGATACTGATCATCGCCAGGTTTTACAGCAACGATTTTGAAGACGGCCCGTTTGGGCTGAAAGACATAATCAAACCGATAATTTTCACTATATTGGTATTTTGTATGATACTCATTCAGCCGGACCTGGGCACGGCGTTAATTATAATACTTCTTGCCGGGACCATGCTTTTATTTATGGGAATTAAAAGAAAATCACTCCTGGTAATACTCAGCCTCCTTGTACTCGTATCAATTCCTGCGTGGCACTTTTTTTTAAAAGATTATCAAAAAGAAAGGATACTCACATTCGCAAACCCTTCTGTAGACCCGCTCGGTATGGGTTACAACTCAATCCAGTCCCAGATCGCGGTAGGCTCGGGAAAACTGATAGGAAAAGGCTACCTCGCCGGAACGCAGTCCCAGTTAAGGTTTATCCCCGCGCAGCAGACCGATTTTGCATTTTCAGTACTGGCCGAGGAATGGGGTTTCCTGGGTTCCGGTATTATGCTGTTAATCTATTTTCTCCTCATCCTCACAATCCTAGACACCGCAAGTTCCGCAAAAGACAAATACACAATGCTTGTTGCCCTTGGGATAGCTGCGCTATTTTTCTGGCATACCTTAATAAACGTCGGCATGGTACTGGGCCTGCTTCCCGTAATCGGTGTACCGCTTTACCTCTTTAGTTACGGGGGATCTTCAGTACTTACGGCATTCATAGCCATCGGGATAGTCCTTGGTATAAAGATGCGCCAGACGCAGGTGCCGAAAGAAGACATTTCACTCGAAAAGCATGGTTAAAGGTCTGAGCCGGAAGGTATACCGAGCATAGACTCAGCTTTTACTACTGCATCAACTATTGCACCGGATATAAGGCTTGAGGCTGCAATACCAATTGAATTAGCGTCCCCGTCACTGTCCCCTATTGATACCGCAAATACTATATCGCCGTCAGAAATTGTATTTACAGGACTTATTACCCTGCTGATTCCGGTATGGGCAATTTTTGAAATTCGTACCAGCTCATGCTTACTCAACTGTGCGTTTGTTGCCACAACGCATAATGTGGTACTTGAATATGGTTCATAGGGTTTTACATACCCTTTCTTAATTTGCTCTGTTGTGTTCAGGAAGCCTTTACCGCCCTGTTCCCTTGCCCCTGCTAAGATCCTGTTTTCCCCGGGTGAGTATACATCGCCGAATGCATTTACAACTACCAGGACTCCTACCATAATACCGTCCGGGAAATTAAAGCTTGCCGAGGCAATCCCGCCCTTGGTTGAATTATCAACACCGGCTATCTTCCCGATTGTGGCCCCCGTCCCTACCCCGATGCAGCCTTCCAAGGCAGTTGTATTCTTTGCATTCAGACACGCTTCGTAACCCATTTTTTTATCTGGACGTATTTTCCCGTTACCTATACCGAGGTCATATATCACTGCAGAAGGAACAGAAGGTATTACCATCCCGCCCTTAGTCTCCAGGCCTATGGACCTTTCCTCGAGGTACTGAAGAACACCATCTGTTGCGTTCAGGCCAAATGTACTTCCCCCGGTTAGTAAGACTGCATTTATCCTGCCGTATGTACCGTGCGGTAAAAGTGAGTCGATCTGCCTTGTGCTTGTACCTCCTCCGTTTAACTCGATCGCACCGAAAACCGGCCTGTCAAACAGTACCACTGTGCAGCCGGTACCTGCATCAAAATCGGAGCTGTGTCCAACACTTATTCCTTCTATATCTGTTATACAGTTCATCTTGGTTAACCCGCTGTTTTTATCACGGAAAATGCAATAATATTGAATGTTTTACACTACTTGACAGCATTATCCAATCAGATACAATCTAAGCTGCTTTTGTCAGGTGACATTTGCTAATAAATATTCCATAAATATAATCAACAATTACAGCTAGTTAGCAGCATGGTTTAGTAAAAAGACAATGGCCTGCACGCTACTTTAACTCAACAGTACGATGATTAATTATTACAAGTTTAAATCGATTGGTACTTACATTTTAATAGCTTTAACTTTTATTACACTGACAAACGCACCTTCCTTCGCAATTTCAGACACAAATGATTTAAAAGAGATAGGGATTGATGAAAAACTTGGCGAAACAATCGACCTTGATATTGACTTCATCAACCAGGAAGGGACCCGGGTCAAACTGGCTGATTTTTTCGGAGACAAACCTGTTGTTATAAACATGCTCTATCTATCCTGCCCAAGGGTATGCACATTTGCGCTGGACGGCTCACTTGAAGTTATAAATGAAACAACCGATGTAACTCTCGGGTCCGATTATGAGTTTCTGTCCGTAAGTTTTAATCCTGAAGAGACACCGGAACTTGCCGCCCAAAAATCAGAACAATATTTTAACGGCATTAAGAACAAGGAAGAAGGCGAAGAAGTAACCGGCTGGACTTTTCTTACTTCCGACAACACCAATATAAACAAACTTACAAGTTCTATCGGATACAATTTTAAAAAAGACGGAGAAGAATATGCCCACCCGTCAGCACTGGTGGTACTTACACCCGAAGGTAAAATTTCACGCTACCTTTACGGGCTTCAGCACAACCCCAAAGATTTTAAACTGGCACTGATAGAATCTTCCGATGGAAAGATCGGTGAATCAAGCCTTGCCAATAAAGTCCTGCTCTTTTGCTACGAATTCGACCCAATCGGCAAAAGATACGCACTTAAAGCTCTAAATATTGTAAAAGCTGGAGGAGTAGTTACTCTGTTAGCTTTATCCGGATTTCTAGCCATATTTTGGGTACGAGAAAAGGGTCATATTAACAAACGTGATGGAGGTTTCAAAAATTAAAAATGTTAAGCTGGCTTCCTGAAAATGCATCTAATTTAGCGAGCGGAGTAGATAATGTACTTCTCTTTGTGACTGTACTGTCGGTATTTTTCTTCCTGCTTATTTCCGCTTTCCTTATTGGTTTTGCCATAAAATACAGAAGAAAAACCGAACAAGATGAAACACCCTACATCACAGGTAACGAACTTATAGAGGTTATCTGGACTGTTATCCCCTCAGTATTACTGATGTTTATTTTTGCCTGGGGTTATATTGAATACAGGGAAATGAGAAACCCCCCTGATAATGCAGTGGAAATTAATGTTTCCGCAAAACAGTGGCTCTGGCAGTTTGATTACTACAACGGTAAAAAGACCATAAACGAACTTTATGTACAGCAGGGAAGGCCCGTGAGGATGGTCATGAGGTCTGATGACGTACTTCACAGCTTCTTCGTTCCCGACTTCAGGGTAAAGCAGGACATACTTCCCGGCTATTACACACAGCTTTGGTTTACTCCAACAAAAGCCGGCACTTTTGAACTGTTCTGCACAGAGTACTGCGGCACAGGACACTCCCAGATGCTTGCAAAAGTACATGTACTTGGCCCTGAGGCCTATGCAATATGGGAAAAAGGTATCGGGATAGACGAATCAACTGCTGTTGCATCCAGCCTGCCTCCCGCAGAACAGGGTGAAAAATTATACACAAACAGGGGCTGCAACGCTTGTCACAGCATAGACGGCACTGCCCTTATAGGCCCCACATTTAAAGGCCTTTTCGGTAAGACCGAAAAAAAAAAAAAAAAAAAAACAATTACTGTAGATGAAAACTATTTAAGAGAATCAATACTTCAGCCGCAGGCACTTATTGTAGAGGGTTATCAGCCCGTGATGCCCGCATTTGAAGGTATTTTAAGTGATGATGAAGTAACCGCTTTAATCGAATACATTAAAACTCTTAAATAATTTAAAGGAGAAACATAGTATGGCTAACAGTACCGCCACCAATACAATGACCGAACCTTCATTTTATGAACCTAAGGGCTTTATGTCCTGGTTGTTGACTACTGATCATAAACGAATAGGTATTATGTACCTTATAACAATTTCTTTTTTCTTTCTTCTTGGCGGTGTCTTTGCACTGCTTATGAGATACGAACTGCTCACACCTGAAGCAGATTTTGTAAGCCCTCATACTTACAACGTATTCTTTACAATGCACGGATCACTAATGGTGTTTTTCTTTATTGTGCCGGGGGTGGCCGCAAGCCTGGGGAACTTCCTAATCCCGCTTATGATTGGCGCACGTGATGTGGCTTTCCCTAAACTTAACCTGGGAAGCTACTGGGTATACCTCGCAGGTACTGCGATACTGTTTGGAGCATTACTTCAGCCTGCAGATACCGGGTGGACTTTTTACACTCCCTACAGCGTGCAGTCGCAGACGGACGTGGTGCTTATAACGCTCGGGGTCTTTGTACTGGGTTTTTCGTCGATCCTGACGGGTATGAACTTTATTGTAACAATACATAAATTAAGATGTCCTGGCATGACCTGGAGCAGGCTGCCGCTTTTTATCTGGGCATCATACGCAACAGCAATACTTCAGTTACTTGCAACACCGGTAGTAGGAATAACACTACTTTTACTGATAGCGGAAAGGACACTTGGCATCGGGTTCTTTGATCCCTCTAAAGGCGGCGACCCTATCCTTTTCCAGAACTTTTTCTGGTTCTATTCCCATCCGGCGGTGTATATCATGGTAATACCGGCATTCGGTATTATATCGGAGATTATTCCGGTGTTCGCCAGAAAACCGATTTTCGGATATAAGGCGATTGCTTATTCAAGTTTTGCAATCGCAATCATCAGTTTCTTTGTCTGGCTTCACCATATGTTTGTTAGCGGTATTTCAGAAACAGCCGCGGCAATCTTCTCATTCCTGACAATGCTCGTGGCAATACCGACGGCAATAAAAGTATTTAACTGGACAGCAACACTCTACAGGGGTTCAATATCTCTTGAATCACCGATGCTGTATGCCCTGTCCTTCTTATTCTTATTTACAATCGGCGGCCTCACGGGGGTTTATCTCGGTGCACTGGCCGTTGACGTTCATCTTCACGACACATACTTCGTAGTAGCACATATGCACTACGTTATGATCGGCGGTACTGTATTTGGCTTTTTTGGTGCCATTCATTTCTGGTATACAAAGTGGTTTGGAAGAATCTACAATGAACTCGTTGCTAAAATCGCATGGTTCTTATTCTTTATCGGATTTAACGTCACATTCTTTCCTCAGTTCTTTATGGGTGTACAGGGTATGCCAAGAAGGTACGCGACCTATCCGGCAGAGTTCCAGTCTTACCACGAACTTTCAACTTACGGGTCCTGGATACTCGCTGTTGGCGTGGTAATAATGACTATAAACCTTTTAGCAGGGCTGTTTAACAAGGAAAAACCAGATCCAAATCCATATCATTCACTTTCACTTGAGTGGACAGTACCATCTCCACCGCCGCATGAAAATTTTAAAGATATTCCAACTGTTACAGACTGGACTTATGGATATGGCAAGAAATAGTAATCGGAGGCAATATTAAAATGGAACAAGCTGCACATCATGCAGAACATGAACTGGACCCGGCAGTAGAGTATTCCTCTTCCAAGCTGGGCATGTGGTTATTTCTGGGTACCGAGATTCTGCTTTTCGGAGGCCTGTTTGCCGCATATACAATTTTCAGGGCCAAATTCCCCGACATGTTCAGTGAACAGCATAAAGAACTAAACCTGACACTGGGTGCCATAAACACCGTGGTACTTATTTTCAGTAGTTTGACAATGGCAATAGCTGTATGGGCTGCACAGAAAGGCGACAAGAAAAAAGTCGTACTGTTTATGATTATTACTATTATCTGCGGCCTGATATTTGGTGTAAACAAGTATTTTGAATACGGGGCAAAACTCGAACATCATATCTACCCGAGTACCAGTATTTTCTTCGGTCTTTATTACCTGATGACAGGGCTGCATATGATCCACGTTTTTGTAGGTCTTTGTATACTTGGTGTAATCACCTATCTTGCACATATAGGTAAATTTACAAAAGATTATTATACACCTGTCGAAGTCGGCGGGCTTTACTGGCATTTGGTTGATTTAATCTGGATATATTTATTTCCTTTACTTTATTTAGTCGGTTAGCGAGGATAAAAATATGAGCACACATACACAAACACACGGACACGAAGAACATCACGAGATAGGGCCTAAAACATTAATAATGGTATGGGCGGCACTTACCGTTCTTACGGTAGTAACTGTATACGTTGCTACAGTTGATTTCGGAAGGGCACTTAACATTATTGTTGCCATGGTGATTGCCTCAATTAAAGCATCAATCGTGGCATACTATTTCATGCATTTAAAATTTGAAGACAAACTGACATGGGTATACGCTTTATATCCAATGTTTTTACTATTCCTTTTAATAGCTACAACTATTATGGAAACCTTCACGAGGAACCCGGCACTCTACTAAAATGCTTGCAAAAGCTACCCTGGTAGCACTATTCATACTACTGGTATGGGGCAATATGGTTGCCGGCCTTAAAGCCGGTCTTGCCTGTCCCGACTGGCCGCTTTGTCACGGTGAGGCAATACCTCCCTGGAGATGGGACATTTACGTCGAGTTTATCCACCGTGTACTTGGCGCAATTACATCCGTTCTTATAATTACTCTCTGTTACAAAAGGCTAAAAGTTTATAAAGGTGCGTTCAAGGCTATCCCGATTGTTGCTGTTGTGCTGCTTTTAATACAGATTGTACTTGGCGGCATTGTAGTACTGCTTAAACTGCCTGTTGACCTTACGACATTACATTTTGCAAACGCAATAGTAATATTCATACTTGTTTTCTATGCAGCTTATTTCGACGGAATCAATAACAAGGCTAAAATCTCTTTTTCAGGGAACGCAGGCCTTTTCTTTTTACTGACATTACTTGTATTTATTCAGGCCGTACTTGGTGCATTCGTTAGGCATTCCGGTTCGGGGCTTGCCTGCCCTGATTTCCCGACCTGCCTCGGGTTCTGGATACCGCCGGCACTTTCAGGTCTGGTACTTAATCACTATTCCCACAGACTTCTCGCATACTTTATATTTATTGTATTTATAACACTATTTCTGATTTCTAACTACAAACAGAGCCTCAAAGAAGCAAACAGCTACCTGCTCACGGCAGTATTGCTGATTGTTTTCCAGATAATAATCGGGGCGCTTGTAGTTATGACCCAGCTTACTTTTTATGTAACAGCAGTTCATTTATCAGTAGGGCTTGCAATTCTCACAGTAACCTTATTATTATGGTTTAGGTATATAAATAAAAATTCTGTTGCCAACTGATACTATATGAGCACAAAACCCTCAGCAGGAAAAATAGTAGTATCCGCAATACTGCTGTCCAAGCCGGGCATTATAACCAGCGTGGCATTCACGGGATATGCCGGGATGGTACTTGGTGCGGGGGAACTACCCGGATTTTCAGTAACTTTCTTCGGTATAATTACACTCCTCCTCAGTGCCGCAGGCTCTGCAATTCTAAATAACGTCCTGGACAAAAATATAGACCGCCAGATGAAGAGGCTAACCAAGAGGGTCGAGGCCCTTGAAACAATTGGTGACAGGAATGCCGGGGTTTTATCCATTGCAATGCTTGTTGTTGCAGTAGTCCTTTCACTGGTATTTCTGAACTACGTAAATACTCTTCTGATTTTGGCAGCGTTCTTAAGCTACACAATTCTGTATACACTTTTTTTAAAGAGGAACTCACCTTTTGGGACCATACTTGGCGGCATCCCCGGTGCACTTCCTGTTCTGATAGGATACAGTGCCGTACAGCCGCATATAGGGCTTGACGGGCTGATTCTCTTTACGTTTATGATGCTTTGGCAGCCGCCGCACTTCTGGGCACTTGCTCAGAAATATAAGGACCAGTACAGGGAAGCTGGCATACCCGTAATGCCCGTGGCATTCGGGACAAAGTATACAAATATATTAATACTGCTTTATTCCATCTCCCTTATACCGCTTATGCTGCTTTTATGGATGATTGGTATAACTTCGGCCTACTTTGCAATTTTTTCACTGATTATCGGCCTTTATTTTGAATACACAATTGTAAAAAGCGTATATGACAATAAGAGTTATGGACTTGCATTCGGGACATCAATTATCTATATGCTTGCTATTATGATAGCGCTCATCGTGGATATAGTGCTGCACCCCACCCTGCCCGTTGAAAATATTATTAGGAATATTTAATGAGTGAATGGTTCTTTTGCCTATTTGACCTTCACAATGCCTGCAAGGTCTTTAGCCCTCCGGGTTAATTCTTTAAGGTCCCCGTCTAAACCATCATATGTAACAACCACGCCCATTCTCCTGTATGGCCTTGAACTTGGTTTGCCGAAGATTCTGAAGTCCGACTTTGGTGCTGCGGCGACTTTATCAATACCTTCAAATGATGGATTGTCTGAATTATCTGAAGCTAGAACAACAGCGCTTGCGCCCATACGTTCCTGTGTTATTTCAGGAATAGGGAGGCTTAAGATCGCCCTTAAATGAAGTTCAAATTCATTAAAGTTTTGCGTGTTTCCGAGTGTTACCATCCCGGTATCATGCGGGCGTGGGGAAAGTTCCGAGAAATAAACACCGTCGTCAGCTATAAAAAATTCCACTCCCCAGATACCTGAACCGGTTAAAGCATTTGTGACCTGCTCTGCCACTTCACGGGCCGTATTTAAATGTTCTTCCTGCATGATTGCCGGCTGCCAGCTTTCCTGGTAGTCACCGCGTTCCTGCCTGTGCCCGATAGGCAAGCAAAAAAGCGTTGCCCCGTTGTTCTGAGTTACAGTCAGCAGTGTAATTTCATAATTAAAATCTATGAATCCTTCGACGATTACCTCGGCGACATCACCCCTGGAGCCTTCCTGTGAATAGTCCCAGGCTTTTTTTATATCTTCTTCAGTCCTGATTACACTCTGGCCCTTACCGCTTGAAGACATCAGGGGTTTTACAACGCATGGTAGCCCGATTGAAGTTGCAGCTTCGTGAAGTGATTCAGCGGAATCAGCATAAAGATACGGCGCAGTTCTGATACCAAGCTCTTTTGCTGCAAGTTCACGTATGGATTTCCTGTTCATAGTAAAATTAGCGGCCCTTGCTGAAGGGACCACAGAATAGCCCTGCTTTTCATATTCATAAAACCGCTCGGTACGAATTGCCTCAACCTCCGGGACAATAAAATCAGGTTTATGCTTATCAACAACTGCATCTAAAGCATCACCGTCAAGCATATTAATGACTTCAAAGCAATCAGATACCTGCATGGCAGGCGCAGCTTCATAGCTGTCAACTGCTATTACCGTCTGCCCTATTCTCTTTGCAGCTATGACAAATTCTTTTCCAAGTTCACCGGAACCAAGTAGTAGTATTTTATTTTGCATGGCAGTTAATATATATAAATCCTTTAATTATTAGTAATTATTCAGACAGTATCCCTTTTAATTTTACCAGGGGCTCTTTAAGTGTCCTGATCGAATCTGCCCAGAACTCTTTTGATGTAATGTCTTCACCGAGTGATTTCGAGACAACTTCCTCGCAGTCATATGAACCGCTTATTTTTAGAAAGTATTCATACTGCTCAAGAAAATCAGTTCCCTGCTCGGTAAACTTTTTAAATATTGCCCTGCTTAGCAGAAACCCGAACGTATAAGGAAAATTATAAAAGGTGACCCCCGTAATATAAAAATGAAGTTTGGATGCCCAAAAGTATGGGTCCTTTTCATCAAGCGTATCACCGAATACTTTTTCCTGCGTTTCAGTCATAAGTTCCTTTAACCTTTCGGGGCTAAGTACACCGCTGTCCCGCTCTTCATAAAGTGACTTTTCAAACTCGTACCTTACAGGGATATCCATCAGGTAAATTGCGGCATGATTTACTTCCGTATCGAGAATCAGGGCCTTCTCATCATTCGAGATTTCTTCATTATTTAAAATACCCTGCGCAAGGATCATTTCTCCGAAAGTTGATGCAGTCTCGGCAAGGGTCATCGGGTAATAATGCCCAAACGGCCTTATTTCTTTCATCACATAGCTGTGAAACGCATGCCCTGCTTCATGTGCAAGTGTTAATACGTCGCCAAGGCTGTCGTTGTATGTCATAAAGATTCTTGATTCATTTGTAAGCATAGAGCCTGTACAGAAACCGCCCGGGCGTTTTCCGGCTCTTGGGCTCCAGTCGATCCAGTTTTTGTCGTAGACACCTTTTACAAACTCACCAAGTAAGGGATAAGAACCGTTAAAAGAGTCATAGACCATTGACTTGGCTTTTTCCCAGTCAATCACTTCACTGCTTTCAAGTTCTATAGGGGCGCCAAGGTCATACCACGATACTTTATCAACTCCCATTGTTTCAGCCTTGTGCCTTAAAATACTTTTGGGTATATCAATCTGGTCATAAATTGCACCGAACATCGCGTCTAATGTCTCTCTTGAGACAGCTGATTGAAACATTGCCACATCAAGGAAGTGGTCAACACCCCTGTGCTTGTTGAGTGTGAGCCTTGTACCGGATATGGCGTTCAGGCTTGCTGCCGCAACATCTTCAATACTTTCCCACGCATGGTTTCCGCCGTGAAAAGCGGCCTTTCTAATTTCCCTGTCCGGATTTTCAAGGAGCGACCTTCTCTGGGACATTGGGATTTCTTTTACAGAGCCATCCGGATATTTCATTTCGAATGAAAGCTTGCCGGACACTGTGTTATACAGCCTTCCCCATGAAGACAGGCCATCCACACCAAGCTCAGTAGCAAGGATCTCTTTTTCATTGGACATGCGTTTTTTTGATTCTTCATAAAGCCTTGTTATGTAGTAAGAAGCCCCATCCATACTTTCAATGGCTTTGATACTGCTTACCATCTCATCAGTCATGTCCTCAAGTGTGCTTAACACAACTACTTCAATTTTCTGAAATTCTGACCCGATAATGGAGAAATCAGCTTCTTCTTTCAGATAGTCCTGGTTATTTGCGTCTGCAGATGCGAGGCAGCCTATATAAGACCTGATATGGGAATATTTCCTGGAGAGGTCTTCAATATCGATTAATATTTCACTCCATGAGCCTATATCACCGCTGTTGTCTTTTAGCTTTAGCGCTTTTTCATAGGTTGTTTTAATCATCTTTTCGAGTTCAGACCTGAATTCATTCATTTCTTTACCCTTAAATTCAGGAAAATAAGTACTCAGATCCCAGTCCATAACATTTTCAGCCATAATCTACCTCACCTTAGTCATTCCCAACTTGATTGGGAATCCAGAATAGTATAAATAATTTTCTGCTATATTAATGAATCAAAATTTGAATTAAGTTTATCTAATACTTTCAACTATGAAATCTAAATTTGTAAAAAACTGGTTCAGAAAGGAAACAACCGCAAGGGCCATAAAGGTTGCTCTGGTTATAGGGCCAATACTTACTATCATAAACCAGCATGATGTGATACTTGAAGGTAATTTTGATTATACATTTTTTTATAAACTCGGGCTGACCTTTCTGGTACCTTACTGCGTATCTGCATTCTCATCAGCCAAAGCTTACGGATCAATGGAGAACTAAATATGTTTATTGATAATTCGCACACATTACTGTCATTCTCAACCCGAGTGGGATTCCAGATTTTTTTATGTTTACTATTTTTTGTTCTTTCTTCTCAATACTCTCATGCAGAGTGGAAAATAATCACATTCCCGTCAAAGGACGGGCTGACAATTACAGCTGATACTTATATATCTAACACAGACAAAAAAACCCCTTTTATTGTCCTTTTTCACCAGGCTGGATGGAGCAGGGGTGAGTATAACGAGATCGCACCAAAACTAAATAAACTCGGATTCAACTGTATGGCTGTTGACCAGAGGTCCGGGAATTCCGTAAACGGCGTACAGAATGAAACATCAGCACTTGCCCAGAAAGAAGGCAGGCCGATTAACTACACCGATGCGGAGCAGGACATAATTGCATCACTTGAATATGCGAGGAAAAACTTTGCAGAAGGCAAGCTAATAGCATGGGGCAGTTCTTATTCAGCTGCACTTGTATTAAAAATAGCCGGTGACAATCCGTCACTTGTTGACGGGGTAGTATCATTTGCTCCGGGTGAATACTTTAAAAGACTTGGTAAAAGCCCTACATGGGTGCAGGAATCGGCAAAAAATATTACAGACCCTGTATTTATTACCTCCGCCCAAAGTGAATATAAAAACTGGGCAGGAATTTACGGCGTGATTAATACTGAAACAAAAACTTATTACCTGCCCGATACTAAGGGCAATCACGGATCGAGGGCACTTTGGGCAAAATTCTTTGACAACCCCGGTTACTGGAAAGCCGTTACAGAGTTTTTAAAAAAATATTACTAATACTTTAACTCCTAATCTCTTCCCCCTTTAGGAGGGAAGATTAAGATGGGGGTGTAACAATGTCATTTCGAACTTATATATAAGTGAATAATCTAATATACTTATAAAGCAATAACCAAAAGAGAGGAGATATTAATGCCAAATTTTATGATTGAATATCATGGTGGAAACAAACCTGCATCCGAAGAGGAAGGTATGGAACAAATGAACAAATGGAAAGACTGGGTAAACAGGCTCGGCAGGACCATTACAAATCCTGGTACACCACTTAAAAATTCTAAAATAATAACTTCAGGCGGAGTGGAAGATGATAGCGACACAAATTCAATGAAAGGTTATGCTATAATCCAGGTTGACAGCATCGATTCCGCTGTCAGGATAGCAAGAACCGACCCGTTTTTAGAATACGGAGGCACCATACGGGTCTCCGAGATGATAGAGTAATATAACTAAGCACCTTCTTTATTATTATTTACATAAATACTTCCAACTTTCATTCAAAAATCTCTTCCCCCTTGATGGGGAAGATTAATATGGGGGTGAATTACGTCATTCATGGAAGAAATCTTATTTGCACCCATTAAAACAACACCTAATCAAAACTATATCCAAACTCCTCTATATCTTTTGCATAAACAAGTTCGATTATTTTTCTGGTCTCACTGTCGTAATGTTTTTTATACCCATTTTTGTCCTGGGTTTTTCCATGATGTACTGCAGGTGAGAGGTCAAAACCAATTGTTTCTGAAATTTTTTTAAGCTCCTCCTCCCTGTTTTCATACTTTATGACTCTATCCACAATTATTTTATCGTTCTCGCACAGATAAAAATAACAACCGTGTTTAAAAACAGCAGGGCGGATAAATTCGCCCTCTAGAAATTCCTGCTTAATTTCAAATAAATATTCGCGAAAAGTAGGTATTGGCTGAACCGGATTATTTGCATCCGCCAAAAAATTATAAAGTGAGACAGCCCTGTCCCAGGGATTTCGCACGATGGAAAACGTAAAAGTCTGTTCCCAGAGTTCGTCTCCCATAATCTTTTTCATCCTCGATGCTTTTATATGGTCTCCAAACATTCCCTTTAAAAATAGAAATTCGTTTCGTAACCAATTCTTTGAATAGGCAAAACCAAATTTTTGTCCTAACTGCAGCTTTATACTCGTAGAGGATGTCCTTGGTATATCCACAAACCAAAAACCATTTTTTCTAATGCTGGATAGAGCATTAGATTTCTTATTTTTTCGTATAATTTTAAGACTCATTAAGAGAATTATTATATCGCAATCTTTTCTAAAAGCTTAGCAAGCTCTTTTGGATGGGAAAGCATAACATCGTGGTGGGCATCTAATTCATGTACTTCACATTTTATCTTATTAATAAAACTATCGGCCAGTTCTTTGCTAACTGCAACATCGCGTGTGCACCTGATATAATGCACCGGTTGGGTAATTTCATTTAAATCAACATCCGATTTATGAAGGCAGGGAGCGAGCGGCTGGGGAGTCATAAGGCTGTAATAATTTTTCCGCGCGTCTTCTTCAAGGTCCATAAGATAACTTTTTACCGCGGTCTCGTAATCAGGCAGGCAGGTGTAATCTTCTGAATTTTTAACGCTGTCATAAACTATCTTTGACCTGTTTTCAGGCATCACGCCCATTAGGCTTTCTCCTTTATCCAGTACATAAGCAGCAAGGAGAATTATTTTTTTGACACCTGCCCTTTCATCAAGGGCTATTTTAGGAAGGAGCATTCCGGCAAGGGAATGCCCCACAAGGTTTATTTCTTTTAAATCATTCATTTCTATAAAATGGTCAATCCTTTCTATATAATCCTCAAACGTAATGTCTTTCCTGGGTGTACGGTCAAGCCCTGCACCCGGCAGATCAAGGTCAAGACAGTGATGACCGTCACCTTCGAGAATGTCATTTACCTTTGCCCAGCACCATGCACCGTGCATGGCACCATGAATAAAGAGGAAATTAGCCATTTTATCAATTATTCATAAAATACAACTTTACCGGTTGAAATATCATACATTGCGCCTACTACTTTTAATTCGCCCTTTGCAACAAGGTCATTCATGATTGAACTTCTTTCCGTGACAGCCTGAACATTGAGTTTTACATTCTCTACTGCAACAGCCTGCACAAATTTTTCATTTTCCGCATTTCTTTTTTTGCTCTTAAATCCCTTCACTTCATATACAGCCGGTTTAAGGTTGCTAAGTGTCTGTGTGAGATTGCCGAGTTTCACATTACTGATCGCGCCGGCGATTGCACCGCAGTGATTATGGCCCATTACAACCACCAGGTTCGCCCCGGTAACAGCTGTTGCAAACTCAAGGCTGCCCATCATATCAGTATTTACAAAGTTTCCAGCGATCCTCCCGCAGAATACATCACCAATACCGAGATCAAAAATATATTCGGGCTGTGTCCTCGAATCAAGACAAGTAACAATTGCAGCAAATGGAAACTGCCCCTTCTTGGTCTGTTTTACCTGGCTAAGGAGGTCTGTATTAAGCCCTTTGCCGCTAACAAACCTACCGTTTCCGTCCTTTAATATCTGGAGTGACTGGTCGGGAGTAAGTGCCTGCTGCTTTTCCGGGGTCATAATAAGTGCTGCCCCTTTGGCACTGGCTGTTGCTGCTGTACCATATCCGGCTGCTGCTACTGCAAAACCGGCTGCGGCAGCCGTCTTTAAAAAATTTCTGCGTGTGGTCATAATTCTACATCTCCTATTGCGGAGCTGGATTTTTACTACTGTATAAGTCTATAGCTTTTTTAAGTTCTTCATACTGCTCGCATGAAGAATTACAGGCCTCTGCCAGAACTTGCAGATGTTCTTCTGCTTTACCGGGCTTGTTAGTTTCGAGATAAAGCTCCCCAATATACTCATTTGCATCCATGTGCTTTGGCTCAATCTCAATCGCCTTTGTGTAATACTTGAGTGAATCGCCGTATTTGCCCATCTTCCTATAGCTGTATCCCAGCAGGTTGTAAATATCGGCATTATCTTTATCTTTTTTGGATGCTTTTTTGAGATACTTAACACCTTTTTTGTAGTTTTTGGCCCCTACCTCGGTAACACCTTTTTCGTAGTTTGATTGTTTGGGTTTACCATCATCGCCGCCGCCCCAGTTTGCCTGGCTGGTAGTAGTAAAACTTATTATTAAGAATAATGTTAATATTAACCCCGCGTATATTCTCATCTCATATAACCCTGCATTAATATATTTATTCATTAATCTGGATTATATTATTCAGAGTTAATTTCATTAAGTCCCCAGTCATATGATAAGTATTTTAATTTATAATCCCCTTCCAGTATATAAGTTTTTTCATCATCACTTATATAATCAGAAATATATCCCAGTGAGCCGTTCTGCTTCGAAGACCTGAGCATAAAATTTTCTCTGCTGTAGTTTTTATAAAAATCCTGACCAAACCATTTGAATATTTTTGAAATTTTGACCTTTCCGTTTTCCTTGTCTATCAGTACACCTTTTGTTTTACTGTTTACAAAAACGGATGATGCATCGGACAACTGCGAATCAAGACGGTCCGCGGCGTATGCTTCGTCCCTTAAATCAGGGCAGCTTATCGAGGCGCAGTTGATCGCAGCATGGATTCGGGGTTCGTTGAACTCTTTTCTCAATATACCATGTTCAATCTGGTCAAGAGTAACTTCCTTACCTAAAACATTAAATTTTAATTTTTTCCACACACCCGGGATCTGGAGAATACTGTTTTTCGGGGCATAGAATATTCCAATTAATGTGAAACTCCTCTTTATTGGATAGTGGTCTATAATTGCTTTTATCGTAAAAGCGTTATAGGCGTTGATCCAGTAGGCAAGTTTCTGATTTTCTGTCCAGTTTTCAAACTCACCAGGGTCAATATTATTCAATGTTTCCAGGTACTTAATAAATTCATCACGGTTATTTATAAACCCCCTGTAGTTAACTTTTGCGTCAACCACATATTCTTTTAGTAAATTGTTAAAAATACCATGACCATGGTCAAAAGGGGCCGGATGCTGCATAGAATTTGAATTATTTAAACTCATAAAAAACAACAATGTTAAAATCGGGAATATTATTAATAATTTATACATTAACTTTAAGATGAAAAAAATTAAAAGAGGTTGCGTCCTGCAATATTTTATTATCCGGCCAGGTTGCAATATTAACAAAAATTCCAATATGAATATTTTAATACCCCATGAACCCCGGCCTAAAACTTAATACATCCATTGATAGCATTAAAATTATTGTTAATACATAAAGTGTCCTGAATCTTTTTTGATCATCATAAGAGATTACATATCCCAATATGCATAGCATTGAAAAAAAAGAATTTTCATTTGTATAAATATATGTAAACCAGATAAAAGATATAAGCAGAATATGAGTAAGTCTTCTGTACCTTGGATAAATCAACAGAAATAAAGTAACTATTGCTTCATAAAAAATTGTAAGGAAAGTGAGAATCTTTGCAAAAATAAAAAATTCTTCCCCCGGAGAAACAACATTATATATATTTTCCCCATCAAAATTTTTAGTAAATATCTCCGCGAAAATTGACTGGTTTTCCCCGATATATACCGTAAAATTCGGCCATATTAATATGATTGGGAAAAAATTTCTCAATCCTAACAAAAATTCATAGGACATAAAACTCCCGCTGTAAAATTCCTGGGAAGTAATTTTATGAATTGTTGCCATCCCCATAACCACAACTAGAAGGTATTTTGACGTAATCCTTAACGCAACCTGGAAATCATCTTTTGAAATTAATATAAGTGTTACGATCCAGGAAAAATATGTTGCGATAAAAAGATGATTCGAAGTATGCAGATAGTTAAAAAAGAGATTCAAAGCAAGGAAGACAGAAGTTAACAGCCAGATAATCCAGTTTTTTAATAAACCGGGAAAAACAAGTACCGCGATTGCAACCGGCAAAATAAGAAACTTAACAAAATACTCAAGTCTGTAGGGATTCAGTGTTGAAACAATCAGAAATACAAAAAACAATAATAAAATAAATTCCTGCTTGTAATATCTATTTAGTAGATTTGAAAAAAACATAAGAATTTAGTTTATATATCCAGAATTTTTGAATATAGCACTTGGGTTTGTATACTATTATTTTTAATATCCATATTTAATTGCGTCACATAAACCTCTGCAACTATTGGATTATTGTTTGATTTCATTCTTATCTTTAAATCATAATTTAAATCCAGTAATTCATTAGAAATTTTTCTTATGTATTCATCTGTAAGAACATACTTTGGAAATCGCCTGATTCTGTCTGAATCTTCAATCAATTTATCCCAGTCATCCCTTTTCTTTCCTTTCATTTTTTTAATATAATTTGAGAGCTTAATATCAGGAGGACTTAGCAGCAGGCCTATTTCTCCATCAGGATTTTTAATCGATATGCCTACAATCCTCGAACTGTCGGGGTTAGGTTCGGAGTACATTCCAAAACCGCCGCCCTCCCACCTGGTAAGTGTAAAATTAGAACTTAGTACAAACTGGGCTACGGCTATGATTAAAGCGATAAATACAGGAAGGTAATATATTTTAAGAAATTTTGACCTTTTTCTCATTATGGAATTTAGTTAATTCCAGTCACCCATACACGGGTTTTCATGAGGGCACCTGCCGAGTTTAACATGTTCTTCAAACTCGTTTCTGAATTTCCTTACAATTGAGTCCACCGGCATTGCACAACCGTCAGCCAGTGCACATATTGTTGTACCCCTCATCTGCGAACATGCATCAAGCAGGGTATCGATCTGCTCCATGGTCCCCCTGCCTTCTTCAATACCTCTTAGTATCTTTTCGAGCCACCACGTACCCTCGCGGCACTGAACACACTGCCCGCATGACTCGTCGCGGTAAAAATGGGCAAGGTTCTGTGCAACCCTTACCATACAAACGGTATCGTCCATAACAGTAACACCGGCAGTACCAAGCATGGAACCGGCTTTTGCCATTGTATCAAAATCAAGGGGCAGGTCCAGGTCATCAGCAGTTAAAAGGGCCGAGGAAGAACCTCCGGGTGAAATAGCTTTTACCTTGTTGCCGTTAACTATTCCGCCGCCGTATTCATCTATCAGCTCCCTTATTGTTATACCAAGGGGGAGTTCGTAAAGTCCCGGCTTGTTAATATTGCCGCTGAGTCCGTAAATCTTTGTACCTGTATTTTTAGGAGTACCTATTGCAGCAAACCATTCAGGGCCGTTGTTAATTATATGGGGCACAAACGCAAGCGTTTCAACATTGTTTACAATAGTTGGACACCCGAACAGTCCTACCTGCGCCGGGAATGGGGGCTTGGGCCTCGGTTCTCCGTTTTTTCCCTCAATAGATTCGAGAAGCCCCGTCTCTTCTCCACAGATATATGCCCCTGCGCCGCGGTAAAGAGATATATCGAGATCAAAACCCGAATTAAATATGTTTTTGCCTAAATACCCTTTTTCATATGCCTCGTCTATTGCTCCCTGGATTATACTTGCCCCGTAAGGCATCTCTCCCCGGATATAGATATAGCTTTTATTTGAATTGATTGCATAACAGGCGATTGCAATGCCTTCCAGCATCTGGTGGGGGTCCTTTTCAAGTATTTCCCTGTCCTTGAAACTCCCCGGCTCGCTTTCATCGGCGTTGCAGCAGAGGTATATCGGTTTATCAGTGTCCTTGGGAATAAAACTCCATTTCATTCCCGTGGGGAAACCTGCCCCGCCCCTGCCCCTTAAGCCTGATTTTTTAACTGTTTCGGTTATTTCATCAGGTTCGGTTTTAAGACTTTTGCGAAGTGCTTCATAACCGCCTCTTTCAAGATATGAATCGAGGGTGTGTGAATTTTCAAATCCAATATAATTTCTTATAATTCTGACTTCAGGCATTTAGAATTCCTTATATATTTGAGTAAAAATCATATCATTTTAAACGGGAAATGGCATTGTTTGCAAGACCGGTACATGGTAAATTAATTAATACCTTACAAATGCCGATCTTTTGAATTATCCATTTAATGCTGAATAATATTAACACATTATATTATAATCAATACTATGCATGATTTTGATACAATAATTATCGGTGGAGGCCCAAGCGGGCTCCAGACTGCACATTTTTTATCATCCAGCAATCTTAAAGTAGCACTTTTTGAAAAAGACATGGAGATTGGGGAAGAAGTGGTCTGTTCAGGTGTAATAAGCAAAGAAGCTTTTGAGAGATTTAGCCTTCCTACCGTTTCAATAAAAGGCCGCCTTAAGGAAGCCGAACTTTACTCCCCTGCAAACCAGAACATTGACTACACCCACCCTGATGAATCCGTTGTGGTCGTAGACCGGCACCTTTTTGACAACTCCCTTGCTGAAAGGGCCAAAAGCAGCGGTACAGAAATATTCCTTGATTCCAAAGTTCTTTCAATTGCAAATCATGATGATTTTGTTGAATGCGAAATCAGGACCGGCAATGTTACAAAGAAATTCAGGTCAAAAACTGCCGTAATTGCAACCGGGGTAAGTTTTAATCTGCAGGAATCCCTCGGGATGGGCAGGCCTAAAAAGATCCTTAAGGGAATACAGGTCGAAATAGACGTAAAAAATATTAATAAACTTAAAATGTTTTGGGGAAACCAGTACTCAAGCGGTTTCTTCGGTTGGGTTATACCGCTACAAAACAGCAGGGCAAAGATCGGCGTTATGACCGAAAAAAATCCGGTGGAAGGGCTCAGTAATATACTTGGGCAGATTGGCCTTGAAAGCAATCTCCTCTCCGGTGAATACAGGATACAGCGTAGGGGCATTTCGTTTGGAAGGATTAAAAGGCCGGTTTCAAACAGGGTGCTCGCGGTTGGTGAAGCCGCCGGGCTTGTAAAGACCACGACGGGCGGAGGCATATACTACGGGCTCATAAGCGCTGAGATTGCTTCGGGTGTTATAACATCCGCTCTTACGAAAGAAGAGTTCAGTCCCGGCATTATTAACGGTTATGAAAAACTTCTTAAGAATGAATTTTCAAAGGAACTGAAATTTGGTGAATTTTTTCACAGCTTCTACTCCAACCTCTCTGACAGTGAAATCAACCAGCTCTTTGACGCGGCAAAAAAAGACAAACTCCTGTCTTATATATCCGAGAACGGCAAATTTGACTGGCACAAGGAAGCTGTAATAAACATACTCAAAAGCCCGAACCTGAGAAAGATACTTATAAAGGGCCTAATAAGGCAGGGCACCAAGTTTGCGTTTTCCCACTAATTTCAGCAATCGAGGTATTCGTCTGCAATATAAACTGCAAAAGCCATTGATGAGCTGAATGCGGGGGATATGGCATTAAGAATATGCACGGTGTTACCTTCCCTGTGTATTTTAAAATCCATCACCATCTCTTTGCTCTCCCAGTCCACAAGCTGCGGCCTGATGCCGGCTTTCGTGGTTTTTAATACCTGGTCTTTCTCAAGAGACGGTATCATCTTTTTAGCCTCGTTAAATAAAAAATGCCCGGTATATTTTTTCACCTCGGCCAGTGCATTGTCCCTGAACGCACCGTTTAAAAAGAACATCATGAAGTCCCTGTAAAGAATAGTGAATGTTTCGAGTGAATAGTTTGAGATAAAATTATAACTTTCCCTTCCTATGGCCGGAATTGCAGTCGGCCCGATATAGACTGTGCCGTTATGGCCCCTCGTAAAATGCACTCCCAGAAAAGGCGTCCTCTCGTCCGGCACCGGGTATACATTGCCGTTTACCAGGAAAGATTTGTCACTTGCTATCATTGAATAGGTACCAAGGAAAGGAAGTATCTTATAGTTTTCGGCAATTCCAAAGCTGTGGGCGATCTTATCGGAGTATGCTCCTGAAGCATTAATCAGCCTTCCATATTTTATTGGCCCTTGGGTAGTTGAAACGCTGCCGTTACTCCCGGGGGCCATAAAACCTGTATTAAACAGTACTTTCACCGCCCCTGACTCAAGAAGTTCATTGTAGATTGAATTTAATATCTCAACAGGATTGAACACCGATGTATCGGGTGAAAATATTGCCTCTTTATATGTATAGGCATAGGGCTCTATGTCTTTTAATTCCTTTTCATTAATAAAGCGTGACCGGACCCCGTTTTGCCCGGCCCTTTCCTGCAGCCTGTATAGTGCAGGTATCTTTTCCTTTCCGGTTGCAACAATCACCTTTCCGCATTTATTTAGGTTTAAATTGTTCTTCCCGCAGTATTCCGTTAGCAGCCTGTTGCCTTCAACGCAGAATTTTGCTTTAAGTGAATCGGGCGTGTAGTAGATCCCGGCATGAAGTACACCGCTGTTTCTGCCGCTTGCGTGCAAACCGGTTTGTTTTTCTTTTTCAATAACCAGGATATTTTTTTGCCCTCTTAAAACAAGCTCGCGGGCTATAGTCAGCCCCGTAATTCCGGCACCAATTATTAAGTATTTACATTCCCTCATTTTTACCAACCGGTGGGTCAAATTGACCCGGTCCTTATTTTATGATACCCTTACCTCCCTAAATGAAAATGTTTAAGGTTGGGCAGACGGGTGTTTATCCGAATTACGGAGTTGTTGAAGTTCAGGGGATAGAAGAAAAGGAAATAGGTGGGAATAAATCTTCTTTCTATATCTTAAAAGTTATTGAAAACGATGTAACTTTGATGGTCCCTACAGCAAACGTTGAAACGGTTGGGTTAAGACACGTAGTGCCAAAAAAAGAAGTACCCAAAATTCTCAAGATACTTGGCAAAAGTAAGAAATCTTCTTCGGCCGGCGGCAACGGTAGTCTTAGCTGGAACAAGAGATACAGGGAATATGCCGACAAGCTGAAAAGCGGCGATATTTTCGAAGTTGCCGAAGTATTAAAAGACATTCACAGGCTGAGAAAAGATAAAGAGCTTTCCTTTGGTGAAAAAAGAATCATGGACAACGCTTTCAGTCTCCTTGTTAAAGAGATCTCCATTTCCACGAAAAAAAATGAAGAAGTTATAACAACTGAAATAGAAAAACTTCTTAAGATCAACTAGATCAGACTCTTACCATCAATTCCGGGCGGAACTTCCATATCAAGGTACTTAAGTATAGTAGGATACATGTCCGAACTCCTGACATGGGAATTTTTTGTTTTCTGGTTAAAAACTATAGGCACCATCATATGGTCCTTTACCAGAGACCCGTGGGAACCGCAGTGCTCCGGGTTTTCGTCCCTTGCCCTGAGATCAATACCGGGCTTGGCACTGATAACAAGGTCACCGGTCCTTTTGGATTCGAAAAGCTGCAGCAGCTGCACAACTGCGTCCGGGTAGTTAGTGTCGTAGCTGAGCTTTAATGCCCTGTCAGTTGTCATTTTTGCCGGAAGTTTTCCATAACCAAAAGGGTCGCTTCCGTTTACCTTGTATTTTATATGCCCGTTTTCCGCCCACGCAACGGCTTCACCCCTTGCACTTTTTATCCCGACCTTTGAGTCTGACCTTATTCCGGCCACTATATCAATCTCATTTCTGCCCAGAAGTTCATTAACAACATTTTCCGTTTCTTCCATATAGGCATTTCTCTTCCACCCGTCTTTACTTTTAATATAGATATGTGCCATTGAATTTCCGGATACCATGACCGAAGCATCTGCATCAATCAGGTGGTTAAAAATATTTGTATGGTAAAGGGTCCTGTAGCCGAGCTTCTCCATAAAAAGCGGCGTATCAAAATGAGCATGTGTCGGGGTAAGCCCGTGGTCACTCCCGATCGTAATCAATGTATCATTGAGCCTGTTTTCCCTTCTAAGGTATTTTACTATCTCCCCGACATAGCTATCTATAAATTTATACGAATCAACTACTTTTTTATGAAAAGGGTGCGTCTGGTGTGAATAGGTATCAATTCCCATGAATACGCAGAAAAGGAATTTCGGGTTTTCTTTCAGAGAATCAATAAGGAGCCTTCCCCCGGCTTCATCAACTTCATTACTGCTGTCTGTAAAATGGCTTTTTATTTTTAAGTATAATTTCATATACTTTGTTTTATCCCCGTTTGACCCGAGTCCCCTTGTTATTTCATTAAGAATGCTGATACTTCGTGGAAGCAGTTCAAATAACGTGGGGTTGCCATTTGTATCAAGGTCACTGTTAATAAGATATGTTTCAGGCCCGATATAACTCCTTATACCTTTTAATGAGAGCTTTGTCTGTTCAAACTGGTACCGGTCAAACCACCTGATCCCGGGCAGGTTGCACCGGCCCGGAAACATACCGAGTAGATAAGGGGTATAAGCCGGGCCCGTTGTTGAAGGAAAAACAGTAATACCATTTTTATAACTGCCATCGTTCGTAATATATTCAGCGATGTTCGGCAGGTCTCCTTTTTCAAGCAGGTATTCAAAAAGGTCGGCCCTTGCCCCGTCCGCAAGTATAAAAATGCAGCTTTTATCGTTCATAATTCAAAATATTTCCCGTAAATGTCCCTGATCTGATGAGTTATATCTTTATACCTGTTTTTCAGTTCTTTTCCCGAACCCGAAGTCCTGGATTCAATCGCAAGCCTGTCAAAATCACTGTCTTTAATATCACTGATTGATTTATCATTAAGAAGCCTTAGATGGTTTTCCATGCGTTTAAGGAACCTGTAGCCATAATCAAGGCACGACACCTCGTCTTCTTCAAGCAGGTGTTTTTTACCCAGGGCTTCAATAGCCATCAGGGTATTGCCATGCCTTATTGAGGGATATTTTTTTCCATGACGAAGCTGAAGCATCTGCACTATAAACTCGATATCAACAAGCCCGCCCTTGCCTGTCTTAATGTTTACTTTGCTGATACTTTCTTTTGCCAGTTCTTTTTCCATCCTGTCCCGGATCCTGTTAATCTCGAGGTAAAAATCCTTATCAAGCGGCCTGTTATAAACAAAATCCGTTACTGTTTTGGATACTTTATCCAAAAGTTTTTTATCCCCCGCGCAGGGAATTGCCCTTATAAGAGACTGCCTTTCCCAGAGCTGTGCACTTTCTTCATGGTATTTCTTAAAAGATTCATAGGAAGTTACAAGTGTGCCGGACCTTCCGGAGGGCCTGAGGTCAAGGTCTACCTCGTAGCATGCACCCTCGACCGTGGGTACGGAGAGAATTGAAATCAGCCTTTGTCCCACCCTTGAATATGATTCATGGTCATTGCCTTCGTAAATAAATATTATGTCCAGGTCAGAATTATAGCTCATCTCCGAAGACCCGAACTTTCCCACGGCAAGAATACAGATTTTATTTAATGCACTTCTTTTCCTGAATTTTATTTTTGTTTCACTAATGGCAAGCTCAAGTGCAACTTTAAGCACAGAACCCGCAATCATTGATAGGTAGCCTGCAACAAATTCGGTATCTACTTCACGGTTAAGGTCCCTGAGGCAAAGCTTAAGGGTCTCGACGTGTTTAAAATGCCGCAGCGCATTAAGCTTTCCTTCATAGTCTTCCTCGGCATCGAGCAGGGTCCTTAATTCAGCAGTCATATCACCAGTATTTGCATAATCGTGCTGTGCGTAACGCTGCGTAAGTACATCCAGGTATTCAGGGTGCCTGATAAGGAAGTTCGATAACACACCGCTTGTGGAAAAAAACATTGATAAAAGATTTAGCAGCTCCGGGTTTTCAAGTAAAACCGCATAAATTGAACTTTTCCAGCCTACCGAAGTAATAAATCTTTCCATATTCAGGAGCGCGACATCAGGGTCGTATGATTTAAGTACCGCACCAAGAAATGCGGGAATGACCCTCCTGGAGAACATCCTTCCCTTCTGGGTAAGTGCCCCGCGTTTTGTATCAATCAGTGTGGATATCATGTCAACTGCAAGATTTGGGTTTTCAAAGCCAAGTTTCTTTAACGAATCAATCGCCTCTTCCTCCGAGATATTCCCTTCTGTAAGGAAGTCAGCTAAATGCCAGAACTCGTTGCCGTATTCCTCAATTTTCTGAGTTGATTCAAGGAACAGTTTATTATAGGTCAGGGAAACGTTTTCAGTTGTTTTAAGATATTCCTTCTGAAACGACTTAATCGTTTTAAAACCAAGTCTTTTTGATAGTTTTAAAAGTTCATCTTTATCGGAAGGTATTTTCTGGGTTTGCAGTTCATCTACAATCTGGAGGTTATGTTCGACCCTCCTGAGAAATATATAGTCTTTCACGAGGTCAATCTCATTTTCCCGGGAAAGTATTTTTCTTTTTCTAAGCGGAACAAGGCAGTCCATCGGATTAAGCCCCTTAAGTTCCGTAAACTGGCCCGCGTTAACAAGCTGGTTTGCCTGGACAAAAAATTCGATCTCCCTTATTCCCCCCTTTCCAAGCTTTACATCATTCACTTTTTTTAACTGGTCCAGTTTTACCTTCATGTCTTTGAGGTCTTCAATTGATTCATAATCAAGTGACTTTTTATATACGAACTGGTCAATCTCCCTTATAAATTTTTTCCCGAGTTCAATATCCCCGCTAATAGGCCTTGCCTGTATTAGTGCTGCCCTTTCCCATGTATCTCCCCAGTAGTAGTAATGTTCTACTGCACCTTCATAGGGAACAGAGATCGTGCTCTTATTCCCCCCGGGCCGCAGGCCGAGGTCTACCCTGTAAAGAAAACCCTGCTCTGTAACAGCGCTTATGGTTTTTGTTATTTTTTCTGCAAGCTTAAAAAAACAGTCCGTTCCCTTCTTCTCTTTAAATACATAAATAAGGTCAACATCAGAGCTAAGGTTGAGCAGCCTTCCCCCTAGCTTACCCATTGCCAGTATGAAAAATTTTCCGTATTTATCGGACCCAAGGTCTTTCATAAAATAGGTACAGACACAATCAATTATTGCCTCTGCAAGATCGGAAAGTTCTTCAAGAATGATAAAAAAGTCGGTTTTTAATGAAACGTCTTTATAAATAATCCTGGCAAATTCACGGTATTTATACATTCTAAGCCTGCTTCCTAAGTCATCTTCCCCTTCTGACTGGTTCTTTATATGAAGAAGGTCCGAATTGTAGTCTTTTAACTCTTTCTTTTCCCTCAGGAAACCGCCAGACTCCAAAGAGGCAACAAGCCCTTCATCAGCAATTGCTGCCCTTCCGATAAATTTACTATGCGAGGATAAAAGATATAAAATATCTTTAGCCTTTTTATTTAATTTTCCGTTTACTTCAAGGTACCGCTGTAAAATAAGGTCGGCGGTCACGGTATCAGGAAATATAATCTTTTCTTTTGCCATATTTTTTAATTTTTAACTGAAATTGTAAGGATCAATGTCCAGTTGGACCCTAATATTACCTTTTTGCTTTATAAGTTCTCCGTAAAGCCCTTTTGAAAGTCCGTGCAGTAAATTAATGTTGCCTGATTTTAAAAGCATCTGAAATCTATACCTGTTTTTTATCTTATATATGGGGCATTCCGAAGGCCCCAGGAGTTCAACGGAGTTGGGAGTTAAATTAGATATTGCTTTTTTTGTAAATTTTTCACATTTTTTAATGAAATTTTTAATTTCAGGTTCACTGGCGGCACTAAACCGAAAATTTACAATCCTTGTGAAAGGAGGGTATCCAATCTGCTCTCTTAACTTTATCTCATTATTCAGGAAGGAGGTACTGTCCTGCTCTACGGCATATTTGATACTCGGATGTGAGGGATTGAATGTCTGCACTATTACCCTGCCTGGAATATCACCACGACCCGCCCTTCCTGCTACCTGGGTTATCATCTGGAACGTCCTTTCACCCGACCTGAAATCCGGAATACCAAGGAGATTATCCGCAGATACCACACCAACAAGGGTTACCCCCGGGAGGTCATGCCCCTTGGTCACCATCTGTGTCCCGATTAATATATCGACTTTCCTGTCTTCGAGCTTAGAATAAAGATTCATCAGCTTTGACTTGGTCCCGGCAGTGTCCCTGTCCATCCTGTCTATTCTGGCCCCGGGCAAAAGTTTTTTAAGTTCGTGTTCAACAAGCTGGGTACCTATTCCTATTCCTTTTAACCTGGAATTGGTATTTTTCTTAATCACATCAAAATTTTCGGCAGAGCCGCAGTAATGGCATTTAATGGAGTTATCGTCTTTATGGTACGTAAAGGGGATGCTGCAGTTTGGGCAGGAAAATATCTCCCCGCTGTCCTCGAAAATAAGTAGTGTGGAAAAACCCCTCCTGTTTAAAAAGATTATTGTCTGGTTTTTATTCTCAAAATTACTGACGATTTCCCTCTCGAGCTGCCTGGAAAACAGCGCCCCCCTGTTTTTTCTCATATCTACAACATGGACTTCGGGCATCGACTGGTTTGTGACACGAAGGGGAAGGCTCAAATAAGTATATTTTTGTTTCAGGCTGTTTGCATATGATTCAACAGATGGTGTTGCCGAACCCAGTATCACGACTGCCTTTGACATTCTTCCCAGCATTATCGCTGCGTCCCTCGCATTGTAGAAAGGGCTGTCATCCTGCTTATACGTGGTCTCATGCTCTTCATCAAGGATAATAATCCCAATGTTCTTAAATGGTGCAAATACTGCTGACCTTGCACCGATTATTATCTTTACCCTGCCGTCCCTTGCCCTTCTCCATGCATCAAACCTTTCTCCGTCACTAAGAAGGCTGTGAATAACGGCCACTTTATCACCAAACCTGTTTTTAAACCTCTTTACCAGGAGCGGGGTAAGGGATATTTCTGGTACCAGCACAATGGCTTCCCTGCCTTTCTGAATCACACCGGATATGGCCCTGAGATACACCTCTGTCTTTCCGCTTCCTGTTACGCCGTGGAGCAGAAAGGTTGAATATTCATTTTGCCCGGCTGATTCTTCTATTTTTATTAAAGCTGTTTCCTGCTCTATTGTAAGTTTTGGTATATCAGGTTTTCCGGGACTAATATTTTTAAATGGGTCACGGAAAACTTCTTCCTTCATAATTTCAATAAAACCGTTCTCATCAAGCCAGTTGAGATGGCTTTTTACATTGGGGAATATCTCCTTTAGGTCTTCCTCGGGTACTGATTTATGAACAGAAAGGTATTCGGCAATAAGCCCCTTTGCCGGCTTCTTTTTTTTAAGTGCAGAAACAATTTCCTCATTTTTTTCAATGCTGTTTATGATATTCCTGTATTTTGGCGTGTATTCTTTTAATTCATACCTGTAATCTATAAGGCCTTTTTTAAGGAGCCTGTTTAAATCGTTAAAACCGCTATTATCGACAAGCTGAAAAAGCTTTTCGACAGTAATACGTTCGGAATTGACCAGGGTATTTAATATAGAAGACTCTTTGTTTACAACATTCTCATCAATTACCTGCTTCCCCTTCCCGGTAAGCTCTACATAACGTCTTAACGTAGTCCCAAGTCCGCCCGGGTGGGCAATCTTAAGTATCATTCCAATAGATGTGCTGTAATAGTCCGCGAGCCATTTATAGAATTCGAGCCTGTCTTCATCGAATAACGGCGCATCATCAACAACATCAATAATCTCTTTTAGTTTAATATATTCTGGGGGCCGGCCGAACCCGATTATAAAGCCAATTACCACTCGGCTTCGAAACGGGACCTGTACGCGGGTACCCGGCAGTACCGAATTTTTATAGGAACGGGGAAAGGAATAGTAGTAGGTCTGGCTCCCGGGAAGCGGAATAGCTATCTCAACTGCGTCACTCATTTGAACCAGAGTCTATACAGTTTTATTTTGGTGTTCAAGCATTAGGAATTAAAGCATCAGATATGCTTCATCGAATCGAGAAAAGCGGTTACAGGTTTATCTGAATTTTCATAACGGTCCTTGTAGGTCCCGCCGTTTTCAAGTTTGAGTACACCCCGGGGGCAAACAGCCGCACAAACGCCGCATCCGACACAGGATGACCTTATAATATTTTCGCCTTTTTGCGCATAAGCCCTGACATCAATACCCATCTCGCAGTAAGTGGAGCAGTTGCCGCATGACATGCACTGCCCGCCATTTGTTGTAATCCTGAAACGGGATAAATATTTTTGAAATATACCAAGAATCGCTGCCATCGGGCACCCAAACCTGCACCATACCCTGCTTCCCATAAGGGGATAAAAACCAACGCCTATAACTCCAGAGAAAATAGCACCGATATAAAACCCGTACCATTTCTTAAGTGTCAGGGAATAACTGCCGAAGACGGACCCGCTTGTGCTGGAATTAATCCATAAAAGTACAGTTGTTATAACTATGAATACAAGAACAGAATGGATAAGGACCCTCTCTATTCTCCAGGCCCTGGTGGACTTATCCGAAAGCTGCCTCCAGGGGTCTCCCATAGTTTCTGCAAGGCCGCCGCAGCCGCAAACCCATGAGCAGTACCACCTCTTACCATAGATATAAGTAAGTATAGGGGTTGCAAGAAAGGTCATCATAAGTCCCCAGAATATAAAGAACATGCCTATACCCTGACCGCTTTGCATAAAATAACTGAATGAACTGGGGAAAAGATAGTCGTATTTAAGTGGCCAGAAATAACTGAAATAGAATTCAGGCTGATTAAAAGCCTTTAATACATTTGGAATTATAAACGCCAGGCCAAGCTGGAAAAACATAACAGAAGCAGTACGAATCTTCTGGTAACGGTTGTGCCTGTACTTCATAAACATCCGGATTCCGAATACGGTTACCGCTATTGTATAAAGCAGTCCGTAAAGGAACCACTGGTTGGCAGGCCCGCCGGTTAAAAGGCCCGAAAGCGGGTCAGTCATCCTTATGCCGCCTTCAAGGTACTGGGGCCACCAATAAAGCAGGACATAAAACCCTGTCATAACGATTCCGGCAATCCAGCCCAGGCTACCGCGGGCAAGAAGGCTCCTGTAATAGTTGTTGTTGTGTTTTATGCCGGGGACAGTGTCTTTATAGCTGAGCCAGAAATAAAACGAGGCCCCGATTGACGGGAGTATAAACGCCAGTAAAAAACCCGCCCATGTGCCCTGGAGTGGGGAACCAAGAAGCTGTGTAACAAAAGCCAGTATTCCAAGTGCTACAAGGCCGAGAGATATTTTTTCACCTGTTGTTAAAGGGACATCTTCCTGTTTAAAAGGCTCTTCAAATCCCAGGTCTTCTTCTTTAAAATCATATTCCAGCGTTTTTGCATCAATCACGCGGCTTTCTCCTTAAATGCCTGTCTTATTTCCTGTTCGAATTTGTCATAGAATTCAGGGTCAAAATTAGCTTCCTTCAGATTATCAAGTACATAATCAAGTGTCTTATTTTCTTCAATCCATTTTTCACATACCTTGTGCCTGTACCTAAGGCCCATAACATTTATGCCTATCACAACGCCGTTTCTCGTAATAATTCTCATTGCATGCTGGTGGTTTGGGTGTTCCCAGTAAAGGCTGTGTTCACCCTGCACCGGTACATTGCTGACCTTTCCGTATGTCTGATATTCAAGGTCAAAAAATTTAGCCGAATTGTACCAGGTGCCCGGGTCATAGGTGCTTTCTTCCCCGGCCATTACTTCACCTGCAACTTTGCCCTGCATTTTGCCGGTATACCAGACCTGCTGAATTACATTTCTCTGGTCACCCTCAGTTATAAGTTCAGCGCAGTCTCCCGCGGCAAAAACATCAGGGGTGTTTGTCCTGAAACTCCAGTCAACGAGAATTCCGCGCCCTGTTTCAATCTCCGATTCTTTTACAATGTCCGTGTTGGGGCTTACGCCTGCAGTAAGGCCTACTATTTCGCAGTCAATCCTATCGCCTTTATTTGTAATTACGCCGCTTACCCTGCCGTTCTCATCACCAGCAATTTCTTTTAGTTCAGTCTCTAGCCTGAGGTCAAGCCCTTCGTGGCGGATAATCCTGTTGATCATCATGGACTCTTCCCTCGGGAGGACGTTGTTCCAATAGGACTCTTCCCTTACGAGGAACGTGACTTCCATGTTCCTTGAATGGATCATCTCCGCAAGCTCAATCCCGATAAGTCCCCCGCCTACTATGACAGCCCTCTTTGCATTTTTTACGTTTTCATAAAGTGACCTTAAATCCATAAGGTCCCAAAGACCCTGTACACCTTCAAGGTCCTGTCCCGGCCAGCCAAACTTGTTTGACTTGGAACCAGTTGCGATTAGGAGTTTGTCATATGTAAGAGGCTGTTTCTTATGCAGTAATAATTTCTTATTTTTATGGTCAATAGCCGTTACCCAAGCACGGAGCCTGTCTATCCTGTTTATTTCCCAGAAATGGTCCTGGTAGGGCTTGGTGTCTTTAAAACTCATATGGCCCATGAAGATATACATAAGTGCGGGCCTTGAATAATGGTAGTCGGATTCACCGGATATTAATGTTATCTTCCAATCCGGCTGGAGCTGCCGAATCCTTTTTGCAGCTGCTACCCCTGTGACCCCGTTTCCTATAATAGCTATATGCATATTTAGACCTTAACTATATGATGAACGAATTTACAGATCGTTTCAAAAAGATTTAATCTTTGTGTAAAACAGTTTGATATATATACGTTGTAAAAGGGAGTAATGTTTTAAATAAGTTTCCCGGACAGGAATTACGAAGAGTTAAGGGAGGACTCAAGGACCGTGCCCGGGAATATATCATATTTTATTATTGCACGTATTAATTAATTATACAATAATTTAGTTATAATGCAAGGTATAAAAAAACCCGGCTGTTGGCCGGGTTTTTATATAAAGATCTAAATTTTTGTTTATGAGATTCTATTTATTTTTAAACCTTTCTGCTTCTTCAGGGTGGTGAGCAAGAAAAGTTTCGATATGCCTGTCGGAATATGACCCTTTAGGATAGTACTCATCGTAAAAGTCAGGGTCTATATGCATAGCCTGGAACACAAGCCTCATATACATCGGGTCAACAAATGCAGGGAACCTTCCGTAGGTGTCGTAGATGTAGTTTGCAACATCCTTAACGATCTGTATTGTCGTATCGGTAGGCTTAGGCGCCATCATCAGGTGCTTGTCAGGGGTTGTGTAAGGGAAAGGTTTGTCCTTGTCCCATGCGGCCCACTTGTGTTCAAAAAATGCGTCAATCGCCTCATCCATATTTTTATAGTAAGGAGGGCAGTAACCCTGGAACACGCCGTCCTTTCCAACCGGCACGGTTGTTGGCGGTTCAATAACACCTTTTTTGGGCTGTATAAACCTGAAACCAAGTCCTTTGAAAAGGTCAGGTGCCGCGCCCATGGCAAATCTCGGGATAAAACCCGTAAACGCCCATCCTGCAAGACCCAGTGGCTGGAGTGCAAGGGCCATATTCTGGGTAATAAAAGCCTGCTCGACATTAAGGCCTGTCAGAATTCTTACCTCTAAATCAAAAAGAGACATTTTAACTGCGTCTTTGAGCCTTCCCTTTTTGATCCATTTTTCTGTACCTGTCGGTTTGCCGGTTAGGTCATCAATGATTGTAAATCCATAGCTGTTGGCACAGTAGAGTGTTAAAAGGTTTAAATACTCCTCTGTCACATCAGTTACGGGGACAAAAAGTGATGTGCCGGGTTTGTTGGTGTTCCACTGGTTAAATTCAAAGAGCCCCGGCATCTTGTCCGGCATATCGGCCCTTCCGTCTTCAAGCTTGTTAAGGCTGTCGCGGTAAAGTTCAAGGACACGTTCCATCTTCTTTTCTTTCGGCATCTTAAAGAACATATCAAGCTCTTCATTCTTAGGGAGCATATTCTTTACATCAACGTGGTAAAGTCCGTCATCATTTGTGAAGAAAAGTTCGGTTCCGTGATTGTTACAGGCTGAGGGCCATGTACGCCCCGTCCACTGGCAAAGCAGGTCAATGCCGTTTTCCGGGGGAAGGTCCGCAAGGCAAAGTCCAGTAAGCCCGGTCCCGGACCAGACCAACAGTGCTTCCTCTACTTCACTGAGGGCTATCGGGTCGTATTTGGATTTAAATTCAAGCGTGCTGTCTTTGAGTTCCATACCAAGGCCGAATCGCCTTGAGCGCCTGTTAAAAATTGAATCAAATAAGGGATAGTCAAGTGCATCCTGCATTCTTTGACTAAGCAGTTCTTTCATACTGTCATTTTGTGTACCGTTTTTAGACATTTTTATATCTCTCCATTCTGTTTTTTCGTCTGGAATACAATAACAAAAAAATAAAGCAATTTGAATGGCTATTTTATTTAATCCAGTTTTTTATTAAGATTGTTCGTGTAAACAATAAATTTTTTGAGGAATACCCGATATAAAAGGCAAATATTTTTATTTACTAACACTGGCATTATTGATACTGTCCGTTCCGTGGTTTTTCTTTAATCCCGGCACGAAGACTTACATGGGTTTTCCGGACTGGGCATTTTACAGCGTTGTAATATCATTCCTCTATTCCGCATCAATTTTCATATACATAAAAAAGTACTGGTAAAGAGTTAAATGGACCAATCTTTAATTTCAGACAGGGGATTAATTTTTATCAGTATTTATTTACTGTCCCTTATCATTCTCGGATACCTTGGGAAGCGGGCCAGCAAAGAACAGTCCCTGAATGACTTTTATCTTGCCGGAAGAAACATGGGAGTGTTTGTTTTGTTTCTTACCCTCTATGCCACGCAGTACAGCGGGAATACACTTATCGGCTTTGCCGGGCAGGCCTACCGGCAGGGATTTACGGCTCTTGTATCCGTTACTTTTATGATATCGGTAATAGGTGCGTATCTTATATTTGCTCCTAAGCTTTACAGGCTTTCACGTGAATTTAATTTTATTACCATCGGCGACTATATTCAGCACAGATTTAACTGCAGAATCTTAACGACATTTGCCGTGGTCCTTTGTATGGTTGCCCTTAGTAACTACATTCTGACTAACCTCAAGGCAATCGGTTATGTGACAGAGATAGTTACAGACTCAAAGATAAGTTTTGCTGCGGGGATTATCGGCCTATCCATAATTATGGTTATTTATGAAACCCTTGGCGGCCTTAGGAGCGTTGCGTGGACAGACGTAATACAGGGCCTGATTCTGCTTGCCGGGGTAATATTTCTTTTTATTGCCATTGAATATCAATACGGTGGGGTCTCCTCAACTTCCGAGTTCTTAATTAACAGTAAACCCGATTTCTGGGCACCCCCCGACGGTGAAGGAAAAATAAAATGGATAAGTGTATTACTGATTGTTTTTCTCGGAATACCTATTTATCCCCAGGCAATACAGAGAATATATGCCGCGAGGAGTGAAGAAACACTTAAAAATTCATTCAAAATTATGGCATTTATGCCCCTTGTTACCACATTTGTGATTGTAATGGCTGGGGTCATCGGGATTTCCATGTTCCCGGACCTGGACAGGCTTGGCAGTGAAAAGGTGGTTCTTCTGATTCTTGAAGACCTAAGCAGTAAAATTCCCATAGTGGGTATTTTATTAATTCTGTTTATGGCGGCAGTAATTGCCGCCATTATGTCGACTATTGATTCCGCACTATTGGCTATTTCATCTCTTTTTACCCAGGATATTTACCGCCCGCTCAGGCCCGGAAGTACAAACGCACACCTGACCTTTATGGGCAAATTAATTTCGTGGATTATTATTGCCATTATGTGCTATCTTGCAATCATCCTCCCGCAGACAATCTGGAAACTAATGGTTATTAAACTTGAAATTCTTTGCCAGGTAGCACCGGCCGTGTTCCTCGGCATACATATAAAATCACTCACTTCCAGATCAATGCTCTACGGGATAACTGCCGGCACTATTATTACTCTGTTTATAATGTTTAATAATGAACTTGGATTCGGTTTTTCAGACAGGCCCTACGGCATTCATGCAGGACTTATAGGCTTTACTGCCAACATCTCTGTTTTATTTGCCCACCACTACTTATTTGCCATACCGGGAAGTAAACATATCTGTAATTAAATATATATTTTATTGTTGACAACCACTGCCTTCAGAACTATCATATTTATTAAATGTTTAATTATATGTTTAAGGAGGTAGTAAAAATGTATAGATTAGTTTTGGGTTCTTTATTTGTTATCTGCCTGACATTATTTCTGGGTACGACTATCGTTTCCTCGCAGGGAAAAAAAGAGATGATGGATGCGGAAATGATGGACACAAAAGAGATGATGATGGAGAAAGTAAACATCAATACCGCTGACATGGAACAGCTTATGCAGCTTCCGGGAGTTGGTGAAGGGACAGCAAAGAAAATAATTGATTACAGGAACAGCAACGGCCAGTTCAAGACTCTCGACCAGCTTAAATCCATTCCGGGAATTGGAGAAAAGAAGTTCGAAAAAATGAAAGATATGTTAACGATGTAAAGCAGTTACGGGTACTGGCCGGAAGTATTGCTTTCGGCCAGTTTATTTTATTTCTGAAGCTAATTTTTCTTTCTCATATTTTCTTATAGCAGTTTTTATAGTATCAATACCCAGGTTTGAGCACTGCGGCCTTCTGATAATTATGTCTTTACCCAGCAGCTGCTTCATCTCGTCCCTTCCAATTTTTTTTATCTCATCTATTGGTTTATTGATAATTTTTTCTGATATCATGGAAGTACCTGCACTGCTTACAATACAGCCTTCTATTTCAAATTTAATATCTTCAACTATACCCTCATCGCTGATCTTCATCTGCAATTCAATAGTATCGCCGCAGCCGGGGTTCCCGCCATGAAATTCCACATCGGGACTATCAATCTTCCCATAGTTCCTGGGATTCTCATAATGGTCCATTATGATATCCATCAGCTCATCGTGGAGCATGTTTGTTTTCTCAGACACTAAATCACCTTATTGTAAAACGGCCTTGTTTTTAACTTCCCTCTTAATCCTGTTGTAAACGGCACCTAGCCCGTACATCCTCCTGGTACCGAGTTTCTGGGCAAGTCCAAGTCGGGAAAGAAGGTCCTGCGGGGCAGAATCAATTTCATCAGGACTTACCCCGTCAAAGGCAGTTACAAGTATTGAGACCAGGCCCTTCACTGTTGGAGATTCCGGCGGCACATCCGCAAATATGTTGACGATATTGTTTTTAATATCAACAAACAGGTAAACCGGGGTCTCACATTCCGGAACCCTGTTGGCTTCGTTTTCAAGTTCGCCTTCAAACTCATCGGGTATCCCGGGAAGGTCTTCTGCATAATCAAGAAGCAGTTCAAGGGTCTCCTGAAAATCCGCATCCCGGAACTGTTCAATAATTTCATCAAGCTTACTCATAATATTTAATTCTAACCGTTCACACTTTCCTTAGAAATAAAAAAGGATGCACAAAAAAATGTGCATCCTTCAGGTTTAATAAAATTGTTATTAACTGTTATGGTTTTTCTATCGGAGCCCTTACCAGGTTGCCCCACTCAGTCCATGAACCATCGTAGTTCCTGACGTTCTGAAACCCGAGCAAATATGAAAGGACAAACCAGGTGTGTGAGGACCTTTCCCCAATTCTGCAGTATGCAATTACATCGTCACGGTCTTTAAGACCGACTTCGTCCTTATAAATCGCTGCAAGTTCATCAGCTGATTTAAATGTGCCGTCTTCATTTGCTGCCCTTGCCCACGGAACGTTCCTGGCCGTAGGTACGTGGCCTCCCCTGAGGCACCCTTCCTGCGGATATGCTTCCATATGGGTAAGTTCACCGGTGAACTCTTTTGGTGACCTTACATCAATAAGTGGGTTATTACCTTCAAGATGGGTTATTACATCGTCCCTGAAAGCCCTTATGGATTCGTTAATTCCTGCTACCTTGTAATCAGTTTTTGCTCTTTCGGCCACATCTTTTGTGAGGGGCCTCTCTTCATCGACCCATTTTTGCCTTCCGCCGTTCATAATAAGGCACTTTTCATGGCCAAGGACTTTAAATGTCCACATAGCATAACATGCCCACCAGTTACTCCTGTCGCCGTAAAACACAACGGTGTGGTCATTAGAGATGCCCTTTTCAGACATTAATCTCTCAAAATCATCTTTATTTACATAATCTCTGATAAGCTGGTCCTGAAGTTCGTTTTGCCAGTCCACCTTTACAGCGTTTTGTATGTGTCCGGTTTCATAGAGTAATATGTCTTCGTTTGATTCGACTATTACTATACTTGGGTCATCAATATGTTCTGCTACCCAGTCAGTGCTGACAAGGACTTCAGGGTTTGAATATTCTGCCATTTGCTGCCTCCAAAATTATAATTAATCTATTTGATATTATATTATATTTAAAACACAAATAAATATACTATACCAATCTCTTAGTAAGATAAATAATACATATTAATTTATTATTAATACATAATGATGTTTTATACATAATACAGATTCAATAAATAACGATATGTTCTAAAGTATTTTATACATTTCTTTTGCTTTTTCCGCTTCTGTCCTGTGATCAATGATAGGTGGAGGATAATTTGATGAGAACAGGCGACCCTTTTCAGGGTTATGTATTTCAATAGCCGAAAGGCCTTTTAGTTCCGGGACCCACTTTTTTATATACTTTGCTTCCGGATCAAATCTTTCCTGCTGGCGCCAGGGATTAAATATTCTGAAATAAGGCTGGGCATCAGCTCCGGTGGATGCGGCCCACTGCCATCCGCCATTGTTGGAACATGGATCATAATCAACAAGCTTTGTTGCAAAATACTTTTCTCCCCACCTCCAGTCAATGTGAAGGTCTTTTGTAAGGAATGAAGCTACAATCATCCTGACCCTGTTGTGCATCCAGCCGGTTTTATTTAACTGCCACATACCTGCATCAACTATTGGAAACCCGGTATTCCCGCTGCACCATGCTTCAAATTTTTTTATGTCATTTTCCCATTTTATCTTTTCATACTTCAGATTAAATGCTTTTTGGAATACATATGGGAAATAATTTACGAGGTGTGCGTAAAAATCCCTCCAGAAAAGTTCGGATACAAGCTGGGAATCTAAACCAAGATTTTCTCTGATATACCAGTAAACCTCTCTTATTGATAAAGTCCCAAATTTAATATGGGCTGATAGGCGGGTTGTGCCATCTATGTCAGGATAATTTCTTATCTCCTTATAATTATTAAGTCTTTCTATGTTATTAAGTCTCTTTATTGCTTCATTCCTACCCCCTTTCTGTGCAATTGACCTATTTTTTATAAATAATTCTGAAAGCGGGGTCAGGTCTTTACTTCGATTCTTCAAATATTTGTAATTCTTAAAGTTGTTTTTTGAAGCTTTTTCTATCTTAATCAGGGAAGCGGCTTTAAAAAATGGAGTAAAGACCCTGTATGGATTTCCTTCTTTGGTTAATACATCTCCTGGTTTTGTAAGCAGGTAATCAGAAAAGGAATGAAAATCAGTACTGTATTCACTGCAGATTTCCCTGAGTCTGTTGTCCCTTCTTTTACTGTAGGGGGTATAGTCCTCATTTACAAATACTGCTTCAATTGCCTCATCCATTATTACCTTTTCAAATTCATTAAAAAATGACTTCCCGTAAAATACGTTTAATCTGGCCCCTGTTTTCTCCAGCTGTTTTGATAAATCAATAAGGCTTTCATTCATAAACTGGATCAGGTTCGGGCGGAATTTATCGGAATCAGGATCAAGAAGGTCATTATAAAAAAAGAATGATGGGATTACATTATCAGACTGGCTGCAGGCCTCTATTAAGCCCGTATTGTCTTCAAGCCTTAAGTCCCTTCGAAAAATAAATAAAGATTTCCCGTATTTTTTGGAAGCCATAAGCCATGTAGTTTAAATCACAGAAAAAAGGAAACAACTAGGAAGCTTTGGAAATCTCTTCGTCGTTTTCGTCAAACTCTTTGAGAATTCCATAGGTTGTACTTCTTTCGGCGGGAATTCTTCCTATTTCACGTGTAAGCCTTCTGAACTCTTCAGGCGGGAAGTACTGCCCGTAACTTGCACCGGCAAACCTCGAGATCTGCTCTTCCATAAGTGTGCCGCCAAAATCATTTGCCCCGGCCGTTAATGAAAACTGGGCAAACTCTGGTCCCTGCTTAACCCAGGAAACCTGTATGTTGTTGATCCAGCCCCTAAGCATCATTCTCGATACTGCATACATCTTTAGCTGGTCGATATCTGTAGGCCCTTTCTGCACTTTACCCTTTGAATGCGTGAACAGTCTCGTGTTCCATGGGATAAACCTTAAAGGCACAAACTCCGTGAAGCCTCCGGTCTCTTTTTGTATATCTCTTAATATTCCAAGGTGGATCGCCCAGTGGTGCGGCTTATCAAGATGTCCGTACATAATGGTTGATGTTGTCCTTATGCCCGCAAGATGTGCTTTTTTAACCACCCTTATCCATACATGGGTCGGGATTTTACGCGGGGCAATTATTTTTCTTACATCTTCCACTAAAACTTCCGCGGCAGTGCCGGGAAAAGTGTTGTGCCCAACGTCTTTTAATTTTTCAATAAACTCTTCTTCAGAAATTCCGAGAGTGTCTGCACCGTACCAGACTTCATATGGTGAAAACGAGTGGGTGTGCATATCGGGTACTGCTTCTTTTACTGTTTTAATAAGGTCAATATAAAAGTTGCCGTCAATCTCAGGGTGCATACCACCCTGCATACAGACTTCCGTGGCCCCTATTTCCCATGCCTCGATCGTACGTTCGGCAATTTCATCCATTGTTAGGAAATAAGCCCGTTCGTCCCCTTCGGGGGCCATAAAATTGCAGAAACCGCAGTAGACATTACAGATATTTGTAAAGTTAATGTTCCTGTTTACAACGTATGTAACAGTATCACCAACATCTTCTTTCCTGATGTGGTCTGCGGCAAGAGCCAGTGATGATATTTCCTGGGGGTCAGTGATATGAAAAAGGTGTTCCCCTTCCTTGATTGTAAGTTCCCCGCCGGTAAGGGACTTCTCGATAATATTTCCGGTCTGGCCGTTAATTTTAGATAGCGCGCCATCAAGTCCCAGTGCGCGGTTTTCCTCAATAAGAGGTATTAGTTCTTTAATATCTTCCATTAACTGCTCTCCTTTGGAACAAAACCTGATTCATCAACCTGGTTGTTAATAAGTTTAAGTACATTGCTGTCAATAAAATCTTCGTTTATATACTCGGGGTAAACAGGGAGTCTCTCCCTAAGTTCAAATCCCATCTTTTCCACTTCATCTGTCATAGTATTTACCTGGGGCCAGGGGCATTCGGGGTTAACATAGTCGATTGTTAACGGCGAAACGCCTCCGAGGTCATTTATCCCTGCAAGTAAAAATAGTGCATAACTTTTAAAATTTAAATTGGGAGGGATCTGTATATTCATATCCTTCCCGTAGATAAGTCTGGAAATAGCAACGGTCTTTAGCATGTCTGTAAATGATGGCGGCGGGAACTTCTCCATGTCTATTCCGTCTTTGGGGCTGAAATTCTGAATAATTATTTCCTGTATATGCCCGTATTCGTCATGATGGTCTTTTAGTGCAATAAGTGAATCTATTCTTTCTTCCCAGGTTTCACCGATTCCAACTAAGATTCCCGAAGTCCACGGGATTCTGAGCTCCCCGGCATACTGCATGGTCTGCATCCTGAGTTTTGGTACTTTATCGGCGCAGCCGTGATGTGCCTGCCCTTTTTTAAGGAGCCTGTCGCTTATATTTTCAAGCATAAGCCCCATGCTGGGATTTGTTTCCCTTAAGGCTGAAAGTTCTTCGGGTGTTGAAAGCCCGAGGTTCGAGTGCGGGTACAGCGTGTCCATAAGCGTTTCTTTGCAGACATCTATAAGGTAATCGGCAGTTGTTTTGTAACCGATGGCGTTTAAGGCTTCCCTGTATTCTTTATATTTCAATTCGGGTTTGTCGCCAAGTACAAATAAAAGTTCAGTGCACCCCAGCGCGGCCCCCTTTTCGGCCATTTCCTTTACTTCTTCAACCGTGAGAAAGAGCTCAGCTTCACCGGGTTCTATTTTAAACGTGCAGTAAGCACACCTGTCCCTGCAAAGCCTTGTAAGCGGGACAAATATATTTTTGGAATAAGAAAGTTCATTTCCTTTACCTTCATCTCTTACAGCAGATGCTGCAAAAAGAAGATACGGGAGCTGGTCGGCATCAAGTGTAACCAGGTATAGTGCGTCTTCCCTGCTAATTGTCCTGCCGTTTCGGGCATTATCAATAATAGAGGTAAGCCTGGATGAAGGATTTACAGCAGTCCCGTTGTCCATCTCAAGCATATTAAACATCACCTGGGTTTTTGAGTGGTCAAAAACCGAATTCCATTCACTGAAAATTTCTTGTATCATAATAGTCCAAACTCAAAGTAATTAATTGTAATTATTAAATATTTTAATCTAAAAACAAATATAAATAAATTTTTCCAGTAACTATCTTGTCACATACCACTGGTAGTTGTCAAGCTATAGTTATATTAATAATATTAGATTATTATTAAAGTTTATAGATTCAACAAAGGCGGCCGATTTGAAAGTAAGACTAAATAAATATTTATCAATGTGCGGAGTAGCTTCAAGGAGAAAAGCAGATGAACTTATTACTGCAAAAAAAGTACGTGTAAACGGCCGTGTAATAAAAGAACTCGGGACTACAGTCGACCCCGGCAATGATAAAGTTATAATCAACAACAGGCTTATTGAGGCCGAGACAAAAAGGTATATCCTGCTCCACAAACCGCGGCTTATTCTTACCACTTTAGTAAACAATGAAGACGACAAACCCACAATTACCGATTTAATAAAAGACATTGAGGAGAGGGTATATCCCGTGGGAAGGCTTGACTATGATTCCGAGGGGCTTCTTTTCCTGACAAATGACGGAGAGCTTGCAAACAGGATACACCACCCGAGGTATGAAATTAAAAAAACATACAGTGCAATTGTAAAAGGTGTAATAGACCAGAAAACCATGAAAAAAATTAAATCAGGCGCCCTTCTAGACGGTGAATTCATAAGGCCCGACACCGTGAAGACCACTGTCCTTAAAAACGGCAAATCAAATGTTGTAATTACTTTTCATGAAGGACAGAAACACCTCGTGAAGAACTATTTAAACTATTACGGTTTCCCGGTGGAAAGGCTAAAGAGAACAAAGATTTCAGATCTTGAGCTTGGGAATCTTCATCCGGGCAAATGGAGAGACCTGACCGAACAGGAACTTTCAAAGCTAAAAAGGAAAACAAGTCTTGTCTGATCGGGTAAAATTTTAAATTATAGACTTGTATTTATTGTCAGAGGGAGAACCAATTGTTCATAACACTTGAAGGCATAGAGGGAAGCGGCAAATCAACACAGTGTAAACTGCTAAAGGAATATCTCGAAAGTAAAGGCCGTAAAGTCTCTGTCACAAGGGAACCCGGCTGGGGGGCCATGGGCAAACTTATCCGCCACCTGATACTTGATGAAAAAGACCTCGACATACACCCCCTTACAGAGCTTTATCTTTTTTGTGCCGACAGGGTCCAGCATGTGAAAGATTTTATCAACCCGAGGCTAAAAGAGGGTGAAGTGGTAATTTGCGACAGGTACTTTGATTCCACGATCGTTTACCAGGGCTATGGAAGGCAGCTCGACCTTTATACTGTAAAAAAACTCGCGGAAGCATCGACTCTTGACCTTGTCCCGGATATTACATTCCTTCTTAATTTACCTGTAAAGGAAGGCCTTAAGAGGCTTGACCTCAGGGATGAAACAACAAACAGAATGGACGAGGAACCGCTGGAGTTTCACGAACTAATACGCCAGGGTTATATTTCCGAGGCAAATTTAAACACAAACAGAATCAAGATAATTAACGCTTCCAATGAAGCAGAAGATGTGCAAAAACAGATCAGGTCTTTAATGGACAGCATACTATAGATTATGGCATTCAACAACTTAGTTGGTAACAGTTCAGCAAAGGAAATTCTTACAAACTCTGTAAAAGACGGCCGCATCAGCCATTCCTATATCTTTTCGGGGCCTCCGGGAGTTGGAAAAAAACTTTTTGCGCTTGAATTTGCAAGGCTAATCAACTGCGAAAGTGGTATGCAGGAAAACTGCAAATGCGGTTCATGCAGCAAAATTGAGCGAATAATACACCCCGATGTTTCACTGCTTGAATATGAAGGTGAAAAAACTATAAAAATTGACCACGTAAGGTCAGACCTCGAGGAAAGGGTATATCTAAGTCCGTTTGAAAGCAGTTATAAAATTTTTATAGTTGATAATGCGGAGAGGATGAACAACAATGCGCAGAATGCATTTTTAAAAACACTTGAAGAACCCCCTACGGACAGTGTTATTATTCTTATCACACAGTCCATTAATTTTATTATTCCAACAATTAAGTCCAGGTGCCAGATTGTTAATTTCTCACCCCTGGAAGACAACCATATCAAGACCATTCTCCTGGACAGCCCCTCGGCGGACAAAGAAAACATTGATGAAGCGGTCCGACTAAGCCGGGGAAGTGTTGGTAAAGCACTGAATATTGACAGTCAGCATATTAATTTCAGAAAAAGCGTGTTAAAAAAACTACATTCCATAAGGCCGGACAGGCCATCCGGGATATTTTCTCTTTATGATATGCTGGAACTGGATTCAAAAGACAAGGGACCCGAACACCTAAAAGATATATTTGGTATTATATCAGACTGGGTCCGTGACCAGATACTAATAAAGATAGAAACCGACAAAAGCCGAGTTACTAATACAGGCATGTACGAGGAGATTGCAGAATATGTTTCTAATAAGTCACTTGCAGGCCTCCTAAAAAAACCGGAACACCTTGAATCTTCCTGGTACGGAATAACAGTGTTAAATGCAAATAAAAAACTGGCTTTTGAAGACCTGATGATAAAACTTTCTTCATAAATTATATGTACTCTTAATATATTTCAGTTAATTTTTTCGGTTCAATATGGACAGCTCAAAGAAATACTACATAACAACGCCGATATACTATGTAAATGATGTGCCTCATATCGGGCATGCATATACAACAATTGCCGCGGACATTATGGCGAGGTATCAGAGGCTTAAGGGAAACGAGGTATTTTTCCTAACCGGCACCGATGAACACGGCCAGAAGATTGAAAACACTGCCGCAGAAAACGGTGAAACCCCTATTGAGCTTGCCGACAGGGTAGTTGTGAGGTTCCAGGAACTTTGGAAAGTACTGAATATCTCAAATACCGACTTTATCAGGACCACCGAAAACAGGCATAAAACAACCGTAAGTGAACTCTACAGATTAATATTTGAAAAAGGCGACATATACCCCGGGGAATATGAAGGCTGGTACAACGTAAGGGAAGAGTCCTTCATTACTGAAACGCAGCTCGAAGAGATCAACAAACTGCCTGAAGATAAGAGGCCGAGGATAGATAAGATAAAAGAGCAGAGCTACTTTTTTAAACTTTCGGCATACCAGGACAAACTGCTTGAGTTCTATAAAGATAATCCGGATTTTATAAGCCCGAAAAACAGGCTTAATGAAGTGGTCAGCTTCGTTGAAGGGGGCCTTCGGGACCTCAGTATTAGCCGTACGACATTTTCCTGGGGGATTCCCGTACCTGATGATCCTGAACATGTACTTTACGTTTGGTTTGATGCGCTTACCAACTACGTGACAGCATGCGGTTACCCTGGAAATAAAGAAGAATATGAAAGCACATGGCCCGCAGACCTTCACCTTGTGGGAAAGGATATTCTGAGGTTTCATGCAGTCTACTGGCCTGCATTTTTAATGTCAGCAGGGCTTCCGCTACCTAAGAAAGTGTTTGCCCATGGGTGGTGGACTGTTGAGGGTGAAAAGATGTCAAAATCACTTGGCAATGTTGTGGACCCTTACCAGGTCGCAGATGAATACGGGGTCGATGTATTCAGGTATTTCCTGATGAGGGAAATCCCCTTTGGCCAGGACGGTGATTACTCAAACAGTTCACTTATTAACAGGATTAACGGCGAACTTGCAAACGGGCTAGGCAATCTTGTCAGCCGCTCGCTTGGGATGATTGAAAAATATTTTGACGGTAGTATACCAGCTCCTTCTGATTTTAATGACATTGATAAAGAGATTGAGAAAAAAGCCCTTGAGACAGCTGAAAAAGTGGAAAAAGAGATCGAAAATATCGAATACAGCAAAGCACTGACAACAATATGGGAATTTATCGGAGATGTAAACAAATATGTTGACGATATGCAGCCCTGGACTCTTGCCAAAAATGATGAAACAGAAAGGCTTTCCACGGTTTTATGGACGCTTGCGGAAAGTATAAGGATAATCAACATCCTAATTTCACCATTTATGCCACAAACTTCAGACTTAATTTCACAAAAGATCCACCCTGAATCTGGAACGGGACTGACAGCTGATTTCAGTGATTCTAAGAAATGGGGCCTTATAAAAGCGGGTACTTCAATAAAGAAGGGCGATAACCTGTTTAACAGGATACAGTGATTCTTTTTTCACAAGTTGTGCATTATATTGCACTTATGCAGTTTTTTTCAATCCTCTCTAATTAAATATTCAATATTATTAACCACTTACATCAACACCTACTTGGCACATAGCTTGCATCTCTAAAAGTAACAATATTTTAATATTCCTGGGATGAAACTATGAATTCAAACAGCAAAGGTTTTACATTTTTAGAAATAATTGTGGCACTCGGCATTATGGCGGTCGGCTTTTTGGCAATGAGCCAGATGCAGTACCTCTCATTCAGGCAAAAGGTATTGGCTGAATCCGGAACGTTTTCCACAAATACAATAGGAACAGTTAGTGCGTTTGAAATGGCAAACGCTAAGACAGTAAATCTTTTAAACGCAAGGGTATATCTTGATTCCCAGGCCCGTAAAATTATCGATAATCAGGTTGATTACTGTGACGGAAGTGATGATGCAGTATGTGAAGCATGCCCATGCAATCCACTTGAAGTATTTGTTTCAGATGCATTTAATTTATTAGCAGTTGGCGGCGATGTAGAGCATAGCTGTGCTATGATTGATCCGAACAACTTTAATCCGGGTGATCTTGAATTTTTTACAGATGCCAGTTGCACTGCTGCTGCGGGTGATGATGACGATGATGATACGGTAGCACCATTTTATATCTTCAGGACTGTTACATCAACATTCGATAATACTACAACACCAAACCTGATAAATTTAGATATCAGATATGTATTAAAATCAGCCAGGCAGTTCAATGATCCGCTTAACCAATCATTAATGGGTTCTTCAGGAGCAATTAATGATTTTAGAGTGGGAGATTCAATAGCAAAACAAAACTTCCAGGTAAGTGCTCATGTAGAAAGAGACTGGACTAATTTTGTTACTTTAACGACTGGCACATGGAATCTAGTGATTGTTCCGCATATTCCTTAAATTTTGGAGTTATATATGAACACATTATTAAATAACAGGAAAGGATTTACAGTAATAGAAATTTTAATTTCTACTGCGATTCTTGCATTTGTAGTGGGTGGAATGACAATTGCACTCCAGCAGCAGCAGAGACAGGCAAAATTCTCGAGTGAAACAATAGATATAGATCAGACTGCCCGAACATTGTTAGACTTTATTTCTACCGAAGTAAGAAATGCAGGTGCAAGGCAGGGTAAAAACTTTTCAATTCAGCTTGTAAACGGTGGCAGTATTGCCGATGAGGCAACCAGGTGCACCATTGATGCTGATGCATCAGTAACAGGAACAGTAGACTCACCTCCCGACTGTATTACATTAATGACCTGGGACGCAGCAAGGGGTATCATCAATGACCCTTCCAACCCTGGGGATCAGGATTTAAATAAAAAACCGTCTAAAGTTGTACAACCTGAACCACCAATGCTTCAGGCCGGGACTATCGTACTTAACCTGCCGGAAGACTGGTTTGATGACAGTGGTGAATTTATTGGAGGGACCATAGGTGATACCGGCAGAGCCCTGATTGGATTTAAATCCAGTTCAACCCTTTGTCATCCAAACGAAGATATAGACTGCCTAGAAAATGTTGAGAGGTGTACGCAGTGCGCTATGGTCTTTGAAGCGAATATAAACGAAGCAGCTCAACAGGCAACAATAACAAGTATTGACGATATATTTGCCGAAAACCTTCCGGTAACTTTTACAACAGTAGATGAAATTATTAATGGTAAAGATGTTGATACCACAGATACTGACCCAACACTTAATGGACTAATTCATTCTATAACACTACAGCCATCCGAAATTTCAATTGTTAAAACAAAGACTCTAAGACTTAATCCTCAAAACAGGGAGATACAGCTTTCAGAAGATGGACAGGATTTTGAAACTATTGCAGGCGGACAAACCGGTAGTCCAGGATCTTTAGAAACTCCTGGAATTGTTGATCTTCAGTTTGTTTTTCACCTCCAGGACCCCGATGGAAGAATTTCGAGAGTTGGGATTTGTAATGACGGTACTTGCAATGATATAAATCAAAGAATTTTTGATGATTTTTCCGAGGATATAGTCGTCATTGATGACTACTATGGTGCAAGTGGTGAAGATTCAGACGATCTTAGGTGCTGTGCCGGAAGGGAGCAGGATATAAGGGCAGTTGAAATATTCATTGTTGTTAAATCAAAAAGTAAACCCAGCACCTTAAGCGGCCAGTTTTTTCGCGAAAACATAATACCCATTGCTGACGTAGCAGAAAGGATTGCACCAGACAAACTCGGGTCTGGTGGAGAAAATCAGTCAGTTTTTCTTGAACCTGAAAATGGTTTTATATACAGGGTATTCAGCACAACTATTTATATGAGAAACCTTTCTACGGAGAATTTTGGTTAATTATTAATTTATTAGGAGTTAGTGAATGCGGATTATAAAAAATGAAGAAGGTATAGCAATCATACTCGCACTGATAATGCTTCTTGTAATGTCAGTTATGGCATTAAGTGTTTCTTTCATGTCAAATACCAACTTCAGGATGATGTCGGTACATAAAAATGGCCAGGAAGCATTCCTGGCTGGTGAGTCATGTGTTATGGAAGCTAAAAAACGCCTTGAGGAAATTGGGGCTGCACCGCTTTTTTTAAAGCTCCAGAGTGCCGGTGACCCAACAACAATTTCAACACTTAACGCAATAGTAATACTAAAGAACTTAGACAAAAATGACGACGGAGAAGAAGTCGTGGACTGGAAAGGCCCGCTATGCAGGTCCGGTCCTAGAATATGGGATAGTTCAACTCAGGGGCCGGGGCTTTTTATCAATATCCCGGACGTAACTAAAGCAAACGGAAGGCCCGTAGCAGATGAAAGCGTGGGACAGGCAACTACAGCAATAACTGTACCCTTTAATGTTATGGGAAAAGCCAGTAATGACAAGGACAAAGATGATACAGATAATGAAATAAATACAGGCACAGAAATCGGAATAGGAATAGAGGTCTTTGTTGTTGGTGCAACTGACCCAATATATTCCAGTCGGTAATATTTCAATATTCAGGAGATGAAAATGGTAAATTATATAAAATCTGTTAATAAAAAATATTTAAAACTACTCATGACCCTGACAATAGTATTTATTGTAACCGGTGCGAACAGTCAGGAATTTTCAGAGCCTGTAATTGAAAATGAAGTTGAAGATAAAAACATTACAGGTGCTGATGTAGAAGGTGCCGCTCCTAATTTAGCATTTATCCTTGACCTTTCCGGGTCAATGGGAAGAAATTTTGGCGGGACACAGGTAGGCAACTGGGACAGTGATACAAGTTTTGCCCGTTGCGGAGACCAGACTCCTGATAATACAGATGAAAGAATTGATTTAGGTTTTTGTGCTGAGAATATTGCAAACCTGACAGTATGTGCTTCACAGAACTGTACTGAAGACGGGCACAGGTGCAGGAACGCAGTTGATCTGCAAAACCAGGAAGCCTGTGTATTAAATGCACTAGGACTTACTTCTATTAATGACACACTACCTAACGGTCAGACGGCAGCCTGTATTTACAATAGGGTGTGCGGTAATAATAATTCAATATGCGGTGAAAATGCAACCTTTTGTGGTGATGGTGATGAAAGGAACCGTGCCGCATGGGCTCTGGAGGCCGCAGCTGGATTTACACAGTGCTCCATAGCATCTAACTGCCAGTTATCCGGGGACGATGATCCATCATGCAACACTTCGGGTGATATAAACAGGTTTATTACCTGTATGAATAATTTACAAACAATTAATGATGAGCTTTATTCTGATAACAGCCTTTTACCGGTCGAGCAGCCTGAAAACTGTACCGGAGGGACTTTTCTCCCTTCTCCGGGGACAACATGTGACGGACAGCCAATAAACGGGGCAACACGTCTTGACTCTGCTCTTAGTGTACTGCTAAATGTTCTTGATTCAGATGATTCTCTGGACGATACAGGAGCTTTAACCTGTGTTGATTCAAGTGGTCTTTGGAGTAATACACCTGGAGAAGATATTTCATGTAAGGACTTTTTGGAAACACCTTATAGAAATGTTTCAGATTATATATATGACGGAGGAACAATTACACCATTTCCTTCAACTGATGACGAAGCAATTAATCTCCCAAGCACACCAAGCACCTCAATAAGAGAACAATTGTCTGACTCTGATGCAGATAATTTCAAAACTAAATTTCTCCCAATGTACTACTCCGGCCAAAACAACGGTGACGCCTGCGACCCTGATGGAGCTGGTGGGACAGAAATTGACGACCAGTCTGCATTTGGTATGGATACAGGAGGATTCCAGGGAGGGGATGCAGAAGCAATTAACAGGGTCTGGGATTTTTACAGACAGGAAGGCGCAACGGGCGGTACACCTCTGGCACTAATATTGGGATTTGATGATGCAGTAAATGCTTCTGCAGGTGATGGCTCCAGTTTTGTTCAAAATGATGCACTATTAGCTTTCTCAAATGATATGCCAAATGACCCTGCATTGGACTGCAGAGCAGAGTTTGTAATTGTTGTTACTGATGGCGATGATTCCTGTTCGGGTGATTGTAACGACGATGCAAATTCATGCAGCGGTTCAGCTTCAGCTTCTTCAAATGCAAACAGGAGAAGCTCTATAAATGCTGTAAGTAAATTAAGGACATATTTTTCAAGAAATCCTATAGTAAGTAATGTTACCGGGGTCGGAACAGTTAAAAAAGAAGTAATAACATTTGTTGTGGGACTTGGTATTGATGACCCCAATGCTATTAGGGCCCTAAATGCAATGGCTCTTGCAGGCGGTACACATACAACAGGAATTATTAAACACAATGACCCTGCAACCGGTGAACAGTTCGGTACCGTGGACATTAATGCAACAGCTTTAAACAGCGTCCTGCCGGGAAGTGATGGTGACGAATTTGAAATTTACAGGAATATTGCCAAAGCTGTCGGCCTTGATACGGCTACTCCTGCCGATGCTTTACTTGGTACTTGTGATAATCCTGATATTAACGGCACCTGTACATTTGGTGGAGATAATGTATTTAACAATCAATATTTAGATTCTGGCCTACATACAGATGGAGCAACTCCTGTTGACCTTGACGGATTTGCATTCCTGGCAAATACACCGGAAGAACTTGCAGCAGCAATTGATACAATTCTTATTAATATTCAGGAATTTACTACATCCGGTGTAGCACCTACGGCACCACAGTCTTCCATTAACGTATCGGCTAGGGACAGGATGTTCTTATCAATTTTAACTCCAATTGAATCTGAAAGATTATGGCAGGGAAGGCTTGCATTATATGGATTTGTAAACAGTCAGATACCGGACAATCCCGGCGCAAGAACAATTATTAAAAGGCCTACAGGCCCTCTTACTTCAGAAACAGATGTTGCAAACCATTCAATCTTTAACAGTAATGGAAACCTTAACGACAATGCCAAGGAATTCTTCTGGGAAGCTGCTAAAAACCTGACCGAAAAAGACCTTAGTGGAACTTTGACTGCTGGAACAAGAAGGAATTTATATACTACAGATACACTTACAACTTCGGCCCAGAATCCTAATGTTATTACCAGTGATATTAAAGATTTTTGCTGTGATAATTGTGTAAACCCATGTCCGGGGCCGGACCCGCAGATTACACCGGAAGAGCTCGGCATAGAAGATGAAGATGTATATGCAGAAACAGTTTACCCGCCTCCGGCCTGTGATGACGTTGACGATATTGTTGACTGCACAGATGACTGTACGGAGGTAATATCGACTGCAATAGATATTATGGACGTGGATGCTGAAGACTGCAGAGAATGTATAAAAGGATGTTTCCGTGACCAGGTTGTAGATTTTATGAGTGGGAATACCGGAATATTACCTGTTGAAGACCCAATGGGCGCGCCCACAATTGAGGCAAATCCGGCAAGTTCAACCGGGGTTTTTGGAACAGGGTGTTTTAATGAAGAAGACGGAACAGGAAGTTTTGATACATGTTCAATCAGACTTGGTGATATATTCCACTCTACTCCTGTACTTGTAGCATCACCGTCGCCGTTGTTTTTTGATGCCGGTTTCCAGGTATTTGCAAGGGGTTTCCTTGACAGATCAGCGGCTCTTTATGCAGGGGCAAATGACGGGTTTATCCATGCATTCCATGCAGGCGAGTTCGTTGATGCGAGTGAAGAAGACCCCGAAACTAATCCTTTTACTTTCGAAGAGGAGACCGTGCCTTTCTTTGATGAAGGTAGCGGAATTGAGGTTTTCGGATTTGCTCCTCCAACATTTTTATTTGACACACTTTCAGATAATTCAGCTGAAGAGCCTTTTGGTTTTTCTCCTGATTTCAGGTTAGGAGATTTTAAATCATTTGTACTTGAGAACAATGCTCAAAGATCATTCTTCGACGGGTCACCAACAATATCGGATATATGGATTGATGCATATCAGAATGGGCTCGGCGGTGATAACGATATCTGCCCACAGGGCGGAGGCGTGTCCATATCATCACCGGACGGGAATATTGACCTTTGCGGAAGGGAATGGCATACAGTTGTTACTTCGGGGTTAAGAAACGGCGGAGGAGCTATTACATCTCTGAACGTAACCAACTTTAAATGTGATGCCTCACTTGGTGATGACAGTTGCGGAAATGCAGGTAATGGATTTAAAAAAGAAACCCTTGGCACAAGTTTTCCTGAACACCTTTGGACCACATATGATGAAGATTTTGGGAATACATGGTCACAGCCATTTATCGGCAGGGTACAGCTTAGAGTAGGAACAGGCCTAAACCAAAGAATTGTAGACAGGTTTGTTTATTTTGTTGGTGGAGGTTTAGACCCTACCGACACAGAACCAAGAGATGGTGTTAATAAGGGAAATGGGTTTTACGTAATTGATGCACCTACGGGAAATATCCTGTTTAAGTTTCATCCGGATAATCCCTCAGACAACACACTTGATAATATAGATGATATGGTATGCGATATGGCAGCAAATGTGCTCGGCGTGGACATTAATATAGATGGATTTACCGATGTAGTTTATGCAGGTGATTCATGCGGTAGGATGTGGAGGTTTGATGTATCAATGCCTCTTGAAACTTCGAGCAGCCTTTCTTCTACAGGAAGAAACGGTACAGCGGTAATTGAAGCACCTGACTGGACCGGTGGTGTAGCATTCTGTACAGGCACCTGTCTCGACAGCAGTGATAATGTAGTAATTCCACCTTCTAATGAAGACCTGCAGTCTGTTTACTTTGCACCGACAGTTGCATTCGACAGGATTGGAAGAAGGCATGTAATTTTTGTTACCGGCAATAGGAGAAACCCAAGTAAGATTGTAGACGTCGATGGGGCAGGTAGTCCGATTGCGGGCACAAATGAATTTGGCAGACTATTTAATTTTATAGACAACTATATCCCTGCATTCTTAGCAGGCGGTGCTGCAGTATCAGCACCGGTAAGAACGGAAAGTGAATTTATATCAAACAATCAGGTTATCGATCTGATTGGGCCTACATCAGTAACAGCTGCTGGTAATGAACTATTTGGAATCCAGACATCAGCAGGCTTTGATGACGGCCTGGGTGAATTTATGGTTGAGTTTCCTGACAACGTAACAACTCCAACAGGTGAAAAGGGATTCGGCCGGCCGCTTGTACTTGGTAGGGTGCTTGTGTTTACTACATTTGCACCTGATTCACTTAATACTAATCCATGTACTGCAAGTTTTGGTGCGGGAAGGCTTTTTGCAATTGATTACCTAACAGGCGAATCCGCATTAAACAGAATTCCGGGTGCACAGCAGTCGATCCTGGATGGTGTTAATGATCCTGACCTTGTTGCAGGAGCAACCGTGGCAGAAGGACTTCCAACAACTGCTAACCTGGCATTTGGTACGCAGGGTTCCGCAGTATTAACTGTTGCATTCTCCGGTAGTCCGGGACAGGGTGGAGCACAATTTTTGATTTGGGAAACACCACAAAAACCGGCAGTTACACAGACCGTATTCTGGGAAGAAATCCTATAAGGGAGTTAGTTTATGAATAAAGACAAAGGACAATATGGTTTTACAATAGTTGAGACAATGATTGTTGTTGCGATTGTTGCAGTCTTGCTTGCATTTGCAGGAGGTATCTCTTCTAAGTTTGCTGAGAGAAGATCAGTAGATGATACGGCCAACAAAATAACTTCTGAACTAAACCTTATAAAACTCCAGGCAGCGAGGGATGGAGTACAGTACAGAACAACTGTAGACTTTGATGAAGCCGAAGGCACTATAACAATTGAAAAAACAAGAGGAGATAGTAACAGGACCTCATCTTTTGCTACCATAGATCCTATTTCAGTAGAAAATTATAATATTAATAACAACTATATTATGGACAATGTCCAGTATATAATGGATTTTAATCCGAATGGTACCAGTGTTGCTGCGACAACATTAAATTTAAGGCCGGTTGAAGGGTCTTCAATTTCAAAATGTGCAAGAATACAGGTCACACAGTTTGGTGTTATAAGGACCGTAATTGGCAGATGGGATTTTGAAACCAGCAACTGCAATATTATTTCTAATCAACAGGAATCTCTTGAAGAATCTTCATAAAAATATATTAAGAAGGTGATAATATGAAAATTATAAATAAAATCTTTATCGTGGCATTACTTGCAATCTGTTTACCATTAGCAAGTGTCTATGCATACGATTATGATATTCAAACAGTTGGTTTTGATAGCGGTGAAATTGATGGTGTTGACGGGCCAAACTCCATTGTCCCGGAAAACTTTCAATCAGATGAAGAGCCTGAAAATAACAGTTCGGCAGAAAATCCCGACAGCCCGGTTGAATACGATCCCGACAATCCTTATGCTGAATGGGAAAGATAGAAGTATTTCAGTAATATAAAAAATTCCGTTCAAAAATATATTTAAAAACTAAAAGAGGCTTTCAGGCCTCTTTTTTTATGCCTTCCAACCTTTTTCGGACTTCCCTCGTATATTTATATTATTATATATTTTTTATTCACTATTACTTTAACTGTGTATATAATTATAGTCATGACGGGCGAGAATAAAGGCTTTACATTGATAGAGGTGCTCGTTGCCGTTTTTATAATGAGCATAGGGTTTCTTGCGCTAAGCCAGATGCAGTACCTTTCTTTCAGACAGACGCAGCTGGCACATTCGGGAACAACAGCAACCAACCTGATCCAGGCATTTAGTGATAGTGACCTGAGCCGGATCAGGATGATTGATGGATTAAACCAGAACCTTGTTACAAGGTTGAGTGAAAATGAAGAAATTGGAAATAATGACCCTGTCTTTGCTTACTGCAGCACTTCCCCCTGTAATGGCAGTTGCCCCTGTGATCCGTTTAGAACAATTTTAGAGAGAACAGACCAGGATAACACTTTCAGCAGCTGCATGGGTATCGATATTGACAATAACAGTATAGATTCCCCGATATACTCGACAGACAGCACGGACTGCGGGGCACCTGGCAGTGATTATTTCCTTGTAAGGACAATTGATTTAAGAGTTGATAACAACATTAGACCACCTCAAAGAACCTATAACATCGAATACTCTGTTAAAAGCCCCGGACAGCTAAGAAAAAATGGGTTCAATGCGGGTATTTCACTTGCTACAAATACAATTGAGATAGTTGCTTACGTTGATACAACAACGCTTGCATCTGCGCCGGATGACATAGAGAGGATCCTGATCATACCGAATATACCTTAAAAAATTATGATGAAAAGAATAAAAAATAAAAACGAAGGGTTTACTCTTATTGAGCTTCTAATTTCTGCGGGGATTCTGGGGTTTCTCATTACGGGAATGGTTATTATGCTTCAGCAGCAGCAAAGGCAGTTTAATTTCACAAAAGAGTTTGCGGATATTGATACAACCGGAAGGTTAGTCCTCAATCTTCTTGCCAGTGAAATCCGAAATGCCGGGGCCAGGCAGGGAAAAGCTTTTTCTTTAAAATTTATTAACGGCGGCAGCACCCCGGACGGCGCAAATGCTCCATGCACTGAAGAAATAATCCAGTCTGAAATACCCAATAACGCAACAGGGACAAAAGACTCCCCTCCTGACTGTATAACCATTTATACATGGGACATTACAGAAGGCATGACCACCTTTAATGACCAGGATGAACCGGAATTAAATCTGCCTTCAACAACTGAGACTTCATTATTTTATATAAATAATGGAAACAGTCTCACGATTAACCTGCCTGAAAGCTGGTTTGATTCTAATGGAAACTTTATTGACAGAAACCGTGGGAACGAAGACAGGATTTTGCTCGGATTCAGGTCAAGGCAGACACTCTGCAACCCTGTTGCAGAAATACACAATACGTGTAATACAACCCCTTACCGCTGTAGTGAATGTGCGGTAATCATGGAAGCAACTCTTGATGAAGACGGAAAAGAGGCAATTGCTGATGAGATTATTGAACACAATTTCCCGATTGACCAGGACAGCGGTTTTGAAGATGTTATACAGGGGAATATCAATCTCGGGGCAAATAATTTTGCTTTTGTACCAAGTATAGCTTCAACACCTATGGAATTCAGCCTTATACATTCTAAATCATTCAGGGTTGATACAGAGTCAAGGGGCCTTAGGTTAAGAGAAAATCTGACCGGGGGATACAACACAATTGCCGGAGGTGCTCCCGGAGACGACAACAGGGGATTTCTCGAAGCTCCCGGAATAATTGATTTGCAGTTTGTATTTACCCTCCAGGACCAGGATGGAGGAGTAACATTTGTCGGAATGTGCGAGAATGCTGACTGTAATAATTCTGCCAGAAGAATTTTTTCTGACTTCAATCAGCCACAAACACGGGGTAGAGAACAGGACATACGATCTGTAGAAATAACTCTTGTATTGAAATCAAAAATAAGGCCTATACAGCAGGCCGGGGGGTTTTATGAACAAACCATACCCGCCATAGCGGATGTTGCCGCAAGGTCTGCGCCGGAAATAGATGGGTCAGGTTCTTTCGATGATTCACTCCAGTCCGTGTTTAATGAACCGGAAAGGGGTTTTATATACAGGGTTTACAGCACCAATGTTTATCTCAGGAACCATGCAAGGGAGGAGCCATTATAAATGAAAAATGCCCTTAAAACAGTTAAATCCGACCAGAGTGGTGTTGCACTGATTATTGCAATCATACTAGTACTCGTAATGACGACAATAGCAACCAGTATCTCTTTTATTTCAAACAATAATTTTCTTTCCATGTCGAATTATAAAAGCGCCCAGGAAGCATTCTTTGCAACTGAGAGCTGCGTGATAGAGGTAAGGAATATCCTCGAAAATACCAACCCGGCAATTTTTTATGAACTTGTACGCTCTGGAATTGATGCTGACCTGCTGACTGAAGAACTCGGAAGGGACGTATTCGTACTCAAACCCGTAAGCAATATAGACAAACCACCCGGCACCCAGGAATTCGGCGACCCGGATACTTGGCAGGGCCCGGTATGCAGAACAGGTTCACGCGCCTTAAATTCCAACGAGATAAAACAGCCCGAAAATTTCCTGATTACAAATGAGACAAAGAGCAGCAGGCACGTAAAGAACTTCAGCATTGGGGAGTTCGATGTAACCCCAATCTCAATAATAGTCACGGGCAAATCAAGTCTCGATCAGGACAAGGCTGACCGTAAGGAAGAAAACAGCGACAGGGACGACGACATCAACACAGGAATAGAGATTATAAGCGGCTTCGAAGTAATAACACTCGGCGGAGGGGGAAATAAATATGAATAAAAAAAAATTTGGACATTATATTAAACTGTTTTTTATATTTTTAATTTTATTATCTTCTTATTCCACGGTTTCACATTCCGTAAATATCACGCGCAACGAAGTTGAAGACCCCAGACTCACTGGTGAGGAGTTTGAGGGGGCGGACCCGAATGTATTAACGATCCTCGACCTCTCTGGCTCAATGGGCAGGAACTTCGGCGGGGAACAGGTTGGCGACTGGGACGGTGATGATGTATTTGCAAGGTGTCCAAACAGGGTTTATATAGACAGAAATTTTGAACCGGCAAGTGGAGAAGATGATGATGAAGACAACAATTCAGTAAGAAGAGAAAGAGTTCGTCTTAATGCGTGCGGTGAAAGTATCTCAGGCCTTAATTCCTGTATTATTGAAAACTGTACGGGTGACGGCCATACCTGCATATCTGATGAACAGCTTGAAGGTGTTGAAAACTGTATATTCAATACGCTCGAAAATGTTGATAATATAAATGATCCTTTACCGGTTAATTTTCACGGCCAGCCGGACACAATTGCCTGTATTTATGACTACGTTTGCGTAGACGAATATCTCCCTGATCAAGAAAACCCCAATGATTCTTTAGATGATAAAAACTGTATTCCTAGAAACCGATCTGTTTGCAATACAACCGAAAGAAGGACTGCCGCGGCTTATGCAATTGCCGCGGCTTCCAACTTGACCCAGTGTTCTTCATTTGTAGGTGATGGGGCATGTGTAAATGAGAGTAATCCCGGATGCAACTCAATAATAGATTCTAGGACATTCTATTACAACTGCATGAGTGTTTCCGGGCAGACTATTCTCCCTGAATTTTCATCTGAAAATTGTGATCAATGTACCGGATCACCTTTACACGGAAGTACAAGGATGGACTCTGCATTAAATGTATTTTTTAATGTCCTTGATGCTGATGATTCTCTTCAAACCACTGATTGCGGTGGGGAAAGCTGTAAGTCAACAATTGAGAGGCCCTTTTTTGACGTCTCGGATTTTATAACAAGAAACAAATCAAATTCAAACCTAGTCAGGAATATCCTTACAGATGAAGATGCAGAACTCTTGCCTGTAAATTTTCTCCCAATGAGTTACTCCGGACAAGGCAACAATGACGCTTGTGACCCTAACAGCTTTAGTAATCCACAGTTTACAATTATCGATAATCAATCTGCTTTCAGAATGGCAGACGGCGGGTTCCAGGGTGGAAATGGTGATGCACTTAAGAGGGTATGGGACTTTTACAGGGACCAGGGCGCATCAGGAGGTACACCGCTTGCCCATATAATAGGGTTTGACGATTCTGTAAACCCCACTGCCAATGATGGTTCGACATTTGTAAGAAACGACGCGCTTCTAGCTTTTTCAAACGGATTAAGCGGTGATGACTCAGTAGAGTGCAGGCCGCAGTTTGCAATTGTAATAACAGACGGAGATGATTCCTGCGCTGGTGACTGTTCAAATAATTCAAGTGCTTGCAGCGGTGGACTTGGTGGATTTAATAATGAATCAAATGCTTTTAACAATCCAAACAGGAGAAGTTCTGTCCAGGCCGTAAGTAACCTTCGTACTTATTTTACAAGAAGCGGGAATACCATTCCACACCCTGATCCGGACATAAGTGATCCATTAAAAAAAGAAGTCCTAACATTTGTAATCGGTCTTGGTATAAATGATGAAAGATCAATTCGTGCCTTAAACGCAATGGCCCTCGCCGGAGGGACCCACACAAAGGGGATAATTAAACATGTTGACCCGGCTACAGGCGATGAATTCGGCACAGTAAGCGTCGAGCCTCTTCCGGTTTGTATTAACCTTGACCTCGACATAGACCATCCGCAAAACCTTGGCAGAAGTGCAATATGCGGCAGTCAGAACGACGGACTTGACCTATTCAGGTCAATTGCCCGTGGAGATAATATTGGCAGCTCAAATGCCAGGCTTAGAAACTGCGGAAACGGAAACAGCAATACCCCTGACATTTTCGGCGAATGCCTTTTCGAAGGTGCAAGTATATTTGACAATGATTATTTCAATGAGGGTATACACAATGACGGAACAGAAGAGGTACCTGTTGACCTTAATGGCTTCGCATTCCTTGCAAACAGCCCTGAGGAACTCACTGAAGCAATACAGGACATACTTCTTTTCATAGATAATTTTGTCACAACAGGTGTTGCTCCTTCAGCCCCTCAGACAGCAGGCAACGTTACACTTCGAGACAGGGTATTTCTTGCACTTACTAACCCCCTTGCAGGAGAAAGGCTATGGCAGGGAAGGCTCGCGCTTTACAGTTTCGTTAACGATCCAGGCAGGCCGGGGACCAGCCTTATTGTTAGAAAACCCACTGGTTCTGAGGACTTTACATCAGGATCAATAGACCTTGAGGACATATCCATATTTTCAGACGGCAGGTTAAACAGCAATGCACAGGATTTTCACTGGGAAGCCGGCAACCTTCTGGCAAGAAGAGACCCTGGAACAAGAAATATATTTTTCACTGATACGATATCCAGTGTTACCACCTCCGGGACAGCAAACTACTTTGGCAGTTTATTGCCATTTACTCCTGAAGACGATAACGGGAGTTTAACACCGGAATCTTTTGGTATTATTGACGATGATGTCACTATACTCGAAAGTTTTCCTCCCGCTGAATGTAGTGAAGATACGCCCTACGACTGTTCCCAGGAATGTGAAGAAGTAACTTCTAATAATATTGAGGACGTTGATTCATCAGACTGCAGGGACTGTATTAAGGACTGCTTCGCAAATATTATTACGGGCTTTTTATCGGGTGAGACAGGGATTTTACCCGGCGAAGACAACACTGACCCGCTAGGCCATATATGCAGTGACGGCTCAACCGATTTTAACCCTGACAGTGTTGACCCCGAAGTCTGCTCAGTAAGATTAGGTGATATTTTCCACTCCTCACCAAGGACTGTTGCATCACCTTCAGTGCTGTTTTTTGATACCGGGTTCCCGTTTTACTCACGGGCTTTTCAGGACAGGTCCGCGGTAGTTTATGCCGGGGCTAATGACGGAGGACTTCATGCATTTCATGCCGGGGAACTGGTTGACACTTCAGGCGGGGCTGCAAGAAACCCTTTTAACGGGAGAGATGAAGCACTGCCGTTCTTTGATGAGGGAACAGGGTCTGAAATGTTTTACTACATCCCCCCTACTTTCTTCCCGGATGCGACATCTGACATATCCCCGGAAACACCTTTCGGTCCGCTTTCACCCCCTCAAAGAGACTACAGGTTTGGTGATCTCAAAACTTATATCTTGGGTGATCCCGAACACAGGTCATTTTTCGACGGGACCGTCTCGATCGCAGATATATTTATAGATGGTTTTGACAATGGTATTTCACCTGGCTTCTGTGACCAGGACGAATCGAGCCCTGGCGTATTAGCAGAAGTCGACGGACTGATAAGTTCATGCGGAAAGGAATGGCATACGGTACTTATATCCGGTTTCAGAAATGGAGGTGGAGGAATCACGGCACTTGATATTACAAATGCCAACTGCGAACTTAATGGCGAGGAAACCAATTGTAATATAAATACCACTCATACAGCTACAGACAGTTCAATATTCAGCGGAGATTCGCCTGGTTACCCTACACATCTCTGGACTGTTTTTGATATGGATTTCGGAAATACATGGTCTGACCCGGAAATTGCACGTGTAAGGCTTCGCGGACAGGACAATATTAATGGAGAAAGTGTTGAAGTATTTGCCGACAGGTGGATTGCATTTGTCGGGGGAGGGATAGACCCCGTCTCAGTTGACAGCAGGAATTATGGAAACGCATTTTATGCCATTGATATAACTACAGGTCAAATTGTTTATAAATTTCATCCCCAAAGGTCAATCCCCGACAACCTTGATTCGGGCAGTTTCACAGACCAGGAAGGATTTTCACAAAACATGCAGTGCGAACTCGCATCGGAACCCGGGGTCTTTGATATTAACGCCGACGGCTACACGGACCTTGTCTATATAGGGGACACCTGCGGCAGGCTTTGGAGGTTTGATGTGTCCCAGCCCCTTAATACCAGCAACAGTTCCGGTACGGGAAATATAAGCGGTACCGGACTTACCATTGGGACAGGTGGAAATCTGAACAGAGGAACAGAATTAATAGATGCCTCAGACTGGAGGGCAGATATTGTTTTTTGTGCCAACGTGGACCCAGGCCAGTGCGGTACTGACGGCAATCCCGCAATTCCACAAACCAATGTAGAACCTTTTTACTTTCCGCCAACTTCAGCAATAGACAACATAGGCAGAAGACACCTTATATTCCAGACCGGAAACAGGAGGGACCCTACACGAATAGCTGATTTCGAAAATGAAGAACCCGTTACCGGAACGCACAATGGTGGAAGGCTGTACAACATTATTGAAACTTACGTCCCCGTATTCCTTTCCGGGAGCCTTGAAGCATCAGGAAATACCGACAGGGGTATTTTGGATTCAAATGACATATCAAGATTAATCACACTTGACGGAGATGGCGACACAGGCCTATTTAGCATTGGCTCCGGCACGACAGAAGACGGGTCCGGAGAATATATTGTTGAATATCCAAACAACGCAGCAGCTTCTAATTCCGGCATAGGCGGAGAAAAAGGGGTTGGTGTACCAGTTGTAATTAATGGTGCCCTTGTATTTGTTACTTTTGCCCCTACACCTGTTGAAAGGGCCCTTCCCTGCACGCCCGCGTTCGGAGACACGCGCGTGTTTGCCCTGGACTTTGTTACAGGTGCCCCGGCACTATCAAGGATCAGGGGCGCAGTTGCAGCTAACAGTAACATCAGTAGTTCATCCGCAGGGCTGCAGCTTTCCCAGGGGATTTCATCGGGTACAACTCTTACATTTGGGTCTGAAAATTCCGTAATACTTACAATATCCACCTCCGGCAATGAAGAAGGTGCGAGTTTTATTGTCTGGGAGGTCCCCATTGCTGTACAGACCCAGACACTTTTTTGGGAGGAAGTTTTATAAACCATCATATGAAGAAAAACGGTTTTTCAATTATCGAACTGGTATTTGTAATCGCATCAATCTCCATACTGCTTGGTATGGCAATAACAATTACTGCAAGGTTTGCTGAGAGGAGGTCTGTGGATGATATAACCTATAAAATTTCTTCCACTATTAGCACTGCAAGGCTCCTGGCTTCAAGAAGCGGCGTTGAGTTTGAGACCCGCCTGAATTTCACGGAGACGGAGAATGATAAAACTCTGACAATTAAGACCTTCAGGGGCATAAGTAACAGGAATACAGACCAGGAAGATTTCACAGAAATAAACAGTCTGGAAATCCCAATAGCCGAAGATTACACGATTGTTCCAAGCTGCAATGAATTCCAGTTTAACCCTAATGGTACCCTTGGTGTATCACAAACAATTTTTATAAGGCCGACAGATGATGGGTCATCAAGAATATCAAAATGCGGTAAAATAACACTATTCAGGCTTGGAAGAGTAAAAACTGCCATAGGCAACTGGGATGGAGACGAATGTAACGTTATTGGTGACTTGCAGGACAATGAACCGGGCAATTAAAAATAAAGTTACAAGGAGAAGATAATGAAAAATGTTAATACACTAAAATATTTGTTTTTACTCTTCATAATAATATTACTTACACCTATCAATTCATTAGCAATCGAAACTATATCTTTTCTGAGGACCGGCATGAGTACATATGAGATTGAAAATGAAATTGAAAATATAAAGCCTCATGGGAATGAAAAAAAAGAAAACCCGGATATTTACAATCATGAAAATCCATATGGCGATGATTATGATCCGGATAACCCTTATGCAGAGTGGGAGAATTAAACTCAGGCTAGAAAGCAAATGAAGATAAACAAACTCGTATTACTGACAACTCTCACTTTTTACTGCGGTTTATTAATTAGTAGCAGCCAGTTTAATAAAAGTTTTGATAAATCAGAACAGTTTTACCTTGCTCAATCGAATCTTGAGGACGATTCATACTATAAAAGCAGGGAAAACCTGCTCCTGAAGGCCAAAACCAGGAAGATCTGAATAACAGTAAAGATCATAAAGAAAGTACGGAAACCAAAGATTTAAACAAACCATAGTTGCTGACTGTTAGAGAATTATCTTTACTGCGAGTATCCCTGCCACAAGCCCGACAACAAGCCCATAAACTATATGCCCGCCGAGATGCGCCAGTGCTACCTCAAGCCCTGCGTTCCTGAAGCTCTCCTTGGGATGGTGCTCGGCTACCACAACAACAAGCAGGAATGCAAACGCGACCCCGTGAAACAGGCCAATCATTGCTCCAAGCCCTGTATATGCCCAAAGCGACTGGGGCTGGAATAGTGATATTATCAACAGGTATATGAAAGCAAGTAAAATTCCTACAATGTAGTGGACAGTTAACCCGGTAGAAAAAGCAGAATCTTCGTCGGTAAGAATGGAGCCGATGGCCCTCATCATGTCAGCATTTGCAATACCCTGTTTTGTAATAAACCACATAACAAAGCTCATCGCAGAGGTCCCGATAACGCCGCAAACTATTATATAAACCAAGTCCATATCTCTACCTCCTTTGGCAAATAATATTCAACAGCAGGTATATATTCTAATGATATATCAATTTAGATTTATTTTCTCTACCTTTTTTAGATTAATAAATAATAAAATTAGTTTCAGAACTTAAGGAATTGACATTGTTAGATAAAAATTCATAATATCAAGATTTATTAATGAAATTATAAGCTTTGCGGAGGCAATAATGAGCAGTAAAAAAGGTAAGAAAATTAACACAAGAAAATACTCATCCCTGGTTGTAGACGGAGCAGATAAAGCTGCCAACAGGTCTATGCTTAGGGCAGTTGGTTTTAAAGATTCCGATTTTAAAAAACCTGTTGTTGGTATTGCCTCAACGTGGAGCATGGTAACCCCGTGTAATATGCACATTGATAAACTTGCACTTTACGCGGCAAAGGGAGGCAACAGGGGCGGCAAGTCAATAATCTTTAATACGATTACTGTGTCAGACGGCATATCAATGGGCACGCCCGGCATGAGGTATTCACTCGTTTCAAGGGAAGTAATAGCAGATTCAATAGAGACAGTATCAGGTGCCGAAGGTTTTGACGGCCTGGTCGCAATCGGTGGCTGTGACAAAAACATGCCCGGATGTTTAATTGCAATAGCCCGGCTCAACAGGCCTGCTGTATTTGTTTATGGCGGGACTATAATGCCCGGCAACTATAACGGTAAAGATGTAGACGTCGTTTCCGTATTTGAAGCTGTGGGAGCACATGCTAATAATGATATAAGTGATGCACAGCTCAAAAAAATTGAGTCCTGCGCAATCCCAGGACCCGGGTCATGCGGAGGCATGTACACTGCAAACACAATGGCCTCTGCCATTGAGGCCCTGGGAATGAGCCTTCCAAACAGTTCTGCCCAGGCGGCAATATCAACTGAAAAGAAAAACGACTGCACCAACGCAGGAATGGCGGTCCTGGAACTAATAAAAAAAGGAATAACACCAAAAGATATAATGACCAAAAAGGCTTTTGAAAATGCCATTACTGTTGTTATAGCACTTGGTGGTTCCACAAACGCGGTACTTCATCTGATTGCCATGGCAAACGCAATGGGAGTAAAACTCACAATAGATGATTTTACAAGGATCGGTAAAAGAACACCTGTAGTGGCCGACCTTAAACCAAGTGGTAAATACATGATGTCGGATTTCTGTAAAATCGGCGGACTTACGCCGCTTCTTAAAATGCTGTTAAATGCAGGACTTCTTCACGGCGACTGCCTGACAGTTACAGGGAAAACCGTGGCGCAGAACCTGAAAGGGGTTAAGGCTTACCCGAAAGGCCAGGACATTGTTTACCCTGTTAAGAACCCTATCAAGAAAGACAGCCACATTGAAATCCTGAGAGGCAACCTCGCTACAGAGGGCGCCGTAGCAAAAATATCCGGTAAGGAAGGGACTTCCTTTAAAGGTAAAGCCATCGTGTTTAATTCCGAGGAAGAGTCGCTGAAAGCAATCCTTGGCGGTAAAGTAAAAAAAGGCCATGTAATTGTAATTCGCTATGAAGGCCCTAAAGGCGGGCCGGGAATGAGAGAAATGCTGAGCCCTACTTCAGCTGTTATGGGTAAAGGGCTTGGTAATGATGTTGCTCTTATAACCGACGGAAGGTTCTCCGGAGGTACGCATGGGTTTGTTGTAGGCCATATAACCCCGGAAGCATTTGAAGGCGGGGCAATCGCGGTTGTTAAAAACGGTGATGAGATAACAATTGATGCAAAGAAAAAAGAGATTAAGCTTGGGATTTCAGCAAAAGAACTTAAAACGAGATTAAAAAACTGGAAACAGCCTAAACCAAAAGAAACCAGAGGCGTACTTGCTAAATATGCCAGGCTGGTCTCTTCAGCTTCTGAGGGTGCAGTCACAGATAACAATTAATCTTTAGGAAAGCTGTGCATAGTAATCATCCATAAGCTTCTCGGTGATCTTTTCACCTTCATTAGTCAAGAAATGCGGCATATCACACTTTTTATCCGGGGAATTACCGGTTGTATCAATTAACCCGATTTCCTTAAGAAAACTTAGGTGATCATTCAGTTCTTCACTGCAGTACTCTGGGAAATTTTCCGGATTAATTACGTATTTTTTGTCATAAATACGCATAGTTATCAGGATTTCCGATATTAATGACCAGTTGGGATCCATATTTCACTCCTTATGAAAATAGATTTAATTCCTCCCGTCGCTTAAACTTACGTATGTTAAAAAAGAAAAGTTTTGAAATAATGGAATAATTATAAAAAATGTCTTTAATTTTCAGCTGTTTTACACTATTATTATATTTAGCTGACTTAAATGAGGATGGGTGGTATCCAATATTTAATTGGCACCTTAAATTACTATTGAATGTATAAGAAAATCGTTCTAATTAGCATGGTTTTTGCGCTAATTGGGCTTGAAGTCTATTCAAAAGACCTGATTGGTACGGAAAACCGTTATGTGGTTAAGAGGGGAGATACCGTTAAAAATATATCCGCAAGGTACGGTATTACTCCAAATGAACTGTTAAAAGCCAATAAAATTCAGAACCCGAATGTTATTCAGCCCGGCCAGTCTCTTAGAATTACAACACAAAAGATCATCCCCAAAAAAGTATACAACGGGTTAATCATCAATCTCCCGGAATACCAGCTGTACCACTTTAAAAATGGAGCGTTGTTAGACACATATCCAATAGCAATTGGAAAGACTACATGGAAAACACCCAGGGGAAGGTTCTTTATTGATAATAAGGCACTCAACCCGACGTGGCGGGTCCCTCCCCAGATGCAGAAAAAATATAAAAAAAAGTACCGTAATAAAACTGTTCCCCCCGGGCCCAATAACCCGCTGGGAAAATACTGGATCGGCCTTAGCATACCCCACATCGGTATACACAGTACTAATAAACCCTACTCAATAGGACAGCCAAGAAGTCACGGCTGTATGAGGCTTAACTCGAAAGATGCCAAGAAGCTTTTTCATTCCGTGGATGTTGGCACGCAGGGAGAGATTATCTATGAACCCGTGAAAATAGGAACACATGGCGGAAACGTTTTTATTGAGGTACACGAAGATATTTACAGGAAAAGGAGCGACCTTTTAAATTCAACCGTAAGTAAGTTAAAGAAGTCCAACTTATACACTCAGGTTGATATGGAAACAGTTAAAAAAGCTGTTGAAGAAAAAGAAGGCATACCCATAGTCATCAGCAAAACCAAAAGGCCGTATTATCAGCATACACACCAGAATTTTTCTGTTAAGAACAGTTCAGGCACCCAGCTCTGGAACGAACTTGCACTTGATTAGTTGCCTAATTACCAAACAGGCTTATAATAAGTTTATATGTCCGGTCTAAAGTCAAAAAAAATTATTGTAGGGGTTACCGGCAGTATTGCTGCATACAAAGCATGCGAGCTGGTCAGAAACCTGGTAAAAAAAGATGCCGAAGTGCAGGTAGTAATGACTAAGAATGCCTCTAGGTTTATTACACCTCTCACTCTGCAGACCCTTTCCGGCAACAGGGTTGCCGATGATGCTTTTGACCTGGAATGGGAGTCAAAAATCGGCCATATACACCTTGCTGACACTACCGACCTTATAGTAGTTGCCCCTGCATCGGCTTCATTTATTGGGAAACTTGCAAACGGCATCACAGATAACCTCTTAACAACTGTAATTGTTGCCTCAAAGGCAAAAGTTATCATTTGCCCCGCCATGAATGTAAACATGTACGGCAATACCCTTGTTTCGGAAAACATAGAAAAACTGAAGAAGGCCGGCTACCTGGTAGTAGAGCCATATGAAGGCGACCTTGCCTGCGGTTGGGAGGGAAAAGGAAGACTGGCGGATATTGAAGACATTTCACTTGAAATAGAAAAAGAACTTTCACCAAAAGATTTAAAAGGAAAAAAAATATTAATCACAGCCGGGGCCACAAGGGAATTTATAGACCCGGTAAGGTTTATCTCCAACCCTTCGAGCGGTAAAATGGGATACTCTATCGCAAAGGCCGCATGGATGAGAGGCGGAGATGTTACGCTGATAACGGGATATGCTGAAATCCCGGCACCATACGGAGTAAATACAATAAGAGTTGAAAGTGCAGACGAAATGTATAATGCCGTCATGGCAAATATGAAAGGGATGGACGTAATTATAAAAGCTGCAGCCGTGAGTGATTATAAGACAAGCAGTAAAAAAACCAAAAAAATCAAAAAAACAGCTAAATCAATTACCCTCGAACTGACAAAGACCAAAGATATTCTTAAAGATATTGGCAGCAATAAAAACGGCACTTTCCTGGTTGGCTTTGCTGCGGAATCTGAAAATATTTCTGAAAATTCAAAAAAGAAATTAAAGAACAAGAACCTCGACCTTATAGTGGCAAATGATATAAAGCAGGAAGGGGCGGGATTCGGCACTGACACAAATATTGTAAGTATTATGAGTAAAGACGGGAAGAAATATGAATTACCGCTTATGGCAAAAGAAGAACTTGGCCATGAGATACTTAATTATGTTGTAAAGAAATAGATTCAGGTTGCAAGCATCTTGAGCCTTCGGTCTATCTCCTCCATTGATGCACCTTTAAGAATATAGCCCTTTGCACCCAGGTCCAGGCATTTTTTCATTAAGTTTATCTCGGATACACCGGTCAGCATTATTACTGAAAGCCTGTCCAGGACCGAATTTTCCTTTAAATTTTCAAGCACCCTGACCCCATCAAGCTCGGGCATCATAATATCGAGAATCACAATATCAGGCTGCCACTCCGGTATTTTTAGGAGGGCATCTTTACCATGAATCGCAGTCTCAACGGTATAACCCCTGTTTTCAAGGTTCTTTTTGTATACGATCCTTAAATTCTCGTCGTCATCAACTACTAGTATTTTAGGCATAATTGAATCACACTAAACAATTTATCACATACCAGGGTTAATAATTACTTTAAGACTATCAGTTGAATTACCAACCATCTGAAACCCTTTTTCAATCTCTGACAATGGTAGCTTATGTGTAACCATATCCGAAACGTTTACTCTTTTATACTGTATCAATTTTAGTGCCATTTGAAGGTCAGAGGGTGCAGCTGCATAAGAACTAATAATTTTAACACCTGACCACCAGAGGTCATTAAAATTGGTTTTAAACTCATAATCAGGTTCAGAAGGTGCAAAATACAGCACTGTTCCGCCCTTTTCTACTAACTTTAGTGCCTGTTTTATTGCCGGTTCAACACCTGCACATACAATCACGAAATCAAACAGCCTGCCGTTTCTTTTTACTATTTTTTCGATAATATTGGGGTCATCTGAATAAAATGCATCGTCTGCCCCGAATTTTAAAGCAGAATTTAATTTATACTCACTGATATCAACTGCGCATGTATAGGCAGATCCCTGGGATATCGCGTACTGGAGATTCAATAATCCGGTAATTCCGCTGCCTATTACCGCTACGCTCATTCCGGTTTCAAATCCTGCTACGCGCTGGCCCCTTACAACGCACCCAAGCGGCTCAACAAATGAACCTTCGTCGTACGACACGGAATCGTCAAGCAGAAATGTACCCTTCTCGACATTTATCCTGGGAATTCTGAGGTATTCTGAAAATCCTCCCGGGTCAAAAAAGGTTGATTTGATTGAAGGGCAAACCGTGTGCCTGTCAGAAAGGCAGTAAAAACAGTTGTCACAGGGCACGTGGTGAGTAGTGACTATCCTGTCTCCTTTTTTAAACCCATCTACATTATTGCCGGTTTCAACTACTTCCCCGGCAACTTCATGTCCAAGTACCAATGGTGCTTTTGGCAGTCTGTACCATTCCATAAGGTCACTTCCGCATACCCCGCTTGATTCGACCCGCATCAGTAATTCACCGTCTTCTACTTGCGGGACATCAAGTTCCTCGACCCTGATGTCTTTATTATTGTAGTACATTGCTGCTTTCAAAGGATTTACACCTCTCCGTTCTTAACGGCTTCAAAAAGCTTATGCGCATTTTTGGGTGTTTCATTTTCATGAACAATCGCCCTTATCGCCCTTATCACGGCAACCGGGTTATCGTTTTGCCAGATATTACGCCCCATGTCCACACCTACGGCACCCTGCTGGATGGCACTATGGGTCATTTCAAACACGTCCATCTCGGTTTCAAGTTTAGGCCCGCCTGCGATAACAATCGGTACCGGGCAGCTTGAAGTTACAGTTTCAAAATCATCGCAGTAATAAGTTTTTACTATATGAGTCCCAAGTTCTGCACATATTCTGCAGCAAAGAGAAAGATACCTGGCATCTCTTTTTTCTAGCTCCTTACCTACCGCTGTAATTCCAAGCACTGGCATGCCGTATCTTTCACCCTGATTAACAAGCTCTGAAAGGTTTAGCAGGGTCTGTTTTTCAAATTCACTGCCAATAAATACGGATATTCCAACACCTGAAACATTGAGCCTGATTGCTTCTTCAAATGATGTGGTAATTCCTTCGTTTTCAAGGTTGGGCCCAACAATACTTGAACCACCTGATACCCTAAGTACTACGTTCGTATCAGCTTCCGGGTCAACAGAGGTCCTTAGAAGCCCGCGGGTGAGCATTATAGTATCAGCATAGGGAATCAGCGGTGTAATAGTCTTCCTTCCGTCTTCAAGTTTGTGTGTAGGCCCAAGGAAATAGCCGTGGTCAAATGCAAGCATTACTGCCCTTCCGCTATCAGGCTGTATAATCTTCGATAATCTGTTCTTTAAGCCCCAGTCCATATTTTTCACCTCGCAATATTTATTAAAATGACAATTTTAAGTAAGACAGGTTAAAAGTCAATTCAGCTGCCTGCAACAGTACCTGCATTAAAAATGTCATTAAGCTATTGAAATCAAAAAGAAATAATTTAATCTCTTAATTCTAAGGAAGTATCAGGATTTACCCAGTGAGCATATACGGCAGAATAAAATCTTGGTTTTATAACGAAACTTGGGCACTCCCACTCGATATATTCAGGATTATATTCGGTGTCCTTTGTATTACTTATTTCTATTCACTTTTTAATGATATTCCGGATTTCAGCAGCCAGGATGGCCTCATAAACCATGATTATTTCCTTAAACACTGGTGGTATCTCAAAATTAACCTTATACCGCCCGGCCCTTCTGACCTGTATTTCAGGATACTTCTCGGATCGGCAACTTTTATATCATTATTTCTTGTACTGGGTATTTACCCAAGGCTTGCGGCGTTCTTACTTTTTCTTACTGCATCAACCGTCCAGAAATGGAACTTCGCGGTAATATATGTTGATGATGTGGCAATGCACCTTGTACTCTTTTGGCTGATACTTCTTCCCACCGGCTCAACTCTTACTTTGTCCGGGTATTTGCGATCAGGAAATAACCCATGGTCGGACTGGCTTACGAGGAAAGTCCCTTCATTCGGTGTAAAACTCTTTCTCTTAAATATCTGCTGGATCTACTTTTATGCCGGCATGGAAAAAGCATTCAGCGAGATGTGGTACACGGGCTTTGCCCTTTACCCAATCCTTTTAATACCGATCTCAAGGGTATCTGAATATATCAGACCCGAGCATCTCGAGATTTTAAGGATTGCAACATACTCGTCATTATTGGTTGAAGTAATCCTCCCTTTTTTATTACTGATGAAAAAAGGCTCATTGCTCAAATATACAGGTCTCCTGTTAATGGTTTCTTTTCATGTCTTCATTATTTCGACGCTGAGGATCCCCTTTGCGAATTTTGCAATGATGGGTTCCGCCATCCTGTTTTTCAATGAAGAATTAATGGATTTTATTCATAAAAGAAAAGGGATCAAAAACTCACTCGAAAGAATTCGAAAACTTAGCACTTCAGCTGTAATTGCCCTTATTTTCTTTATTCTTGTCATTACATCCACTTCACGCCATATTCCCTATTTAAAAACAGTTGGTGAGTCCGCGACAAAAATACTTTTTGTCGCCGGGGTAATGCAGAATTACCAGCTTTTTGACTGGATAAACAGGTTTAATTTTAAAATTGAAAAGGAAGAATATTTCATACCTGCCGGTACCGCTACAAAAATAAAACTTAATCATAAAGACTTTCTGCCTGATGCAGTAAGGTACAACCTTTTTCAGCTACGTTTTTACGGTGTTAAATGGCTGCTTGTCATCAGGGGGGGAAAGATGAAGGAACTGAGGGCCGACATACCAAAGAGGATAGCGGCCAACTACTGCAGGAAACTGGGCGAAGACGGAGAAGTTTTTCTGGCTACCACAATCCACAGGATAACGGAATACAACTTTAATTTTAACAGGAAACCAAAAGTTGTAAGGTATAAATTTAATTGCGTTAACGGTAAGGCAAAAAACAATATGTTCTACTAGGCCCGCTGACCAGCTTTTTCGAAAGCACTTAGCGCTTTTTTTATATGCTGCTCCGTATGTGATGACATAAGCGAAGACCTTATCCTGCACTTGCCGGGTGCAACTGAAGGCGGGCGCACTGCAGGGGTAAAAACCCCTTCCTCCCTTAGTTTTTCAGCTATACGGAGTGTGGGTCCGGGATCTCCTGTTAATATCGGGACTATTGCAGAATTTGACGGAATAACGTTATAGCCAAGCTCACTTAGGCCGGACTTAAAGATTTCTATCATTTTCCAGAGGTGTTTCCTCGATTCATTTTCATTTTCTATAATTTCTATTGACTTCAAAGAAGCCGCAAGACTTGCTGCCGGAAGTGATGTGTCAAATATATAGCTCCTTACCCTGTTTCTTATAAAATCTATCAGTTCGCGGCTTCCAGCAATATATCCGCCGAGTGAACCAACGGCCTTTGAAAGTGTTCCCATAACTATGGGGACCCTTTCTTCTACACCGAAATATTCAGTCGCGCCGCTCCCTCTTTCACCAAGCACACCTGTTGCATGCGCTTCATCCACCATAAGCATTGCATTATGTTTTTCGCATATGCCGGCTAACACCTTAAGGTCAGCAAGGTCTCCGTCCATACTGAATACAGTATCGGTAACTACAAGTTTTTTTCCTGGATTACTATCACCAGACACAAGGGAATCAAGCTGCTCAAAATCGAGGTGATTGTATATTCTCAGGTTCGCCTTTGAAAGCCTGCATCCGTCTATTATGGAAGCGTGGTTCAGTTCATCACTGTATACGTAGTCATCCGGGCCGACCAGCGATGAGATGGTGCCTATGTTTGCGAGATAACCCGAACTGAACAGTATTGCAGATTCAGTGTTTTTAAAGCGTGCTATTTTTTCCTCGAGCTGCCGGTGAAGGTCAGAGCTGCCGCTTACAAGCCTGGAACCGCCGCTCCCTGTCCCGTATTTACGTAGTGCTTCTTCCGCTGCTTTTACTACTCTTGGATCAACTGAAAGCCCAAGGTAGCTGTTGGATGCCAGTAATATATAGTTTTTCCCGCCTATTGTTACTTCGGGGGACTGCCCGGTCTGCAGTTCGGTGAGGTATCTGAAAAGATTGCTGTCATGAACCTGCTTAAGTTCATCATTTATCCACTCGAGGCATTCCATTTTATCGCCTAGACCTCATTTTTATCCGTAACATCTTTTATAGACTGGTACGTAACGTGTATCAGTTTTTTAAGGTCTTCCATCGGTATGCCGATAGGCGGCATAAGGACTACAACATTGCCGAGCGGCCTCAGCAGTACGCCGTCTTCAAGGGCCCTGTCCGCTACCTGCCAGCCCATCTTTAATGAGGGGTCATAGCCGTTTTTTGTTTCCTTATCTTCTACAAGCTCAATTCCTACCATGAATCCTTTGTTCCTTACATTGCCTACGTGTTTAAGTGAGTTAAACTCTTTTAATTCATCCTCCAGGTATTCAATTTTTCCCTGTAGTTCCTCAAGTGTGGAGTTATTTTCAAATGCTTTGATGTTCCCCCTGGCCGCTGCACAGGCAATCGGGTTTCCGGCATAGCTGTGGCCGTGAAAAAATGTTTTATACTCATCATAATTACCCAGGAATTCATCGTAAATCTTCTGGGTTGTTATTGTTGCGGAAAGGGGAAGGTATCCGCCCGTGAGGCCTTTACCAAGTACAAGCATATCCGGTGTTACATTTTCGTGCTCGCATGCAAACATTTTTCCCGTTCTTCCCATACCTGTTGCGACTTCATCTACAATCATCAGCACATCATTTTCATCACAGTATTCCCTTACTTTTTTAAGGTATCCCTCCGGTGATACTATCATACCTCCCGCGGCCTGGACATACGGCTCCAGAATAACCGCGGCTATTTCATCGCTGTTTTTATCAAGAATATTTCCAAGTTCGTCAGCACAGGCAAGATTACATGACGGGTAAGTTTTGTTTAACGGGCACCTGTAGCAGTAATATGAAGGTGCTTTAAATGATTCAAAAAGAAGCGGTTTAAAAGTTGAATGAAAAACGTCAATCCCACCGACTGAGACCGCCCCTAATGTATCGCCATGATAGCCATTATCAAGGTAAACAAATTTTGTTTTTTCCGGTTTTCCCTTATGCTGCCAGTACTGGAAAGCCATTTTAATTGCTACTTCGACTGCCGATGCACCGTCACCGGAATAAAAAACCTTTTTCATTCCATTTGGGCAAAGTTCTATAATTTCTTTTGCAAGTTCGGCAGCCGGCGGATTTGTAACTCCAAGCAGTGTGCTGTGGCCAAGGGTCTTTAACTGCTCGGAAATTGCGTTATCTATTTCCGGGACTTTATGGCCGTGGACATTTACCCATAGCGACGATACGCCGTCTATGTATTTGTTCCCCTCGGAATCAATCAGGTAAGCACCATCCGAATCTTCAATTACAAGTGGGTCTTTTTCCTCGTAATCCTTCATCTGGGTAAACGGGTGCCAGATAAAATCCTTATCGTACTGCCCTATTTTTTTTGTTCGGTCAGACATTTTTATGTGTTTATTAATAACGCATGCATTTACGCGGCGCTCATCTAAAATTTAATTGAGTATAAATTGCCAGTATTAAGATACAGCAATCAATCATTTACCGGAAATATTATATAGAAAAGAATAAAATTTAAGAACTATTAATTAGTAATTTCGGTCCTGACAGGCATCTGCAGATCATCCAGCATCTTGAGGTCTTCTTCAGGTGATCTTCCCGGGGTCGTCAGGTAATTACCAAGTATCATTGCATTTGCTCCGGCCACAAGCCCCATTGCCTGGAGGTCACGGAGTGTGACTTCCCTGCCGCCGGCAGTCATGATGATCTTGTCCGGAAGAACAAGCCTGTAAATTGATATCATCTGGACAGCATCAAATGGTGATATTTTTTCAAACTGCTCAAATGGTGTTCCGGGCCTTGGGTTAAGAAAATTAATCGGTACCCAGGTAGGGTCGAGTTCCCTGATTTCAAAAGCAAATTCGACTCTCTGCCTAACGCTTTCACCCATACCGAGTATTCCGCCTGTGCAGAGGTTCATTCCCGCTTCCTTTACATACTTTGCAGTCTCAAGCCTGTCTTCATAGGTGTGTGTTGTACAAACATTTGGATAGTGGCTTTTACATGTTTCAATGTTGTGGTTATATCTCCATACGCCGTGTTCGGCCAGGATATTTGCCTGCTCACGGGTAAGTTCTCCCAGCGAACATCCGACCTTAAGCCCGGTCTCGGCAACAAGCAGGTCAACAGCTTCAAGTACTTTCTTGAATATTCTTGGAGTTGGCCCCTTTGCACTTATAACGATACAAAAGTCCATTGCGCCCATTTTTTCGGCCTGTTTTGCGGCAAGCAAAATCCTGTTGGCTTCCATCAGGGGATGTGCTTCTACTTCGGTATTAAAATGTGCGGATTGGGAGCAGAATGAACAGTCTTCGGGGCAATTGCCTGTCTGAGCACTAATAATAGACCTCAGGAATACGCCGTCGCCTTTATACTTAAGCGTTACTTTCCTTGCAAGGGAAATAAGGTCCGGGACCTCGTTTTTTGGCAGCTCCGTAAGTGCAAGTGCTTCTTCAAATTCAATTGGCTGCTCTTTATCCAGAAGTTTTTCTGTAACCTGCTCTAAAATGCTAATTTTGGTGCCTCCGCGAATAAAATAGAGTTATCTAATTTACTGTAAGCCTGATAATTGTCAATCATGAATAAAAGTAGTATTAACCGTTAAATAGCCCGAGTATTTTATCAAAATCTTCTATTGATGTAACTATTTCACCCCCACTGCTCCGGATAAAATATTCGACTTGTAGGTTAACGGTACTTCCCTCGTTGTCCGCGCTTAGCCTGAAATCACCACGGTAGCCTGCAATTATTTTACCAAGCCCGTAGGCATAGCCGATTTCACCTGCTGTACCGCTGTCAATATCAACACCGTCGAGCACCGCAATCATCCCGTCAGAATCTTTAATGGCCTGCGCGTTCCGCTCTCCCATAACAAGGTTTAGTTCCTGCCAGGCGTCCCTTTTCTCCCGGCCGTAATCCATTGCTTCGATTCTCTTTATATCTGCAGGTGGTGTCAGTTTCCAGGGATCGAGAACATCAAGCCCGCTTTTTATAATAAGGGGGACCAGTTCTTCATAATAAAATTTTCTGCCGGCCTCGGAAAAACCGAGCGGACTTGCAAGGTAGATCTTTTTTTGTTTCATCTGTATCCAATAGTAAAGTAATAGTTTATTTTTATAATAAAATGAAAATATTATAACCGGAGATAAATATGGCCTCACTCAGAAAATGTGATCTTTTTATAAATGGAAAAGTCGTTAAACCGACAGGAAGAAAATATTATTTAAGGGAAAACCCCGCAACCGAAGCAGGTTTTGCACAAATTGCCGAAAGCACGGGTAAAGATGTTGATAAAGCTGTCAGTGCTGCAAAGAAAAGTTTTAAAACCTGGTCTAGGGTCCCCGCGTCTGACAGGGCAAAGGTACTGTTAAATATTGCTGACATATTAAACCAGAACCAAAAGAAACTGGCTCTTTTAAACACACTTGAAACGGGAAAACCAATAAGGGAAAGCGGCCTCGTTGAGATCGGCGGATCTGTTAAAACACTCGAGTATTACTCAGGGGCCCATACAAGTCTTAACGGTGAGACCATCCCCGTAAATGAAAACCAGCTTTCAATGACCATAAAAGAGCCGGTAGGTGTAGTGGCCCAGATTATCCCATGGAATTTCCCTCTGCTTCTTTCATTCTGGAAAATAGCACCAGCTCTTACCGCAGGCTGCACCATTGTTTTAAAACCGGCAGAACTGACATCCTGCACAATTTTTGAGATTGCAAAACTCTGCAGTAAAGCAGGGCTTCCTGACGGGGTCCTGAATATAGTCCCGGGGAAAGGAGAAGTAGCAGGCCAGGCACTTGTTGAACACCCCGGAATCGACAAAGTAGCTTTTACAGGCTCAACATCAGTTGGAAAGCATGTAATGAGGACGGCCGCAGATTCTGTAAAACGTGTTTCCCTCGAGCTTGGTGGTAAGGCCCCCTGCATAATATTTGATGATGCCAACCTTGATAATGCCGTGGAAGCATGCCTCAGGGGCGGGTTTTTTAACCAGGGTGAAAACTGTACCGCTGTTACAAAACTTCTGCTGCACAAAAAAATATATAAAAAGTTTCTGGATATGTACGTAAAGAAAGTAAAAAGAATAAATATCGGAGACCCTTTAAAACAGGATACCGAGATGGGGGCCGTAATTTCCGGAGAACATTACGAATCTGTTTTAGATTATATTGCGAAAGGCAAAAAAGAAGGGGCCAAAGTATTATCAGGCGGCGGTAGGCCCAGAAAATTTAAAAAAGGTTATTTCATCGGCCCAACAGTTCTTGAAAATGTTGACCCGAATGCAACTGTAGCATGCGAGGAAATTTTTGGCCCGGTGGTGGCCGTAATACCTTTCAGCACGGAGGAAGAAGCAGTCACAATTGCCAACAATACGGAATACGGGCTTGCAGGAGGTGTATGGACCTCGGACCTAAACCGCGCAATGAGGGTGGCAAAATCCGTAAATGCCGGATACCTGTGGGTCAACACCTACGGAGGGATAATACCCCAGACACCTTACGGCGGTTTTAATCAAAGTGGTATAGGTAAGGAACTCGGCGGAGAAGGAATTGAAAACTATCTTGAAACCAAGTGCGTTAATATCTACACCGGGGATTCAATGCCTAAGTGGTATAAGGGTTAAAGTTAAACTATCTTTTAGCGTGGGAAATCAGCGGTCTCTGGCCTTTTTCCTTGAAGCTGACCACAATTTTTTCCGCTTTATCAAACGGTACGGTAATAAATGAAAACTTTTCCATTACCTGTACGTCACTGATCTGCTTGGACTTAAGCTGGACCCTGCTTGTAATAAGTTCGACAAGTTTTTTGGGGTTAATTTTGTCTTTCTTTCCAAGAGAAACAAAAAGCCTTGCCTTACCTTTTTTATCAACGTTTTCACTCTTGGGGCCAAACTCTTTCACCGATCCGTAAGATTCGGGATTGAGTTCGTCTTCAAAGCAGTAGTTTAGTACGGCAGCAAGTATTTCTGTTGGATTCTTATCTTCCAGCAGGTTTTTTGCCCAGTTGAAATAAGTGGAATCTACATTTTCCTCAAGTATTTCAGTAAGGTCTTCGTAAATCTTTTTCTTTTTGGAATCAATAATATCCTTAACGTTCGGGACTCTTGATTTCTTGATGTCGGTCTTTGCAATACGTTTAATAAACATTAGTTTTTTATATTCACTTGGTGTTATAAAAGTAATTGCTGTACCTTCATTACCGGCCCTTCCCGTCCTTCCGATCCTGTGTACATAGGACTCAGGGTCCTGGGGTAAGGAATAGTTAATTACATGGGTCAGGTTATTTACATCAATACCGCGTGCGGCAACATCTGTTGCTATCAGGATGTTTATGGTCTGTTTTTTAAATTTTTCGAGTGTTCTTTCCCTCTGGGACTGGGAAATATCACCGTGTATGGCCTCTGCGTCATAGCCCCTTCCGGTCAGATGGCTTACTAACTGGTCAACATCACTCTTTGTACGGCAAAATATCAGTCCGTAAAAATCATCTTCAAAATCAATTATTCGGCATAGTGCGTCGAACTTCTCCGAGGCTTTTACCTCAAAATAAATCTGCTCAGTAAGGTTTGTTGTAAGCTGCTTTTTCTCAACAGCAAGCAGTTCGTACCCATCCATATATTTATGGGCGAGGTCTTTGATTTTTTTCGGCATTGTAGCAGAAAACAGTAGTGTTCTTTTATCGGGATTGGTATGTTCCATTATCTCTTCCATATCATCGATAAAACCCATATTCAGCATTTCATCGGCTTCATCAAGTATAAGGTGCTCAATTTCACCAATCTTAAGTGTCTTCCTGTTCAGATGGTCAATGACCCTGCCCGGTGTGCCTACTACAATATGCACGCCTTTTTTAAGCCTTCGAAGCTGCTGGTCAATGGACTGTCCGCCGTAAATCGGCACGATCCTTAAATCTTTTTTACCCTTCAGTGAATTAATCTCTTCCGACACCTGGATTGCAAGCTCACGCGTAGGGACAAGAATAAGGGCCTGTACGGCTTTTAAATTAGTGTCAATAAGTTCTATTAAAGGAAGTCCGAATGCTGCTGTTTTACCTGTACCGGTCTGTGCCTGGGCGATGATATTGGTATCATCTCTCAGCATCACGGGTATGGTTTTTACCTGGATGGCAGTGGGTTCTTCAAAACCCTTTTTATTGATCGCTTCAAGGACTTGATCAGAAAGCCCGAGGTCTGTAAACTTATCATTGTTGCTCATATATTATTTAAAAATATCTCCTGTCGCTCAATAGAACTTAACAAACATATACTATTATCAGCAAAAAGATATCAAATAGTCATTTTGAGTTAAAAAGATAAATATTATTTGTGACCTGGAATATGTAAAAAACTTTTGGAATTAAGTATAAAAGTTCTGCCCTTTGTTTTTTATTACCTCGAACAACTGCTTATTATCGCAGTCAATAATTTCACCATGTGCCATGATAATCCTTTCAAATTCCCACTTTAGTATTCGGTTTACACAATCTACATTGTCAAACACATTGTTGATCATCCATCCCCATTCCCTGCTTTGCCCGAATTTTTTATAAACCCCGCCAAATTTCCAGAGTAATTTCATAAAAAAGCTTTTTTCTTCCTTTATATTAAATACAAAATCACAGCATATCAGTGTTTTGTCAGGTTTATGAAGGAAAACCGTCTCGTTTATCCATCTCATTCCCGCAATATATTCAAGTTCAATAGTGCTGTCCCAATCTGCCTGCTTTTCCGCAAGTACTGCATCAAACTCTATATCTTTCCTTTTTTTGGGAAGCCCGGGAGAGGCCCAAAGCACTGCATCCGGAAACATCTCCTTTGCCTGCTTTGCAAACATATGGTGAAAGCAGTTAGGGGCAATTATATGTTCGACCTTCCCTAGCCCGGAAATCTCTTTATGCAGCGTGTCATTTATCGGGACAGGGGAATGGAGCCATAGACCGCCTGCAGGCAGTTTAACTATAACCATCCTTATATTAAAAACCGTGGGAAACCTCTTTAGACTGTCGTCAACATACCAAATATTTTCAGATATCTGCTTCATTTAATATTACTTTGTTCAAGGTCTATCAGGTATTTCTTTCTCCAGAGGCCGCCCCCGTATCCAGTTAGCTTCCCGTCTTTGCCAATCACCCTGTGACAGGGGATTAAAATAGAAATTTTATTGTCCCCGTTGGCCCTGGCAACCGCCCTTACTGCATTCTTGTCTCCTACATTTATGGCCTGCTCCTGGTAACTTCTTGTCTCCCCGTATGGTATTTGCATGAGTGCATCCCATGCTTTTTTCTGAAACTCCGATCCCGTTAATTCCAGCGGGACATCAAACCCGGTCCTCTTCTTCTCAAAGTACTCACCAAGCTGAATTTCAAGCTTATCAATATATTCGTTTTCACCCTGGACAAATTCGGCCTTTAGTGATTTCCTGAGCCTGTTTATCTGGGTCTCAATCATTCTCCTGTCTGTAAATTCCACAAGGCATATGCCATTGTCAGTCGCACCGGCAAAAATTGGTCCAAGTGGGGAAAGTATTCTTTTTATTGTGACAACTTTTTCATTTTTACTTTCCGAGGGGGTAAAACCCGTAGTTTTTTTAAACGCCTCATTAAACCCGCTTAAGGACTCATAACCGTTTTCATAAGCTGACCTTGCCACATCCCTGCTGCTCTTAATCTGCTTAAATGCCTGGTTTATCCTTGATGATCTCAGGTACGCCTGGAAAGTCATACCGTGGTTTTTTAGAAACCATCTTCTTACCCTTACAGGATCAAGCCCCTTTTTAAGTAGTTCATAGTCTTTAATCCTGATTCCGGGATTTTCGTTAAGTTCATTTAAAAGACCTTCTATCCACATAGGGGTTTCCCCGTATTTTTCCATTGGCCGGCAGACTTTACAAGGCCTGTAACCCGAATCAATGGCACTTTTTGTTGAAGGGAAATACTCAACATTTTCTTCTTTCGGTTTTTTTGCAGTGCAGGTCGGCCTGCAAAAGATCCCGGTTGTCCGGATGCCGCTAAAAAATATTCCTTCGAAGGAACTGTCCCGGTTTACAAGAGCCTTATACATTGTCTTTCTCGGGGGAAGCGGAAAAAGTTCCATATTGCTGTCTTGCATATTTTTCATATTAACACTGTATCATTTGATTACAAACAGTCTTCCGAAAAATGTACAACAAATTCAATTTTAATTTTCAATGTGAGGATAAATTAATTTCTGAGCATGGTCTGTAAGCTGCTTATCGGACAGGCCGCCATCGTAACTGTCAGCAAATCCAAACTGTTTTGATATCAGGCTTTTATCTTCAAGCCTGGGATTTAACACAAACTCAGAATTCCCTGCATAGATCCCCGCCCAGATGGTCCTTACAGCTCTCCAGTAATCTTCTGTCTTCTCCCAGTACTCATCACCGCTGGTGAAATCAAATTCCTTAATTCTGTCATAGCGGTTTATTCCTATCTCTTTTGCAAGATATTCCTTCCCGCTTTCTTTATCCAGGTTTAATTTTAAGTTCTCCTGCTCGTGTACCCAGCCAGTAGGCAGGATAATATGCCTGTTAACAGCATCGAGTACATTGTAGTCAGAGCGGACGCTGAATTCACGCCTTGGAAGCGGGCGGTAAGTCCTGCTGCCTTCCCATTTGGAAAAGTTTTCATTATGTACCCACTCACCTGTTGATGCATACCTTGGGGAATCATCAACATGAAATACTTCCTGGAGCCATTTGCCGCGTGACTCCTGCTTTGAAACTTCCGTTACCTCCCATTTATTATTCCCTTTATACTCATGATAACTTTCAGGTTCATAAGTCCAGTCCTGCCTCCAGTGTTTTACAACTGCAGGCCCGACTACCTCATCACCTTCAACAAAAAACATCACAAGTATATGCTGTAGGCTGATAAAGTTTTCGGATTTCTCGAGGACATATATTCTTTCAGTGGCCCAGGACTGGTAAGGTACGTCAAGCTTGTAATTATTCAGAAAAGGTACAGTTTCTATAAATTCAAACGAGGCCCTGTAGTCACCTGCCATTGCAAGTATTGCCCGCCTGTCGCGTTCGTATTTGGAAAGACCTTTTTCATTTAGGTTTACCCATTCGACCGATGGCACATTAACAATATTAACAGCCGGCCCTCTTGTTGTCCCGCCCCTCGGGGCCATGTCCGAGCCCTTTTCAAACTGCCTGCTGAATGTATACCTGCCTGTTTCTGCTGTATTAACACCGGCGCAGGAAAATGAAGTTAAAAGAATAATTGTAAGTATTACTTTATAATATTTTGTCATTCTAGTTTTTAAGTTTATAACCTGTCTTGAACACCCACCATACAAGTGCAATACAAATAGCCAGGAAAAGCAGGGTCATCGCCAGACATACATAAAGGTTTACATCGGCAACACCGTAAAAACTCCACCGGAATGCACTAACAAGGTAAACCACCGGGTTTAAAAGTGATATTTTTTGCCATAAAGGAGGCAGCATTGTAATTGAATAGAAACTTCCGCCAAGGAACGTAAGCGGTGTAATAATCATCAGCGGTACAATCTGCAGTTTTTCAAAGCTGTCCGCCCAGATACCTATTAGGAAGCCAAACAGGCTGAACGTGACCGCGGTAAGCACGAGGAAACCAAACATCCAGAGAGGATGTGCTATTTCATAAGGTACAAAGGCCCTCGCCGTAATTAAAATTAACAGGCCAAGAATTATGGATTTTGTGGCCGCCGCACCGACATATCCAACCACTATCTCAACGTAAGATACCGGCGCTGATAGTATTTCGTAGATTGAACCCACAAACTTCGGCATATAAATCCCGAAGGACGCGTTTGAAATACTGTGGGTCAGAAGGGACAGCATAATCAGCCCCGGGATTATAAATGCTCCGTAAGAAACTCCCTCTATATTTCCCATCCTGGAACCTATTGCTGCGCCAAATACCACAAAATACAGTGAAGTTGAAAGGATTGGAGAAAAGAGGCTCTGCATAAGGGTCCTCAGCATCCTTGCCATCTCGAATAAGTAAATTGACCTTATTGCATATATATTCATATTTTGTCACTCACAAGGTTTACAAATATGTCTTCAAGGGAGCTCTGGCTGGAATTTATGTCCTTAAATTCAATCCCTTTTTCATTTAGCTGCTTAATAAGGCCTGATATCCCGGTATTTTCCTCCCTTGAGTCAAAGGTATAAATAAGCTGGCTTCCCTGATTGCCAAGTTCAAGCGGATAATCTGATAGTTCTCCGGGGATATTATCAAGCGGGGTTTGTAGTTCAAGTGTGAGCTGTTTCTTGCCGAGCTTTTCCATTAGAACATGCTTCTTTTCCACTAAAACAATTTCGCCTTTATTTATTACCCCGATCCTGTCGGCCATTTCCTCAGCCTCATCAATATAGTGGGTCGTAAGTATTATTGTTACCCCTTTGTCCCTGAGCCCCCTGACCATTTCCCACATGTCCCGCCGGAGTTCGACATCGACACCTGCAGTAGGTTCATCAAGAAACAGTATGATTGGTTCGTGGGAAAGTGCCTTGGCTATTAGCACCCTTCTTTTCATTCCCCCGGAAAGAGCCATTATTTTTGAATCTTTCTTATCCCAGAGTGAAAGGTCTTTAAGCACTTTTTCAAGGTATTTCTCATCAGGAGGTTTGCCAAAGAGCCCCCTGCTGAATTTCATCGTGGCCCACACAGCTTCAAATACGTCATAGTAAGCTCCTGGGGAACAAGGCCTATTTTTGACCTGGCCTGGCGGTATTCAGAAAGTATATTATGGCCGTCAACAAAGACCTCACCGCTGCTTGGGGTAACAATCCCGCATATGATACTGATAAGCGTTGTCTTTCCTGCCCCGTTTGGGCCAAGAAGGGCAAAGATCTCGCCCTCTTTTATTGTCAGGTCCACATTCCTGAGTGCCTGAAATCCGGATGAATATGTCTTACTAAGGCCTTTTACTGAAATTATCGGGTCCAAACATACACCTCACAAAATAGTTGCATTTATTATATCTAATAAAATATTAGGTATTTATAAGTTCTTTGGATTTATATTAAACCCGTAAGATTCAATATCAGGTAGGGGTTTTTATTATCAGGGAAGGGCCTCAAAATTATCTTCACGAAGTTTTGCAGACCCGTCGTCCTGGAGGACCCAGAGTTCCCTGTGGATAACACCATGTGCTTTATTCATTTTCCAGCCGGCCTTAAGTTCGGCCCTGGTCTCATTTATAACTTCAATCTCTGGGTCAACATATTCTACTTCGGAAAATCCCTCATCAATAAGTTTCTGCCAGAATGCCCTTATCTGTTCAGTCCCGGCAAACTGGCCAAAAGGATTAACATTCATGACTGCATTTTCTTCATACTGGGCAACGCATCCCTCCACATCACCGGAATTAAATGCCGAGATCCATTCCTCACTCGCTTTCTTTACTGCATTAAGGACTGCTGCTTTTTGTTCATCGGTCAACATTGTTAAAACTCCTGTTTGTAGAAAATTATTTATCGGACCATACGGCTAATTCATTTCCACTCGGGTCTTCAAAATGGAACCGCCTGCCCCCCGGGAAAGAAAATGTGTCCTTAACAATTTTACCACCATTGTTAATTATTAATTCCTGGGTGCCTTTGAGGTCTTCGGAATAAAGTACTACAAGTGCTCCGCCGCTGGAAGTATTGGAACTTTGATCAGAAGTATAAAAACCTCCATCCATGTTACCATCATTGAAGGCGCAGTAATTTTCACCAAAATCCCGGAAAGTCCACATAAAAGTTTCACCGTAAAAATTCTTTGCGGTACTTATATCTTTAACCTGCAACTCTATGTAGTTAATTTTTATATTTGTTTCCATATATCCCCGTATAGTAAAACCTGAATAATAAGAATTGATACGTTTATAATACTTAAAAATTAATTCTGACCCAGTCTTCCGGGAGTCTGTCTAACATTACCTTAGAATCAGGTTTGTCAGAAAACCCCCACCGGTCCGGTGCAACTACAATTTTTTCTTTATTTTTATTAAGCCATGCACCCCACCATGAAAAGGAGCTGTTGGAAATAATATTGTGTTTACAAAGACTCATTAGCTGAAGGTCAATTACAGGATTTTTCCCGGAACCGGGTATTTTGACAAATGTGCAGTCTGTTAGTTCTAAATTATTAATACACCATTCAATGTCATCTGAAAAAACAAAGAAGTGAGGGGTTTTTAAATTTTCCCGCATGTAATCAACTGATTTCGAAAAATAGTTAGCATTACAAATATTTCTATTTTTTTCCCTGAGGTAATCTCCTCTCCGTACATGCAGGCTAACAGAATTTCCGGACAAAACCCTTTCTTTGTAATCATCACTTTCTTTACCAAAATACCCGTTCTTAATCTGCAGATCATCTCTGATAATTG